>OGCI01000034.1_pt1 | contig 150906 bp, 137 predicted proteins | sample 1570021 | NCBI WGS metagenome assembly OGCI01 (sample SAMN06264664, study PRJEB24512) | hot springs metagenome | isolation source: Hot spring water | place: South Africa: Tshipise | collected 2015-06-21 | reverse complement strand
TTACCCTCCAGGTGCGATTCGTGCTATGATGCAGCCTATGGACAGCGAACGAAGGCGCGTCATTCTGCTCTTCCTCGACGGCGTTGGCCTGGGCGAGGACGATCCGGCGATCAATCCTCTGGCCGGCGACGCCTATCCGACGTTGCGTGCACTGCTCGATGGAAGACGCCTCGTGGCGCAAACAGGACGGCTTTCCACCGCCGACGCCGAGTTGATCCCGACGGACGCCGCGCTGGGCGTTCCCGGCCGGCCCCAGAGCGCCACAGGACAGGCGACTCTGCTCACGGGCGTCAATGCAGCGCAGCATCTCGGCGAGCATTACGGGCCGCGTCCCGACGCGCGCCTGCGCGCCTTGTTGGACGAGCACAGCATCTTCCTGCGCCTGTCTCAAGCCGGTCGCTCGCCCTATTTCTGCAACGCCTACCCGCAGCGTTACTTCGACGCCATCCGGCGCGGGCGTCGTCTGCTGAGCGCCATCCCCTACGCCGCCGTCGTCGCCGGACAGGCGCTGCTCACCTACGAAGACCTCTGCGCCGGGCGAGCGCTCTCGGCGGATTTCACAGGAGAAGGATGGCGCAGCGAGCTGGGTTATCCAGACGCGCCGATCTACTCGCCTCGCGAAGCCGGCCACGCCCTGTGGAGACTCAGCGCTCCCTACGATTTCGTTTTCTTTGAGCTGTGGCAGACCGATCTTCTCGGCCACGCCGCCGATCGTCAGGGGGCGATCGCCTTTTTTCAGCGCTTCGACGCCTTCCTCGCCGGCCTGCTCGAGGTCGTAGACCTGGCGCGCACGTTGATCATCGTGACCAGCGACCACGGCAACGTGGAAGATTGCAGCCATGGCAAGCACACCGCCAACCCGGCGCTGACGTTGCTCTTGGGGGCGGAGCGCCAAATGCACGCCGCCTCGATTTCCGGCCTCGCCGATTTTGCACCGATCATTCTGCGCTTCCTGGGCGTTCCTGAACCAGAAACAACACGATCGCCAGGGAAAGCGTGACGATCGCAGCCGATGACCACGCCAGCGCCGCCACCCCGGCATGCACCAGCAGCCACGGGCCGGTGAAGCCCGCCGCCGTTGCGCCCGCCAGAGACACCGCAGCGCCCAGCGTCATGGTCTGCCCGCGATGCAACGGCGTCTGTTCACTGAGCAGGGGAAAGTGGCTGACGATGTTGAACTCGAAGAACATGCGGGCGGCTCCGATAATTGCAATCGCAGGAATAACGCCGACGTTCAGAAAAGGCATCAGCAGGTATCCGATGAGAGAACCGAGGACGCCGATCAGCACGCTGCGCTTCTTGCCGATGCGATCGGTGAAGAGGCTGACGGAAACGCTCGCCGCCAGGTCGAACCATCCAAAGACAAAGGCGACCAGCCCCAACGCCGCTGCGTCCAGGCCGTAGTCCTGCGCCAGCCATGCCCCGTGTGCGATCATCACCTGCATGGCGGCGAAATAGCTGAGCGCACCGGCCAGAATCGTGGCGTAGGTGGAGCGGCGGTTGGAGGGAATCACCACAACGTCCGCGATTTTTTGCAGCCAACCTCTGGGCTGCTCGTTGGAGCCGATCGTCGGGGTTCGATGACGGGGAGCCGCAGGCATAGCGCCGAACACAAAACTCATGACGAGCATGCCGGCGGCCAGGAGAAAGAAAGGTGCGCGCCAGTTCGTCGCCGCGATCAACACCCCGATCAAGGACAGGCCAAGAATGCCGGTCAACGCCCAGGAGTATTCGATCATGCCCAGGCCGCGGGCGCGCAGGGCGTAGGGCAGGCGGCTGCTGACAAAGGCCTGCAAGTTCGGCACAAAGGCGCCGATGCCCAGCCCCGAAAGCACCATCGCCAACACGACCATCCACGCCGCGCTGCTCGCGCCGAGCAACAAGAAACCCGCCGCGCTCAACCACAGCGCGCTGCGGATCACCGGCCGGTAGCCGTGTCGGTCCGCCAAGGCGCCGCTCACCGGCGCAAAGACGCCCATGGCGCTGCGCAGCCCCACCAGCCGCCCCAACTCGACGACGCTCATGCCCAAACCGGCTGCAATCACCGGCAGAAAGGGGTTGAAAATCTGCGCGCCGATGTCAACGAGCAGCTTGCCCGTCATGCTGACGCCGATGAGACGGGCGAAGGAAAGCTCAGTTTTGGTTTGTACACTTTGCACAGGATCGCTCGCAATGTTTTAGGTTTGGACAGAATGTTCGCTGCGCGCTTCCGGCAAGCCGAATGCGTAACCACAAATCAGTTGTGCGGCGATTCTTCCGGCGTCATCACCCGCAACAACACGGCGTCCTCTTCTGCGCGAATCTGGAACTCTCCCAACGCCGCAGGCAGCAACGCCCATTCGACCGCCTTCAATGTCACCGGCTCGGCGTGGGAATCGATCGTCGCCCTGCCTTGCAACACCGCCCAAATCTCAAAGGTCGAACCGTCGCACAAGCCGTAAAACACATGGCCGGCCGGCAGCGTGATGCGCTCCGTCTCGAAATAAGGACAGCGCGCCAGTCGTTCAACGCGCAGCCCCTCTTCGTCGACCAGCACTTCCGGCGTCGCCGGCTCCGGCGCAATCTGCTCGAAATTGAGCACATCCAGCGCCTTTTCCAGATGCAACGGCCGCGGCCGCCCCCAATCCCAGATGCGGTAGGTGGTGTCGCTGTTCTGCTGGATTTCCGCCACCATGATGCCCGGCCCCAGCGCATGGATCGTTCCCGCAGGCACGAAGATGACGTCGCCCGGCTTGACCGGCACGCGATGCAGCCCTTCGACGCTGGCCTCCGTGCCGATGACCGCCGCGTACTTCTCGCGCGTCATGCCCGGCGCAAAGCCGTAGATCAGCTCCGCTCCTGGCTCAGCATGCAGCACCACCCACATCTCGGTCTTGCCCGGCTCGCCCTCGTGCGCCATGGCGTACGCGTCGTCCGGATGCACCTGGATCGATAGCCAGCGGTTGGCGTCGAGGATTTTGATCAACAGCGGGAATTTGCCCATCTCCAGCGCGCGACGATTGCGCTCGCCGACAAGCGCCTCGCCGAGCAACGCCTGCACTTCCGGCAGCGTCTTACCCTTGAGCGGCCCGGCGTTGACAACGCTTGACCCGTTCGGGTGCGCAGCGATGTCCCAACTCTCGGCCACAACGCCCTCGGGGATTTTGCGCCCCAGCTTCGTCTCCAGGTTGCGGCCGCCCCACGGATAGTCCTTAAAGACCGGGTCGAAGGTCAACGGATAGATCAGCTCGTCGGCGACATTTTCACTCATAGCAATTCCTTCTCTCACGGATAAATACCGATTTTTGCGGTCTATCAAAAACGTGCGGCTGCGAGCCGCACCTCCCTTCTCCTCCTCTCCCAGCCTTGGGAGAGGGGCAGGGGGTGAGGGCCTGACCAAGACGGGCGGCTGCGAGCCGCCCCTACGGCGCCCTCCTTCTCTCAACTACGAGGTCTGCGGCGTCCCCTTTCTCCCCCTCTCCCAGGATTGGGAGAGGGGGTCGGGGGGTGAGGGCCGCATATCCCTTGCCCCCTCTCCCAGCCTTGGGGGAGGGGGCAAGGGGTGAGGGCCTGCCCAAGACGGGCGGCTGCGAGCCGCCCCTACGGCGCCCTCCTTCTCCCAACTGCGAGGTCTGCGGCATCCCCTTTCTCCCCCTCTCCCAGGATTGGGAGAGGGGGCAGGGGGGGTGAGGGCCACACCTCCCTCTCCCATAACTTCTCTTACTCAAACTTGATTCCCTGCGCCAGGGGCAGATCGCGCGACCAGTTGATCGTGTTCGTCTGGCGGCGCATGTAGGCCTTCCATGCATCGGAGCCGGACTCGCGACCGCCGCCCGTGTCTTTCTCCCCGCCGAAGGCGCCGCCGATCTCCGCGCCTGACGTGCCGATGTTGACGTTGGCGATGCCGCAGTCTGACCCCTCGACGGAGAGGAAATACTCCGCCTCGCGCAGGCTGTCGGTGAAGATGGCGGAGGAAAGCCCCTGGGAAACGTCGTTGTGCAGGGCGATGGCTTCCTCCAGGGTGCGATAGGTGAGGATGTAGAGGATCGGCGCAAAAGTCTCCTCTTTGACGATCTCCGTCTGCGCCGGCATGCGGATGATTGTCGGCTCAACAAACTGGGGGCCGATGTCCGGCCGCGGCCTGCCGCCGGTGAGCACCTGACCGCCATCGGCCACGGCGCGTTCGATGGCGCGCAGCATGGCCTCTACGGCGCGGCGGGTGGCGAGCGGCCCCATCAGCGTGCCCGGCTGGAGCGGATCGCCAATGCGCACCTGCTGATAGGCCTTGACGAGCCGATCGCTCAGTTCATCGACGACCGCTTCGTGCACGATGAGGCGTCGCGTCGTTGTGCAGCGCTGCCCGGCCGTGCCGACGGCGCCGAAGAGAATGGCGCGCACCGCCAGATCGAGGTCGGCCTTCTCCGTGACGATGATGGCGTTGTTGCCGCCCAACTCCAGCAGCAGGCGACCGAGACGGGCGGCGACCGTCTCGGCCACGCGGCGACCGGTCGGAATCGAGCCGGTGAAGGAGATCAACGGCAGTCGGCGGTCCTCCGCCATGCGCTGGCCGATGTCGCCCGCGCCGACGGCGAGCGTGAAGACGCCCGTCAGCCCGTGGTCGGCCATCACTCGATTGGCGAGGTGCTGCACCGCCACGCCGCAGAGTGGAACCAGCTCGCTTGGCTTCCAAACCATCGTGTCGCCGCAGACGGCAGCGATCGCCGCGTTCCATGACCAGACCGCCACCGGAAAGTTGAAGGCGGTGATAATGCCGATCGTGCCGAGCGGATGCCATTGCTCGTACATGCGGTGCGCAGGCCGCTCCGAGTGCATGGTCAGGCCGTAGAGCTGTCGCGAGAGGCCGACGGCGAAGTCGCAGATGTCGATCATCTCCTGCACTTCGCCCACGCCCTCGGCGCGAATCTTGCCCATCTCCAGCGAGACCAGCTCGCCTAGCGGCTCCTTGTATTCACGCAAAAGGGCGCCGAAATCGCGGATCACTTCCCCACGCTTAGGGGCCGGCGTAGTGCGCCAGGTGCGAAAGGCGGCCTGGGCATCGGCTACGACGGCGTTATAGGCGGCGGCGTCAGCAGGGATCACCTGGGCGATCGGCTCGCCCGTCGTCGGGTTGTAGGAGGTGATGGGCGACGCGCTGCTTTCCGGCCAACGCCCCGGCCCACTGCACGCGCCGGCGTTGATTGTTTTCAAGTTCAATTTTTCAAGCAGTGCATTCATCATGGCCCCTCTTTCCTTCCCGCATCTTCTGGGAATGCGCTTGATTGCTCACAAACCGCTTCATTATGGCCCATCATAAACCAAGCCAGGATTTTTCCGAAGAAAAGACATCACTCTGCTGGTCAGACGATTGTGAGCCATCAAAATCCGACGTTTGACCGAATAAAAAAGAAGGGGCGCATATTATAGTGAAGCCAAATTTCCAGAAAATCCTGTCTTAAAATGACGCGCCCCGAACACCTACGAACATCAAAGTGCACAACAACCATCAAGATATACAACGCAGATTGAGGAGCAGGCTTTATGGCTGCAGTCAAAACGCCCGGTCAAGTCTTATGGGTTACCTTTGCACTGCTGGCGGTTATGCTGTTGGGAGCTTGTGGTCGGGAGGCCGACGGCGCCGCGCAGTCGATCTTCGAGCAACAGGGCTTGGAGACCTCAACGCCAGGGGCGCGCGCCGATCGGTTAAAGATCGCTCTGGTGATGAAGACGCTGACCAATCCTTTTTTTATCGAAATGGAGAAAGGCGCGCGCCAGGCGCAGGATGAGTTCGACGTGGACCTGGTGGTCAAAACCGGCGCTCAGGAAACGTCTATTGAACAACAGATTGCTATCGTTGAGGAATTGATCAAGGCTGAGGTTGACGCCATCGTCATCGCCCCGGGCAGTTCCACCGAGTTGATTCCGGTTCTGAAAAAAGCGCAGGACGCCGGCATTGTCATCATCAATATCGACAATCGCCTGGATCAAGCGCTTTCAGAGGAGCTTGGGTTGGTCGGCGTGCCGTTCATCAGCGTCGACAACGTGCGTGGGGCCTATCTTTCCGCCAAATGCATCGCCGATCGAATCTCCGAGCCGACGGATGTCGCCATTCTGGAGGGCATCCGCGAGGCGAAAAATGCGCAAGATCGCAAGAGAGGGGCCGAACGCGCCTTCGCCGAAAACCCCAACATCACCCTCGTCGCCAGCGAAACGGCGCACTGGAAGATCGATGAAGGCTATGCGGTGATGCGCCAAATGTTGGAGCAGCATCCGTCGATTCGGGGCGTATTTGCTGCAAACGACATGATGGGGCTGGGCGCCATCGCCTATCTGGAGGAGAGCGGTCGCACCGACGTCATGGTGGCTGCATACGATGCGTTGCAGGAGGCGCTGGAGGCGGTGAAAGCGGGCAAAATGCTCTGCACCATCGATCAACAGCCGGCGAAACAGGGGTATCTGGGCATCCAGGCCGCCGTCAAAGCGCTCAACGGCGAGTCGCTCCCCGATGAAATTTTGCTCGACGTATTGCTGATCGACCAACGCAATGCACAGTAATCGCCTTGTGAGATGGAATGGCTGCTGCAATGCAAATGAATCGATTCAGGTTCAACCTGCTCTCGAAGTTCCTGGCGTTTATCGGCTTGATCGGCGTCCTTCCCCTGGCGGCGATGGGGCTAATCTCCTATCAAACTGCAGTGCGCACGGTCGAGATGCAGGCCAGCCGTCACACCCAACAACTCACCGTTCAGCAGCGTCGATATCTCGATCTACTCCATCAGGAAATCGAAAGCCTGATCGAAAACCTTTCCAGCGTAGACGATATCAAACTGGTCGCCGGGCAGACAGCAGAGGAGACCAACACTTACACGCGGCTGGCGACGCAGGCGCGGATCGGCTACATCCTCAGCGGCTACACCAATTTGCGCGGGTTGGTGTCGATCGACATCTTTACAGCAGGCGGCGACCACTATCATGTGGGAGACACGCTCGACTTTAAGGAGTTGCGGACTGACGTCCTGGGGCGCATCTGGAACGCAGCCAAAGCCGCCGAAGGTCGAATCGTCTGGCTCGGGCTTGAAGACAACATCAACAACGCCTCCAAGATGTCTAAAGTGATCGTTGCAGCCCGTCTGCTCAACGTCATTCCGGGCCTCACCCCTCCCACGCGGCCGGTCGGGCTGCTGGTGGTCAACTACGATCCCAACAGTTTGCCCAACCATTTCGTCGATGGGTATCGGGATGAAGACGCCTTGATGTTGATCGTCGATCCCTCGCGCCGCGTGGTGTACGCCACCGAACAAAAGCTCGTCGGCGCCGTGCTTTCCCGCACCTTCTACGCTCGACTGCGACAAGCCGGCGAGGGTTCATTTGTAGAGACGATCGAAGGGCACCCCACCTTCGTTTCATTCAGTCGCTCTCTCCAAAGCGGCTGGACCGTCCTCAATTTCACGCCGATGCGGACGCTGACCGAGCCAGCGACGCAAATTTTTTACGTGACCAGCTTTTTGCTGGTGGGAAGCCTCCTGTTGGTCGGGGTGGGCGCGCTGTTCGTCTCCCAATCGATTGTGGCGCCGATCAAACAGATCACGCGCGGCTTCCAGCAAATTCAGCGCGGGGAGCTTGATAAAACGCACCCTCTCAAAGTTCGCTCCCAAGACGAAATCGGCGACCTGACGCGCTGGTTCAACGTTTTCCTGGATTCGCTTGCGGAAAAACAACAGACGGAGCAGGAGCTGATCGCCGCCAGAAATGCCGCCGAAGCCGCCAATCGCGCCAAAGGCGAGTTCCTGGCCAACATGAGCCATGAAATTCGCACCCCCATGAACGGCATCATCGGCATGCTGCATCTGATGCAGAACACGCCGCTCACCGAAGAGCAACGCGATTATCTCACCACCGCCGTCCAATCCGCCGACGCTCTCCTTCACCTCCTCAACGATATTCTCGACTTCTCCAAGATCGAGGCGGGCAAACTCGACTTGGTTCCACAGCTCTTCGATCCTCATGCCCTGGTGGAAACGCTCATCAAGGCGCATTCTCCCATCGCCGACGCCAAATCAACTCGTCTCAAGGCCCAAATTGCAGAAGATGTGCCCAGGCGCCTGATCGGGGATGAGCTGCGTCTCCGCCAAATTCTCACCAACTTGCTGAGCAACGCGATTAAATTCACCGACCACGGCGAAGTTTCGCTTTCAGTGGCTGCAACGCCAAGCCAAGAAGGGCGCATCGAGTTGCTCTTCTGTGTAGCAGATACAGGCATCGGCATCCCACCGGAAAAACTGACCTCGATCTTTGACGCCTTCGTTCAGGCGGACGCCTCTTCGACGCGACGTTTCGGCGGCACCGGACTGGGACTCACCATCTCCGCCCGCCTTGTAGCCATGATGGGCGGCCGCATATGGGTGCAAAGCAAGGTGGGCGAAGGGTCCACCTTTTTCTTTACGGCGGTTTTCGACCCAGCGCCCCAGACGGCGGCCTCGGTCTCGACTCCTATGCAAGCGCTACAGCCGCCTCTGGAATCGGCCGGCTGCGCATCCGGCGATTCGCCACAAGGGGAGCTGGAGGCCGAACGCGCAGCGCCTCCCAGGCTGCGCGTCCTGTTGGCGGAAGACAACGTCGTCAATCAGAAAGTCGCCGTGCGCTTCTTGCAAAAATACAACTTCGAGGTGGCGGTCGTTCATAATGGCGCGGAGGCGCTCGCAGCCCTCTCCCACGAGGAGTACGACCTGGTGCTCATGGATGTTCAAATGCCGGTGATGGACGGCCTGGAAGCTGTTCAGCGCCTGCGCAAGCAGGAGGCGGCGACAGGCCGCCACCTCCCCGTCATCGCCATGACCGCACACGCCATGCAAGGAGATCGCGAGCGATGCCTGGCAGCCGGCATGGATGGATACGTCTCCAAGCCATTCAAAATGCACGAACTGCTTGCAGAGATTGCGTCGCTGCTGCCGGGGCATGCCATCGTCGCGTCGGACACTGCAACGGAATCGCCCTCCGCCTAAAACAACAGAGGCATTCGCACTCCCCAATATAGCCATAGAATTTGGCTGCAATCCCAAAAAACATAAAAGACACCCAACTTAATTGACAATTCATCTGTAATCGATTACAATATAACTATCAATTTGCTGTCAATTTTCAAAAAAGCTCAGTCTCCCCAGTCGGCGACCGGCTGAGCACTTTTTGCGGTTTTGTCGTTTCGTACTTGGATAGTATAATTTCATCTGCCCTATAATTTCATCTGCCCTTTTGTTTGTGTTTCAAAGCTACTGATCTTCTGTAACGCCTCTTCAACTGGCTGGTGAGATAACGAGCTAGTGATGAGGCATCTTCGTCGAGAACCATTGCGCATTGTTCGTTCTGGCTCAAATCAAATGCAGGAGCCAGACCGCCCAAATACTTTTCTGGCCGACGGCCTGTTGCAATGGAACGAGGCGAAGGAGTATTCTGGGTGAAACTTTCTTGATTCGGCGGCGAATTAAGAAAGTTTTGATCGGTTGGTTCGCCGATAAGTTGCTGTGCACCAAAATGTTCATCACAACAAATTTCTGGAGGTAATTTTATGTCGAATCAGCGAAGGTTAGGTTTACTCTTGTGGCTGGCGGTCATCGTCGCCCTGGTTGCAGGGTGCGCCGCACCGGCGGCTCCGGCCCCTGCGCCGGCGACGGCTGGCGAAGCCGTCGCCACCGAAGCAGCGCCTGCAGAGGCGGCGCCTGCGGAAGCGGCGCCCGCCGAAAAGCGCCCCTATATTCCGGTCATCTCCAAGGGCTTCCAGCATCAATTCTGGCAGGCTGTAAAGCTTGGCGCAGAGCAGGCGGCCGCCGACTACAACGTCGACATCACCTTCGAGGGGCCGGCGACGGAAGCCGAGGTGGACAAGCAGATCGAAATGCTTGAGGCGGCGCTGGCGAAGAATCCCGACGCCATTTGTTTCGCTGCGTTAGACACGCGCGCTGCGATTCCTCTGCTGGAAGAAGCCCATGCGCGCGGCATTCCGATCGTCGGGTTTGACTCCGGCGTGGACAGCGACATTCCGGTCGCCACCGCTGCGACCGATAACATCGCTGCGGCAGCGCTGGCAGCGGATAAGATGGCCGAGTTGATCGGCGGCTCCGGCAAGGTGGCGGTGCTGGTGCACGACCAGACCAGCCGGACGGGCATCGACCGCCGCGATGGGTTCGTCAACCGCATCCGCGAAGCATACCCGGACATCGAGATCGTCAACATCGATTACGGCGGCGGCGACCATCTGCGCTCCACCGATCTGGCCAAGGCGGTGATTCAGGCCAACCCTGACCTGAAAGGCTACTTCGGCGCCAATGAAGGATCGGCGATCGGCGTGCTCAACGCCGTGACCGAGCTCGGCCGCGAGGGCGAAATCGTGGTGATCGGCTACGACGCCGGCAAGCAGCAGAAAGACGCTGTGCGCTCCGGCGTGATGGCGGGGGCAATTACGCAGAACCCGATCGGCATCGGATACAAATGCGTCGAAGCCGCCGTGAAGGCGATCAACGGCGAGGAAGTGGAGCCGGTGATCGACACAGGCTTCTTCTGGTACGACGCCAGCAACATGGACTCTCCTGAGATTGCTCCTCTGCTGTACGATTGATCGTCTTATTGTAAATTTGTTCGCTTTCAGGAGGGCGACGCCCTCCTGAAAGCCCTTCCTTGAGAGAAAAATTCACCATGGCGGACACTCTGGTTCGGATGGAAGGGATCGACAAATCCTTTCCAGGCGTGCACGCACTAGATCGAGCGCATTTTGAGCTGCGCGCCGGCGAAGTTCACGCGCTCGTAGGCGAGAACGGCGCCGGAAAGTCTACATTGATGAAGATTCTCGCCGGCGTCTACTCGAAAGATGCAGGCGTCATTCTCTATCAGGGGCGCGAAGTGGACATCCCCACCCCGCGCGCTGCGCAAGACCTCGGCATCAGCATGATCCACCAGGAGCTAAACCTGGTCAGTCACCTGACCCTGGCGCAAAATGTTTTTATCGGCCGCGAACCGCGCAAAGCTGTGCGCTTTATGCTGGACGAAGCCAAAATCAATGCGCAGACGCAGGAGTTGTTCGATCTGATGCATCTGCGCCTGGACCCGCGCACCAGGGCGGCGGATCTGACGGTCGCCAAACAGCAGATGGTGGAGATCGCCAAGGCGCTTTCCTTCAACTCGCAAGTGCTGATCATGGATGAACCGACTGCGGCTCTGACGGAATCGGAGATCGAAGAGCTGTTTCGCATCATTCGCCAGCTGCGCGGAAAAGGGGTGGGCATCGTCTATATTTCTCACCGTCTTGAAGAGCTGAAACAGATCGCCGACCGCATCACGGTGATGCGCGATGGTCGCACCGTAGACACCGTAGACGCCGCCGCCGCCACCATCGATCAGATCATCAGCATGATGGTCGGTCGCACCATCTATGAATCTGCGCCGGAAATTCCCGAGAATTCTGACCAGGAAATCGTCTTAGAAGTGCGCGGCTTGAATCGGGCCGGCGTGTTGAAGGATATCCACTTCCATCTTAAAAAGGGTGAAATCTTGGGCTTCGCCGGTCTGATGGGTGCAGGACGCACCGAGGTTGCACGCGCCATATTTGGCGCCGACCCGATCGATTCCGGCGAAATCTACGTCAAAGGCGTCAAAGTGAACATCCAAAGCCCGCGCGACGCCGTCCGTCACGGAATTGGATATCTCTCCGAAGACAGGAAGCGCTTTGGGCTTGCATTGGGAATGGATGTCGAATCAAACATCGTACTGGCTGCACTCGAACGCTTTCTGAATCCGGTAGGGGTCGTCGACAGCGCTAAAACGCGCGAGACGGCGGAGCACTATGTGAAAACGCTCTCCATCAAAACACCCAGCATCAAACAACAGGTGCGCAATCTTTCGGGCGGCAACCAACAGAAGGTGGTCATCGGCAAATGGTTGACGGCCGACACAGATATTTTGATTTTCGATGAGCCGACGCGCGGCATCGACGTGGGCGCCAAGAGCGAAATTTACAAATTGCTCAACGAACTGGCACACAGCGGCAAGTCGATCATCATGATTTCGTCGGAGCTTCCAGAAATTCTGCGCATGAGCCATCGCATTGTCGTGATGTGCGAAGGACGCATCACCGGTGAACTGACGGCGGACGAAGCGACGCAAGAGAAAATTATGCGGCTGGCGACCCAGCGCAGCGTCATGGTGACGACGGAGAGTGCGCCTTCCGTCGATGCTGCGCTCGCCAATCAGATGCAGGCCAATTCGTGAGGACTTGATCAGGGTAGGACCATGGCAACCGCAGAAACCACTTTCACCCCAACTCGTCGTCAATCGATCCTGCGCTCCAATGCGGCGCAGAAGGTGCTGGCGTTTGCGGCGTTGATCGCCATCTTTGTCGTTTTTTCGATATTGTCGCCCTTCTTCCGAACGCCGGAAAATGTGATCAACATTTTGCTGGCCACTGCGGTCAACGGCGTGTTGGCATTGGGCGTGACCTTCGTCATCACGACCGCCGGCATTGATCTGTCGGTGGGAACGGTGATGACGCTCTCCGCAGTGATGACCGGCCTGGCCATCTCAATTTATGGTTTGCCCGTTCCGGTGGGCATCTTGATCGGCGTCCTCACAGGCTCCACGGCAGGTCTGATTAACGGGCTTGTCATTTCGCGCATGCGCGTGCCGCCGTTCATCGCGACGCTGGGCATGATGATGATGGCGCGCGGCCTGGCGTTGGTGCTCTCCACCATTGAGACGGGGACCGTCAAACCGATTTACTTCAACGACACGCCGGTCTTTCGCCAGATTATGATGGGCTCGATCCTGTCGCCGTTGATTTCGCCGATCGCACCGAATTTCAACATCCCGAACGCAGTGGTGATCCTCTTCGCCGCAGCACTGATCGCCGCCTTCATTCTGTCTAAAACCGTATTGGGCCGTTACACGGTGGCGATCGGCAGCAACGAAGAGGCTACGCGACTCTCCGGCGTCAATGTGGCCAATTGGAAAACAGGCGTCTATGCGCTGGGCGGCACTTTCAGCGGCCTCGCCGGCGTGATGATCGCCTCGCGCTTGAATTCGGCGCAGCCTGCGCTCGGCGTTGGCTATGAGCTTGAGGCAATCGCCGCCGTGGTGATCGGCGGCACTTCGCTCAGCGGCGGACAGGGCACAATTCTAGGCACAATCATCGGCGCCTTCATCATCAGCACACTGACCAACGGTCTGCGCATCATGAATGTGCCGCAAGAATGGCAGTTCGTCGTGACCGGCCTAATCGTGATCATGGCCGTGTACCTCGATATCTTACGACGCCAGCGCACCTGAGGACGAACTCCCAATTTCGTTGCGCATCCTGGCGCCCTTGGCCTGCAAGCGGTCAAGCTTTTTGAAAGATTTCGCTTTCGAAAGGCTGACCGCTTTTTCGATCGCAGGCTATCGCAGCCGCTCCAGCACCGCCTCTCCCACGCAGCGCCCTTGCGCCAGGCCTTGCTCATTCCCCGAGCGAAAGTGGATCCCGCCGTACAGCCGCGACATCGACGCTTCCTCCGCCGCCTCCCAGAAAGAGGCGTACGTGCGCGGGGCGAAGCCGAGCCGCTCCATGCTGGAATCGGTGAAGCTGTATTCTTCGCCGAAGAGCGCAGCCAACACCGTCGCCATGGCAGCCGCCTCCGTCGAGTGGCCGGAGGGGTACTCCGGGAAGGGCGGCGTGATCAAGGGATCGGTGACGGCGGTGGCGTTCCAGGTGGGGTCGATGACGTTGCGGATATAGGTGATCGGCCGCAGGTAGTTGTAGCGATACTTGTCGCGCCAACAGACGATGAAGGCGTCGGCGATGGCGACGCCGAGATGCAGGTAGACGTCGGCGGCGCGGGCGAGCGACGCGCTTTCCTCCCGCAAAATCTGCGTGGCGATGGCCAGCGAGTGGCCGGGCGGCGTGGCGGTCAGCACCGGGTCGTCGGCCCAGTAGAGCGCGGTCTCGCGCTGCCAGGGCGTGAGGTTCTTCACCGTGACGTACACTTCCCAGGCCTCCTGATACAGCTGCGACGACGGCTCGGTCGAATAGGGAGGCGGGGGCGGCAGTGCACAGGCGTCGGCGGACGGCAACGCCAACGGACGGTTTCGCCCCCAATAGGGCTGCAGCGCGCGCAAATATTTGGGCGGCGTGGGAGTCCACAATCCCTCTCCCTCCGGCGGTCGATAGGTGCGCGGAAAGTTGTAGAAATAGCCTTCGTGGCCGCCGTCGTGCTTCGACCACTCGAAGATGGCCGCCGCCACCTCGCGGCCGCGGCGGATCGAACGGCGCAACACTTCGGGCGCCGCCTCGGCCTCGTAGCGCGTGCGCATGCTTCTCTCCAGCAGGTCGATCGACTCGCGCACAGAAGCGCCGCCGTGGGCAAAGAGCCGACGCAAGATCGACGCCAGCGCGCTGTTGGCGACCAGCGGCCAGTGATACGCCGCGCCTTCTTCGACAGGCGGCGTCCATTCCAACCCGTTGAGCCGGCCGGCCAGCGTGCGACCATGCGCCATGCCGGGCGCGATCGCCTCGTAGAGCGTCGCAGCGGTGTAGCCGATGGCGCGCGAAGCCACCGGTGGAGAAAACCCAGGCGCCTGGCGGATGAGGTCTTCGAGCAGCGCAAACCACGCCGTGGCCACGCGGTGGTCGTACTCCTCTGCGCCGGGAAGGGCGGAGGATGCCCGCTTCGCAGGTTGAAGATCGGGCGGACCCAGCGCCGACGCAGGCGCCGCCTGCCCCGCCACCAGCGCAAGCACAAGTCCCAGTGTGAGGATTCTCCGCCCCAGTGCGCAAGATCGCTTGAACTTGTTCATCTCCCGCTCTGCGCTCCACCTTCTCGCTGCGTCCGACTCAGATTCTTTTCGCCGAAGCGCTCAGCGCGCAAAGGCTCGCCACGGGTTTTTCTCCGTCAGTTGTCGAACAGTGGCTTCATCGACGCCGGATGCGCGCACTTTGGGCAGAAAGACTTCGCTCAGGTAGGTGTAGGGAAGTTGCGTCCCACCGTTGGGTTTGGACGGATCGTACCAGCCGCGGTCGTGGCTCAGCAGCAGCTGCGCGCCGAACCCTGCATCGAGCAAACGGTGGATGCGTTCGATGAACCACTCGTCGCTGAAGCCGTCGCTGCCGATGGCGTCGTATTCCAGCCAGCAGCCGCGCTGCGCCATCTCGAGATGAAGGTCAAAGTCCGGCTCCGCCTGCGTGTGGATCCAGAGGAAGCGATCGGCGCGATAGCCGGCCGCCTCGAGGATGTCGAGCTGATCGCGCACCACGCGCCCGCGGATGGTGTGGCTGCCGATCAGCGCGCCCGTAGCCTGGCCGGCGCGCGCCGCCGCGCGTAGAATCTTCGCCTCCACCGGCGTGATCCCGTCGTCGCCGGCGCTGAGCTTGATCCACCCTGCGCGCACGCCGGTCTCCTCGACGCCTTCGCACAACTCGCGCACCATCCACGCCGTCAGCTCCTCCTCCGAAGCGCTGCGCACCCACGCCGGAACCCACGGCTCGCGATAGACGCCGGTCGCCACGACCACAGGGAAACCGACGGCGTCCGCCACCGCCTTGACGATGTCCACGCAACGCCCCACGCCCACCGGCGTGCATTCGACCAGCGCAGTCACACCCGCCGCACGCGCCGCCTGCAGATAGGGCGCCATGACGGAGACCACCTCTTCCGCGCGTGCATGGCGATAACTCTCCGCCTCGATCGGCCCCAGATCGACAAAAATATGCTCATGCGGCAGGATCAGGCCGAGCGCCTCCTCGTGGAGCGGGCCTTGCGTCGTCCAGAGTTGCTTCGTCATCTCTTCTCTCCTATTGCGCCTTTGCGTTGGCTCTATCTTCACCTGAAAAGCTGGCTGCTTAGTCGCCTGGGATGCGCATTTTCATCCACGGCGCCGTATTGTGGAAGTTGGCGATTGCGCTGCCGGGCGGGTTGACGGCGTCGCACAGGCGGCGCAGTTCGTCGCTGAGATGCATCTCCAACACAGGCAGCGCATGGCGCAGCTGTGCGACGGTGCGCGGGCCATAGAGGGGCGCAACGACGCCGGGCTGCTCCTTCACCCACAGCAAGGCAAGCTGCGCAGGCGAGACGCCCGCCTCCTGCGCCAGGGCGACGAAGCGATTGCCGGCCGCCACCGCCCGCGGGGTGACGCGTTCGGCGTAGATGCCGCCGCGCAGCGCCGCGCGCGAATCCGGCGGCGGGTGGGCTGCGTCCTGGTAACGGCCCGCCAGGATGCCGGCCGCCAGCGATCCCCAGGGCAACAGCCCCACCCCATGCTTGAGCGCCATGGGAACCAGCTCATTCTCGATGCGGCGGTCGAGCAGGTTGTAGGGCGGCTGCTCGGAAACGCAGCGCGCCAGGCCGCGACGCTCGCTCACCATCAGCGCCTCCATCACCTGCCAGGCGGGGTGGGTGGTGGTTCCGATGTAGCGCACCTTGCCTGTGCGCACCAGCATGTCGAGCGCATAGAGCGTCTCTTCCACCGGAATCTCCGGCGAGGGCCGATGCAGCTGATAGAGATCGATATAATCGGTCTGCAGGCGGCGCAACGAGTCCTCGCACGCGGCCAGGATGTGTCGCCGCGAATTGCCGCGGTCGTTCGGCCCCGGGCCAACCGGATAGTGCACCTTGGTGGCGAGCACGACGGCGTGGCGGTTGCGCCGGCGCTGCAGCCAGCGCCCGATGATGCGTTCGCTTTCTCCGGCGCTGTAGCTGTTGGCGGTGTCGATCAGGTTGACGCCGCCCTCGACGGCGGCGTCAAGGATGGCGTGCGCCTCCGTTTCGGTGAGCGGGTTGGCGAAATTGTCTGCGCCCAGCCCTAGCGGCGCAACTTTCAGGCCAGAGCGGCCCACCGTTCGATAGTTCATCGCTGCATCTCGACTGCGTTTCCGTTTTTGCAGGCCGCCTGCGCTTTTTCGCAAACGCTGCGCTTCCGGTAGACTTCGTTTGTGTAGTCATTGCACGCTTTTTATCTATCATTTTCTGCTATCTGCGTTGAATATGCAACAGACGACGATCAAAGTTTCTACGCCTGCGTTCAGCGGGCAGGCCTATGCCCTCTTTGCTGCACTGCTGGCCGTGGACAGCTTTCACTACATCTTTGCGCGGCTGCTGCTGCCGCACATACATCCCACGGCTTCGGCCTTCTTCGTGCTGGCCATTGCGACCGTCCAGGTGGTCGGCTACGCCGCTGTGCGTGGGGAGCTGCACTGGCGCGTGGCGCAACGTCACTTCTGGTTTTTTGCGTCGGTCGGCTTTCTGATCGCGGCTTCTACGGTGCTGAGCTATCTTTCCATCGCCTACATCGACCCGGGCACGGCCTCTATGCTGGGCAAGGCCGGCATTGTATTCAGCTTGTTGCTTGGCCTCTTCTGGCTACGCGAACGGCTGAATCGGATGCAGGCGATGGGCGCCGCCCTGGCCGTGATCGGAGCCTTCACCATCAGCTATCATCCCGGCGCAGTCATGCAATGGGGAGCGCTGCTCATTTTGCTCTCTACATTTTTCTACGCCTTGCACACCGCCATCGTCAAACGCTGGGGCGACGCCATGCATTTCCTGGACTTTTTCGCCTTTCGTCTGCTCTTCACCTCGGTCTTTCTCTTCTTTTTTGCAGTGGGCGGCGGTCATTGGCGCTGGCCCGATGCGCCGACCTGGCTCCTGCTGCTCCTGACCGGGACGGTCGACGTCGTGATCAGCCGCGCCCTCTACTATAAAACGTTGCGTCTATTTCCGATGAGCATCCACACCATTATCTTGATGCTCAGCCCGGTGGCAGCGATTGCGGCGTCGTTGGCGCTCTTCGGAGAATTTCCCGGAGTCCAGGAGCTGGTCGGCGGCGCCATGGTGCTGATGGGCGTGTGGATTGTGAACCGCGCTCACAGCAGTTGATGTCCTGGTTTGCAGGGAATGAAACTCGAGCGTTCTGTGCATCGCAGCCGCCTGTGGTATCATCTCTAACCGTGGAGACGCTTTCAATGCAGTGGACGCCTGCGCAACCTGCCTTTGTTGCGCTGCTCAATGCATTCATCGAGTTCACCGATCCCGTCTACATTGTGGGCGGCGTCGTGCGCGATTTCCTGTTGGGGCGGACCGATAAGCTCAATGACCTCGACGTCGTCGTCAAAGCGGACGCCAATGCCGTTGCGCGGCGTGCGGCGGATCGCCTTGGGTGGGCCTATTACCCTCTGGATGCAGAGCGCGACGTGGCGCGGCTGGTCTTCACGGCGAGCCGCGCGCCGCTCGTGTGCGACGTCGCAGCTATGCGCGGCGGCGACCTGGAAACAGACCTGCAGGCGCGCGATTTTACGGTGAACGCAATGGCCCTGCGCTGGCGCCGCGACTGCGCCTCGGAGCTGATCGACCCCGGCGCCGGCCGCAGCGACCTCTCGACGCGACTGCTGCGCCGCATGACCCCTTGGAGCCTGGCGGAAGACCCTGTGCGGCTGCTGCGCGCGGTGCGGTTGGCCGTTCAGCTCGACTTCGCCATCGAAGAAGCCACGCTGACGCAGATGTTGCGCCTGGGCGATGCGCTGCGCCTCGTCAGCGCCGAGCGCATACGCGATGAACTGTGGAAGATGCTGGCGCTTTCCGAGCCGGACAGGGCGCTGGAAATGTTGCGAAAATTTCATCTTTTGCACATCGTCCTGCCCGAAGTGGCGCAAATGGAGGACGTCGTCCAAAGCGCGCCGCACGACGTCGACGTTTACCGGCATACGCTGCGCGCTGTGCGCTACGCTGTTGCACTGCGCGATTGGCTCCTCGGCGAGCGCGCCATCGAACATACGCCGACCGGCGCAACGCTCGCCGCAGCATTGGCGCCCTATCGGAGCAGGCTTCGTCAGACGCTGCTCGAAATCGTGGCTGCAGAGCGGCGTCTCGTCGATTGGCTGGTCTGGTTTGCGCTGTGGCATGATGCAGGCAAGCCCGCCACCCGCACCGTCGATCAGACGGCGGAGGGGTCGCTGCGCTATCGCTTCCTGGGTCACGAGGAAGTCGGCGCCAGGCTGGCGGGGCAGCGCACGGAGGCGCTCAAATTCAGCCGCCATGAGATTGCACTGCTGCAGGCGGTGATTCGCCTGCACATGCGTCCTCACCATCTGCACGCCGCCTTTGGCGATCAGCCGCTCAGCCGGCGCGCCTGCTATCGCTTCTTTCGCGACGCCAGCCAGAGCGTCTATGGCAGCGCCGCGCACGCCGACGTCGGCGTCGCCACCGTGCTGCTGGCGCTGGCGGACTATCAGGCCATTTTCGCCGAAGCGCCGCCGGATTGGACGGCGTACGTGCGTCACGCCGTCGATCTGATCCAATTTGGCCTGGGGCCAGATGGCCTGGAGGAGGTGCGCAAGCCGCTCGTGGATGGACGGATGCTGATGCACTATTTCAATTTGGAGCCTGGACGTCAGGTGGGTGAGTTGTTGGAGCAACTGCGCGAGGCGCAGGCCGCCGGCGAAATCAAGACGCCGGAAGAAGGGCTGGCGCTGGCTGCGGAACTGCTGGCCGGAAGTCGATAGATGTCTCAGCGCTTATCGCAACGAGCGGATCACTCGCAGGAATTCTGCCCACACCTGGCGCAGATTTCTGTCGCGCAGCGTCGTGAACCGCCTGTTGAATTTCCCAGTTTCGAGAATCAATGCCTGGCCTCCGGCGCAGCCGAGATGATCTTGCTCGGCGATCAGGCGAGCTATTGTCTCTCCGGCCAATATCGCGGGTGTCCGCGCTTTCGCCGCGTCGCAAACGCCGACCCTGCATTCATCCCGCTTCATGCCGTCGCAGAAGACGCCTGGGCGGGGATGCAGCCGCTCGACCTTCCCGGCGGAGCTCCCTTCGAGCCGCTGCTCGGCGAAGAAGAGCAGGAGGAGGACAGCCGAAAGCGCTGGGCCTGGATCGGCGCAGCGTTGGTCTTCGTCTCGGTTTTTCTGTGCAGCGGCATGGTCGCCACCTACGCCGGTTGGCAATGGATCGCGCGCAACCTGCCTGCGCGTGCGGCCGGCAGCGTCGATACGGTCAGCGCCGCCAACGCAGCGCCGACGCCTGTAGTCTTTATTGTCCAAACTGCGACTCCAGAGCCTGCGCCGGGGAGCGCCCCGCCGATCGCGCCGCCCGCCGCCAACGCACCGCCCTCCTTTCCCGAAGCGGTGACGCCGACGCCGATCGTGCTTGCACTGCCCGAGACGGGCGTGCAGCTCCCCCCGGCCGTTTCCGGCGAAGGCGCGGCCTTAAACTCAGGCGATGCGCCGCCGTTTAACATCGACCTGGCCATTCCCACGCGTCGACCGACGCCGATCTTCGACCTGCCCACCTCCACGCCGGCCAACGGGGCGCTGCCCACGCCCACCGACACCGCCACGCCCACGCCGATGGGCACGCCGATCATCGTTTTTGGGCCGGACGAGCCAGCTTTGCCCAAAGGAGGGTGCACCTTCATTCGCTGGAATGTCCAGAACGTGCGCGAAGTTTATTATGAAAATTTGCCGATGAACGGTCAGGGTGAACGAGAAGAGTGCATCCGAGACAAAGACGAGGTCTATCGCTTGCTCGTCGTCCTCCCCGACGGCTCTGCGCAGGTGTACACGACGACGGTCGCCTACCTGCCGCCGACGCCGACGATCACGCCGACGCCTAGCTTCACGCCGGAGCCGATCTTCACGCCGACATGGACGCCGCAGCCGCCGACGCCGACGCCAACGCCCAACATCCGCTACGGCGTCGTGCTGGCGCCCGCCAACGGGAGCGAGGCGACCTGCAACCGGGGCCAGCGCTGTGAAGTGGGGTTGTTGATGACAAACAGCGGCGAGGCCAGCGACACGCTCTACCTGTCGATCGTGCAGCCCGGCGCCTTTGCGGCCCAACTTTGCCGCCCCGACGGCGTGTGCGCCGCCAATGACCTGAGCGTCGCCGGCGTCGGGCCTGGCAACACTGCGTATGTAATGTTGCGCGTGGAGGTGCCGGCGGACGCGTCGCCGCAGTCGACGACCTATGGGCTGGTGGCCTCCAGCGGAGGATCGGGGCGCAATGTCGTTTCGCAACAGGCGTCGATTGTGGTGACCGCACCCTGAGGCCCTCTTGTGCAGGGTTCATCCCCATTTGACGAATCAGGCAATGCGCTCTGAACATAGAGATCGCCTATGAGTTGGTTGATTGTCGCCGGCGTCATCGTGTTCTTGATCGCCGTGAACGCGCTTTACGTCGCCGGTGAATTTTCTGTAGTCAGCTCGCAGCGCTCACGGCTCGCCGCCATGGCGGAGGAGGGCAACCGCACAGCCGGCTGGCTGCTTTCCGTCATGCAGCAGCCGGCGCAGCTGGACCGATTGGTGGCCGCCTGTCAGCTGGGAATCACGCTTTCCAGCCTGGTGCTCGGCTATTATGGGCAGGCGAACATCCTGCGCCTGCTCTCGCCCTGGCTCGATGGCGTCGATGCGGCGGGCCGCATTGCGTTGCAGTCTGCGCTCTCGATCGCCATCCTTCTGACCCTGACCGGTCTGCAGGTGCTCTTCGGTGAGCTGCTCCCCAAGAATGTCGGCCTGCAATATCCGGAGCAGACGGCGCTGTTGACGGCGTCGGCGATGCGCTGGTCGATGACGCTCTATCGCCCCTTGATCTGGCTGTTCAACGGCTCGGCGCGGCTGCTGCTCCGTCTGCTTGGCGCCCGACCTGTCGCCGAGCACGCCCATATTCACTCTCCGGACGAAATTGTGCTGCTGGTGGAGGAAAGCCGCGCAGGAGGCGTCCTCGAAAAGCAGGAAACCCGGCTGCTCGTCAATACGCTGGAGCTGCGTCACGAAACGGCGCGGCGCGTGATGCTGCCGCGCAATCGCATGCTGGCGGCCCCCGTCGACCAGTCCTGCGAGGAGCTCCTGCGTCTGCTGGCCAACTCACCCTTTTCGCGCCTGCCTCTCTACGAAGAGGACATCGACCACATCGTCGGATTTGTCCACATTCGCGACCTGTTGAAGTTGCACTATCTGCGCCGGACGTCGCCATCGAACCAGGAAGCGTCGTCGCTGAGCGTGCGTGCGCACATGCGGCCGGTGCGCTTCGTGCCAGAAACGCTGCCCGCCGAAGAAGTGCTTGCCTTGATGCAGCGCGAGCACCTTCATCTCGTGATCGTCCTCGATGAATACGGCGGCACCGCCGGCATGATCACCATCGAGGATCTGTTCGAGGAGATCGTGGGTGAATTCGAGGACGAATTCGACCTCGGCGCGCCGGCGATGGAACTGAAAGCAGACGGCCGTCTCTGGGTGCGCGGGGACGTGCCGGTCGACGATCTGGCCGATCTGCTCGACGTTTCGTTCGAGAGCGAGGAGGCCGACACCGTGAGCGGGCTTGTCATTGAACGGCTGGGGCGGTTGCCCAAGGTGAGCGAGGAGGTCGATGTGAATGGGATGCGCCTGCGCGTCGAGGAGATGGAGCGCACGCACATCGGGCGGGTCAGCCTGGCGTTGAACGAGATGCAGCGGCTGCGCTGGCAGGAGCGTTACGGATGAGCGAGATTCTATTTCCGCTGGCGGTGATTGCGTTGTTAATTCTGCTCAACGGCCTGTTTGTCGCCGCCGAGTTTGGCATCGCCTCCGCGCCGCGCACGCGTCTGCAGCAGCTTGCCGAAGAGGGCGTGGCCGCCGCGCGCCGGGCGCTCGACATTCTGCGCACCCCTCGCAAGCTCAACCGCTATATCTCCACGGCCCAGATCGGCATCACGGTCGCCAGCCTGGGGTTGGGCATGTATGGTGAGCACACCGTGGCCGATTGGATTTTGCATGCGCTGGAAGAGCGGAGCGGGGTGTCCAGCGCAGTGGCGCACACCGTCGCCACGATCCTGGCGGTGGGTCTCCTCACCTATTTACATGTCGTCTTTGGCGAAATGGCGCCGAAATCGTTGGCGTTGCAACATCCGGTGGAGACCACGATCCGGATCGAGCGCGCCATGGCGATCGGCGAACGCCTGTTTCTGCCCTTGACCGTCTTTCTCAACTGGGCGGGCGATGCGATCCTGCGCTTGATCCGTCTGCCGCCGGTGAGTCCGGCCGAACGCCTTGCCTCTTCCGCAGAGCTTGCGTATATTGTGGAGGAAAGCACCGCAAGAGGTCTGCTCGACCAGACCGAACAGACCTACATTGAAAACATCTTTGAGTTTCATGAGCGGACGGTGGCGCAGATCATGACGCCGCGCAATCGCATGGCGGCGATCCCGGTGACAGCCGATGAACGCGAGGTGCTGGAGACGCTGACCTTTCAGCCCCATTCGCGCTATCCGGTGTATGAGGGCGACCGCGATCACATTGTCGGCATCCTTCACGCCAAGGACGTCGCCCGTTCCATCGTCAACTTTCCGGGAGCGTTCGACCTGCGCGCCTGCATGCGACCGCCCCTCTTTGCGCCGGAGACGCTGCCGCTGGAAGAGATGTTGCAACGCTTTCGTCGCGAACACGTCCAGATCGCAATCGTGCTCGATGAGTTTGGCGGCACCGCCGGTCTCGTGACGATGGAAGACCTGGTCGAAGAGATCGTCGGCGAGATTCAAGATGAGTTCGACGTTGAACCGGCGCCGCTCGAAGCGCTGGATGCACGCCATGTGCGCGTGCGCGGGGATCTGCTCGTCGACGAACTGGCGCAACATCTGGGATTGAAGATAGAACATCCAGAAGCGGAGACGGTGGGCGGGCTGATCATGGCCGAGCTGGGCGCCGTGCCGTCGGTGGGCGTTACAGTTCACTATGCGAACCTTGCCTTCACCGTCGAGCAGATGCAGGGCATGGCGGTGGCCTCGGCATTGGTGGAGCTGCCGCCAGAGGAAGGAGCGCCGCAAGATGAGCGATGAAACGTTTTTGAACCGGCTGCGCGCTTCGCTCGTGCGCCAAGAACAAAAGACAGACCTGGCGTCCAGAGGTCCCCTTGACGAAGCGAAAGTGCGCGCTGCGGTGAGCCAGATGGCGCGCAGCCGCATCAGCGCCACGTTGCGTCAACTGCGCGCCGCGCGCAGCCTTTCCTACGACGCAGTGCGAGAGCGCACCGGTTTGTCGCAACAGCTTCTTTACGAGGTCGAATATGGAAGTCGCAGGTTGACGCTCGGCGAACTGATGCTCCTGGCGGAATGTTACGGCGTCAGCGCCGACGATATCCTGGGCGTCGATCTGGAAGGTTGAAAGTCTTTCGTAGTTCTTCGTGGGTCAAACGGAAAGGATGGCGACCGGTGCGGCTGGAAGTGGATGTAGCCGTCTCCAAGGTGAGCAAATACGCCTCGAGCGAAAGCGGCGACACGGTGGAGGTGATCGAGCGCCCGCACGGCGGTTTCAGCATCGTCGTGGCCGACGGACAGCGCAGCGGCAAGAGCGCCAAGGCGATCAGCAACATGGTGGCGCGCAAGGCGATCTCCCTGATCGCCGAGGGGGTGCGCGACGGCGCCGTCGCCCGTGCGGCGCACGATTACCTGCGCACGCAACGCGGAGGGCAGGTCAGCTGCGAGCTGACCATCGTCAGCGTCGATCTGGCGACGCGCACCCTGGTGCTCAGCCGCAACGCGCGGCATCCCAGCCTGTTGCGGCGGGAAGAAGAGTTGATCTGGATCGATCTTCCCAGCGACGCCATCGGCGTGCACCGCAACACCAAGCCGCAAATCATGGAGCTTGCATTGCAGCCCCGTCTCACGCTGGTCGTGGTCACCGATGGCGTCTGGCGCGCTGGCAGCGCCACCGGAGAGCCGGTGCTCGACCTGGCGGCGCTGGTCGCAACCGTCGATCGGGAGCCCTGCACAGAGGCCACCCGCAGCGCCGACGCCATTCTCCAGGCTGCGCTCGACCTGGAGCGAGGACGGCCGCGCGACGACGCCACGGTGCTGGTCGTCAAGGTGCGAGAGCAATGCACAGAAAGCGAGGTGCGACGTCTGCGCATGACTGCGCCCCTGTAGAACCCCATGGAGGGAACGAAGCGGTGGAGGGGATGAACAGGAGGTCGTGTTGACCGCCAACTTAATGGTCGAAAAATTGCCGCTGATCAAGGTCGTGGGCGTGAGCGCAAGCGGAAAATCCACCCTGGTGGAGGCCCTGCGCGCGGCAGGCTGGAATGCGCGGCCGGTCAGCCAGGAGCACAGCGACGCGCCCGATCTCTGGAAACAATTCGGCTTTCCGCGCGTGCTCATTTATCTGGACAACGACCTGGAAGGACAGCGCAGCCGTCGCCCCGACGTCTCCTGGAGCGCCGAAAATCTGGTCAAAGAGAGACAGCGACTTCGGCACGCCTATGAGCACGCCGACCTGCGCATCAACACAGCCCACCTTACTGCGGAGCAGGTGCGAGAGCTGGTGATCGCTTTTCTGGAGGCGAACCACATTCGCCGAGCCTCGACGCCGCTGCCGCCGCTGCCGCGCACCGGGGGAAGCAGCAAGACGTGAACAGGGGTGCGTGTTGCGTGGAAATGCTTGCGACGCCTCTCACAAAAACAGGACACGCACTACGCAGCATCTTCACCCACTTTTCTCCAACTTCCGATACTCGATCGCCAGCTCCGGCTGTCGCGGCCCTTCCACCCAGACCTGACCGTCTGACCAGCTCTCTTCTTTCCAGATCGGCACGATCGCCTTGAGGCGCTCGATGGCGTATTGGCACGCCTCGAAGCAGCCGTCCCCGCGGTGGGGCGTCGCCACGGCGATGACGACGCTCGGCTCGCCGATCTCCAGCCGACCCACGCGGTGCAGGATGCTGACGGCTTTGACCTTCGGCCATCGCTGCATGATCTCCTCGCCGATGCGGGCCATCATCGCCTCGGCCATCTCGGTGTAGGCCTCGTAGTTGAGGAAATCGGTGCCGCGCATGCCTTCCGCAGTGACCGTCTCCCCGCGCACGACGCCGGCGAAGGTCGTAATGGCGCCGCAATCCGGCCGCGCAACGCGACGGGCTGCTTCGTCAAGGGAGAGAGGGCGATCGGTGATCTCAAAAAGCTTCATCAGGGTCCTCCTCATCGGTGAGTCTGCGTCGCTCCGCCGGAGACGGGCGGGAAGATCGCCACTTCGTCGCCGGGGCGCAGCACCTGGTCGCCTTTGGCGTACTCCTGATTGACGGCGGCGTAGAAGGTGCGGCTGCCGATCGCCAACGCAGGAAAACGTTCATCGATGATCGCCAGCGCTTGCTCAAGCGTGGCGCCGTCGGGCACCTCGATCGTCTGTTGCGACCAGCCGGCAAGCTGACGCAGCGTCGCAAAGAGTCGCACTTGGATTTGCATCGTTGTTCTTTCGGTTCTGTTGCGTTCGTGTTGCGTGTTTCGTATCCGGTGCGCATCCGTCTATGGATTGGCCGGTTGCGCATCGGCTTTCCAGTCGCCCGATTTGCCGCCCTTTTTTTCGAGCAGGCGGATGCCGCCGATGACCATGTTCTTGTCGAGCGCTTTGGCCATGTCGTAGATCGTGAGCGCGGCCACGCTGACGGCGGTCAGCGCCTCCATCTCAACGCCGGTCTGACCGTTGCAGCGCACCGTGGCGGTGATGAGCACGCGGCTTTCCGCCTCATCGATCTCGAAGTCGACCGCCACTTTGGTCAACAGCAGCGTGTGACAGAGCGGGATCAACTCCGGCGTGCGTTTCGCCGCCATTATGCCGGCGATGCGCGCGGCGGCGAGGACATCTCCCTTCGGCGCGGCGCCTGCGCGGATGGCCGCCAGCGTCGCCGGGGCCATGCGCACCTCGCCTGCGGCTACAGCCGTGCGCGTCGTAACCGCCTTATCGCCCACGTCCACCATCGTGGCGCGGCCTGTGCTGTCGAGATGGGTCAACGCCGTCATTTTGTGCGCTCCGTTGAAAATTTTCTGCAATGAACAAACGCTTCGTTGCACCGGCGCATTTCAGGTTCTCCTCAAAATTCTCGCACAACTTTGACAGTTCTGCACTTCTGACATATTCTATTATTATAAAACGAAATGCGCCTGTAGCTCAGTGGACTAGAGCATCGGTCTTCGGAACCGAGTGTCGGGGGTTCGAATCCCTCCAGGCGTGCCTGTCACGCAATGTGCGCTGCAAACAAAAAACCGTCGGTAAACCGACGGTTTGGTAGTGCGGAGATTTGGGAGCCGTGCTACAATGACTCCAAAACCACCCGACGCCTGTTCGTCGGTCTGGTTAGGCTGGCAGTGGTGTTCGCGCACCCTGCCAGCCGCTTATTTCTGGCGTCCAGCATCGCGCCGTTTGTCTGTTTTGTCAAGCCCCCAGAAAGCCCGCCAGGACGAGCTGTACGGCGTTGTAGCGGTCGCTGTGGTGTGTTTACACCTTGCAGTGCGTTCTAGCCCGTCTACGTGGTTTTTTCTCTGAAGAACATCTGATACAGAATCAGTTGTTCACCCGACGCAGCACCGCCGGGTCGATGTTCAGCAGTTCCGCAATCCACGCCGCATCCTCGGTTTGTAGCCAGCCCTAGCGCAGTCGCTTGCCGCTACAGCCTGGTCGGCGTAGCTGGACGCCTTCCACAGCGCGCAGCAGCACAGCCGCCTGCAATCGGCGCCATGCGAAGTCATCGTTCGTCATACTCTGGAATGAGTCGCCAGACCGCGCCGCGGCGGTCGTCTTCGTGTTCGTCCACAACCGGAACAACCGTGCTGATTTTTTCCAGCAATAGCCGCGTGCCGCGCGGGGTCAGCGCCAACCGCGTGGCAAGTTCGCTCACGGTGTACGCGCCGCCGGTGCAAAGCAGGTAAGTAGCCATTGCAACAGTTTGCGTCGGTAATCGCCTATCTTCGCTCATGTGGTGGCACTCCTGGAAGCGTGGTATACTCAGAGTGCTTCAACTCATTTTCAGCCGCCCAAGACGCGACCAGCACTATACTGGTCGCGTCGGCATTCTTTCGTATCTCGCACCGCAGTTGGGACACTTGGCACGCGTCGCGCCGTCTCTGAATCGGAACATCACACCGCAACCACACCGCACGCTGCTACAGTCCGCCCACAGCCGCTGCACGTCCTCGTCCGCGCCACGCCACGCGGCGCGGACGGCGAGTTTCAGCGCAATCGGGAATGCTACGCCGGAGTCGAGTAGTCTGGCCAGCGTTTCGTCGAAGTCTGCTACCATTCCTCAGCTTCTGGCGCGTCCGCTGCCTGGTCGCTCACGGCGTGAATCTGCTGTAGGAGTTGCTCGAAGACCGCCGACGCACCGCTGCTGGCGCTTTCCGGCATCGCCAACGTCGCCAGCAACGCACGGTCGCGGGGTGATAAGCCAAAGCGCACGCTCAAGCGAAGTAGCGCGTCGAGATTCTGGCGTAGCGAGATGGCAAACGGATTGCGCACCAATTCACCGGAACGCGCACCCTTCACCACGCTCCCCAGGTCGCTGACTTTTGCAGCGTCCCGATTCACCTGGTCAAGCACCACCACCAACGCCGACAACAGCCACGCGTCAGCAGGCGCCAGCCAGCCAGCGTCAATCGACGCCACCACGCGCCGCCAAAGGGGTCGTAGTTTCGGCGGTAACTCTTTGGGCGGTTTCAGCGGCTTTCCTGATTGCGCAGCCTCCACGCGGCGGCGCTTTGCGTGCCGGTCGGCGCGGAATGTGCCATCTGCAAGGTGCGCCGCGGTCGATTTTGGTGCAGGCATAGTACCTCTATACGAAAAAGGAATCACGTTGACATGTGCACGCGTGCACCTGGGCAAGCGGTACGGAGACAAAACTGTCAGAGATTTTGTCCCCCTCCCCTTCAGCGCCGACGGTAGCTCGCCGTGAGTCCCGTGTTGGCGGTGAATCCGACGCGGACGCCCTCGTCATAGCGCAGCGCGCGCTTCTCGCGTTCCGACAGTGCAGCGCGTCCTTCCGCGTCAGCGCGCACTTCCGCCAAATGCTTCTGCAACTGTGGTGGGGCGTCGTTCCAGCCGTCGGACAGTTCGTGTCGGAACTCACGCTTGCAGTACTCCCATCGCTCCTGCGGCGTCATGCGCGACCAGCGCTGAGAGATGCTACCGCCGTTCAGCGTGGGTCTGCGCTCCACAGCGGCGCGCTCCGACGCACTGAGCGTGCTCATGATTGCCGCCAACTCGCGTTGTCGTTCTGCTGGCGTCATTGTTCGTTTCATGCTGCACCCACCTTCACAAACTCTACTTGGTCTGCCAGTTTGGGACCAACCCGCCGCTTGGCGTAGCCGCGGTGCACCAACCAGGATTCCAACACATTGAGCAACTGGCGGTGCGCCGGAGTCGCCGCGGCGTGTTCCGTGCCGTGACTGCGATTTTGCGCTTCGGCGCGCTCGTTGTCCAGGTCAATCAGCCGCTGAAGCTGGTCGCGCACCTGCCAGAGTTCGTCAGCGAACGCACGTTCAGCCGCCTGTACGTCGGATTCCAGCCGACGCCAACAACTCACTTCGTAGCGCCGCGTTGCTGTCTCTTTCTGCGCCGCCACTTCCGCCAACTGGCGCTCGCATTGCGCAAGTGAGTTCGTGGTGGCCGTCACTTTCGCCAACAGCTTCAGCGCCGCCTGTTCGTCGGTCGTGGTGTCCAGTTCCGCCCGCGCCGCCGCAAGTTGCTGGCGTAGCGCGTCTGCCTGGTCGCTCAAGGTCGCTTCACGCTCCAAGATCGCCGTCAATGTTGCACGGTCACGCTCTAGCTCGTTGATTGTGTCCATCCTGCCGTCTCCTCTTGAAAATCGTTGAATGTTAAAGCAATTATAGCACAGAATGCGTGTTCTGTGTCTTAAGATTGAGTGCTAATCACTCTCCCCATAGCCCGCACAGGTGGCTATGCAGCGCTTCCTGTTCGTCCGCGCCGTCAGTCAGCGTGTCGGGCGCCAGCACTTCGACCAAAGCCCGGTCAGCGTTTGCCAGTTCCGCTATCGCAGCGACACGCTCCGCCAATCGCCGGTCGTCTTCGTGATTGCCTATCAGCAGGTCGGCAAAGTCCCGCCAACGCAGCACAACCAAATCTGTGTCGTGTCGTGCGCCAACCTGGTGCAGCACAGCCGCCGCGGTTTGTCCGGCAATGGCTGAGCGTTCCGCCTGTTGCAGCGCAGCGACCACCCGCGCCGGTAGTTGGCGCCAGCTTTTGCATTCCAGCGACCACAGCGCCGTCACCACGTCCGCGCCGGGTTCGCCGGATTGTTTGCGCTGCGTGCCCAACGCTTTGGCAACGCGTTGCTCATGCCGTTGCCAGGTTCGCTTGTGTTGCTTGGTCATGTTTCGCGCATCCAGTTCAGTAACGCTGCAAGTTGCATTGATAGCGGAACCTTATCGAGCAATTCGCCATGGCTGGAGAGAGAGTCTTGCATCTCCCTGTGCAACTCGCGCAGTTGTGGCGCCAGCTTCACCACTAGTTCCGCCAACATCTCCCGCTTGATTGGTTCTGTTAATGTGAATTCAACGCCAAAGCTGGGCAACTCTCCACAAATGGGTGCTTCAAGGATGTCTAGTCTTCCCCAAGTTACTCGGAGAGCCGGGAGTTCAATTTGGATTTTTCCGGCTGGAACGGGGTCTAGTTCTGGTAATTCAATCACAAGCGGTTCGAACATTTTTACCTTTACAGTTGCCATCCTATCACCTCATATTGCTTGCGCTGCGCACCAAGCGCCGCGGCTACGTGTTGCTCGTGTCGCTGCCATGTGCGTCTGTGCTGTTTGGTCATGCCGATTCCTCCATGTGGTTGAGCCGTCCGCGCTGCACTTCATGTGTGTTCAAGTCGATTCGCTCCCAGTCCATTGATACGCCGCACTCTTGCGCCAACTGTCGGCATCGCGCTGATTCATCCGCCAGCAGTGGACGGTTGAGCAGCCCGTCTAGTTCGACCAGCTTCACCAACAGCCCGCGCCGTTTGATGATTTCCTCTTTGGTCAATGGTGACAATCGCTTGTCCGGGTCGCGCACCACAAGCGCGCCGGCGCCGTCAAGCTCGAAGCGGATCCCCACTGCCTTGAGATGGTTGTAGAAGTACCGGATGTGTTTGGGTCTGGTCACTGTACACCCTCACCTGGTAGCGTGTGCGGTCAGGTTCCACAGCTTCTATGTAACCGTCTAGCGCCAAGTCCATGACGGCGGAATCCAGCGCGCCCGGACGGCAACCCAACGCGTTGAGCAGGTCGGCGCGCGTCGCCGCGCCATGTTCGGACAAGTGCTGCAAGATGCGCAGTTTCAACTTTCCCTTCGGCGGCTTGTCGGGCGCCGGAAAGTCAGCCGCCAACAACCGTCCGAATCTTACTCATGTCTTCCAACAGTGTTGATAGACTTTCCTCTCGGAGTCCGCCGTAGTAGTCGGATGTCTGCCAATCGGCGTGATGGTCTGCAAGCAGTTCTTCCATCTCGCTACGCACGTCGCCAAGTGCTTTGATGGCACGCTGTGCCGAACGCATCACCTTTGACACCCGCGGGTTACTCTTGCCGTAGCTGTTCGCAGCGATCACAATCAAGGTTGTCAATGAATGGTGCGCGCGCCGCAACTCGGAGCCGATAACTTGGTGCTGTGCTCTGGTCAGTCCTGGTCTGTGTTTGGTCATAAGTCGATTCCTTCCGTAAGGTTTGTCATGATGGCATTCGCTGGAGCCGTTGTTACCCACAGTGCATCAAATCAGTGCATCAAAAGTGTTGATGCACTGCGCCTCTACCAGAGTAAATTTGACCTTCGCAGTGCATCAAGTGCATCATTTTCCTTCCAATGACAATGTGTTGTGTTTTGAGTCGTTTTACCCCTTTCTTTTCTCCCTGATACATTATCTTTTTTTACTTGATGCACTTGATGCACTTGATGCACTGTTACACTGGAAAATGGCAGTGCATCAACGAAATTTGATGCACTTTTCAGACCATTTGATGCACTGTTGATGCACTTTGCGTTATGTCGCCTGTGGGTTCACCTTGCGCACCAAGCCGACGTAGACGGTCGCGCCGTTTGTTCGCTTTCCTATAATTCCCCATTCCTTCTTGAGCGTGCGCGCCAGCTCGCGTCCCTGCACTTTGTCTTGACCACGTGACAGCCCGGCATAGGTGCGTAAAGCGTCGAGAATCTCGGAAGATGTCACGCGCCATTCGGTCTTGGTGGGGTCAATCGTGTAGGTGCGCACCAGCATGTCAGCCATAATGTCCGGCGCCATGTGGCTTTCAGCGTTCGACCGCTGTACGGTCAACTCCGCCGGATCAAACCGATAGCCCTTCGGGTCTTGTCGCCACAGGTGCATGGTTTGTGCCCAAACTTGGTGAATGTCTATCCTATCGGCGTATCGCCAGTTGATATGTTCAATGTCCACCACGGCGAAACGCCTATTGCCTGTGGAGTCGGAGAGGAATCCGGCGCCGTCCGGATTGACGGTGCCAATGTACGCTGACACCGCCGGTCTTACCGTGTCGAAGTGTCCGTATGGTTTGCGTTCCGTCACTTTCGTCGCAGTGATGTGGGCTTTCAACGCCTCAACGTTTGCCCGGTTCGTGGTTGCGCCCAACTCCATGATTTCCCATATCCAAGAGCGGGTGCGCTGTAGACTACAGTCTTTGTCATCAGGCGTTATATGCTTCTCTACGAAGTAGCTCGGCAATGGACACAGCCAGCTTGCAAAGTGGCTTTTTCCGACGTCCTGGTCACCTGCCAGCACCAACACGAAATTACTGCGCGCTGCATTCTCGTCACCGTGCATCTTGGCAACAGAACCAATCAGCCAACGCAGCAAGAACGTGTGGAAGACGGTTCGTTGTGTGCCGTCCTGATAGACGATAGGTGCGTGCTTGTCGTCGAAGAAGGACGCCAGCCGCCCGATATGGTCGGCGCCGTCCCATGTCAGCGAGTGCAGATATTCCCGCACTGGGTGACGACGGCGCCGCGCCGCCAACGCCAACACAGCGTCATCTAGCGCGCTTAGCAGCTTTAGCCGCGCGTACCCGGCATCACGTGCCGTCATGCGCATGACGGCGCGCTCAGAGTCGGTCAAGCGTTCATCACCGTTCCAGACGCTTTCATCCATATCGTTGAGCCACAAGTCATAGCCCCATTTGCGCAGGTCTCTATCGATTCGTTCGGAGATTTTCAGCCCGTCGTCATCACCCGCCGCTGCATCATCCTTTGGCGTTTCCCGCGAAACACTGTTGCTGCTGTACGTCTCCCGCGTCTTTTCTATCGCCTCCCTGATTGTCCCTTGTCCGTAGGTTTCGCCGGAACGCGCGTTCCGATTCCACTTGTCGCGGAACAGACCAGAACGCCGAAAGAGTCTGTCCATACGCGCCGGGTCTTTGGCTGTCCAGAACGCTAAGTGATTGCACAGTGCAATGTCTGCCGCGCTTTCGTCGCCGCCATAGGCTGATATGTCGCCGTCCCACAACCGCCGGATAGCGGCGCCGTTCTTGCTGGCGAACATGCGTTGCAGTAACGCATCATCGTCAAGCGGGCCGGGTGTGGACGCTTCTTCCTTCTTCGGCAACTGCGCATAGAGCCAGTCCACAGCCGCTTGACGTTCAGGAATTGTCAGCCAGCCCCGGTCATCCAACGGGCGCCCCGTCACCGTAAAGAATCGCCCACGGTCGTACATCTCCAAGCCAAGCGATTTCTCTTTGCGTCCCCGTCCACCCGGCATCGCTGCGCGCACAATCACGTGTACGCCAGTGCCAGACGGCGACAACTCGGTGTAGGAGTCCAGTCGCTGGACTGCCTCTAGCGCCCACGCGTCAAGCTGCCCATCTGCGTAGTGCCCGTCCAGGTCAACGCCCAGGTATGGGTCGGTGTCAGAGAAGACGAAACCAAGCCCGTCGTAACCGCCGCGCACGAACAGACGCGCGGCGGCTTCGAAGGGCGCCCACGTGTGCGGGTCTGTGGAAGACGCTAACGTTCCAGTCACGCTGTGCGGTTGCTTCGTCGGCTTCGAGTCTCCCTTGCGTCTCACAAGTCGCCACAAGACCCACTGGTCAAGGTCAATGAGTTCTTGCGGGAAGTTTTCCCGGATAGCGTCAATCGTTTGTTCGGGCGTCATGGATGTTTCCTGCATCGGAGATAGCGCCGTATCTGCAAACGGTTTGCAGATACGGCGCGGTGCATCATCATGCGAACACAACTTCTTCATCGTCATCCGCTGCCGGGGCTGGCGCGCGCTTGGGCGCCGCTTTCGGAACCTGCGGAACCATCACCAACGACGGGCGCCCCTGGTAGGCGTCGCCCGCCATGCAAAGGACGGTCTTCCCAATCCAGCCGTTCGGGTCAGCGCCCCACTTTTCGGTCAGCCGGGTGTAGTTTCGCTTGTTCAGCGTCGCCTGCCTGTCGTCGTGGAAGGTCAACGCCAACTTGCGCGTACCGTCCTGGAAGTCCACCAGGTTCACGTCATTGATGGTGAGATACTCCGGTTCCTCGAAGTCAGCGCCCTTGACGTACTTGGAGCCGTAGCCGTCTGTTATTGGGTCAAAGTCTTGGACTGGCATGATTGTTCTGCGCCTCCTATGCGCGTTCTGTTTGTGCCTAAAAATCTATGCGTTGAACAGTGCAGGCTGAGCCATGCCCACCGCGGCCGCCTGTGGGTTTGCATTGCCTGCCTGTTGTCGCCAATATCGAAGGGGTAGCGCCGTCTGCTTGCCGTAGCCCCGGTCAACTGGTACGCCGTGTGCGTCGAAGGCGGCTATGTCTGCCGTGTAGTTGGCGCCGGTCTCAGTATCGATAATGCGCACCCTCACGGCGCCCAGCTCGCGCGCCTGTCGGAGGATTCCATCATCCACAGCCCAGCCGCGTGGGGAGCGCAGCATGTGGACGCTTGCCCGGCGTCGCTGTGTGAGTTCTTCGTTTTCGACTACGCCGACAAGTTGACCGTTTACGTACAATACGATTTGTGTCATAATAGAAAAGCCTTCTGCGCTCCGTGCGCAGGGTGCAAAGAGCCGCCCGGAATCGTGTTCCGGTTTCGAGCGTGTTCTGTTCGGTGCGTCGGTGTTATCCGACAGTCGCAGCAACGGCGCCGTGTTCTCTCGCCAAAGGTCTCACGGCGTCGTTGTGCTTTTCCATGATGGCGCCATCAGGCTGATTCCCCAGCAGCGCCGCGCGCAAGATGGCGCGCGCCTGGTCTCTTGGGTGCCGATATTCGGATTTTGCCGCCTTGAGCAACGCCGCGTATTCATCGCTACCAAGAGGCACTTGAATTCGTATGAATCGCTCGTTCATCTGCGTTTACCTCCATGTCTACCACTCTAGTACAACTTAGCCCTTGCAACCCTTGCGTCAAGGGTTGCAAATTTCATGCAAGGCCTTGCATCAAAAATCTGGCACGTCATACCCGGCTTTGCGCAGTCGGTTACGCCATCGGGTAAGCGTACTTTCATCAATGCTGTAGCTTGCAACATAGTCCCGTCGCCGGACTCCACGTTTTCGTGCGTCCGGCCACCCCCGTACAGCTTCTAGCTGTCGTGCAACTTCGCTATCACTTGCCGTGTCAGTACCGGCTTCACTTTCCTGCGTTTCCCTAGCAGTCGCAAACGCCATCTTTCTGATCAACCACTCCCACGCTTCGCGCGCAACCGCAGACGCTTGCCCGGCGTCGTCAAGCATCAGTTCCACGTAGAGAGGGCGCTCGCCATCGCACCACGCTGGGGTGTCCAATACCAGTACCCCGCGCCGCTCATATATCGATTCTTCTCTTACCTTCACCGCGCCAACGATTCGCTGCCCCCGTACTGTACATTCAATAATCGGCACTGTGAACGTACCGTGAGCCTCCTTTTTCTCTCCAAACTTCCATCGTTCATTACGGTTTTGTCTGATTCGTTCTTCTTCTAGAGTTAGATTGAGTTGCCCCAATCCGTCAGCATGGTAGAATTTCCGTGTGTAGGCGTGTGCGCCCTCTGTGGTAGAATCCATCTTGGCACCTTTCGATTTGCGAGACGCTGGCGGTCTCCGTCCAATAGAAAGCCAGCGTCTCGCATTTTAGCATCTGGTTCTACCCTTCGCCGCTAAGCCTCCTCTACGAGTCGGTGTGGGAATGCGTCTTCCCAGTCTACGTAGTGTTCGGTCAATTCCTGTTCGTACAGCGCCGCCGCTTCGTCCTCGCCAATCGGTTCGAGCGTGTCTTGCTCCCCCTGCCACATGGTGAGCGTCACCACGAAGTAGCGATTGTTGGGAGTGCGGTACAGAAAACGGTTGCGCCCGTTGCGTTCGTGGTTGCGTCCGTCCCAATACTGGTCGTCCGCCAGCAGCGTAGCCGTCGCCACTCGATAACGGACGCCTCCCACAACTCTTTGCATGTTATCTGGTACAGTCAACATTGTTCGATTCCTTTCTGGGGTCTCTCCCCACTCTTGAAAACTCCCCAATTGAGCCTACCAAGTGCCATCCGCGGTACTATACGAAGTGACAGCGTTCGCCCGTCCTTCGGTCATAGTTCGCCCAGTTTTTGATTAGCCCATGTGCTACGCGTCGCCCGCCATGCCTCGCGCCACTCCGACAGCGTGACAGGCGCGGCGCGCAGGTATGCCAGCGCAGTACGCCGGGTGTAGCCAGCGCCTACGTACCAGTTTTTCAGTTCGGCGTCATAGACGAACAGCGGATTGTCGGTCGTCATGCAGCGCCGCCGCAACAGCCAGGATAACGCCCGCTGTTCGGTGCGTCGCAGTCCCCATTGCGCTGCGCCGTTGCGTCCCCACGGCGCGGGAATCAGCAATCGCCCGTCGGGGTCAATGTTGCTGTAAACCTGGTCGTCATCCACGTCAAACAGCACTTCCACGAAAAAGAGCAACGCATTGTTCGCCAGTTCCGCCTTTGCGCCCATGACGCCACGGCGTGACAGTTTCTGCGCAACAGCCCGCAACGGCGTGTGTCGCTCCGGCTGCGCACCGACGATGGCTTCGGTGCGCTGTAGCTCGACTGGAATCACGTAATTCATTGCTCGTGCCATGTGTCCTCCCGCAGCATGGAGTCAATCCGTTCGTGTCGCGCTCGCTGCTCGTGGCGCAGCAGGCGGTACTGCAACAACACGCCAATCAGCCCTATGCCGTCTGGCGACGCCAGCGCGTGAAACAGCCATGCACCAGCCCAGATAAGCGCCGCAAATCCGAAGAAAACCGCCAGCGCCGTCACTGACAGTAGCGGAACCTTCCAACCCACCACAGCCAGCAACAGCCCGCCAAGTCCGACGATTAGCGCCAAGCCTGCTGTCGAGATGTTGAATGCGACCGCTCTATCGGTCTCGGAGACTGCAACTGCTTCAGGTTCCACAGGCGCACGTAGAATGACTTCCTGTGGAGCAGCCGGTTCAGACCGCCACGGTCTGACAACAATCGGCGCCGGTTCGACGAAGTTTTGGCGCGTCGGCGCGCCGCGCGTGTAGCTCAGGTCTGGTTCAATCATGATTCACTCTCCTGGATGCACTCAATGCCGCCTGCGACGACTCGATAGTCGCCACACAGCGCCGGAAACTGCTTCACCACGCTCTTGAGGCTGATTCTGTGTGGACTGTTGCCGCCGCCGGACAGCGAGAACGCGCCGGCGTCGTTCGGCGTAGCTGGCTGTAGCCGCATCCACTTCAACTCGGGTTCAATCTGCACGCGCACCCGCGGCGGTTTGCCAAGCAGCGCTGTCGCGGCGTGGTTGAGCGTGAATTGTCCAGAGTCGTAGAGCTTCGCCGCTGGCTTTTTTTGACGCCGCCGCTGTTTTCGGGTCTTACGTGTATCCATGCCATTTTTCAATCCCCTTTCATTGCAAAGCGCCGCCCTTCGGCGACAAGTTCCTCGGTCTGCGATTCGTGAGACGCACCCAGGAAGACGAACGCCAACAGCACTAGACCAAAAAATCAGCAGTTCCATGCTATCGTCTCCCTCTTCGTCGCTGTGGACGTTCTACCCGCCGCTTCCTTCACTTCCGTCGTCCAGCAAGCGCAGCTTGTCCCACACGCCGCCTGCCCGGCGCTCAGCCATAATCTGCGCGCCGTGCGCAGCACTGCCCAACTGCCGTCAGGCTGTAGCTCAATCGTGTAACGAGTCATGATTCATTCTCCTTCGCAATAGATAGCAGCGCCAGCGCCGACGATTGCCACAAAGCAAAGCGTAGAGCCGGTCACAATGCGTCAAGTGTCATAGCGCACCTCGTCTTGGTTCTCTGGAATGAATGCACATTCACCCGGCAACAGCGGCATTTGCACCGGGTGTCTTCCGTTGCAGATAGGACACAACCGCGGCGCGGCGTGACGCCGTTTCAACTTGCGCTCGAAGTTCCTGTCACCTTCCCAGGTGCGCACCACCACGAAGGTCAAGCCGCGTTCTTTCGCAACTTGTGTCAGTCTGGCGCCGTGCCCGTGCGCGTGCGCATGAATGCGCGGCGCCAGGTCTTCGGCGTAGCCTAGATAATGCTGTGCCGTGTGGCGCCCCGGTGCGATAGGTTCGGAGAAGTGGAGAAGATAGACTGTGCTCATAGGTCTAGCTCCATTCCACAGCGCGGACACTCGCACAGCCCACCGCCGCCGATGACATGGTCAAGCTGAGCACCGCACAATGGGCAGCGCAGCGCAGCGCAGAGCGGATAGCTATCAGCCGCGGCCCCGGGGCATCATCAAGCAGCGTCAGTTGCGTCCAGCCGGTCTTCTCGATATTCAGTTGTGTTTGCTTGGGTTCGTTCATTGTGCTTGTGTCCTTTCACACGGTAGAATGTCGTTGCGCCCGTCCTGTGGTGTGTCCCTGTGCAGCGTCTTCAGCGCCTGCACAGTCCACGGGATGGGCGATTGCTACTTATGGGAATACACCTTCCCGGATGTTTAGGAAGGTGTCCACAGCGCCGTATCGCCTGTGCGCGTTGCGTGTGTCATCTTCAACCAACCGCAGATAACGCTGTAACGTGTCGATGCTTTCATGCCCCATCAGCGCCGCCAAACTGTAAATGTCCATGCCGGCGCGCAAGCTCCACAGCGCAAACGTTCGCCGGAACATATGACCAGTGGCGCGCACGCCGGCGCGTTCACCAATGCGCGCGATAATCTGTTGCAGTCCGTTGCGAGTCAACCGTTTGTCATTGTTCAGATTTCGCCATAATGGAGCGTTCGCCGATGGGCAATTGCTGGCAATGTGATACTCCAGCATCGCGCGTCGGGTCTTCTCCCCAAGATAGACGGTGCGAGTCTTGCGTCCCTTGCCTGCCGTAATCCGCACAGCGCCGGTCACCATGTCCACATCGCCGACGTTGACAGCGATAACTTCAGACCCGCGCGCGCCGGTATCGAGTAAGAACAAAATCAGCGCGGTCTCGCGTGGCGTCCCACAAGCCGCCAACAATCGCCGGGCGTCTTCTATAGAAAGGTCGGGAAGCACGTCCTTCGATGTCTTGGGCGCCCTGACGTTTGCGATTGGCGATACGGATAGCCAACCCTCTGCAACGCAGAAATTGAGCCATGCACGAATGGCGCGGAAGGACGCAAGTCGGGTGTATTCGCCCCAACCGGGCTTTTCATCTGTAGGTGTTGCTTTGTGGGTCTGGTACAGCCGGATATGCTTCGGGGTGATGTCGGTCAGCAACGTGACGCCTACATCGGTCAACCAGGCTACAAATTGACCGATATACCACTCATAGTATTCGCGCGTGGAGTTTGTGTAGTTGCGCGCTGCAACTTCCAACATCCACCCATGCTTTGCCTCGATAGGCGTGATAGCCATGTGTGCAACTGTCCCCAGTTGCGCACATTACGTAGACAGGTCTTCGGAACCGAGTGTCGGGGGTTCGAATCCCTCCAGGCGTGCTGAACCTCTGGTAGTTTGACCCGTGTCATGTAATCATTGACGCGGGTTTTCTATTTTGGAGCGACAAGTTTGGAGCAACAAGGCGGCTTAAGAGAGCGACGGGCGTCAAGCCATTTTCGCCCCATGCTTTGCGGCGCACAATGGCGATTCACAGTCTGTGCAATGGCATAAACATTTACCTGTTGGCGCGCATGTTGGGGCGCGCCGACATACACGTACTCAAGCACTACCGGTTCACTCAACGCACAGGCTGATCGACCTCGGCGCGCTGCACCGGCGTCTGCTCCTCCGCCAGCGCCAGCACCGCCCGCGCCGTGATGTTGTCCGTCGCCAGCACAGTGCAATATCGGCTGCGCAGCACGGCCAGGATGGCGGGCGCTTTGGTCAGGCCGCGGGCGACGGCGATCACTTTGGGGATGCGGCGCAGGTCCTCTAGCTCGACGCCGATCACGCGGCGGTTGATTTCGATGCCTTCGGTGCGCCCCATGGCGTCGAAAAAACGGCCGGCGGTCTCGCCCACGACGCCTTGCTCGCGCAGCAGCGCCAGATCGTTGCGCGTGATCAGACCGGCGCGCAGGAAGCTGGAGTCGCGCTCGTCCACCGAGCCGATGCCGGTGATGGCGAGCTGCACGGAGCGAGCGCGACGGATCGCCTCGCGCACGGTCGGCTCGGAGAGGAAGAGATCGCGCACCTCCGGCCGCTCGACCAGCACCGGCGCGTGCAGGTCGTAGTGGCGGCCGCCCAGCTTCGCCGCCACCATGCGCGCCAGGTCCGGGCCGTCGATCACCAGCGCGCCGACGCCGCCCATCAACTGCACGACGTCGATGCCCTGCGCCAGATGGTTGGGCAGGGCGCTGACCGTAGCGTGCACCCCCGTGCCCCACGCCACGCCGATCGTGGAGCCTTCCGGCAGGTTGGGGATGATGCGCTGGAGATAGACCGCAGCCAGCTGGCCGACGCCGGCCAGCAGCGAGGCGTCGTCGGCGTCCGGCTTGGCCTCCAGCACCAACGCGTCGCTGAGCTGGAAGCGGGCGACAAGCTGCATCTCCATCTCGAAATCGTGCGGGATGGGCGTCTTGATGTTCACCTCGATGATCCCGCGCTCCCAGGCCTCCTTGAGCAACCGGGAAATCTTGGATGTGGAGACGCCCAGCCGCTTTGCAATCTCCGCCTGTCCCAGGTGAAACTTGTAGTAAAGGCTGGCCACCATCGCCAGCAGGTCCTCATGTTCGTTCATCGCCGGCGCCTTCCGGTCAAAAACGGATGGATGATCTGGAAGAAAGTCTGCAAATTTTTGCACACAGCATAACACTCCACAACAAGGATGTCAAGCAGATCCGACAAATTTCCCTCCTAAAAAATCCTTGCGGCGACTTTTCACTCATCTTCACATCGAAAGCTCATTGCTCTTTTTGTCTTTGTTTTCTCTGGATTTCTCTTCAGAAATTGAAAATTTGAAGTTTGATGCCGGTCGCCGGTCTGGCTTTGGCCTGAAATTTTGCAACGTGTCGGGGCTTGACAACCTCGCCGGTTCGTGCTATGCTCCCTGCAAGAAATTTCATTATTTGAATTTTTTTGCTCCCAAAAGCACATTTTATCCATCAAGATCGATTCAAGCGCCCGTCGTGACAAAGGGTGCAACGCTCAAAAAAGGCTCATCTATGCGCGTTCGTTGTGATGGTTTTGTCTTCGACCTGGATGGGACGGTCTATCTCGGTGAGGCGGCGTTGCCCGGCGCCGTAGAAGGGATCGCCGGCCTGCGCGCACGCGGCAAGCGCGTGCTCTTCGTCAGCAACAAGCCGTTGGAGCCGCGCGCCAAATACGCTGCCAAGCTCACGCGGCTCGGCATTCCCACCGAGCCGGAGGATGTGATCACATCGGGCTACGTGCTCGGCCATCACCTCGCCCATCACCAGCCGGAGCTGCGCTATTACGTGGTCGGCGAGGAGAATCTACGCCAGGAGCTGCGCAGCCACGGCCTGAAGGTGGTGGACGAGCTGCTCGAGCAAGACCCGAAAGAGGTGATCGACCCCAAGGGCATCGACGCCGTGATTGTGGCCTTCGACCGCACGTTGAACTACCGCAAACTCAACACCGCCTATCAGGCCCTGATGCGCGGTGCGCGCTTTTACGCCACCAACGGCGACAAGACCTGTCCGATGCCCGGCGGCGCCATCCCGGATGCAGGCGGGACGATTGCGGCGCTGGAAACTATGACCGGCCGCAAGCTGGAGCTGCTCGCCGGCAAGCCTTCCACGCTCACAATGGAGGTGGCGCTGGAGCGGCTCGGCCTGCCCGCCGAGCGCTGCATGATGGTGGGCGACCGGCTGGAGACGGACATCGCCATGGGACAGGCGGCGGGGATGCTCACGGCGGTCGCGCTGACCGGGGTGAGCACGCGCGAGGACGTGGCGCGCATGACGAAGCCCCCCACCTTTGCGATTGAGCGGTTGAGCGAGCTGTTGGAGCTGATTGAGTAAATTCGCGCGATCGGATCAGCGTTTGTCCATGGGGGAGCGTGCTCCGTAGGAGTTGCGCAATCGGCGGGACTTTTGTGAGAACACCGCCTTCCAGGGGCGCCTGAGGCTCTTCTGAAAGGTGGGCTGCCTGCGCAACTTTTACATCCAATAAAATCGAACGACGATTTTTTGCGTTGCCTGGAAGGAAGAAAGGAGGGGAAACGGACGAAAAGGTTGTTGGAAGGGGCGGAGTTTGCCGTGACCGAATTGTGTGCTGAAGTCTAGTCGAACCAAGTCAGTATTCCACCGGAGAGACCCTATGAAAACCAGGACAATCTATTTCATGCTGGCCGTGCTCACCACTGTTGCGTTGGTGATCGCCGCCTGCGGAGCGCCTGCAGCGCCTGCGCCGGCCCAACCTGCGCCTGCACAGCAACAGGCGGCTGCGCCGAGCGGCGAGTTCAACTGGCGCGCCTACGAGGGCGAGAGCCTCAAGCTGCTGCTGAACCAGCATCCCTATCAGCAGGCGCTGGTCGGCGAGCTAGACAAGTTCACCGAACTGACCGGCATCAACGTCACCTACGACGTCTTCCCCGAGCAGAACTACTTCGACAAGGTGACGATCGACCTCCAGGCCGGCCCTGCCAGCACCTACGACGTCTTCATGACGGGCGCGTATATGATCTGGCAATATGCGCCGGCCGGCTGGATGGAGCCGCTGGAGGGCTACATCAACGATCCCAGCAAGACCCATCCAGACTATGACTTTGAGGACATCCTGCCCGACCTGCGCAACTCCGAGCGCTGGAATCTGCTGCCCGGCGCCGAGAATCTGGGCCAGGGGTCGCAGTACGCCATTCCGTGGGGCTGGGAAGCCAACGCCTACATGTATCGCAAGGACATCTTCGACGCCAACGGGCTGAAGCCGCCGGCATCGCTCGACGAGCTGGTCGAGGTGAGCAAGAAACTCAAGGAGATCAACCCCAACATGGCGGGCATCGTCGTGCGCGGCAGCCTGAACTGGGCCACCATTCACCCCGGCTTCATGACGATGTACTCCAGCTACGGCTGCCGCGACTACAACGAGAAGATGCAGCCGCAGATGAACTCCGACTGCGCCGTGGAAGTGACGTCGAAGTGGATCGACATGGTGCGCAGCGCCGGCCCCGAAGCGTGGACGACCTACACCTGGTATCAGGCCGGCTCGGACTTCGGCGCGGGCAAGGCGGCGGCGCTCTTCGACGCCGACATTCTAGGGTACTTCCAGAACCAGCCGGGCACGGCGGCGCCGGAGGTGCTGGGCAACGTGGCGTGGGCGCCGGGTCCGCGCGGGCCGAACGGCGAGCTGCGCACCAACATCTGGATCTGGTCGCTGGCCATGAACGCCGGCTCCAAGAAGAAGGACGCCGCCTGGCTCTTCATGCAGTGGGCGACGGGCAAGGACTTCCTCACCACCGGCGCAATCGAGTACAACATGGTCAACCCGGTGCGCCAGTCGATCTGGGACAACCCGGACTTCCAGGCCAAGATGGCGGAGCAGACCGACTATCTGGCGACCTTCCAGACCATTTCGGCCAACGATATGAAGATTCAGTTCACGCCGCAGCCGCTCTTCTTCGAGACCACGACCGAGTGGGCGCAGGCGCTGCAGGACATCTACGCCGGTCAGGACGCCAAGGAGCGGCTGGATAAGCTTGTCGCCAGCCTCACCGAGCAGTTGAAAGACGCCGGCATCTATCAGGAGTAAACGACTCGGAGTGTTTGGGAGAGGTCTTCCAGAGAGCGCATGAAGATGAACAGTCGATCTTCAACGCACTCTCTGGAAGGCCGTATGTCAGGGAAAGGCGCCTCTATGGAAGAAAACATCCGTCCACCGTTCGCAGTGCGCGCACGGCCCTGGTTCATCGCTCTGCCTGCATTGTTGGTGTTGATCGGCATCCTGTATCCGTTCTTGACCGCAATTTACTACTCGATGACAGCCTACGCGCTGAACCGGCCCGGCAGCGTCGACACCTTCGTCGGGCTGCGCAACTACGTGCGCATGTTCACGAGCGAAGATTTCCTCTACAGCACCTATATCACCTTCGCTTACGCCCTGCTCGCCACCGGCATCGAGCTGACGCTAGGGCTGATCGTGGCGATGCTGCTCAACCGCGACTCCCGGCTGGCGAAGATTTTCACGCCGACGTTGATCTTTCCCATGATCATTCCGCCGGTGATCGGCACATTGGTCTGGAAGATGATGATGCAGCCGAGCGTAGGCATCCTCAACCCGATGCTCAACGCCGTAGGGCTGCCTTCGCTGCAATGGGCGGCTGCGCCGGAGACGGCGCTCTTCTCGGTGTTGTTGGTGGACATCTGGATGTTCACGCCCTTCGTCGCCCTGATTCTGCTGGCGGGGCTGCGCTCCTTTCCCAGCGCACCTTTTGAGGCCGCGCGCGTGGACGGCGCCTCTTTCTGGTTCACCTTCCGCAACCTGACGCTGCCGATGCTCTCGCCCTTCATCATCATCGTGGTCGTCTTCCGTCTGATGGACTCGCTGAAGATGTTCGACATTATCTTCGCCATGACCGAAGGCGGCCCAGGCAACACACTGATGACCTATCAGCTCACCGCCTATCGCACGAGCATCCAGTTCCAGCGGCTGGCGCAAGGATTGCCGTACGCCATTCTGCTCTACATCATTATCTATATTACGAGCATGTATCTGATCAAGGCGTGGGGGCGCGCACAGCGTCGCGCCGCCGGCTATTGACGAGAATCGATTACCGTGCATCGATGTTGCGTGGATGAAGTGAAGGCGAATCATGCAATCAAAAGTGTCCAATAACCGATTGGCGGCCATCCTCTCCGACGGGTTCCTGGGGCTGTACTTTATTTTTGCGCTCTTTCCCCTGCTCTGGATGGTGCTGGTCTCCTTGAAGAGCGGCGAGGAGCTGTTTACAACACAGTTTGTCTTTACGCCGACGTTGGAAAATTACCAGGCGATCCTCTTCGGCGATCCGCGCGCGGCCGCAGGCGTGGTGGCGCGGCAGGAATTTCCCCGCTTTTTTATGAACAGCCTGATCGTCAGTTCAGGCGCCGTGATTTTATCATTGCTCGTCGGCGTGCCGGCCGCTTATGCGCTCGCCCGCTATCGATTCCGCGGCAAAGAAGACCTGGCCTTCACCTTTCTCTCCTTTCGCTTTGCGCCGGAGCTGGTCGTGATCATCCCGCTCTCGGTGCTCTATCGCCAGCTTGGCCTGTACGACACCTACTGGGGCATCATCTGGGTCTATCAGCTCGTCACGCTGCCCCTGCTGATCTGGGTGCTGCGCAGCTACTTCGAGGACGTCTCGCCCGACATTGAGCAGGCCGCCATGATCGACGGCTACCCGTGGTGGCGCATCTTCTGGAGCATTTTGCTGCCGTTGGTGCGGCCGGGGCTGGCCGCTGCGGCGCTGCTGGCCTTCGTCTTCGCCTGGAACAATTTTATTTTTGCGCTTGTGCTCGGCGGCTCCAATGTGCAGACCGTCACCGTCTCGGCGTTGGGATACATCTCCTCGGCGCAGGCGTTTTTTAATCGCATGGCCGCCGCCTCCGTGCTTGCGTCGATTCCACAGATTGTGCTGGCGCTGAGCATTCAACGCTATCTCATCCGCGGCCTCAGCTTCGGCGCTGTGAAAGGGTGATGCCTCATGGCGACAGTGCGACTGGAACATCTGACCAAAGACTTCGGCAAAGTGCGCGCCGTCAACGACCTTTCGCTGACGGTGGAGGATGGCGAGTTCATCGTGATGCTCGGCCCCTCCGGCGCCGGCAAGACGACCACGCTCAAGCTGATCGCCGGCGTGGAGACGCCTACCAATGGCAAGGTCTACATCGGCGAGCGCCTGATGAACGCCATTGAGCCGCATCACCGCAACGTGGCGATGGCCTTTGAAAGCTACGCGCTCTACCCGCACATGACGGTGAAGGAGAACATCGCCTTCCCGTTGCGCGCACCGGGCCGCACCTTCAGCGAGGCGGAGATCGAGCGTCGCGTGCGCAACGTCTGCGAGATGCTCAACATCCACATGTTGATGGACCGTCTGCCGCAGCACCTTTCCAACGGCCAAAAACAGCGCGTGGCGCTGGGCCGCGCCATGGTGCGCGAGCCGGACGTCCTTTTGCTCGACGAGCCGATCTCCCACCTCGACGCCAAGCTGCGCCATCGCATGCGCCAGGAGTTCAAGGCGTTGGAGGCCGACATTCGCTACACCACCATCTACGTCACCCACGATTATCTGGAAGCCCTTTCACTGGGCGACCGCCTGGTCGTGCTCGACCGCGGGGTGATCCAACAGATCGGCAAGCCGAACGACGTTTTCGTGAACCCGGTCAACGTCTTCGTCTCCAAGCTGCTCGGCTATCCCCAGATCAATCTGGCGACCTGCACCGTCCAGCGGGCAGGCGACGACCTGCATCTGGTCAGCCTGGATGGCGCCATCACCGTGGCTGCGCCGCCGCGGCTGCGCGAAGCGCTGCTCAAGCATAAAGGCGAGCATGTCATCCTGGGCGTGCGCCCCATGCATCTGCATCCCATCCCAGACGGCGCCGAGAGCGCCGGCGTGAATGTGCTCAAGGGCGTCGTGTACGTCTTTGAACGACTCGGCGCGCGCGGCGTGCTCACCGTGACCGTAGGCCAAAATCAGTTGGACGTATTGACGCCGATCGAGGTGGATTACGCCATCGACGAGCCGGTGCGGCTGGCGGTGGAGGCGGAGAACATCCTGGTCTTCGACGCAAAGACCGAACGCAACATTCTCTGCGCGGACTAGAGGAAGCGAGGAACCATGGCGGAATTACGTCTCGAACACATCTATAAAACCTACAAAGGCGGCGTTGAAGCCGTGAAAGACCTCAACCTGACGGTGAAAGACGGCGAATTTCTGGCGCTGCTTGGGCCTTCCGGCTGCGGCAAGACGTCGACGCTGCGCATGATCGTAGGCCTGGAGGACATCACAAGCGGCGAGATGTACATCGGCGGCCGGCTGGTCAACCGCCTGGAGCCGAATCAACGCAACGTGGCGCTCGCCTTCGAGACCTATGCGCTCTATCCTCCGCTCTCGGTCTTCGACAACATCGCCTTCTGTCTGCGCGCCCGTTCGGTGCCCAAGCATGAAATTGCGCAGCGCGTGCGTCGCGTGGCGGAGATGCTCGACATCACCGACATCCTCGACCGCAAACCTGCCGAGCTGGGCGGCGGGCAGAAGCAGCGCGTCTCGCTCGCCCGCGCGCTGGTGCGCGACCCCGACGTCTTTTTGATGGACGAGCCGCTCTCTCACCTCGACGCCGCCCTGCGCGCCCACATGCGCATCGAGCTGAAACGCCTTCACGCCCAGACCGGTCGCACCACCATCCTCGTCACCCACGACCAGCTCGAGGCGGTCGCCATGGCGCAGCGCATCGCCGTGATGAACCTCGGCGTGCTGCAGCAGGTGGGCACCTTCGACGAGATTTACAACCATCCTGTCAACGAGTTCGTGGCCGGCTTCATCGGCGAGCCGCCCATGAACATCCTGCCGACTCGACCGGTGCAGGAAGGCGACAAGCTCTGGCTTGCGGCGCTCGACGGCGGCTTCCGCCTGCCGCTTCCCGACGCGCTGCGCGCCAAGGTGGAGCGCAGCAAAGCGCAGACCATTGATCTGGGCGTGCGCCCCATTCACATCGAGACGCTCGATTCATCCAGCGAGGCCGTCGATGCACTCCCGGCTACGGTGCAGACCTTCGAGTCGCTGGGTGAGGAAGGCCAGTTGGCGGCGCAGCTCGGCGACTCCACCGTGCTGGTCGTCACGTCGCCGCTGCTGGAGCTGGAGCGGGGCGACGCCGTCAAGCTGCGCTTCCGCCCAGACCGCATCCATCTCTTCGATGCAGCGACGCAACAGGCGTTGTGAGGATGTTGCGTGTTGCGTGGTGCGTGACGCACCACGCAACACGCAACACGAATCACGAATCACCATGAATTCAGAGCAAAAATAAGAAGAAAGCCTCACCCGTGGCCAACTACTACTTGCTCGGCGTCGACGCCGGCACGACGGTGATCAAAAGCACGCTCTTCGACCTCGCCGGTCGCGAGATCGCCGTCGCTGCGCAGCCATCAAGCCTCTTGTCGCCTCAGCCCGGCTGGGCGGAGTCGGATATGGAGGCCGTCTGGCGGGCGACTGTACAGACGGTGCGCCAGGTGTTGCAGCAGGCAGCGATTGCGCCCGAGGCGGTGCTGGCGATCGGTCTCACCGGTCAAGGCGATGGAACCTGGCCGGTCGGCGCCCAGGGACGTCCGGTGCGCCCCGCCATCCTCTGGTGCGATGGTCGCACCGCCGGCCTGGTGCAGGAACTCTGGGCGAACGGCGTCGGCCATGCGCTCTTTGCCATCACCGGAACGGCGCTCAACACCTGCAACCAGGCCGTGCACCTGCGCTGGCTGCAAATGCATGAGCCGGAGACGCTGGAGCAGACGACGGCGGTGTTGCGCGCCAAGGACTGGCTCTTCCTGCGCATGACCGGCGAAACGAGCACCGACGTCACCGACGCCTCTCACACCTATTTCGACGCGCGGATGCAGCAGTTCGATGGTCGCGTCCTGGCTCTGCTCGACGTCGAAGCGTGGCGCCCGAAGCTTCCGCCGATTCTTCCCTCCGCCCAGAACCGGGCGCCGTTGCATTTCGCCGCCGCAGAGCTGCTGGGGCTGCCGGAAGGTCTCGCCGTGGTCGCCGGGCCGTTCGATGTGGCTGCGTCTGCATTGGGCGTCGGCGCTTTTGCGCCCGGACACGCCTGCTCTGTGCTCGGCACTGCGGGCGTTCATCAGATCATGACGGAGGCCCCCATCTTCGAGCCTGCGGACATCGGCTACAACATGCGCCATGCGCCGGAGGGGGTGCTCATCCGCCTGCTGCCGACGATGACCTGCACGCAGAATCTGCGTTGGTTCGCCCAGGAGTTCTACGCGCACGAATGGGCGGAGGCGCAGCGCACCGGCGCAAACATCTGGGAGCTGCTGGAGCAGATCGCCCTGCAAGAGCCGCCCGGCGCGCGCGGGGTCTTCTACCATCCCTATCTCGACCCGGCGGGCGAGCGCGCACCGTTCATCGAGCCGATGGCGCGTGCGCAGTTCAGCGGCCTCAGCGCAGGATGCACGCGCGCGGCGCTGCTGCGCGCCGTCTATGAAGGCGTGGCGCTCTCCGTGCTCGACTGTTATGAGACGATGGCGGCGCCGGTGCACACCTTGCGGCTGGCCGGCGGCGGCGCGCGCAGCAGGCTGTGGGCGCAGATGCTCGCCGATGCACTCGCTGCGCCGGTGCTGGTGGCGGAAGGCTCTGAATATGGCGCGCGCGGGGCGGCCATCAACGCCGCCGTGGCGATCGGTCTGTACGCGTCCTACGCCGAAGCCATCGAGCGAATGGTGCGCCCGGCGCAAGCATTCGAGCCTGTCGAGGGCCGGCGCACCTGGTGGCTGGAGCAGTTGGAGCTTTATCGCATGGAACGCATGGCGATGGCGCCGGTGTGGAAAGAACGCGGGCGGAGGCATCGATAGGCGCTGCTGATAGATTGTCACGCAACACGCAACATTATCTGAAAATTCTATGGCCAACACCCTTACCATCGCCGTGATCGGCGATCTTTTCGTAACCAATGAGCTGTTTCTCGAGGCGCTGGAACGCTGGCGAGGTCATCTGCCATTTGACGTCACGGTCGCCACGCACTGCGTTCCATGGCCGGACGAGCCGCTGGCGCACAACGACGAGGTGCGAGAGTTCGTCGGCGACCCGGAGGAAGTGGCGCAATTTGTCCAGCCTGCGGACGTTCTCCTGACGCATGTGGCGCCGGTCACGCAGCGGGTGCTCGAACGCGCAGAAAAGCTGCGCCTCATCGGCTGCTGCCGCGGCGGGCCGGTGAACATCAACGTGGCCGCGGCGACCGCACGCGGCGTGCCGATCGTCAACGCGCCGGCGCGCAACTCGCAGGCCGTCGTCGAGTTCACCATCGGCGTCCTCCTGGCCGAATGTCGCAACATCGCCCGCTCGCACGCCGCCCTGGCGCGCGGCGTCTGGCTCGGCGACCTTTACCGCTATGACCGCGTCGGACGCGAGCTGCGCGGGCAGACGATCGGGCTGATCGGCTTCGGCGCCATCGCGCAATCTCTGGTCCCCTACCTGGCCGTCTTCGGCATGCACATCCTGGCCTACGACCCTTATGTGCCAGCCGAACGCTTCGCTGCGCTGGGCGTGGAGTCCGTCGATCTGCCCGGGCTGCTGGCGCGCGCCGACATTGTGAGCCTGCACGCGCGCGTTACGCCGCAGACGGTGGGCATGATGGGCGCTGCACAGTTTGCGCAGATGAAGCGCGGCGCGTATTTCATCAACACGGCGCGCGGCCCTCTGGTCGATTACGACGCGCTCTATCAGGCCCTGCACAGCGGCCATCTCGCCGGCGCGGCGCTCGACTGTTTCCCGGAAGAGCCGCCGCCTTCAGACTGGCCGTTGCTCCGCCTGCCCAACGTGACCGTCACCCCGCATATCGCCGGCGCCTCGAAAGACTCCGCCGAGCGCGGGGCGGAGCAGGTTGTGCGCGACGTCGTCCATTTCTTCACAGGCCAGCCATTGGAATTCTGCGTCAACCCGGCCGTCCTGGCGACGGAGAAACGAGGGTGACGATGGTCGCCGAAGCGCTCCTGGGCGTCGACATCGGAACCACAGCCGCCAAAGCGATCCTCTGCGACCGCAACGGGACATTGCTCGCCCAGGCGGGCGAGGAGTATCCGACCGCCTTTCCACAGCCGGGATGGGCCGAGCAAGACCCTGAAGCCTGGTGGCGGGCGACCTGCCATGTGGTGCGCCGCGTGTTGGAAGCCGCCGGACTTCCGGCGCAGGCGGTGGTCGGCGTGGGCGTCAGTTGCCAGGCGCCGACGCTCGCAGCGGTCGATGCGGCGGGCCATCCGCTCTATCCTGCGCTGATCTGGATGGATCGCCGCGCCGAGCCACAGTGTGCACAGTTGCGGGACGAAGTGGACGAAGAGCTGGTCGCCGCCCTCAACGGCGGACGCATCGACCCCTACTACCTGGCGCCCAAGCTACGCTGGCTGCGCGAGCAGGAGCCTGACGTCTATGCGCGCTGCCATCAGGTTTTGCAGGCCAACGGCTACATCGTGCACAAGTTGACCGGCGTCTTCTGCATGGACAGCTCGCATGGTCCGTTGACGCTTTGTTTTGACAGCGCGCGCAGGGAATGGTCGCCGACGCTGCTGGAAGCGATGAAGCTCGATCCGGACAAATTGCCGCCCGTAAAACCCTGCGGAGAAGTGGTCGGCGTGGTCACTCCAGCGGCGGCTCAAGCTACGGGCCTTGCGCCGGGGACGCCGGTCATCGCCGGCATGACCGACGGCACCGCCGCCGCCGTCGAGGTGGGGTTGACGCGCCCTGGCGACGCGGCGGAGATGACCGGTCAATCGACGGTGCTGCTCATCTGCAGCGACGCCCCCTATCGAGGCAAGGCGCTGATCCCGCTGGGGCACCCTATCCCCGGTCTGCATCTGGTCGTGGGCGCCATGTCGGCGACCGGAGGCGCGCTGCGCTGGTTCCGCGATCAGCTGGGCGAGCGCGAGGTCGCCGAGGCGCAACGACAGGGCGTCGATCCCTTCGAGCTTCTGAGCGCAAGGGCCGCCCAAAGCCCGCCCGGCGCCAACCGCCTGATCTTTCTGCCCTACATGTACGGGGAGCGCTCGCCGATCTGGGATTCGGCCGCGCGCGGGGTCTTTTTCGGTCTCTCGCTGGCGACGACCAAAGGCGACCTTGTGCGCGCCGTCATGGAGGGTGCAGCCTACGGCCTGCGTCACAACGTCGAAACCGCGGCCGAAGCCGGCTTTGCGTTGGCGACGCTGGCCTGCGTCGGCGGCGGCGCACGCAGCTCGCTGTGGAACCAGATCAAAGCCGATGTCCTGAAGCGGCCGGTGACCCTACCTGCGGCGGCCAGCGGTGCAGCCATGGGCGACGCCCTCCTCGTCGCCGCCAGCGTCGGCCTTTACCCCTCGCTTGTGGAGGCGGTCGCCGCCATGGTTAAAACAGGGCCGACCTTCACGCCGCAGCCGGAAAACGCCGCACGGTACGATGCGCTCTATCGCATCTATCGTCAGCTCTATCCGACGCTGCGGCCACTCTTCCACGAGTTGGCGGAGGTTGCGTGATGCATGCGCTCTTTCGTCCGGACGCTTTCGCCGGTCAACGCGTGCTGGTGACCGGCGGCTCGCGCGGCATCGGCCGCGCCATCGCGCTGGCCTTTGCTCGACTGGGCGCGGAGGTCGCCTTCTGTTATCGCAGCGATCAGGGCGCTGCAGAAGCGCTGTTGCGCGAGGCCGCCGCCGAAGGGCTGCGCGTGCAGGGCTACCAGGCGGACGTCGCCGATCCGGCGGCGGTGCAACGACTGGTGGCGGAGGTTCAGGGCGCACTCGGGCCGATCGACGTGTTGGTCAACAACGCCGGCTTTTTCCCGTCCGCAACCGTGTTGGAGATGACAGCGGCGGAGTGGGACGCCGTGCTGCGCACGAACCTGTACGCCGTCTTTTACTGCTCGCAGGCCGTGCTGCCCGGCATGATCGCAGCAGGCGGCGGTGCGATCATCAACATCGCCTCGGTGGCGGGGCAGCGCGGCTCGGCGCGACATGCGCACTATGCGGCGGCCAAGGGCGGCGTGCTCGCCTTCACCCGCTCGCTGGCGCGCGAGGCGATCGCCTACAACATCCGCGTCAACGCCGTGTCGCCGGGGCGCATCGCCACTGAGCTGTTGATCAACGAGGAAAACGCTCAGGAATACGCGCGCTGGATGGCCGACACGCCCGCCCGCCGTCTGGGAACCGTCGACGAGGTGGCCGACGCCGTGCTGTTCCTGGCTTCGCCCGCCAGCGCCTACATCGTCGGCGAGACGATTGCGGTCAACGGCGGTTTGTTGATGGATTAGGGCGAGCGAACGCCCGGGTTCACCCATCGCCTCGAGGGCTGTCGAGGATGTGCGGCTGGGAGCCGCACATACGGGAAACCGTTGTCGGTTCATCCATTGTCTCGAGGGCTGTCGAGGATGTGCGGCTGGGAGCCGCACCTACGGGAAACCGTTGTCGGTTCACCCATCGCCTCGAGGGCTGTCGAGGATGTGCGGCTGGGAGCCGCACCTACGGGAATGGCGGGGTGATTTTGTGAAAAACCATCTGGTCGACGGCAATGACCGGATTCTCCGGTGAAAGGTCATTCGCCGTCGACGCGTAGGAGGGATAGGCAAAAAATGGCGCACCATGTGCAAACGCCCTGTGTTTTGGGCATCGATGCCGGCACAGAAGCTGTAAAAGCAGGATTGTTTGACCTGGAAGGCAATCGCATCGCGATCGGCAGCTGCAGCTATCGCACCTATTTCCCGGCTCCGGGATGGGCGGAGCAGGCCCCGGACGAATGGTGGGACGCGCTGGTCGCTGCGGTGCGAGAGTGCATTGCGCGCAGCGGAGTTTCGCCCGCGGCCGTCGCCGGCGTCAGCGCCGACGCCACCACCTGCACGCTGGCGCCGCTGGACGCCGCCGGTCAACCTCTGGGGCGGGCGCTGCTGTGGATGGATGTGCGCGCGGCGGAGCAGGCGCAGCGCATCTTCGCCACCGGCGATCCTGCGCTGCGCTACTGCCTGGCGGGCGTCAACGCCGAGTGGATGCCGCCCAAGATGCTTTGGATGAAAGAGAACGAACCGGAGCGTTACGCCGCCGCTGCGCATCTGCTGGAGTACACCGACTGGCTCGCCTATCGGCTGACCGGCCGCCTGACGTTGAACCGCAACACGGCCACACAACGCTGGTTTTACTATCCTCCAGGGGGAGGCTGGCCGCTGGACTTCTTCGCCGCCATCGGGCTGCCGGAGCTGGTCTACAAGTTTCCGAACGAGGTGCTGCCCTTGGGAGCGGTGATCGGCGGGTTGTGCGAAGAAGCGGCGGAGGCGCTGGGTCTGCCGGCGGGCATTCCCGTGGCCGCCGGCGGCGGCGACGCCTTCGTCGGGCTGCTGGGACAGGGGGTGACGCAGCCGGGCGACCTGGGCGTGATCATGGGGTCGTCGAACGTGCTCTCGGCGCTTGCGGCGGAGGAGCTGCATTTTCCCGGCGTCTTCGGCAGCTTTCCCGACGCAGTGATCCCTGGGTTGAACCTGGTCGAGGCCGGGCAGGTCTCGACCGGCTCGGTGCTTTCATGGTTCAAGCGCAACTTCTGCGGCGACGCAGCGCTGGAAGCCGCCCGCCGCGGCGTTTCCGTCTATCAGCTGCTCGACGAAGAGGCGAGCCGGGTTCCGGTGGGGTCGGAAGGGCTGATTGCGCTCGACTATTTCCAGGGCAATCGCACCCCGCACACCGATTCCGCCGCGCGCGGGGCGATCTGGGGGCTTTCGTTGCAGAGCGGTCGCGGCCAGGTTTTTCGCGCGCTGATGGAAGGCATCGCCTATGGCATGGAAGACATCCTGCAAACCTTGCGCCGCCATGGATTCGCCGTGCAACGCATCATCGCCAGCGGCGGCGCCACGCATAGCCCGCTCTTCATGCAAATCTATGCGGACGTCACCGGACAGCCGCTGCACGTCACGCGCGAGCCGGAAGCCTCGCTGCTTGGCTCGGCCATCGTTGCGGCTGTGGGCGCCGGCCTCTACCCAGACTTGCAGACGGCGGCGCAACGAATGGTTGCCATCGAGCAAACGTATGCGCCAGACCTCGCCCGACATGAGGAATATCAATTCTTTGTGCGACAATATCAGGAGACGTATCAGCGTCTGCGCGAGTTGATGCGCAGGATGCATGAAAAACAAAATCGAAAGCAAGCGTAAAGAAAGCAAGGATAAAAACAAGGAAACACTGTCATGTCAACCCAAGAAGGCGTCATCAAATATCAGTGCGACTTTACGCCGGCGCCGCCTTTGTCGTATGAGGCGCTACGCGAACTCAACGCATGGCGCCGGCTGATGTTCATCACCCATCTGATCGGCCAGGACCCCAACCGCTACGGCGGCTATGGCTACGGCAACATCAGCCGTCGGCTCGATGCAGCCGAGGGCGCGGACGGCCAGCACCCCTTCATCATCACCGGCTCCCAGACGGGCGGCAAGCCGGAGCTAGGGCCGGAAGATTACGTCGTCGTGACCGCCTGTTATCCCGATGAAAATCGGCTGACGGCGCGCGGACCGATCAAGCCGTCGTCAGAGTCGTTGACGCACGGCGCGGTTTACGCCCTGGACAGTCGCATCCTGTGGGTGGTGCACGCCCATTCGCCTGAAATCTGGCACAATGCAGAGAAGTTAGGCGTCCCGATCACCGCCAATGTCCCTTACGGCTCACCGGAGATGGCGGCGGAGGTGAGACGACTCTTCGTCGAAAGCGATCTGCCGCAAAAACGCATCTTTGCGATGGCCGGCCATGAAGACGGCGTCGTCACATTTGGTCACACCGCCGAAGAGGCGTGCTTCACGATGCTTTCCTATCTGGTGCGAGCGTTGCAGATCAACGAAAGGAACAACTGATCATGGGTTACCGTCCAAAAGCCGTCACCATTGACGACCGCGCCGTCGAACATCTTGTAGCGTTTTGCCAGACGAACGGCCTTCATAAACTTTTCATGGTCGCCGACCGCAACACCTACGCTGCGCAGGGGGAGGCGGTGGAAAAGGCGCTGCGCAACGCCGGCCTCGACCTGAAACAGATCGTGTTCACCTCCGAGGAGGTGATCGCCGACGCCGCCCATGTGTTGGATGTGCTGGTGGCGGCCGGTCGCGAGCCGCGCACCTATCTGGCCGTCGGCGCCGGCACCTTGACCGACATCACGCGCTTCGTCAGCCACCGCACGGGCGCCGAGTTCATCTCCGTGCCGACTGCGCCCTCGGTGGATGGCTTCGCCTCCATCGGCGCCCCGCTGATCATTCACGGCGTCAAGATCACGGTCATCTGCCATGCGCCGCTGGCGATCTTCGCCGACATCAACACGCTGGCGCACGCCCCGCGCCCCATGATCGCAGCGGGCTTCGCCGACATGTTGGGCAAGCTCACCTCGATCGCCGACTGGCGCATCGGGCATTTGCTGTGGAACGAGCCTTACGACGAGTCGATTGCTCAGCGCACGCTGGCGGCCGTAAAGATTTGCACCGACAACGTGGAGGCGATCGCTGCGGGCTCGCCGGAAGGCATCGGCCGGCTGATGGACGCACTGTTGGAGTCGGGCTACTGTATGTTGGATTTCGGCTCGTCGCGGCCCGCCTCCGGCGCGGAGCATCACTACTCGCACTACTGGGAGATGAAACTGCTGCGCGAGGGGCGGCCGGCGGTGTTGCACGGCGCCAAAGTGGGCGTCGCCACCGTGATGGTCGCCGAGTTCTACGATAAAATTCGGCGCCTTTCGCGCGCACAGGTCTCCGACCTGCTGGAGGCATCCGTCTGGCCGACGCGCGCGGAGGAGGAGGCGCGCATCCATGCGGCCTACGGCGATCTGGCCGACGACATCATCGCCGAGCACAAGGCGTTCCTCGACGTGACGCCGGAGCGAGCGGAGGCGATCAAGCGCGCCATTTGGGAGCATTGGGACGAAATTCAGGCGATTGCGGCGCAGGTGCCGCCGGCCGCTCAGATCGCCGAGTGGCTGCGCTGCGTCGGCGGGCCGACGACGGCTGCGGAGCTGGGTTTCGACGACGTCGAGCGCGACCTGGCGGCGGCCAATGGCCATTATCTGCGCGATCGTTTCACCGTGCGCAAGCTGGCGCGCGTGTTGGGGATCGATCGTTGACGCGAGCGTGAAAAGGCTGTGCGCTTGAAATCCTAAAGACGCCGAGGCGTTTTGTGCGATCAGACAGTTCCAGAAAAAATCAGGAAAAAATTTTGTTGCAGGAGGAGACTTATGGATAAAAACAAACCGATCGTGATCGGCGCCGATCACTTTGGGCTGCCGCTCAAGGACCACATTCGCGACTATCTGATCAAAAAAGGCTATCAGGTCGTTGACATGGGCGTCAATGAAAACACGCCGGTGGATTACCCCGACGTCGGCGCGAAGGTGGCGGAGGAAGTGGGTGCAGGCAAATTCGAGCGCGGCATCCTCGTCTGCGGCACGGGCGCCGGCATGGCGATCGTGGCCAACAAAGTGCCGGGCGTGCGCGCGGTCTGCGTGCAAGACCCCTACACCGCCGAGCGCGCGGTCGCCAGCAACAACGCGCAGATCATCACCTTCGGCGCGCAGATCACCGGCCCGGCGGTGGCGGAAAAGCTGATCGACATCTGGCTGGAGAGCGAATTTCAGGGCGGCCGCTCCGCCCCGAAGGTGGCCAAAATCGACCAGTTGGATGAGAAATACCGGGCGCAGCGCGCAGCGGAAGGATGAAGCCCTTGATCATTCCACCGGGGTCTCGATAGGCGTTTTGAACAGTCCCCGCGCCATCCGTCGCGAGCGGCGCAGGTTGATCAACATATGATAGCGAAGCGGGCGCTGATACCGGTAGACCAGCCAGCTCAGGATCAGGAAGGAAACCCATTGCAACAGGACAACCGGCGCCGGCAGGACAGCCGTCGCCGTGCCAAGGGTGCTGCCGACCAAAATCCCGATGCTGCGCCCCAGCAACACTGCCGGCATCAGCCAACGCATGCGGACGGAACTCATGCCTGCGATGTAGATGGCGACGTCGGGCAAGGGGAAGAGAAAGAGGACGAACCACAATAGCGGCGAGCGGAGCTGCAATTTGCGCTCCCAGCGCACCAGCTCGACGTGCGGGATGAATCGCTCCAACAAAGGACGGCCGATTTTACGCCCGACCAGGAGCGCAACGGTGACGCCGATCAGCAGCCCCAGCATGCTCAGCGCCAGCCCTGGCCCAAAGCCAAAGAGATAGGCGCCCAGCACGGAGAGAAAGCTTCCCGGCAACGGCGCGATCAGAATCTGCAGGGCGAAGAAGGTCACATAGGCGATGGGCGCCAGAGGGCCAAAGCCAATGATCCAGTCGCGCACATCCTCGGCGATGTTCAGCACATCCGACACAGGCTCGCTGAGCCACCATCCCAGGATGCCAAGCGCCGTCAACCCAAAGATGGCAAGAACAAGAATCCCACCGTCGCGCCATCGATTGCCAGGAGCAAACATAAAGGCCTTTCTATGCTTTAAAACCTGGAAAAACGTCATTGATGCAGCGTCGTGGATTCGCTGCATCAATGACGTCAAGCATACCTGAACTGTTCCGTTTTGTCATTAAATCTGGCTTACAATTTGCATGCAAATGGCGCACGCTTTTTACGGCGTCCATCTTCCAGGAAGCTTTAGAGCTTCCCGGAAGATTCCAGCCGACTTCTCACATCGATCTGGCAACTCTTAATCTGCGGGGGCCAACTCGGCGGCGAGTCTGTCTCGGCGCTGCGCGTCTGCCGCCTGCGCAGCATCGGGCTGTTCCGCAGCCGCCAACGCCGCCAGCTCCTCCACCTGGTCGATGACCTCCTGGCGGAACTGCTGCGTGTACAACCGGTAGTAGTGACCGCCCAGACGCAGCAGCTCTCGGTGCGTGCCCATCTCCTTGATGCAGCCATCCTCGATGACCAGGATGCGCGTGGCGTTGCGGATCGTGGAGAGACGATGCGCAATCACGAAGCTGGTGCACTCCTTCATCAACGTTTCCATCCCCTGCTGGATCAAGCTTTCGGTGAGCGTGTCCACGCTGGCGGTCGCTTCGTCCATGATGAAGATGTCCGGTTGCGCCAGCACGGCGCGCGCCAGGCTCAGCAACTGCTTCTGCCCTGTCGAAAGCAGGACGCCGCCCTCGCCCACCTGCTCGTCGTAGCCCTTCGGCAGCTTTTCGATGAAGGCGTGCGCGCCGGCCAGCTTCGCCGCCTCCTCCACCTCCTCGTCGGTGGCGTCGAGCCGACCGTAGCGGATGTTCTCGCGGATCGTGCCGGAGAAGAGGTGCGGCGTCTGCAACACCATGCCGATGCGCGACTGGATCGCGCGTTGCGTCAGGTTGGTGTAGTCGTGGCCGGCGATCAGGATGCGCCCGCGCGTCGGCTCGAAGAAGCGACAGAGCAGGTTGACGATGGTGGTCTTGCCGCCGCCCGTCGGCCCGACAAGCGCAATCGTCTCCCCTTGGCGCACGTGCAGGTTGAAGTCGGTCAAAATCGGCTTGCCCTCTTCGTACTGGAAGTCGACGTGCTCGAAGACGATGTCCCCGCGCAGCGAATCCACCTCGTAGGCGTCCGGCTTGTCCACCACGTCGGGCACGGCGTCGATCAGAGAGAAGATGCGCTCGCCTGAAGCCACCGCCTGCTGCATCTCGGCGAAGACGCGCGCCATCTCCTGCACCGGCCAGATCATGAAGAGCACGTAGGAGATGAACGCGTACATGCCGCCCACGCTCAGTCCGCCCGTCTCCACCGTCACGCCGGCGTAGGTGATGATGCTGGCGATGGCGAAGGTCGAGATGAGCTGCACCGTGGGCAGGAAGAGCGCCGAATACCAGGCCGCCCGGTAGCCGGCGCGCTGCATCTCGCCCGTCAGCTTGCTGAACTCGCGCAGGTTTTCCTCTTCGCGGTCGAGCGCCTTGATCACGCGCACGCCGGTGATCGTCTCGTTGTACGCGCCTGTGATCTTCGAGTTGACGCGGCGCACTTCCCGATATTGCGTGATGATCTTGCGCTGGAAGTAGGTCGCCACCACAATGATGATCGGCACGATCACCATCACGATCAATGTCAGCTGCCAGGAGATCTGCGCCATAAAGAAGAGCGCCGTGAGGATGTTGAACGACGACCAGGTCACGTCCAACAGCCCCCACGTCACCAGCTCGGCCACGCGGTCGGTGTCCGACGTCACGCGGCTGATGATCCAGCCCACCGGCGTGCGGTTGTAGTAGGTCAACGACAGCTCTTGCAGATGGTTGAAAAGTTGCTTGCGCAGATCGTAGCGAATGCGCTCGCCCAGGATGCCGGCCAGATAGATAAAAACGAAGACGGCCAGCGCCTGCACCAAAATCAGCACAGCATACTGCTCGACGATCTGCACCAGCGTCGGCCAGTCGCCAGGCGTGATGCCCTCGTCCACCATGCGCTTGCTCAGAAAGGTGAAGTAGGAGTCCAGGCCGGAGACCATCATCACCGCGCTGAGGAAGCCGAGCACCCACGCCAGATAAGGGCGCAGCAAGCTCACCAGCCGCCGGATCGTGCGTCCGCTGAATCTGGTTGTGAATTCTTCTTCCTGAAATTCGATATGCTCAGACACGAGTCAACTCCTCCTCCAATTCCGCCTCCAGACGCATCTGCGCCTGATAGATGCGGCGATACATACCATCTTGTGCGATCAGTTCTTCGTGCGAGCCGCGCTGCACGATGCGCCCATGGTCGAGCACCAGGATCAGGTCGGCGTCCATCACGCTCTGGATGCGATGCGCAATGATGAAGGTGGTGCGCCCTTGCATCAGCCGGCGCAGCGCCTGACGAATCTCCGCCTCGGTCTCAAAATCGACCGCCGACGTGGAGTCGTCCAGAATCAGAATGCGCGGATCTTTGAGCAGCGTGCGTGCGATCGCCACGCGTTGTTTCTGCCCGCCGGACAGGGTGATGCCGCGCTCGCCGACCAGTGTGTCATAGCCTTGCGGCAACTTGTTCACGATGACGTCGTGAATGGCTGCTGCACGCGCCGCCGCCTCCACCTCTGCGTCCGACACCTCGCGCTTCACGCCGTAGGTGATGTTGTCGCGCACGGTGCGGCTGAAGAGAAACGGCTCCTGCTCCACGATGCCGATCTGCTGGCGCAGGTAGTGGCGCGGATACTCCTTCAGCTCCACGCCGTCGAGCAGGATGCGCCCAGACGTGTATTCGTAGAAGCGCGGCAACAGGTTGACCAGCGACGACTTGCCTGACCCCGTGCCACCGATCAGCGCCACCGACTGGCCCGGCTTCACGCTGAAGCTGATGCCGTGCAGCGCGGCGCGGCCGGAGCCATCGTAGGCGAAGTGCACGTCCTCGAAGACGATTTCGCCCCGCACCGGCTTGTCGGTGCGCACGCTGCCCTCGACGACCGGCTCGCGCTCCTCCTTGAGCACCTCGGCGATGCGGCCAAAGGAGACCAGACTCTCCGACATCTGCACGATCAGGCGACCCAGGTTGCGCAGCGGCCAGATGATCCAGACGACCAGTCCTGCGTAGGCGACGTAGGTGCCGATCGTGATCTCGCCCTGGATCGTCAGCCAGCCGGCGAAGAGATAGCCGCCCAGCATCTGCGCGCCGCACATCACATCCGTCACCGGCCAGAAGAGCGCGTGCATCAGCAGCAGGTGGCGGCCGCGGGCGTACTTCTCTCGGTTTTCCTTGTCGAACTTAGCCTTCTCGTACTCTTGCCGCGCAAACGCCTTGACCACGCGCACGCCGCTCAGGTTCTCCTGCAGCGTGCTGGAGAGCCTGGCCTCCTGCTCCTGGTAGGCTTCATAGGCTTTCTCCACGCGACGGAAAAAGTAGAGCGAGATCACCATCACCACCGGCACGACGATCACCGAGAACCACGCCAGCCGCCAGTCGAGCAGGTAAATGGCGATGAAGTTCACCACAAAGAGCAGCACGATGCGCCCTGCCTCGATCGCCTGGTCGGCGAAGAAGCGGCGGATCGTGTCCACGTCCGAGGTGGCGCGCTGGATCAGCTCGCCGGTCTGCGTCTTGTCATGGTAGGTGAAGCTCAGCCGTTGAATGTGATCGAAGATGTACTCGCGCAGGCGCCGCGCCACGCCCTCGGCCGTCTTGGCGGCGAGGCGTCGACTGTTGAAGGTGGCGAACGCCTGCCCGACCGCCAACGCCAGAAAGCCGGCCACATAGACGGCCAGATGGACGCTGCGGTCTCCTTCCACCATATAGTGGTCGACGAAATAGCGCAGCAGCAGAAAGGTCGCCGTGTTCAAGATGGCGGAGACGCCCATGCTGATCGTCGAGACGAAGTAGGCCATCCGAAAATGGGTCATCAGCCGCCAGAAGCCGGTCAGTTTGCCGACGCCTAGAGCTTGCTTGAGATCATAGGGTGGGGGTGGTGCAGGTTGCGCTGTTGAGTTGAACATAATTCCTTCCTGTCATCCGGTCCTTCGTCGAGCGATGGTCCTGTGATCGTGTTTCAGCCGGCGTTGGCGCCGTCCTTGTAGAAATGCGTTTTTCACTTCGCGCTTCATTTCTCCTCTCCTCATGCCAATAAAAATGCAGGCATCTGGAAGTTCATCCTGATGCCTGCAAGACCTGGTGTGCAAGGCTTTGACTTCGACGCAAACCGTCAAAGTCAAAACAAACAAAAAGGCCGCAGGCACCGATGCAGTGCGTGCGGCCTTCCCTAGCTTTACCGTCTAGTTATGGTCGGCGGACGCACTGCTCCCCTGACGCAGAAAATCTCCCCCATCGCGTGGGGTGCGCAGGACTTCGTGATAGAGCATCATCATAGTGCGTCCGTCCTTTCCGAAAACCTTCCATGTGAACCGTTGTCACACGTCTGATACCATAGCATAGCCTACCGACGCTTGTCAAGCATTTGATTGCACAAATTTTCGTCGACCCTCATCGCCGCGCCAAGCTTCCGGCGTGATGGGTCTTTTCACGGTGGGAAGACGGAGACTGCGGCCTCACAACTCAACCAGCGTCCCTAACTCCACCACTTGATCTGGCGGCAAAGAGAAGAAGGTGGCGGCATTGGTGGCGTTGCGGCTCATCAGGATAAACAATTTTTCGCGCCAGATCGCCATGCCGGGTCGCGCCGTCGCCATCAGACGTTCGCTGCCGAGGAAGAAGCTGACATCCTTGAGATCGAGCGGAAGGCCATGCTCGCCGGCAAGCGGAAGGTCGCGCATGATATTGCTGGTTTCCATAAAACCGTAGTGCAGCACGATGCGATAGAAGCCGTTTCCCAGCTTGTGCACCGTCATGCGATGCGTGGGCGGAACGCGCGGCGCCTCCAATGTGCTGACGGAAAGCAAGATCACCCGCTCGTGCAGCACTTTGTTGTGCCGCAGGTTGAGCAAGAGGGCAGGCGGGACGCCGTCTGGGTCGCTGTACATGAAGATCGCCGTTCCCGGCACGCGCGTAATCTGGTCGAGATTGAGACGCCCTACGAAGTCGTTGAAGCGTTGGACGCCCGCCCGCAAGCGCTGACCGAGCAGGTTGCGTCCCTGCCGCCAGGTCGTCATGAGCGTCATGACGACGGCGCCCACCAACAGCGGAAACCAACCGCCCGCCGGAATCTTGAGCATGTTGGCGCCCCAAAAGGCCAGATCGATGATCAGGAAGAAAACGGTCGAACCCAACGCCGCCCACAACGGCCAGCGCCAGCGCGTGCGCTCGATGCGGAAGAGCAGCACCGTCGTAATCACCATGGTGGTGGTGACGGCGACGCCGTAGGCCGCAGCCAGATTGCTGGAAGAGCCGAAGGCAAGCACCAGCGCTACACAGGCGGCCATCAGAATCCAGTTGACCGAAGCGATGTACACCTGTCCAATCTCTTCGGCGGAGGTGTGTGTGATGGTGACGCGCGGCAGATAGCCCAGCTGCACGGCCTGCATCGTCAGCGAAAATGCGCCGGTGATCAACGCCTGCGAGGCGATCACCGTGGCGGCGGTGGCGATCACCACCAGCGGAATCAGCGCCCAGCCCGGCGCCATCTGATAGAAGGGATTTTCCACTGCTTCGGGGTGCTGCAGGAGCAAGGCGCCCTGTCCGAAATAGTTGAGCAGCAACGCAGGCAACACCACCGTAAACCAGGCCAGCCGGATCGGCGCGCGACCGAAGTGTCCCATGTCGGCGTACAGCGCCTCTCCGCCCGTCACCACCAGAAAGACCGACCCTAGCACCATGAAGCCGCGCCAGCCGTTGACCCAGAAAAACTCAAAGGCGTAAGAGGGGCTGATCGCCGCCAGCACGTCTGGCTGCCGCACGATCCAGCTGACGCCCAACACGGCGATGGTGATGAACCAAAGGAGCGTGACCGGCCCGAAGACCCGACCAACGCGCTCGGTTCCACGACTCTGAAAGAGAAAGAGCGCCACCAGGATGACGACCGTAAGCGGAACGACGTATGGCGTGAAAAGCGGCGTGGCGATGCGCAGCCCTTCGACGGCGGAGAGCACAGAAATGGCGGGCGTGATCATGCCGTCGCCGTAGAGCAGCGCCGTGCCGAACAGCCCGAGCATCACCAGCGCCCACCGCACGGTGCCGGGAATCAACACCCGTCGTCTGGCGCCGATCAGCGCCGTCAAGGCCAAGATGCCGCCCTCGCCGTGGTTGTCTGCGCGCATGACGAAAGCGACGTATTTGACCGAGATCACCAGGATCAGCGCCCAGAAGATCAGCGAAAGCACGCCGAGAATGTTATCTCTTGAGGTGGCGATCCCGTAGTTGGCATGGAAGGACTCTCGAAACGCGTAGAGGGGGCTGGTGCCAATGTCGCCGTAGACGACGCCCAAGGCGCCCAGCGCCAGATAGAGCAGATGTTTGCCGGTCGGGGCGGGATGACGCTGCGGCAATTCAAATTCGAGTGGGTGAACCTCACCCTGTGCACTCTGGGACATAGTTTATGACGCAACCTTTGCCTTTGAACCAATTGAAGGCCGATCACCTCGGCCATTTGATTCCGACAATTAAAGCAAAACATCTGGTATAGTAATACGCATGGCAGGTATGCGGCAAAGCGCAGAAGCAATTTCATATCAAACGACGGCAAGCGTACGGGCGAAATGGCGCATCTGGGCGCGCACGCTGAGAAACCTCTTCGCAGCCTGCGTCGTAGCCGTCGCCTTGCTGGGCGGCGCAAGCGTCGACAGCGTGACGCAGATACACTACAGCATCAACAGCAAGGTGCATCTGTGGATTTGGGACCTGATCGCCTGGGAAGTTGAGGCGATCGCCCAAAAGCTGAGTGAGCAATTTTTGCATTCGGCGGATCACCTTTCGGAGGCGGAGCAGGCGGCGCTGGTGCAGACCTATCTGGAGCGCGCCCGCCGAATCGGCGAGCTGGAAGGGAAGATCGAACGTCTCTACAGCGAGAAGGGCGACGCCGCCAGGGAAGAGAGCGCCTCCATCCAGCGCGAAATCGAGGCGTTGCGCAGCGAGCAGGAGGCAATTCGTCCCATCGTCGAGGTGATCCTGGAGGGCCAGGTGGCGACGACGCTGCGCGACCAAGGCGTCACCCTGTTCGGCAGGACGTTTCCCCCCGTGTGGTTCACCTTCACCGAACCGCCGAAGAAATTGGTCGTCAGCCCGCGCGGGCGCATCCTGACCGCCTACTATGTGATGTTGCAGCCGGAATTGCCCGCCGACGAACGAGACCGCATCGAGTCGGCGATCTTCGAGGAAGACAACCTGAGCGCCTACATCGCCAACATCGGAGGGCTGGGCGCATACCCTTCGCTAGTGATCGACCGCGCGGCGCTCGACTGGGTGCTGTCGACAATTGCACATGAATGGGTGCACAACTACCTCACGCTCTTTCCGCTCGGCCTCAACTATAACACAAGCGCAGAGCTGACGATCATGAACGAGACCGTCGCCGACATCGTCGGCGAAGAGATCGGGCGCAGCGCGTTGGAGCGCTTCTATCCCGAAGTTGCGCGGGAACTGGCCGAACGCGAGGCGGCGAAGGAAAGCGAAGAGAAAGAGCCGTCGGCCTTTGATTTCCGCAAAGAAATGCGCCACACGCGCGAGGTCGTCGATCAATTTCTGGCGTTGGGCCGTATCCGCGACGCCGAGGAATATATGGAGATTCGCCGCCTGCTCTTCGTCGAAAACGGCTACCCTATCCGCAAGCTGAATCAGGCCTACTTTGCCTTTCACGGCAGCTACGGCACAGCTCCCGCCGCCTCCAGCCCGATCGGTCCGAAAATGGAGGAGCTCCGCAGCCTCACGCCGGACGTTCCCACCTTCCTGCGCGTCGTGCGCGGCTTCACTTCACCGGAAGACCTCGACCGCGCGCTGGAGGAGTGGAGAGCCTCGGCCAGCCGGCAAGGGCCCTCTGACCCTGCAATTCGCGTTTCCGGCCTCCCTGTGGTAAGATAAGGTGCATTCCCAGGTTCGCTCAACATCTGCGCTTGTAATCACCCAAAAGGAGGCGACATATGTCTTCAAAGAGCAGGACAAGACGCTTTGGCCTGGTTGTTGTGCTTTTGCTCCTGGCTTTTGCACTTTCAGCCTGTCCGGCGCAGCCCGTGGCGCCCGGCGAAGCGCCTTCGGAGGCCGCGCCGCCGTCGCTCGTCACCATTACTTTTGTGCAGGAGCCGGACAATCTCAGCCCCTTGTACACCACCATGTGGTTCAGCGGCATTCTGACCGACTTTTGGCTTCTGGGGCTGTGGAACTTTAACGACAATCTGGAGCCGACGCCGCAGCTGGCGCGCGAGATTCCCACAGCGGCGAACGGCGGCATCTCTGAAGATGGACGCACCATCACGATTCACCTGCGAGAGGATGCGCGCTGGTCCGACGGCGCGCCGGTGACCGCCGCCGACTTTGTCTTCACCTATGAGATGATCATGGACGAACGCAACGCCGTGATCTCTCGCCATCCGTACGATCAATTCGTCGCCGGCGTAGAGGCGGACGGCGATCATACGCTGGTGGTTACCTTCCACGAGCCGTACGCGCCCTGGCTTTCCTCGATCTTCACCTACGTGCTGCCCAAGCATATCCTGGAGCCGGTGATGGAGGCGAACGGCACGCTGGACGGCGCCGACTGGAATCGCAACCCGACGGTGGGAGTGGGGCCGTACGTCTTCAAAGAGTGGGAATCCGGCAGCCATCTCCTGTTCGAGCGCAACCCGAATCACTGGCAACAGCCCAACATCGACCGCATCTTCATCCGCATTACGCCGGACGACGCCGCGCAGGTCGCCGCCATCAAAGCGGGCGACACCGACATCGGCGTCTTCATCAGTTTCTCCGATGTGCCCGAGCTGGAAGCGCTGGGAACGGTGAACGTTGTTTCGACTCCCTCCGGTTTCATGGAAGGCTGGTTCTTTAACTTTGGCGAGCAGGCCCATCCGGCCATTCGAGACCGAAATGTGCGCTGGGCTTTGGCCCATGGCTTCGACCGTTGGCAGATCACCCAGGACCTGTTGCTCGGCTTGAGCGAGCCGCCGGCGTCGCCGTGGGATCTTAGCCCCTACGCCAGCCCGAATATCCAACCGGTGCCATACGACCCCGAGCGCGCTGCGCAGTTGCTGGATGAAGCCGGCTGGGTGATGGGCGCCGACGGCGTGCGCGAGAAAGATGGCGAAAAGTTGATCTTGCGCTACGTCACCAACATGCGGCGCCTGCGCCTGGACACCCAGGTGGTCGTTCAGGACATGTTCCGAGACCTGGGCGTTCGCTTCGAGCTGATCAACCACCCCAGCGACATCTTCTTCGCCAGCTACGCCGAGGGCGGCGCCATCGCCACGGGCCAGTACGACATTGCGGAATGGTCCAGCCAACCTGAAGCCTACCCCGACCCGGACACTTCCCGTTGGACCTGCCGCGAGATTCCAACCCCGGACAATCCTGCGGGCAGCAACTGGAACTTCTATTGCAATCCTGAGCTAGACGAGCTGTTCGCACGTCAGGCTGTGACCGTGGACATGCAGGCCCGCATCGCCATCTTTGAAGAGATCGAGAGAATCATCCAAGAGGATATGGTGTGGCTCGGCGTCTGGCAGGACAACGACATTTGGACCGTCAGCAAGCGGCTGAGCAACGTGCGCCTGTCGGGCGCCGACCCCTTCTGGAATGCAGCGAACTGGACGCTTGAGTAAGCAAGGGAGTTTTGGCGTTGGCGTTGTATAGCCCATCGCATGTGCGCAATGCGGGACGGAGGCGGCCAAAGTCTCCGTCCCGGCCACCGGCGACGCCTGCACTTCTTCGAGGATGCTCGTGACCCGCTACATCATTCGCCGCATTTTGCAGGCAATCCCTTTGCTCTTCATCATCAGCGTCATCCTGTTTGCGCTCATGATGAACATGGGCGATCCGCTCGCCACGCTCGGCGGGAGACAGCCGCCGCGTGGGGAGGATCGCCTTCGTCTCGCTCGCCAGCTTGGGCTTGACCAGCCCATCTATATGCAATATGTCTTCTGGCTGATCGGCAACGACTGGATGATGTTCGACACCACCGGCGACGGCGCGCCCAACGCCTATGGCACGCGACGCGGCATTCTACGCGGAGATTGGGGCACATCGCTGGTGACGCGCCGCCCTGTCGTCGAGATGATCTGGCAACGCCTGCCCAACACGCTGCTGCTCATGGGCACGGCGCAGGTGGTGATCATTGTGTTCTCCCTGGCCATCGGCGTCTATTCCGCTTTGCGCCAATATTCCGTCGCCGACAACGTGATCACCACCGGGGCGTTCATCGGCTACTCCATGCCCATCTTCTGGCTGGCGCTCATGCTCATGTACATCTTTGCGGTCAATTTCAAAAAGTGGGGATTGCCTTACTTCCCGACGGTGGGTATGTACGATCCCGCCGTCGGGCGCACCTTCGGCCAGGTGGTCTGGCACATGGCGCTGCCGGTGGCGACGCTGTCGGTCACCGCCATCGCCGCTTATAGCCGCTACATTCGCGCCAGCATGCTGGAAGTCATCAACCAGGATTACATTCGCACCGCGCGCAGCAAGGGCTTGCCCGAGCGACTCATCTTGTGGCGGCACGCGCTCAAGAACGCCTCATTGCCTTTGGTGACGCTGATCGGCCTGGACCTGCCGTTGCTCTTGGCCGGAGCTGTGGTCACGGAGCGCATCTTTGCCTGGCCGGGCATGGGTCGGCTGTTTCTGGATCACGTCGAGCGCGCCGACTATCCTGTGCTGATGGGCATTCTAATGTTGGTTTCCGTGGCGGTGGTGGTGTTTCAAATTTTGACCGACATCGTGTACACCTATCTCGATCCTCGCATTCGCTATAGCTGAGGGAGAAACGCCCATGAGTTCGATGGCCGGCCCCGCCCGCCGTCCAACGCTTTCGACAACGACCGAATCCGGCGATGTCCAGACCAAAGGGGGAGCGCTCTCTCCGTGGCGTCTGGCGTGGCGACGCTTCGTCCGCCATCGCATGGCCATGGCGGGGGCCGTCATTCTGCTGCTGCTGATCGTGTACGTGGTCGTGGGCGCCTTCATCTTTTCCGAAGCCTACGCCAATCAGACCGCCACGTTCAAACGCCTCCAGCCCCCTTCCTGGGAGCATCCCTTCGGCACCGACCCGGTGGGGAGAGATGTTCTGGCGCGCACCATCTACGGCGGCCATATCTCGCTGTCGATCGGCGTATCGGCCATGCTCGTATCGGTCGTCGTCGGCGTGCTGATCGGCGCCATCGCCGGCTATTACGGCGGCGCCATCGACAGCATCCTGATGCGCTTCACCGAAGCGGTTTTCAACATCCCCAGTCTGTTTCTCCTCATCGTCATGGCGAAGTTTTTCAGCGGACGCATCCCCACGGTGGAGCTGTTCGGACGCAGCTTCAGCGGCAGCGTGATCGTGATCATCGTCGTCATCGGGCTGACCAGCTGGATGTATCTGGCGCGCATCGTGCGCGCGAACTACCTGTCGCTCAAGGAGCGAGAGTTTGTGCTGGCGGCGCGTTGCCTGGGCGTGCCCAACTGGCGGATCATCACCTTTCACATCCTGCCCAATACGCTCGCCCCTATCATCGTGACGGCCACGCTCGGCGTCGCCGCCGCCATCCTGTCAGAAGCCTACGTGAGCTTCCTGGGCCTCGGCGTGCAGCCGCCGACGGCGAGCTGGGGAAATATGCTGGATGGCTCTTACGTCTATCTGGAGTCGGCGCCGTGGCTGTGGTTCTTCCCCGGACTTCTCATCGTCTTGACCGTGCTCAGCATCAATTTTGTGGGCGACGGCTTGCGCGATGCATTGGACCCGCGCAGCCTGACGAAATGACAAGTTGCGCGGCTCACCGCTTGCCCTGCGCCAGCAAATAGAGGATGAGGCCCAAGATGGTCAATCCGGCGCCCAGAACTCCCCAAAGGCTAGGAAAAGCTGCGCCCAACAAGAGCATTTCACCTGCCAGCGCAAACAAAACCTCCGCGGCCTGTGTGGCGTCCACCGCCGCCAGCTCGTAGGCGTTGCGCGCCTGATGCCGGGCGTAAACGAAAAGGCTGGTCGCCACCACGCCGGACAAAAGCGCAACCAACGCCGTGTTCATCCACTGGTCGGCGGAAGGCGGCGGCGGCTGCGTCGCCAGGATGACCACCAGCCAAAAGGGAAGCGAGCCAAGCGTCAACAACAGCACGCGCGCAAAACTGTCCCCCAACACCGGATCGACGATGTGCGGAATGCGCGTGTGCCCTCCGCTGCGCGCCTCCCACACCAACTGCAGGCCAAGCGGATAGGCGAATGCGGCGATCAACACCGGCAGCCCGCCGAGGATCACCTCGCGCCAGCTTGTTGCGTGCATCTCGCTGAGATTGACCAGCAGAACGCCCACAAAGATGAGCACTGTGAAGGCCACACCGCGCAACGGCACGCGTCGCCCATAGAGCAACAAGACCAGCGGCGAAGCCAGCACCGTGATCTGCCATGTCGTCGCCACGACCCACCCCGGGGCATAGGAGGCCGCGAAGGCGATGCCCGCATAGAAGACGCCAAAGCCGATCGTGCCCGCAACGATCCAAAAGCGCCAGTAGCGATACAACAGGCGAAGGGCGTCGAGCAAAAGCCGTCCTCGCCCGATCAAGAGCGGCCCGATCACCAGAAACAGCGTCATCCAAAGGTAGCGCAGGCTGGCCGACCAGACCCAATGCCCTCCCTCCAGACTCATGGCGCGGTTCAAAATAAAGGTGCTGCTGAAGAAAAGCGCTGCAAGGAGACCGGGGCCAAGCAATTTCAGCATAAAAGGATGGCGATTTGTTCTGAAATGCGGTTGAATGATTGACCGATGCGCTGTGAGCCTTGAGCAGGGAAATCACACCGGATGTTTTTTCACTTTGCGCGCAGGCCAGGAGGCTCGCTGCATGTTTCCGAGCGCCAACACCGCCAGCCCCGCCACAATCAGCGCCATGCCGCTCAGGGTGGGGAGCGTCACCCGCTCTCCCAGCACGACGATGCCCAGCGTGGCTGCGGTCAACGGCTCCGCCAGCGCCACGGTGACCGCCGTCGCAGCCGGCAGGCTCATCAACCCGCGGATGTAGAGCATATATGCAAGCGCAGTGGCGATCAGCCCCAAATGCAAGGCGACCGCCGCGCCACGCGGCTGCAACAACCATGTTAGGTCTACAAACAGAAGCAGCGGCGCCATCGCCAGCGCGCCGCCGAAAAAAGCCACCGCAGTCACAGCGTCGGGCGGCTGCGCGCGCAACAGGTCTTTGCTGGCGATCGTGTACAGCGCATAGGCCGCGCCTGCGCCGATCGCCAGGATGACGCCCAACGGATCGACCTCGACGGCGCCGCCTGCCGTCAACAATAGCGCCACGCCTGCCACCGCCAGCGCCGTCGCCGCCAGCCAACGCCGCTGGGGACGCTCTCCCAGCAACAACAGCCCAAGCAGGCCTGCGATCACCGGCGCGCTGCCGATGCCGACCACGGTGCCGACGGCCACGCCGGTGCGCGCCACGCCGGCGAAGAAAAAGAGCTGATAGCCTGCGATCGTCCCGATCGTGGTGAGCGTGGCTGTGAGCGGCCACCCTTGACGGCGAATTTGCCGCCGACCTAACGCAAAAAGCAACAGTGCGCCCCCGCCGATCAACAGACGCATCGCGCCAATTGCCAGCGGCGTGGCGCCCTCCGGCGCAAAGGCCTGCGCCGTGCCAGTCGTCCCCCAACAGATGGCGGCGGCCAAAACCAGCCAGAAGCCGGAGACTTGTGTCGAAGATGTTGAATGCATTGAATTCGCCGCTGTGTTCAGAATCGTTGTCGCTGTTGTTTGGGTGGAACAAATGATTCCAACCATCTCCATCTATTGTACACAGCCCGATAAAAACGCCTACTTTGGGCAGGAGGCAATATACGACGGTGCAATTGCGCTTTGGCCGCAAGCAAAGGGCGCTATGCTACAATAAGGAGGCAGCGTAGAAAGGGGGCTCTGATGTGTCTCGGCATACCCGGACAGGTGAAAGAAATCTACGAAATCAACGGCGTGCGCATGGGAAAGGTCGATTTCGCAGGCATCGTCAAAGAAGTCTGCCTGGCCTATGTGCCGGAAATTCAGGTCGGCGACTACACCATCGTGCATGTTGGGTTCGCCATCACGCAGCTCGATGAGGCGTCGGCGCAAGAGTCGCTGCGCCTGTTCGAGGAGATGGGGCGGTTGGAGGAGGAGCTTGGCGCTTCAGAGGAGGGGGATGGTGAAATATCTGGATGAATTTCGCAACCCGGAGATAGCCCAACGCCTCTTTGACGAGATTCGGCGCATGACCACGCGGCCGTGGGCGATCATGGAGGTGTGCGGAGGGCAGACGCATTCGATCATCCGCAACGGCATCGACCAGCTGCTGCCGCCGGAGATCGAGCTCATCCATGGGCCGGGCTGTCCGGTCTGCGTGACGCCGCTGGAGACGATCGACAAGGCGCTGAAGATCGCTGCACAGCCGGGCGTCATCTTCTGCTCTTTTGGCGACATGTTGCGCGTGCCCGGCAGTGAAAAAGATCTTTTCCGCGTCAAGAGCGAAGGCGCGGACGTGCGCATCGTCTACTCGCCGCTCGACGCCGTGAAGCTGGCGCAGGCCAACCCAGAGCGGGAGGTCGTCTTCTTCGCCATCGGCTTCGAGACGACTGCGCCCGCCAACGCCATGGCGGTCTATCAGGCGAAACAACTGGGGCTGCGCAATTTCTCGATGCTGGTCTCGCATGTGCTCGTGCCGCCCGCCATCGCCGCCATCATGGAGTCGCCTGCCACGCGTGTGCAGGCGTTTCTCGCAGCCGGCCACGTCTGCACGGTGATGGGCTACTGGGAGTACGAACCGCTGGTCGAGCGCTACCATGTCCCCATCGTGGTCACCGGCTTCGAGCCGCTCGACGTGCTGGAGGGCATCCGTCGCGCCGTGGCGCAACTGGAAAAAGGCGAAGCCCGGCTGGAGAACGCCTATCCTCGCGCTGTGCGCCGCGAGGGCAATACGGCTGCGCAGAAGATGCTGGCCGACGTCTTTGAAGTCACCGACCGCGCCTGGCGAGGCATCGGCGTCATCCCGCGCAGCGGTTGGCGCTTGAGCGAACGCTATCGCGACTTCGACGCAGAGGCGCGCTTCGCCGTCGCCAACATCCGCACGCAGGAATCCCCTCTCTGCCGCAGCGGCGAGGTGCTGCAAGGGTTGCTCAAGCCCAACCAATGCCCGGCCTTTGGCAAAGAGTGCACCCCGCGCACGCCGCTCGGCGCCACGATGGTCTCGAGTGAAGGGGCATGCGCAGCCTACTATCAATATGGCCGATTCGTGCAAGTCGAAGAAACTACGGTCGCGCCGTCCGTGTGAAGCGAAGGTGAAGCGAAAAGAGCATGATTGAGTCCATTGACTTCACAGCCTGGAGCTGCCCGCTTCCGCTGCGCAGCTATCCGACCATCGTCATGGGGCATGGCGGGGGCGGCAAGCTTTCCGCCGAGCTGGTGGAGCATCTCTTCGCCCCGGCCTTTCGCAACGCCGCGCTCGATGCACTCGGCGACGCAGCGGTGCTTACGCTCGAGGGCGGGCGGCTGGCCTACAGCACCGACTCGTTCGTGGTGCGCCCGCTCTTTTTCCCAGGCGGCAACATCGGCAAGCTGGCCGTCAACGGCACGGTCAACGACCTCGCCATGATGGGAGCGAAGCCGCAGTATTTGACGGCGGGCTTCATTTTGGAGGAGGGGCTGCTGGTTTCGCAGCTTGGCGTCATCGTCGAAGAGATGGCCGCCGCCGCGCGCGCGGCCGGCGTGCAGATCGTCGCAGGCGACACTAAGGTCGTCGACAAAGGCCACGGCGACGGCGTCTACATCAACACCAGCGGCGTCGGCGTCATTCCCGAAGGCGTCGACATCCGACCGCAGCGGGCGCAGCCGGGCGACGTCGTCATCGTCAGCGGCGAGATCGGCCTGCACGGCGTCGCCATCCTCAGCGTGCGCGAGGGGCTTGAATTCGGCGCGCCGGTCGAAAGCGACTGCGCCCCCCTCAATGGGCTGGTGGAAGCGATGCTGGCCGCCAGCCGCGCCATCCATGTGCTGCGCGATCCTACGCGCGGGGGCCTGGCGGCGACGCTCAACGAGATTGCGCGCGCGGCGCGCGTCGGCGTCGTCTATGAAGAGCGCAGGCTGCCTGTGCCGCCGGCCGTAGCCGCCGCCTGCGAAATGCTCGGCATGGATCCGGTCTACATCGCCAACGAGGGCAAGCTGGTCGCCGTCGTTGCGCCTGAAGAGGCCGAGGTTGTGCTCGAGGCGATGCGGCGCCATCCACTCGGCGCCAAAGCCGCCATCATCGGGCGCATCACCGCAGAGCATCCGGGCGTCGTCGTGGCGCGCACCGGCATCGGCGGCAGTCGCGTGGTGGACATGCAGGTAGGTGAACAGTTGCCTCGCATCTGCTAACCTGGAACGGGCGGAATCCATCGCCATGCTCCCGTTTGAACAATGGCTTTTGATTGCAATCATTGCCGGATCGACCGCACTCTACGTCACCAACCGGCTTCCCACCGAAGTGACGGCGACGGCCACCATCGTGACGTTGATGGCGACCGGTCTGCTCAGCCCCGCCGAGGCGTTGAGCGGCTTTTCCTCGACCGCCACGATCACGGTGGCGGCAATGTTCGTCCTGAGCGCCGGTCTGATGCGCACCGGCGCGCTGGAGGTGGCGACCATCTACTTGGGTCGGTTTGCCCGGGGCAGCGCACGGCGGCTGCTGCTGTTGTTGGCGCTGGTGGAGACGCCGGCGAGCGCCTTTATGAACAACACTCCCGTCGTCGTAATGATGATTCCGGTGGTTGTCTCCCTCTGCAGGCAATATAACCTGCGCCCATCCAAATTTCTGCTTCCCGTCTCCTACTTCGCCGTGTTGGGCGGCACCATCACCTTGCTGGGAACCAGCACCAACATCCTGGTCTCCGAACTCTATCGCAAAGCAGGGGGACCGGGATTCGGCCTCTTTGAGTTCAGTGCGTTGGGCCTGATCTACGCCGCAGCAGGCGTCGCCTTTATCGTCCTCGTCGGCCACCGATTGCTGCCTGACTACTCACCGCTGGCCAGCCTGACCGGCGGACGCTCGCACAGCACCTATGTCACCGAGCTAATCGTAAACGGCGACAGCAAAATCAATGGAAAGACGGCGACCGACGTTTTCGAGCGCATCGCCTTGACCGATCGCTCGCAACCGCCACAGCCGATCCGTCGTCATCGCAGGTTGCAAAGCCAGCGCGTCAGACAGAACAACGAAAATCATTCATCCTCGGTGACGCTGCTTGAAGTGTTGCGCAAAGGGGAGAGCCTGCAAGCTGAGTCCTTGCGCAGTCTACAGCTCGAACCTGGCGACATTCTGGTTGTTTCAGGCGCGCCGAAAGACATTCATCTTTTTCAGCAGACGCACAATCTGGACCTGGCCACGGTGATCGAGGATGAAGAACGCAAGGCGACCACTGACCTCGAAGAGCAGGTGATCGAGGCGGTGGTGATGCCGGGCTCGGAGATGGTGGGCAACACGATCGGCCAGCTCATGCTCAACCGACGCTTCGGCGTCAAAGTGATGGGCTTGCAACATCAAGGGGCGCAGCAGGTGCAGGGGTTGCGCACACAGCGCCTCGAGGTGGGGGATGTGTTGCTGTTACGCGGAAAAACCGCCGGCCTGCGCAAAGCGGCGGACGCCTGTCGTCTGCTGCTTGTGGAAGGCGTCGAGGACACGCTCGTCCGCAAGACCAAGAACACTACGGCGCTGATCATCATGGCGCTGGTCGTGCTGCTGGCTTCATTCAGCGAAATCCCTATCGTGGTGCTGGCGCTGGCGGGCGCCGTGGCGATGGTGCTCACGCGCTGTCTACGCATCGATGAAGCGCTCGGCGCGCTGGAGCCTTCCACCCTGATGCTGCTGGTCGGCACCATTCCCGTCGGCGTGGCGATGGAGAGCACCGGGCTGGCCAATACGCTTGTGAACGGCTTACTTGTTCTCAGCGGCGACGCCAATCCTCGCCTCTTTCTGGCGCTCTTCTATCTGATGACGGCGCTGCTCACCGAGCTGATCTCCAATAACGCCGTCGCCGTATTGTTGACGCCGGTGGCGCTCAGCCTTGCCGCCAGCCTCAACATCAGCCCGACGCCGCTGTTGGCGGCCCTTCTCTTCGGGGCCAGTGCAGCCTTTATGACGCCCTTCGGCTATCAGACCAATGCAATTGTGATGGGGCCAGGCGGATACAAATTCATCGATTATTTGCGGATCGGCGCGCCGCTGCAGCTCATCATGGTGCTCATTGCGAGCTTCTTGATCCCGGCGTTTTGGCCGTTTTGATCGGCGGGCGCTCGAACGCCTGAGAACGGGGTCACTCTTCTGCGCCAACCGCCACGATGGGAAGCTCCGCAGCCGGCGCTTCGACCAGGAACGCCGCAATCCAGGCGCCATTCTCCAGTTGATACCAGGAGCCATCGGCCAGTCGCCCCACCAGTCGGAGCGCGTCGCCCGCCTGCACGCCACCGACGCGCTCAAACTCAGTTCCAGGGCCGGCGCGCAAATTGGCGGTGTCCAACGCAATGGCCTCGACTACGGCGGGCGTCGGCGTAGGCGTCGGCAAGAGCTGCAGCAAATTCATCTGCAGCATCGGTTCAAGGATGGGCGTAAGCGTCGGCTCGGGCGTCGGCTCGGGCGTCGGCGTGGGGGCGTCGCGTACGTCGCGCACCGTCAGGCCGGCGGCGTCCAGCACAGGCAGTTCGCCCGGCACATCTCCCACCATGTAGGACAACAGCCAGGCGCCTTCTTCCGTCTGGCACCACAGAAGGTCGGCGTTGCAGCCGGAGAGTGCAACTCGATCTCCGCGGCGGAGCACTGCAACGATTTCAGCGGCGGGCGCCGGCGCGGCGCGCAACACAGTCGGCTGCACGATGTCGACGGCGAGTTTGCCACTCCAATCCGGCGTTGGGGTGGGCGATGGCTCTTCCGCCAAAGCCGTGGACGTCTCCTGAACCTGAGAAGACCAAAGGGCGCCCCAGGAAGAGGTGAAGGTCAAGAAAACAGCCAGCCCCACAAAGACCGCCAGAAGCAAAACCGCTGAAAGGATGCGCATTGGCTCAACTCCTTGGATTTTCCGCAGCAGGCCAGAATCGGCTCACCTTCCAGCTTAGGCGATTGAAGCGCAGCCGCAACAGCCGCAACACAGAAAAATGCTGCGACAATTGCCGGAAATCAGCCGTGTGCGTTTGCTGTGGATGCAATGGCTTCTTACGGCGTTAGCGTGAGTTTGTGCACAGCCGCTTTTTCGACCGCCGGTCGCGACCAGGGCATGGGGTGATAGACGCCCTCGCGCCACATCATGATCTGGTCGTCATACTGCCGCGTCAAAGGATGACCGGACTGGCCGCCTGCGATCACGCTCTGGGCGCGATCCCAGGCGCCCACCTCGAGAATCTGGCGGTAGACGGGCGCGACCTGAACAAGGCCGGGAGGCAGCCCTGACGCCGCGCGCGTCTGGTTGGGCGTCGTTGCGTCGCCGCCGACCGGCAACGGCGCGCGGCTGAAAAAGCCGCCGATCAGCCGGGCTGCGCCAAGGGGATGCGTGAAGCGCACCTGATGCGCCTTGCCCCACGCCCAGCGCAACATGCTGTCTCCATAGGTGCGACGGAGCATTTTCAACGAGCGCGTCAGCGCCTCCTGGAGGAGTTCGAGGCGGTCGCGCGCGCGGCCGTTGGCTGCATCGTTGTACCAGAAGCTGGCGTCGTGCTCCGAGAGGATTTGCAGCAGCCGCGTCTCTGCGCGCAGGCGGAAGGGGTGATGCTGGAAGAGCGGAGCATGAGTTTTGCCCAGGTAGCCGTCAAGCGCCGCGCCAAGCTTGTCGCCAAAGGTCATGTCGAGGACGTTTTCAAGCAAATAGTGAAAGATCAACGCAGCCGCGCTGTCGGTGTCCATGCGCCAGTTCCACTTGCGCAGCGTCTGGAGGGCGACCTTCTCCCACGGGTCCTCGCTGTAAAGCAAGGTGAACCAGGGCAAAAACGCCCTGGCCAGCAGGCTGCCGGTGTCCTGCTGCATCTCCTCCATGTCGCGGATGGTGAAGCGCTCCTTTTCCGTAAGCATCTGCTCGATGCGCGCAGCGCGCCAGCCCGGATCGAACTCCAGGCCGAGGAAATAGGGATAGTCGTCGCCCACGATCTTGTTGTTGGCTGCGACAATCACACCGGACTCGGGGTTGTAAAGGTGCGGCAGCTCCTCCGGAGGGATCCATCCCTGCCAATCGAACTCAGGCGCCCAGCCAGGGGCGGGGACAAGGCCGAGGTTTGCGCTGCGTCGCGGCACGCGGCCGGCCATCTGATAGCCGATGTTGCCGCGAGCGTCCGCATAGGTGACATTTTGCGGCGGCGACGTCCACAGGGCAAGCGCCGCGCGAAATTCCTGCCAGTCCTGCGCCCGGTTGAGTTTAAGCACGCTGGTCAACATCGTGCCGGGGAAGTGCCCCGTCCACTGCAATGCGAGCCACGTCTCCTCCACCGCCGGGTTCGGGGCGCCCATCGCCTGACGGATAAAGCCGTTGATCAGAGGGCCGTGCCGCGTGACGACAATGCGCTCCGTGTGCGGCGCTCCCCGGCGCACCTGAATCGTCTCGTCGAAGACCTGCGCCTCCTCCCATGCGGCGCCCTTGGCGAAGTGAAAGAGCTGATCCGCATGCATCCGCTCAATAAACAGGTCTTGAGTGTCCACCTGTGCGTTTGTCAATCCCCAGGCGATGGAGTTGTTGTGCCCAATGAAGACGCCGGGCATGCCGGGAAAGGTCATGCCGCTGACCTCGGTGTCTGGCCCGCTGAGGTGCGCCTCATAGACCATTGCCGGCAACTGCACGTTCATGTGTGGGTCGGCGCAGAGCAGCGGGCGTCGATTCAGGCTGCGTTTGGGCGCCAACACCCAACTGTTGCTGCCCTGCCCCATCTGCTCACCGCCGAGCCACTGGCGCACCTGCTCGTACTGAGAAAGGAGAAGTCCGGCGGCGCTTTGCAGTCGCATCGGGTCGGCGCCGCCCACGCCGGCTATGACGATAGGCGCCTCCGCCGGATAGTCGGGCTCGAGGTCGGCGGCGCTGTAGGCGTCGAGACGCTGCTGAAGCAGCAGTCGCGTCAGCTCGCTCTGCCAGTTGCCGCTCATGCTCCACGCCAGCACTTTGGCGACGGCCAGCGTATCGACCACCCGCCACGGCTCCGCAGGCACGCGCAGCAAATTGTGTTCGGCGCTGACGCGGCCAGGCCGACTGGCGAGATAGGCGTTGACGCCTTCGACATACCATGCGATGATCTGGCGCGTTTCCGGGTCGAGCGCCGCCTCATCGGCCTCGGCGGCGCGCTGGAAGCCAATGATGCGGCAGAAGCGGTCAGCGTCAAGGGCCGGCTCGCCGAAGATTTCGGCCAGCCGGCCCTGTGCGGTGCGTCGCGCCTGCTCCATCTGCCAGAAGCGATCCTGCGCGTGCACCCATCCCAGCGCGCGATGGAGGTCGGCTTCCGTCTGGGCATAGATGTGCGGGACGCCATGTTTGTCGCGCAGAATTTCGACGGGCCGGTCGAAGCCCGGCGCCTTCACCACGCCGTCCAGCTTGGGCGCCGCCCGCTGCATTCTCCACCAGTACAAGTGGAGAAAGAGCGCAGCGCCCAAGAGCACCATGATCAACAAAACAATCAGCAATGCAATCGCAATCGATGGAACGGTCATAGTATACTGTATCGTATTGTTCTCATGGTCTGGAAGGAGTGAGGTCGCTCTCTATGTCGGTGAATCTGTCCATCCATTCCTCGATCACCCTCAACGGTGGACGTCCGTTGTGGATCGGAATCACCTCGCGCTGCGGCGATCCCGAATGGTTGCAACAAAACGCGCGCAACTACATCGCGATGGTCGGCAGTTACCGCGCTATTCCGGTCATCCTGACGCCCGACAGCCCTGCGCTGTTGCCGGATGGAAGGCGCTACGAACCTTCGGCGCAAGGTCGTCTGCCGGAGGAGACGCTCGATCATCTCGACGGGCTGATCCTTTCGGGCGGAGGCGATGTTGCGCCGCACTATTTCAATCAACCGCTCGCCGGCGCCGAGGAAGCCACCATCGACGTCAAACGCGATGAGCTGGAGATTGGGCTGTCGCAGGCGGCCCTGGAACGCAACATGCCGATCTTCGGCATCTGCCGCGGCTGCCAGGTGCTCAACGTTGCGGCGGGAGGCTCGATGATCCAGCATCTCGACGGTCATCGCTCTCCTCCGGAGGGGCCGACGCGCTTTCATCCGGTTCAGGTCTTCCGCGGCAGCCGCCTGCACGCCATCGTCGACGCCGATCGTTTTGAGGTCAACACCTTTCATCATCAAGGCATGGACCGTTCGTCCCTGGCGCCGATCTTTCGGCCCGCAGCGGTGGCGCACCCCGACGAGTGGTTGGTGGAGGCCTACGAGAGTGTGGAGCACCGGTGGGTCGTCGGCGTGCAATGGCATCCGGAGCGTATTTTTGAACTGGGCGAAGCGCATCGTCGGCTCTGGGAGAGCTTCATGGCGGCCTGCGGAGAGCGGCGCATGCACCTGGAGTTCACATCTCGACGGTGATCACGGCGCCGCGATCGGGGTTGTTGCCGGCGTAGATGCGCCCGCCGTGCGCCTCGGCCACCATGCGGCAGAAGGCCAGCTCCAACCCCAACTCCGCCTTGCCCTGTTCTTTCATGTGGACGGCCTCGTAGGGGTCGAACATGCGCACGAAATCTTCTGGCGGGATGCCGCGCCCCTGATCGAGCACGCTTAGCACCACGGAAGGGACATTTTGCGCCTCCTCCTCGGGAAGGCCGGCGCGCGGATACTCAACGGCAATGGTGACGGTGCTCTGCGGCGGGGCAAACTTCAAGGCGTTGCTGACGAGATTCTCCACAACGCGTTGAAAGAGGGCGACGTCGGCGATCACCGGGTAGCTCTGGCCCGGCGTTTTCACCACGAGCGTCACTCCCTGCGCTTCAGCGTAAGGGGCTATCTTTTGGCGCACCTGCTCCAGCAGATGATCGACATAGATGGGGCTGCGCGAAAGCGAGAGCTTGCCGCGCTCCATCTTGGCCAACATCAACATATCGTCCAGGAAATTGCTCATTTTCTGCGCTTCCGCGGTCGCCATTTCCAGGTAACGCATGCTTTCCGGTGGAACGCCGCCCTTGCGCTTCAGCAGCTGCAAATAGAGCATCACGGCCGCCAGCGGATTGCGCAAGTCGTGAACGATCATGTAGGAAAGCGCCTGACGCATTTCGAGCATGCGTTCCAACTGGTCGTACTGGCTCTTGATGCGCAGCATGGTGCGCACGCGCGCCTGCAGATCGATGCGAGAGACCGGCTTGGTCAAAAACTCATCGGCGCCGACTTCCAGTCCATGCATGCGATCCTGAACGGTGTCCAGGGCGGTCACCAGAATCACAGGGATATGTTGATAGGCTGCGGATTCTTTCAACTCTTTACAGACCGTGTAGCCGTCCATCTCCGGCATCATAATGTCAAGCAAGATGACGTCCGGGGCAAGCTCAGGCATGCGGCGCAACAACTCTTTGCCACTCCCAACTGAATAAATGTCAAAGTCTTCCGCCGCAAGCAGGGCGCAAAGCGCCTCACGGCTCGCCGGCTCATCGTCCACGACGACAACGCGTCGCTGTTGGGATAGATTGCCAGGATGCAACGAATGAGTCTGTAGCATGAGATAGGCACACACCTGATTTGTTCTGATTCGGGAATATTGCGCTGAGCGTCTCCCCGCACTTCTTCAGCCGGCAAACGACGCTCTGCGTCTTTCCTGCTCTTGCATGCATTAGGGCCTGACGACGTAAGCCAGCGTAAGCTCCTTTTTCCCAGAAATTGAATGGTTACGATTGCGTAAGCATTCGATTAGTTTACTGATAGTTTATCATACGATTCATTCGCCAACAAGCAAAGTGTGAGGCGCCTCAGGGGTTATGCAGTCCGGCAAAACCTTTTTGCAGAATGCGACCTTATGACCTTGCGGTCTATCGAGAACGAGCGGGTGTCTCCCCCTTCTCCCAGCCTTGGGAGAGGGGGCCAGGGGGTGAGGGCTTTCCCCTGGCTTTGGGGTCTGCCGAGGGTCTGCGGCTACGAGCCGCAGCTACGGTGAATCCGGAGAATTTACGATGCTCCCTCCCCCTTCTCCCAGCCTTGGGAGAGGGGTCAGGGGGTGAGGGCCTTCTCCCCCTCTCCCAGCATTGGGAGAGGGGCCAGGGGGGTGAGGGCCCGCTGCGCTTCCTGCATTCTCCATGACCGTGCAGTCTATCGAGAACGTGCGGATGGGAGGTGCGCCTCCCATCCCCGCCGCAGATAAAAGGGCGCCTGAAGCAATAGATAACCGCGCGCCAACCATCGCCGACGCGTATCGACGCAAAAACCATATGTGCGCACAGTTTGGCCGGCGGCGACGAAGCGGCGACGTTCGCCCCAGACGCGTTCATGCGCCGTGACCTGGGCCGCGCGCTTCCAGGCTTCTAAAAAGTCGTAGATCATTTCTCCAGGCTGCACCCGGTGGATCAAGTTTTTGGGAAGAACGGCCTGAAACGCCTCCGGCGCAAAAGGAGTTCGCAGCTTTGTGCTGAACACGAGCGCCTCCAGCCGCCAGCGTGGGGCGGAGCCTTCTCTGCGCAAGACATTCGCCACCCAGAGGCTTCCTGAAGGGTCGGACGTGCCCTCGATCAGCAATGCGCCCGGCAAGGCTGCAGACGCCAGCTCCGCCCAGGCCGGCTCGACGTCCTCTTCCTGATACTGGCGCAGAACATTGAAGGCGCGGATCGCCCGCACGCGCTCGCTTCGTCCGGCTTCCAGGCGACGCAGCGGCAGGTTGAAGCCGCCCAGCCGGAACTCCGTCCGTTCATCTGCAAAAGGCTGCGCTGCGGCCACGCGCGCCGGATCGATCTCCACGCCCATCACCGGCAGAAGAGGGTTGATGCGACGGAAGCGGGCGGCGCTTTCCAGCGTGGTCACCGGCTCCGCCCCATAGCCGAGATCGACGAACCAGGCGCCCGCAAACGAGCCATCTTCGCGACGCAGGAGATGCGCATCGTAAAGCAACAGAAAGGCGTCGACGCGGCGCAGACGATTGCCGGCGGTCTTGCCGCGCGTAGGCTGTCCGACCGGTCGGCGCGAGCGTCGCCAGCCGCGCTGCGCCAGAAGGGAAGCGCGAGTCGCTTGATTCAAATTAAAATCCATGGGGATCCGTCGTCGGGGGAACAGCCGCGCTGGGGTCGGCATCGAAATCGCTCACAGCCTGCAAGGCGCGCAGCGGGCCGAACGCGCGCAGCCACTCCAGCTGGGCCTCATCCTTCACGAGGAAGCTCCCTGCAAAACCGAGCGCATTGATCGACATCCCATCCACGCTTTCGCGGGTGCGGGGCGCCGCCAACATCCATCGGCGCGTCGCCAGCCAGTTGTACGGTCTCGGCGTTGCATCCTCGCCCCGCCAGACGCCGATGGCGCAGAGCATGGCGCGATAGGCGGCCGCCATTGCACCGGGGCTGTCAAGCTGTTCGTCGATCCAAAGCAGCGCATGACGAAACGGCAGGGAAGGGACGCGCACAATTTCGCCCAATCGTTGCGGGCCGCCGAGCGCAGACTCGATCGGAGCGTCGACGCCGGCGGGATCGAGCGGAAATGGGGCAAGCTGGAGGTGCTTGTGACGTTGACTCGCCCCTGCTATTCTGCCGGAGTTGTAAAAGGCCAGCCCATTGACGGCTTGCATGCAGATTAACAGCGCATCGAAGTCCGTCTCGGAGAGCAGGGTCTCCTGCTCCTCGAAAGCACGCGTCACAATCAACAGATGATGATCCACCACCGGATATTTGTTGAGCAAGCAGACATGCGTGGGCGAGAGATCGGCTACAAACAGCGCAGGGTCATAGGGTAGAAATGGGTTTTCCGCAGTCGACCGCTCGATGGTTGCCTGGGCCAGCCGTTGTTGCGCAGCCGCCCGCCCGGCTGCGCCCGCCAATACGCGCACGACGAAGCGCACGCCCGCCTCTTCGACATGACGAACGACGGTCTGGATCGGTTGCAGCGCGCCGGCGGCGGCGGCGCTCGTTGCAACTGCGCGCATCCGCCCCCAAAGCTCGCCGTCCGTTGTGGGTTCCGTCCTGGAGATCATTTCCAACTTTTCGATAGTCTTCGTCGCCAAAAACCAATCCTCTCTTCGGTGGGCCTCGTTCTTCACGAAAACCACGTTGTCACGTATAGTACTCTATGGAGTTGACATTTGGAAGAAATTCGATGGCGAAGACGCAAAACAGGAATCCTATATGGCTTTAGGCATCGGCATTGTGGGGCTTCCCAACGTCGGGAAGAGCACCACCTTCAACGCATTGACCAAGACGCAAAACGCAGAGGCGGCCAATTATCCGTTCTGCACAATTGAACCAAACAAGGCAATCGTGCCTGTGCCCGATCCACGGCTGGACAAACTGGCCGAATTGGTCAAGCCGGAGCGGGTGATCCACGCTACGGTCGAATTTATCGACATCGCCGGTCTGGTCAAGGGCGCCAGCCGCGGGGAAGGGCTGGGCAATCAATTTCTCGCCAACATTCGCGAGACGGCCGCCATCGTGCATGTCGTCCGTTGCTTCGACGACGACAACGTCGTGCATGTCTCGGCAAAGCCGGACCCACGCAGCGACATTGAGGTGATCAACACCGAGCTGATGCTGGCGGATCTGCAGCAGCTTGAACGCAAACTGGAAAAGTTGACGCGCGAAGCCAAAGGCGATCGGCGCCTGCTGCCGGTGTTGGAGGTGGCGCTGGCCCTCAAGGAGCAACTGGAGCGCGGCGTTCCCGTGTCGGCGTATCCCGACCCGGAGAGCGAGGCGTACAAGGCGCTGCTCAAAGAAATGCGCTTTTTGACCGGCAAGAAGGTGATCTACGTGGCCAACGTCGATGAAGATCACCTGCTCGAAGACAACGAATATGTCAAAACCGTGCGCGCAATTGCGGAAGCGCACAATGCAGAGTTCGTCAAACTCTGCGCCAAACTCGAGCAGGACATGGCGGGACTTTCAGACGAAGAGCGCCGCGAGTTTTTGGAGGCGATGGGCGTCCACGAAACCGGTTTGGAGCAGGTGATTCGCAAGGGGTACCATGCGCTTGGCCTCATCTCCTTTTTCACGGCCGGCCCGAAGGAAGTGCGCGCATGGACCGTGCGCCGCGGCGCCAAAGCGCCGGAGGCCGCAGGCGTGATCCACACCGATTTCGAACGCGGTTTCATCCGCGCCGAGGTGATCCCCTACGAGACCTACATTCGTCTGGGAGGCGAGGCGGCGGCCAAAGCAGCCGGCGAGATGCGCATCGAGGGGCGGGAATACGTCGTCCAGGATGGGGACGTGATCCATTTTCGATTCAATGTGTAACGGGGAACGCGTTGCGTATTTCGTGGTGAAGAAAAAATATCCTGTGTGTTGCATCGAGTGCAACGCACTCCCCGCAACACACAGGACGCGCAACACTTTCTTTGATTTTACTCGATCGTCACATCCAGAACGTCGCCGGTGCGGGCGTCGACCACGACCGTCGTCTTCTGCGTCTCGGTGCTGAGCTCGACCACCCACACAGGGCGCCCATCGCGCTCATCCGGTGTGGCGACCTTTTCGATGATCTCCCCCTGAAGCTGACCGCGCACTTCCTGCTCGGCGATTGCGATCGCAGCGCGTGCGTTGAGCCGGCCATCCTCCGAGGGCGCGCTCGCCGTCGGCTGGGTCGGGCGCTCGCCAAGCGTCACCTCAATCTCGATCGGCTTGCCGTCGCGCTCGACGGTGAGCGTCACCTTCTGGCCCGGCGAGGCTTTGGTGACCAGGTAAGAGACCAGGTCCTCGAAACGCACGACCGGCGTGCCGTCAATCGCCTTGATGATGTCGCCGCCCGTGCGCACCTGACCACCGTCGGGCAACGTCACCGTGCGATTGCCGCCGCGCACACCCGCCTGCGCCGAAGGCCCGTCAGGCACGACGCTCGAAACGTAGACGCCTAACGTGTTGTCCGGCAGATTCAACGCCTCCGCCAGTTGCGGCGTGATGGTGCTCCCCTCCAGGCCCAGGTAGGCGTACTTGAAAACGCCGTCTTTGATCAACGCCGGCACCACGCGCTTGACGATCGAAACCGGAATCACGAAGCCGACGCCGGCGTTTTGCCGCGTGGGCGACTCAATGGCGAAGTTGACGCCCACGACCTCGCCCTTCAGGTTCAGCAAGGGGCCGCCGGAGTTGCCGGGATTGATGGCCGCGTCGGTTTGGATCACATCTGGTAGGGTGTAGCGACCGGTTCCGAAGGAGCCGACCGGGAAGCCGCGACCCAATGCGCTGACGATGCCGCTGGTCATCGTCCCTTGCAGGCCGAAGGGATTGCCGATCGCGATCACGGTGTGGCCGACCTTGAGCGTGTTGTCGTCGGCGAGCTTGAGCGGTCGCCATTCCATCCCTTCGGGCGGCGTCACCTTGATGACGGCAAGGTCCGCCTGCGGATCGGCGGCGACGACCTCGGCGCGCGCCCACATGCCGTTGTTGAAGGTCACGATAATCCTATCGGCGCCGTCGATCACGTGATTGTTGGTGACGATGTGCCCCTCATTGTCATAGATGAACCCGGAGCCTTCTCCGTGCTGCAGCGGCGGTTGCGCATCCGGCAGAGGGAAGCCCGGGATCTGCGGCAGCGCGCCGCCGGCCGTTGCACGCTTTTCCACCTGAATGTTGACGACGGACGGAGCAACGGCCTCGTAGAGCGCGGCCAGCGTCTCCTGATCGTCAAAGAGGCTAGAATCTCCTTGCAGCGTCGGCGCGGCGAAGGTTTGCTGTGAAACGTTGGCGAGCACGCCTGACGGTTGCCACAACAGGGGCGCAGCCAACGCGCCGAGGAGGATCAACGCTGCGCCGACGACGGCGAACAGAGCGATCTTAAGCGTGCGCGGGCGGCGTGGCCGCTGTGGAGATGGTTCTTGCGTAACGTTTGGTTCAAGCATAGTCTAATAACTCCTCATCTTCGTTAATTCTCGAGTGCAATAAACCCTGCAATCTCAGCCGTTCTATTCTATTTGAACAGCCTCTTTGACTGTAGAGCTTCCGCATGAGATGAAGATGAAACTTTCGTAAAAAATCTGTAAGCACTTTGCAGCGTTGCTTGCGCCCCCTTAGTTTTCCGGCGGCGTCGCAGTGGGCAGGCCGCCGGTCAGCGCCACCAACCGGTCTAAAGTGGCTTTCAGCGCCTCCATCTCGGCGCCGTAGCCCGCCCAGTCGCCTTCGCGCAGCAGGCGCTGCGCCCGCTCGTAGTGGTTGTTGGCCGCCCAAATCAACTGCTCGATCGAGGCATTGCTCAGATCGACGCCGACGGCGGCCGCCGGCTGCGGCGGCGGCAGCGCAGACCCAGCCGTCGGCTCCGCTACGCCGTCTAGGACAATGTCCGATTCTGGACTGATCGCCAGGTCGAGCAGCCCGGCGCGCGCCACTACATCGCGGCCAAACAGCTCAATCAAGGCCAATCCCAAATTTTCCGCCATGACCGTGCGCTCGCCGGTCGCCAGGATGACGCGTCGGAGCTCAGGAATGCGACCGGTCTGCGCCTGCAAGTACAGCGGCTCGACATAGAGCAGACTGCCGCCCACCGGAATCACGATCAGGTTCCCGCGCAGCACGTTGCTCCCCTGTTGGTTCCAGAGCGTCAACTGGGCGCTGATGATCGGGTCCTGGTCGATGCGCGCCTCGATCTGCTTCGGACCGAAGAAGAGCGTGTCTTTGCCGAAGGTGAAGACAAGCTTTTCGCCGTAGCGCTCCGGGTCGCTGCGCGCCGCTAGCCATGCAATCATGTTCTCGCGGTTGGCGGGCGTATAGGGCAGAATCTGAATGAAATCGAGCGAATCGGCTTCATCCATCTGCATGAGCACGTAGTACGGCTCCATACGCTGCGCCTTCTGGTAGAAAATTTCCTCCGGCCACGCCCATACGTCCTCCCGGTTGTAGAAGTCGACGACATTCGTCATGTGATACATGCGATACATTTCCGCCTGCACCGAGAAAAGATCGGTGGGATAGCGAATGTGGCGCAGCAGGAAATCGGGCATCGCCTCTTTGGGCTGGAAGAGCGCCGGGAAGATGCGCATGTAGGCGTTGATGATCGGCTCGTCCGGCTCGAAGACATAGAAATGGGGCACGCCGTCGTAGGCGCTGATGACGATCTTCACCGAGTTGCGGATGTAGTTGAAGCGTCCAAAATACGGCTCGCTATATGGATAGCGGTCGCTCGTCACGTAGGCGTCGATGAACCAGTAGAGACGGCCGTCCTCGCCGACGACGATGTAGGGATCGGCGTCGTATTGCAGGAAGGGCGCCAGGTGGCGCACGCGCTCGACGATGTTGCGACGCCAGAGAAGCTGACTTTCGTTGGTGATGTCCTGGTTAAGCAGCAGATTGATGTCGCCGAAATAGAGGGCGAAGAGCACGCGATTCCAGAAGGTCATGTCGACGCCGGTGTCCGCCTCAAAGCGCGTCGTCACATTGCCGTCGCCCTGCGGGTAGTGAAACTCTTCCATGTTGGTGCGGCCGATCACGTAGTCCCCGGTCAGCTCGCCGAAGTAGATGTGAGGCACAGTGACCGGAATCTCTCCGACCGGCGGCAGATCGCGCAAATAAAACTCGGGGAGGCCATCGCGAGTCACGCGTTCGACCGGCGACATGGCGACGCCGTAGCCGTGCGTGTAGACCAGCTTGCGGTTGACCCAAGTCTGCGCTTCAACGTTGAGGCGGTCCGGAACCAGCTCGCGCGCCGAAAGCATCACCTGCCGGCGCTCGCCGTTGATCAGGTAGCGATCGACGTCGATGTCGTTGAAGGCGTAGTACTGACGCAACGCCTGCACCTGATTGTACGTCTCGAGCAGCGGCCGGTAGTCCCACAGTCGCACGTTGCGGATGGTCTCCGGCTCACTCAGGACGGCTTCCGGCGAGACTCGCTGTGCAGCCTCGAACGGCTTCACCACGATGTTGTCCAGCGCGTACGCCATGCGCGTGAAGCGGATATTGTGCTCGATGTACGGCCGCTCCAGCGTCAGCTCGTTGGGGCTGACCTGAAAGCGTTGCACGAGGGAGGGATAGATCGAGCCGGCGACGACGGCGATGGCCACCCAGGCGACGAGGACGACCACAATCGCCCGCCAGGCGCGGCGCACGTAGGCCGTGACGATCAAAAGCGCAGCGGCGATCAGCGTCACAATCGTCAACAGATTGTATGCGGGCAACTGGGCGTTGACGTCCGTATAGCCGGCACCGAAGACCGCCCCGCGTTGGCTGTAGACAAGATTGGCGGCCTCAATTTGATAGCCGAGCGCAAACAGAACCAGATAGAGCGCGCCGAGCACGCCGAGGTGAAGGAGCAGGCCGGTGCGCACGCGCCAGCCTCGCCAGCCCACGCCGCTCACAACCACCACCATGATGATCGTCGCAATCACCACCGACTGCAGCCAGCCGCGCGCGATGGTCAGCACCGGCAACGTGAACACATAGAAGCTGACGTCGCGGCCGAAGACCGGATCGGCGACGCCGAAATCGCTCTGATTCAGGAACAACAGCAGCTGCGGCCATTCGCCCGCCACATTCAGCCCCATCAGCAAAGAAAAGAGGGTGAAGGCCACCAGAGCAATGGTCGAGATGCGCAGCCCGCTGGCCTCTGAAAATTGCTCGACCGGGGTGGAGATCAGGCCGGCAGGTTCGAGGCGACGCACGATCAGGTAATTCACATACAGGAAGAGCCAGGTGAACACAAAGCCCACGACAAACAGCCCCACCGAGGCGCTGATGCGCGTCCACAAAATCGATTCCAAATGGAGGCTGGCGTGCCATGTCCAGTCGACCAGAAAGCTGAGAATGGTGTTGTAGAGAATCAGAAATAGAAAAGGAATGAACAACAACCACCACCAGCGGTTCGGTCTCCCTTGAGGACGACGCTCCGGCCGGTCATCGTCAGGAGGGATCCAGTCGCCGCCGCGCTGAAGGTTCTCCTCGATCGATCGGATCAGGTCTGCGAAAGGGTCTGGATTTCTCATCTTGTTTTTCACTCACTCCGGGATGCAGATGCTCAACAAACACAATTGACGTTGATAACGATCAGGATGTTGATAACGACCAAGATGACGACAGGCAACTGCGGCTCGATTGCCAGAACGGAGACTTTGCATCCGCTTCCCATTATTTTTATTTTACCAGACGAATCGAATTTCACCTTGTGAGGCGGCTACCCAAAAGCGCCGAAAAGCGCGTCCGCTGTTGTATAATGGCCTCTATGAATTCACCGACGCTGAACCGATCCGCCTGGCCTGACGAGCTTCGTCCTGCCGACGCGACGCACATTCAAATGGCGCTTGAGCAATTCTGGCATGTTCTGGCGACCCTCCCCGACCTGATTGAGCGCAGCGAGAACCTGCTCGCGGCTGAAGCAACGGCGCGTCTGCGTCAGCTCGTCATCGAGATGATGCTGGCGCTCAACGGCGTCGCCTACCCGACCGGCACCCGCCATCTCAACACTTACCTCAGTGAGAAGCAGCGCACCGCCATCGAGAAAACATTGTTGACTCCTTCTATCGGCGCCGAAAGCTGGATCGGCCAGGCCGTGGCGCTCGTCGTCATCTATCGCTGGTACGCGCCGCAGCTCGTTGAAAAACATCGCCTCTCCTATCCCCAGGCCGCAGAAGAGGCCGCTTGGCTGCGTCTGCGTCGCCTGCCGGACTGGCCGCTCGTCATCGCCACCGAATGAGTTGTCCACTCGCTATGAGTCGTCGCGTCTGCTTCGTCGCCCCTTTTGGCCTTGGACAGAAAACCACCGTCTGGGCGCGCACGCTGCCGCTGGCGCGCGCCCTGGCGACGCACGGCTGGCGCCCGACGATTTTGATTCCACCCTGGGATACGCCGCAGGACGCGGGCAGGCGCTGGAGAGATGGCGCAGTGGAGATCGTCAACATCGCTTTAACCGGGGGCCTTCTCGCTCAAACCCAACGATTGCTACACGAGATTTCTCGCATCCAACCAGACATCGTCCATATCGTGAAGCCACGCGCCCACGCCGGCCTGGTGCAATGGCGGCTATGGGGCAAGCGTCGGGACAAACGCCCGGCCGTTCTGCTTGACGCCGACGACTGGGAGCAGGCCTGGGCGCCGATCAACCGCTACCCCTGGCTGGTGGCTCGCTTCCTCGCCTGGCAGGAGGAATGGGGCATTCGTCACGCCGACGGCGTCACCGTCGCCAGCCGCTGGCTTGCCGAAACGATCGGCCAGGCCAATCCCAACGCCCCTCTGCTGTGGCTGCCCAACGGGGTCGAAGCGCCGACGCCGGACGCCCCGCGCTGGCATCCCAACAGCAGCCGAGATGTTCTCTTCTTCACCCGTTTTGTTGAAATCTCCCCCCGGTGGTTGGCTCGATTCCTATTTTCACTACACGAAAAATCTCCAGGCTCCAACCTGTTGATCGCCGGCGCGCCGGTGCGCGTAGGCCTGGATCGACCCTATCGGCTCGCCATCCAACAAAACGCCCTACAATCGGATGCTCGCGTGGAATGGCTGGGTTTCGTCGATCGCAACCAACTCGCTGCGCTCTACGCTCGCATCGGCTGCGCCATCTTCCCGGCGGAGCCGACCGCCCTGCAACAGGCCAAATGCAGCGTGCGTCTGGCCAACACGCTCCTGGCCGGCGTCCCGGTCGTCGCCAGCGCGGTCGGAGAACAAATCACCTACGGCGCCGACGGCGCAGCTCGCCTCGTGCCCGCACAGGCGACGCCGGAGGAGTTCGCCGCCGCCGTGGCCGAGCTGCTCGCAACCCCTGCACAACAGCGCACATTGAGCGAAGTTGCGCGCCAGCGTCTGTTGACGCGCTACAATTGGCGCGTGCTGGGCGCACAGTTGGAGGCGTTCTATCAGCGGGTTTTAGGGGATCGCTCCAGTTCAGAATAAAGCATTTGCAGCCCCGCCCTTGTTTTTCCTTACCCTGGCAACGGCAGCTTCGGGTATTTCTTTCCGCCGGCGGCCACCTCCGCCGCGCGACGCCTGGCCTCGGCTTCGAGTTCCGCCTGCGTCTGCAGCCGCGCCTCATAGCGCTGCCGCTCCGGCTGCCGCCAGCGCGCCATATCCTCGCCGAGGTCGATGCAACGGGCGAAGACCAGATAGCCGGTGTGTCCGATCAGATTGTCGTCGGGGCGGAAGCGCTCCGGCGTTGGTTTGTAAGAACGCAGGATCAGCTCCTCGACGCTCACGTCGGCGAAGTGATGCTCATCGAAAGCGCGCAACAGCTCGATGACCTGATTGGCGGTCGGCAACAGGCTGGCGAAGAAACCGCCAGGGCGCAGGGCGCGGCGCACGTGCGCCAGGTAGCGCCAGGGTTCGCGCACGTCGAGAAAAACGGCGTCGGCGTCTTCCGCCCGAAACCCCTCCTCGATGTCGCACAGAAACATCTTCACAAAGGGCGACAGCCCAACTCTGGCCAGGTTCTCGCGCGCCACCTGGTAGATGTCCTCACGCGCCTCGTGGGTGAACACCATTCCCGACGGCGCCACCGCCCACGCCAGCGCAGTCGTCAACCCGCCGCTGCCGGTGCCGGCCTCCACCACGCGGCTGCCGGCGCGCAGGCTGAGGCGATGCACGATATAGGCGGCGTCTTTGGGATAGATGATCTGCGTGCTGCGCTTGAGCGATTTCATGATGTCGGTGAGCGAGGGCTGCAGCACCAAAGCGTCGTAGCCGATCTGACTTTTCACCGTTGAGCCCCACGTAGCGCCGATCAGGTCTGCGTGACGGAAGGCGCCAAGATGGGTGTGCGTGACGCCCTCCGGATGGATGCGGGCGACGAAGCGTTTGTAGTCCGACGTGAAGATCATCGCCAAGTCGCCCGCCTGAACGCGCTGGCGCTCTCCGTCGGTGGGAGAGAATGGATGCGAGAATTCTGATTGATCCGGCATAGCGTATCCTGAAATATTTTCCCGTTTTTAAGTTGTCAGGCGTCGTTCAGGTGCGTCGCCTTCCCTGTCGATCCCTACCCTATTGATTTCTTCCTCATCGATCAACGCCTCCGCTTCCACCTCGACGAGCCAGAGGGGGTCGACGAAACGGCTCACCTCCACTACAGTGGAGGCCGGTCGCACGTCGCCCAAAAATTCGCCGTGAACGCGTCCCACCGCTTCCCAGTCTTCAATGTGCGTGAGAAAAACCCGGGTGCGCACGACATGCGCCAGCGAAGCGCCCGCCTGCTCCAAAGCAGCCTGAATAATCTCAAAACAGCGCCGGGCTTGGCCGGCGGCATCGCCAGGTGCGGCTACCGAGCCATCGGGTGCAATGGGCGCTGTACCGGCGACAAAGACATGCGAGCCCACCCGCACGGCGCGTGAAAAGCCGATGCGTGGTTCATAGGGACTGCCGCTGGAGATCAACTGTCGAGACATGGATCCTCCGTGGCGCAGTTACGAAAGGCCGATCACCCTTCCGGTCTCCGGATCAATATCGATGTCAAAAAAGGCTGGCCGCGCCGGCAGCCCCGGCATGGTGCTCATCGTTCCCAGCAAGGGATAGAGGAAGCCGGCGCCGACGCTGGCGCGCACCTCGCGCACGGGCACGATGAAGCCGGTCGGCGCGCCTTTCAGCTCCGGATCATGGCTGATGCTCAGGTGCGTCTTGGCCATACAGATCGGCAGTTTGTCGAAGCCGGCGCGCGTGTAAGCGGCGATCTGCTCCTCCGCCTTTGGGGAGTATTCTACGCCGGCGCCGCCATAGATCTCGCGCACGATGGTCTCGATCTTTTCTTTGATGGGCATTTCAAGCGGATAAAGAAACTGGAACTGGGACGGCTGTTGACAGGCTTCGATCACCGCTTTTCCCAGGGCGACTGCGCCGGCCCCGCCCTCCGCCCAGTGGTTGGAGGGGACGGCGTCAAGCGCGCCGGCCTCGATAGCTTTGCGTCGCACCAGCTCGATCTCGGCCTCGGTGTCGGTGTGGAAGCGGTTGATCGCCACGACGACCGGCACGCCGAAGCGCCGGGCGTTGCGCACGTGCGCCGTCAGATTGCTGCAGCCGGCTTCCAGCAATTCAAGGTTCTCCTGCGTGTAGGCGGGATCGAGCGCCTTGCCCGCCACGACTTTGGGGCCGCCGCCGTGCATTTTGAGCGCGCGCACCGTCGCCACCAGGACGACGCAATTCGGAATCAATCCGCTGTAGCGGCATTTGATATTGAAGAACTTCTCCATGCCGATGTCGGCGCCGAAGCCCGCCTCGGTGAGCACGTAGCCCTCCGGCCCGACCAGCTTGAGCGCAATCTGGTCGGCGACGATCGAGGAGTTGCCATGCGCAATGTTGGCGAAAGGCCCTGCGTGCACCAGAGCAGGCGTGCCTTCGAGCGTCTGCATCAGGTTCGGCTTGATGGCGTCTTTCATCAGCACGGCCAACGCGCCGGCGCAGCCGATGTCCTCCGCCGTCACCGGCTCTCCTTTGCGGTCGAGGCCGATCACCATGCGGCCCAGGCGCTCGCGCATGTCCTGCAGACAGGTGGTCAAGGCCAGGATCGCCATGATTTCGCTCGCCACGGTGATATCGAAGCCGGTGCAGCGCGTGCGTCCTTTCTCCTGTGGGCCCTGGCCGATCGTGATCTCGCGCAGCATGCGGTCGTTGGTGTCGATGACGCGTCGCCAGGTGATCGTCTCCGGGTCGATGTCGAGGCGCACGAAACGACTGATCTCCTCCGGCGTCAGATCGTCCGGGTTGGTTTTGTCGATGCCCAGCTTTTTCAGTCTGCGCAGCATCGTTCCGGTGAAGAAACGCTTGCCATTTTTGGGCGGGCAGAGACGCTTGAACAGCGTTGCATCGTCCATGTCCGCCTCGTGAAACATGCGGGCGTCGATGGCGGCGGCCAGGAGGTTGTTGGCGGCGGTGATGGCGTGGATGTCGCCCGTCAGGTGCAGATTGAAGTCCTCCATTGGGATAATCTGCGAGTAGCCGCCGCCGGCTGCACCGCCCTTGATGCCGAAGGTCGGCCCCTGGCTGGGTTGGCGGATGCAGGTGAAAACATTTTTGCCCAGATGCGCGCCCAGCGCCTGGCTGAGACCGACGGTGGTCGTGGTTTTGCCTTCACCGAGAGGGGTCGGCGTGATGGCGGTGACGACGATATAGTGGCCGTTCGGACGATCTTTTAATCGTTCGCGCACATCCAGCGAGACTTTCGCCTTGTACGGGCCATAGAGCTCCAACTCCTCGGCCAGGATGCCGACCTCTTCTGCGATCTGCTGGATCGGCAAAGGCGTCACCGACTGAGCGATCTCCAGATCGCTGGGCACAGGGCGTTTGAGATTGCGCAATGGATGGGGCATTCCACATCTCTCCTCGTTGAGTGTTTGCAAAGCCGGATAATTGAGTCTGGATGCGCTGTCGTTCTCTGCGAATCCAAGTTCATGCGCAGAAGTATACCAAAGCTGAAGTGCATTGCCCACGATGGGCAGTGAACAGTGCGCTCTGCGTCGTTCTCGAACACAGAGCAATAACAACTTTACAAACCCAAACGGCGCAAACGATTGCGCCCAGATGGCGTCAGCATGAATTTATTCACTGATGCTGCGCAGTTCGCTGCTGTGCTTTCTTGAATTCACCAAGACCTTGCGGGCCATCAAGAGCCTGCGGCTGCGAGCCGCAGCTACGGTGAATCCAAAAGACCTGCGGCTACGGCGCCCCTTCTCCCCCTCTCCCAGCCTTGGGAGGGGGGCCAGGGGTGAGGGTCTTCTCCCCCTCTCCCACCCTTGGGAGAGGGGCCAGAGGTGAGGGCCTCTACGGTGAACCCCAAAGACCTACGGCGCTCCCTCTTCCTACCATCTGCGTAAGGTGTATTATGCAATAGTTCCAGAATTTCTTCTTCAGTTATAATTTGACTCAGCAATCGCCCATGCAGGTGAGGAGTGTTTATAGTCATGCGAAAACCTTTGCTCCGGCCGCTCGCCGTCCTCTTTTGGGTTGTGTTTGCAGGCTGCGCCTCGCAATCCTCTTTGCCTACGCCCGTTCTCTCGTCTGCTCAACCGATGGTTTCCGCTGCTCCACCGCTGACGTTTGAACCCGTTCCCCTGCCGACGCAAGAACTGCCTGCAAGCGAACACGCCGGCGTGCAGTCGCCAGGAGAAGCGCAGGTTTATGCGCCGTTTGTGGCCCAACAAACTCCCCACACTCAGACGGCCACAAGTCTGTACGATCCTGGAACTCCTGCACTACGCGAGGTGTGGGTGGACCCTCTCCGCGGCGACGACGCCAACGATGGGACAACGCCTGCGAACGCGCTTCGCACCCTCGCCGCCGCATGGCAGGGCATCCCGATGAACGTCCCTTTGACCGAAGGGGTGCGAATCAATTTGCAACCTGGCCTTTATCCAGAGAGCGCGCTGCCGAACTACTGGGAATCGCGACAAGGGACATTCGCCGCGCCGATTTGGATTCGCGGGAACGGCAATGAGCGCGGAGAGGTCATGCTCCAGGGCAACATGAACATTTTCGACACCGATTATATCTACTTTGAAAACTTGACCATCCAATTCAAGGGCGATGTATTTCACTGTGAACAATGCAACCACGTGCTGCTCCGCAACGTCTCCTTCGATGGAGAGGGTGCGGCCCAGGAGACCGTGAAAGTGAATCAATCTCAGCACATCTACATCGAAAACAGCCATCTCGCCGGCGCATGGGACAACGTCGTTGACTTCGTGGCGGTGCAGCACGGACATCTCGTCCACAACCAGATTCACGGCGGCGGCGATTGGTGCGCCTACGTCAAAGGGGGATCGGCTTATATTCGCGTTGAAGCGAATGAGATCTACGATTGCGGCACGGGTGGATTCACTGCAGGCCAGGGGACCGGTTTTCAATTTATGACGCCTCCCTGGCTCCAATATGAAGCCTACGACGTCAAGGTTGTGAACAACCTGATCTACGACGCAGAAGGCGCCGGGTTGGGCGTCAACGGCGGCTACAACATTCTTTTGGCTTATAACACGCTCGTGCGCGTGGGCAGCCGTTCGCATATTATTGAAGTGGTCTTCGGAGGACGCTCCTGCGACGGTCAACCCGGCGATCCAGGACGCGAACGCTGTCAGCTTTATCTGGATCAAGGCGGCTGGGGAACGACTGAGATAGACAACGGCTCGAACGCCGTGGCGATCCCCAATAAAAACGTATACATCTACAACAACCTTGTATATAACCCACCGGGCCGCCAGAGCTTGTGGCAACATTTCGCCATTTACGACTCTCGGGTCAACCCAACTTCGAGCAACATCCCCCTCGCCCATGCAGATGACAATCTTCAGATCCGCGGGAATGTCCTCTGGAACGGCGACGCATCCATGCCGCTGGGCATCGAAGGCAATAGCGACGCCTGCACTTCTGACAATCTCACCTGCAACGAAAGGCAGCTGCGCGCCGACAACGCTATCAACGCTCTCCAGCCAGTTCTGGCGAACGCAGCGGCCAACGACTTCCATCCTGTTGGGGATTGGGTCCAGAATGCACCCTTGTTCAAGATTCCCAATTTCACGTGGGAGTTGAGCGTTCCGCCCGGTGAGAACAGCAATTTCGTCCTGTTCGACCGAGACGGCGTCAGCCGCGCCGAACGCGACGCTCCCGGCGCCTATGCGCCATTTTCCAGGTGACGCCGCTCTGGCCATTCGACGGAAACAAAATTGAATCTTTCTATAAGTTCTCGTCCGACAAGAAGGAGTTTCCTGATGCAATCTCGCCTGATGGTTTTTCTGAGTGCACTGGGTGGCGCAATTCTATTGGGAGCGGCGGGCTACGCCCTGGGCGCTCTCATCGGCCGATTCACCGGCGGCGGAATGGCCGACCTGGCGTTAGGCGTGGCCGGCATGATGCTGGGAATTGCTCTGGGCAACGGCCTGGGGGCCTCCTGGGCGGCGAAGCGAGAGAAGCGGGGACGCACAGCATGGGTCTTCTGGGTGCTCGGCGCGGGAGCGGTCGTCTTCGTTCTCTTGCTGGCGGAACCGCTAGGATTGAATCAACACCCGGCAGGGATGCTTGTCGCCCTGCTAGGATTTCCGGCGCTGGTGGAGGCCTTAGCGGCCTGATTCTCGCATATTTTCTTTCTATATGAGATTGTTCCTACTTGAGGTTGGCATGGCGAACAAAAGACCATCCACAAGACGGCTTACTTTCGACGCCGTGCGCTTCCACTGTCATCAAGGCGACGCATACGCATATACTCGCCTGCACGCAGTAAGTATGGTAAAGTACGTTAGAGCACGCTCCATACGGTGCGGCGCTCATAGATGAATTCCACCAGATCCCAAAAAGCTATTCCAACATCTTTTGGAGTCGAGGATTTTTATGACAACTTATTTTCATCTCACCGAATCGATGTTCGGCGAACGGGAGCGCCTTCTGGTCGAGGCCGATGCGCTGGAGGCGAGCGCCTTCCGTTTTGAAAGCGGCGTGGCGGCGCTGCGACTGCGCAACGAGTTGGGCGAGCTGGTGTTGCTGCCGTTCCAGGGCCAACAGATCTGGTCGGCCAGCTTTCGCGGGCGCAACATCACGATGCGCTCGATGTTCGACCAACCGCGGCCCACGCGCGTTTATCTGGAGACCTACGGCGGCTTTTTGCTTCACTGCGGCTTTACGGCGATGGGCGTGCCTGCCGCAGGCGACGCCCATCCGTTGCACGGCGAGCTGCCCAATGCGCCGTACAAAAGCGCCTATCTGGTCGTCGGCAAGGATGAGCGCGGCAGTTACATCGGACTCGGCGGCGTCTATCAACACACCGTCGCCTTTAGCTTCAACTATCAGGCCGAGCCGTTGGTCAAACTCTACGCCGGATCGTCGCTCTTCACCATCGACCTGAGCGTCACCAACCTCAAACGCACGCCGATGGAGTACATGTACATGGCGCACGCCAACTTCCGCCCGGTTGACAACGGCCGGCTGGTCTACAGCGCGCACTGCACGCCGACAAGCGTGCGCGTGCGTCGAAGCATCCCGTCGCACGTGCGGCCCGGCCCGGAGTACGCCGCTTTTCTAGAAGAGCTGAGCCGACACCCGGAGCGGCACAATGTGCTCAAACCAGGCCTGGCCTTTGATCCAGAGGTGGTTTTCTTTATCGACTACCTGGCCGACGCCGACGGATGGGCGCACACGATGCAGGTGCATCCTGACGGCAGCGCCGACTACATCGCCCATCGCCCTGCGGAGCTGGACAAGGGCGTGCGCTGGATCTGCCGCACCCCTGACCAGGATGCGTTGGGAATGGTGCTGCCTTCAACCGCGGAGCCGGAGGGCTACACGGCCGAGAAAGCGAAAGGCAACGTGAAGGTGCTTGGCGCAGGGGAAACCTACCGCTGCTCAATGATTGCCGGCGTGCTCACCGTTGACGAAGCGCGGGAAATGGAGCGCAAGATCGAGTCGATCCTCAGTTGACGAGAGTGCAGAAGAGCCGACAGGAAGGGTTCGACGGAAGTTAACCCTCTGCATCACCCATTTGCAAATGCATGAGAGCTGCTTTTTTGCGTCTTTGCACCTTTGCACTGAATCTATAGGAGAAACCAGACCATGGCTGAACCCAACTACATGCTGAACATCGTCGGCGTCTTCGGCTTCCCGGTGGCGGAGAATCCGACCGGCGTGATGCAAAATGCAGCGTTCCAGGCGCTTGGCCTGAACTGGCTCTATCTCAACTTCGAGGTGCGCGCAGAGCGCCTCGGCGACGCTGTGCTGGGCATGCGCGCCATGAACAACTTCCGCGGGGTCAATCTCACGATTCCCCACAAAGTGGCGGTGCTGCAATATCTGGATGAGATTGCGCCCAGCGCGCAGGTGATCGGCGCCGTCAACACGGTGCGCCGCGAAGGCGACCGGCTGATCGGCGAAAACACCGACGGCAAAGGGTTCATGCGCGCACTGGGCGACGACGCCGACATCGACGCTGCGGGGACGCACGCGGTGGTGCTCGGCGCAGGCGGCGCAGCACGCGCGATTGCCGTGGAGTTGGCCCTGGCCGGCGCGCGGCGCATCACGATCGTCAACCGCAGCCGTGAGCGCGGGGAGGCGCTTGTTCGGCTGCTTACCGAAAAGACGCCCGCGCAGGCGGAGTTCGTGCCCTGGCAGGGCGCCTATTGCGTGCCGCAAGGCGCCGACCTGCTGATCAACGCCACTTCCATCGGTCTGTTTCCCAATGTAGAGGATGCGCCGGACATCGACTACGACTCAATCTTCCCAGGTCTCATCGTCTGCGACGTGATTCCCAACCCCCCGAACACCCTCTTTTTGCGTCGCGCTGCCGAACGCGGCGCCGCTACCCTCGATGGCTTGGGTATGCTCGTCTATCAAGGCGCTATTGCCTTTAAGATGTGGACAGGGCAAGAGCCTTCCGTGGAGGTGATGCGCAGGGCGCTGGCCGCAGAATTCGGTGGATAAATAGACGCTGTGATCGCTTTTTATAATTTTTTAATGCTTTTCACATGATGAAATTACATCCAGAGGGTAAGATGGCGCCGAAGATCCGGTTAGACGATTCTTAAAGGTCAAACAGTGGAAGATTTCAAATTGTACGGAGGTCAGCTATGCAACCGCACGCTCATTTCTCTGGAGAATCTCCCCAAGATCTCTACGATCTAGGGCTGAAGGCCGACCTGGCGATGCTGAGCCAGTCGCCGATGACGCGGCGCCGAGTGCTCAGCCTGGGCCTCATGGGCGTCGCCGCGCTGCTCGCCGGTTGTGCACCCATCGGGACGCCCACGCCGCCTGCCACCCACGCCGAACCTGGCGCCTCTGAGGCCGGTGCAGCAGCAGAGTGCGTCTCCCCCATCCCACGCGAGACGGCGGGCCCCTTCCCCGGCAACGGCGCCCAAGGGCCGGCGCTCAACGTTCTCAGCCGGTCCGGCGTCGTTCGGCCCGACATCCGCACCAGCCTGGGCACCGGCAACACGGCGGAAGGAGTTCCATTGCGCCTGGAGCTAACGTTGGTGCGGGCCGGCGGCGACTGTGGGCCCTTGCCTGGCTACGCCGTCTATCTCTGGCACTGCGACGCCCAGGGGCGCTATTCCATGTACAGCCCCGGCGCGGAGGACGAGGACTATCTGCGCGGGGTGCAGGCGGCGGACGAGAACGGCGTGGTGACGTTCCTCACCGTTTTTCCCGGCTGTTACTCCGGACGATGGCCGCATTTCCACTTTGAAATTTATGCTTCGGTGGAGCAGGCGACGGGCGCCGGCAATGTGGTGCACACCTCTCAGATCGCCCTGCCGGAGGACATATGCCGGGCAGTCTACGCTGATGCTCGCTACGGCGCCAGCTTGAACAACCTTTCCAGACTCTCTCTGGAGCGCGACAGCGTCTTCAGAGATGGCTGGGAGTCGCAGATGGCCGCGGTCACCGGTTCGGTGGAAGAAGGCTTCCTGGCGCGGCTGACCGTAGGCGCACCGGTGTCGTAGGAGATTCAGCAAGTCTGCCACCTGCAGTAACTTGCCGCTCAAATTGGCGATTCCGGCGGTTGCACAAGGCCATCCCCTGGTGTACACTGATAGTGTACACTCGAAGCGTCCGCTAAGGAACTGTAGTCAGGCCGGACAAAAGTCAAGGAGGATGAATGATCAAGGTCAACGTCAAGGATCTGCGGGAACACCTTGCGGAATATATTGCACGCGTGGAGGCTGGTGAAGAGATCATCGTCACCCGGCGTGGAAAAGTAGTTGCGCAATTGATCGCCCCGGGGCGTTCACGCCCAAAATTTCCCGATTTGACGGCGTTTCGAGCCAGTATTGCTCTGCAGGGAGAGACGATGAGCGAAACCGTGGTCGCCGAACGTCGGAAAGCGCGCTATTGATGTATGATTTATCTTGACACCAGTGTGCTGGTCGCATATTACGTGCCAGAGCCCCTAAGCGACATAGCACAGGAACGCCTGCTGGCCGCCTCGGCTGTGATGGTCAGCGAGCTGGCGCAGATAGAATTTTTCAGCGCTTTGGCGCTGCGCCAACGTCTCGGCCACCTATCATTGTCTGACGCTCAACGAGTGGCCACCCTTTTTGCCGGTCATCTGGCACAGGGATTGTACATTTCTCTTCATCTGAGCAGCGCTGTCTATCAACAGGCGCAAATGTACATCAGACGCTTCGACTTGGCGGTGAAGGCGCCCGACGCGCTGCATCTTGCAACAGCAGCGTTTGCGCAGGCCCCCCTAGTCACCGCAGATCGACAATTGGCGCGCAATGCGGAGCTTCTAGACATCCCCTGCGAGTTGCTCTCACCATAACCTTACAAGGGCTACTGAGGATGGGCGGCCACAAGGCGTCTCTATGCCATCGATGGCCCCATCCCTTGTCTTTATTTTTACATCATGGTCTCGCGCAGGCGCTGCACATCGCGCAGCGGCGGCGCGCCGAAGAGGCGTTTGTATTCTCGGTTGAAGTGCGAGGCGTCCTGATAGCCCACGCGATAGGCGGCGTCGATGGCGGGGAGATTTTCTCCGATCATCAGCCGACGCGCCTCCTGCAAGCGCAGTTGTTTCTGAAATTGCAGCGGCGTCATGCCGGTGACGGCTTTGAAGTAGTGATGAAAGCCGGAGACGCTCATCCCCACCTCGCGCGCAAGCTGCTCGATGCGTAGAGGTTGGTCGAAGTTGCGCCGGATGCACTCAACCGCCCGTGCAATGTGGGGGATGGAGCCTCCCACGACCGCCAGATGGCGAAGTCTGGCTCCCTGGTCGCCCACCAGCAGTCGATAGACGATCTCCCGCACCGTCAGGGGCATTAGCACCTGCACCTCGGATGCAGGCGCCTCGGTCAGCCGCATGAGTCGCACGACCGCATCCAACAACTCCCCATCCAACAGGCTGACATCCACCGCCGAGGCTTCCGTAATCTCCGGCGCGGAGCATCCACTTTCGACCAACACGGAGCCGACCAGGGCAGGGGAAAGGTCCAGCCGCAGACTGAGATAGGGCCGCGTCGGCGTCGCCTCCAGCACCTGACTGACGCCGGGCAGGTCGACCGTCACCAGCAGATAATGATAGGGGTCATAGCGGTAATAGCGATCGCCCAAAAACAGCTCCTTGCTCCCTTGGGCGATGACGCAAAAGCCCGGCTTGTTCACACCATGACTCAGCCCCCGAATCATCGATAGACGAAACAGATGAAGCCCCGGCAAGGGCTGAATTTCGCCATCCTGGCGAATCAGTCGCGTGATGCGTTCGACCAGTTCCTCGCGATGGGCCTGGGTGTGTTGCGCCATGCGTTCCATCTGTCGATGTGGGATTGACTGCATGCTCTCTCCTCTGGCGGGTTCGCATTCCGATTCTGTAGAATTGTCTAATCTTGTTCCAAAATTATTCTATCACCCCCCATCCAACCGTGTCTATAATCGCATAAGAAAAAAACAAAGCGGCTCCTGGAAAACAATTTGCTCTACAAAGCAGGTCCCATCCGCACGGAGACGCAGAGAACACAGAGCGCTTTCCAACAAAAGCCTCTGGGCTTTCTGCGCCTCTGCGATGAAAAAATCTTTTCGCAGTGAGGTCATCAACAGACAGGAGGGAAACCCTTATGCAGATCGTCCGAAGTGGATCGCAGCCTTCCGCCAAGGGGTCGGCCGAATGGTTCACCGGCGCAGTGCGCGTCGATCCGCTCTTTCAAGCGCCGGAGCCGGCGCGCGTGCGCTGCGCCAGCGTCACCTTTGAGCCGGGCGCCCGCACCGCCTGGCATGTGCACCCCCTGGGGCAGATTCTGATTGTGACGGCCGGGTGCGGCCGTGCGCAGCGCTGGGGCGGCCCGGTGGAGGAGCTTCATCCGGGCGACGTCGTCTGGTTCGAGCCAGGGGAGAAGCACTGGCACGGCGCGTCGCCGACCACGGCCATGACGCACATCGCTATTCAAGAGGCGCTCGACGGCAAGACGGTGGAGTGGATGGAGCATGTGAACGATGAGCAATATCAAGGGTAAGAAGATCGATTAGGACTATCGGACACCGAAGAGGCGCATGAAAATGTCGATCATCCCAACTGTAACGCTAAACAATGGCGTCGAAATGCCGATTTTGGGATTCGGAGTCTTTCAGATCACCGATCCCGCAGAATGCGAGCGCTGCGTGCTGGATGCGTTGGAAGTAGGCTATCGACTCATTGACACGGCGGCCTCGTATGGCAACGAAGCCGCCGTCGGCAATGCCATCAAACGCAGCGGCGTGCCCCGCGAGGAAATTTTCGTGACGACCAAGCTGTGGATTCAGGACGCCGGCTACGAAAAGACCAAACGGGCGTTCGAGCGGTCGATGCTTCGAGCGGTCGATGCAACGGCTGCAACTGGACTATCTCGATCTCTACCTGATCCACCAGCCCTATGGTGATGTCTACGGCGCCTGGCGCGCCATGGAGGAGCTGCACCGCGAAGGACGCATCCGCGCCATCGGCGTCAGCAACTTCCACCCCGACCGGCTGATGGACCTCATTGTGCATAACGAGGTGGTTCCGGCGGTGAATCAGATCAAGTGTCATCCGTTCCACCAGCAGGTTGAGACCCAGGCGTTCCTGGAAGAGCACAAGGTGCAGCTGGAGTCATGGGGGCCGTTTGCTGAAGGCAGGAACAACATTTTTCAAAACGAGGTGCTGCGTGCGATCGCAGCGAAACATCACAAGACCGTTGCGCAGGTCATCCTCCGCTGGCTGATCCAACGTCACATCGTAGCGATCCCGAAATCGGTGCGCAAAGAGCGCATGGCGGAGAACTTCAACGTTTTCGACTTTGAACTCAGCCCGGAGGACATGGCGGCCATCGCTGCGCTAGACACCAGGACCAGCGCCTTCTTCGACCATCGCGACCCGGCCGTCGTCAAGCGTTTAAGCGAACTCCGACGTCCAACGTAAGGTTTTTCATGGAAAGGAGCCGGTAGATGCCTGAGCAAAAACAACCGACGGTTGCCCAACAGTTGGTCGGCGACTTTGCGCCGAAGTTGGCGGAGCTGACCGATGAGATCTTGTTTGGGGATGTCTGGGCGCGACCGGAGCTTGCCCCGCGCGACCGCAGCCTGGCGACGGTGGCCGCGCTGATCGCCATCGGCGCCACCGAGCAGCTTGCCGGCCACCTGCGCCGGGCGAAAGAGAACGGCCTGACGGAAAGCGAGCTGGCCGAGGTGATCATCCATCTCGCCTTCTACGCGGGTTGGCCGCGGGCGATGTCGGCCGTTCGCGTCGCCCGCGAAGTCTTCAATCGATAAGGGGCTACTCCTATGAACAATCCTATCGCAGGAAAAGTCGTCGTCATCACGGGAGCGAGCAGCGGGCTGGGCGAAGCGACCGCCCGCCTGCTCGCCGCCGAGGGAGCGTCCGTTGCACTAGGAGCGCGGCGCGGCGACCGCATCCAGGCGCTGACGGAGGAGTTGGTCGCCAACGGCGGCAGGGCGCTCGCCGTCGCAACCGATGTCACCGACTACGACCAGGTGAAACGGTTGGTCGACGCCGCCGTGCAAAGCTATGGACGGCTCGACGTCATGATCAACAACGCCGGCGTCATGCCGCACTCTCCTCTGGAGCGGCTCAAGGTCGATGACTGGAATCGCATGATCGATGTGAACATCAAGGGCGTGCTCTACGGCATCGCCGCCGCGCTCCCGTACATGCAGCAACAGAAATCCGGCCACATCATCAACGTGTCGTCGGTGGCGGGACACAAGGTGCGTCCAGGCGGGGTCGTCTACGCCGCCACCAAGACGGCGGTGCGCGTGATCTCAGAAGGGCTGCGCATGGAGGTCAAGCCCTACAACATTCGCACCACCGTCATCTCCCCCGGCGCCGTCGCCACGGAACTGCCGGAGAGCGTGACGGAGCCGGATGTAGCGGAGAACCTGCGGCGCTTCTATGCAGAGTTTGCGATTCCCGCCGACTCTTTCGCCCGCATGGTGGCCTTTGTGATCAGCCAACCGGAGGAGGTGGATGTGAACGAGATTCTGTTCCGCCCTACGCGTCAGGAGTTGTAGGCCACATTTTTGTAAGTGCGCTCGACGCCTCGGTTCTCCCTTCCGGGAAGGTTTGCAGGATCAGACAAGGATGCTGGAGGAATCGCATACCACTTTATTCTGCAACTCGCTAGACTGAACCATGGGAAACGAATTAATTTCACAGCTCGATGGACGGGCTGTGAAAAGTTCAGGGTAGGGAGGTTCACCATGGTTCCTGAAATTCAATTGATGTTGCGGGCCGAACGCGACGCTGCGATGCAACGTCGTCCCGCCTTCAAGGATTGCGGCGATTTTGCAGCGTATGAGTTGATCCGCTTTTCAGCGCCTGCAAAGCAGATCAGACAGTTTGCCGATCGTTTCAACGTCCACCATCAACCTGTGAAGATGCACCCTCAAGGAGCGCTCCAATGCAAATGCGCGTGCTAGGCAAAAGTGGACTCACCGTCTCGGCCCTCGGGCTGGGCTGTATGCGGATGAGCTTTGGCGACACACCGACCGACAAACAGGAGATGATCAATCTCATCCACGCGGCGGTGGATCGGGGCGTCACCTTCTTCGACACGGCGGAGGTCTACGGTCCGTTCACCAACGAAGAATTGGTCGGCGAGGCGCTGGAGCCGTTCAAGGGGAAAGTGGTAGTCGCCACCAAGTTCGGCTTCAAACACGACCCGGTGACAGGGCCGCACCCGACGGTGGGGCTGGACAGTCGACCGGAGCAGATCAAGCGCGTGGCCGAGGCGTCGCTCAAGCGGCTGCGCGTCGAAGCGATTGATCTGTTCTACCAGCATCGTCCCGATCCCAACGTGCCGATGGAGGATGTGGCCGGCGCGGTGCAGGATTTGATCCGAGAAGGCAAGGTCAAACACTTTGGCCTTTCCGAAGCCAGCGCAGAGCAGATTCGCCGCGCCCACGCCGTGCAGCCGGTGACGGCGCTGCAAAGCGAATATTCGATCTGGTGGAGAGCCATTGAGGAGAACGGCGTGCTGGCGACGTGTGAGGAGCTGGGCATTGGCCTGGTGCCGTACAGCCCGCTGGGCCGCGGCTACCTGACCGGCAAGATCGATGAAAACACCACCTTTGCGCCCAATGACATTCGCAGTCGCAACCCTCGCTTCACGCGTGAAGCCATTCGGGCCAATCGGGTGGTGGTCGAATTATTGGAGCGCATCGGCGCCGAGAAGGGCGCCACGCCGGCGCAGATCGCGCTGGCCTGGCTGCTGGCGCAGAAGCCCTGGATCGCGCCGATTCCCGGCTCGCGCAAGCTCGAACGGCTGGAGGAAAACCTCGGCGCACTGAATGTCCACCTGACGGCGGAAGATCTTCGCGCAATTGACTACGCAATGGCGCAGATCACCGTGGTCGGCGATCGCTACTGAGGAATGGAAAGAAAACCACTCTATCAGAGAACCTTTATGAGCAAGGTCTGGTTCATCACCGGCATGGGTTGCGGCACGTGGGTTCGAGAGCTATCAACTTCATTGGCTAGAGATGAGGCGTCGGCGTGAGTGATACAACCTCTCCTTTCAAAAACATGAATTCAGGCGCAGAAGAAGGGAAAGTGAAACCGGCTTGGGGAGCGATTTTTGCATTGACGTTTGGCGTGATTGTCTTGACAGCCGCACAAACGCTGCCGGTCAGCCTGCTGACGCCGATGGCGGCCGACCTGCACATCAGCGAGGGGCTTGCAGGGCAAACGATGACGGCCACCTCGGCGGCCGCATTCGTGACGAGTCTGGTCATCGCCTTTGCTGCACGGAGTCTGGACCGCCGCGTTCTGCTCTTGCTCCTTGCGATCCTGCAGATCGTCTCGAATCTGCTGGTCTCAGTTGCACCTAATCTGGCGCTGCTCCTGGCGGCGCGGATGTTGCTAGGCGTTGCCCTCGGCGGGACGTGGTCGTTCTGCGCGGCGGTGGCGATGCGGCTGGCGCCTGCCTCGCTCGTGCCGCGCGCACTTTCCATCATCTTTGGCGGGGGAACCATCGCCTCGATTGCCGCGGTTCCTATTGGCAGCGTTCTCGGCAGCATCATTGGCTGGCGCAGCGTCTTCCTGGGCGTTGCGGCGCTAGGCCTAGCGGCGCTGGCGTGGCAATTCGTGGCGCTGCCATCGATGCCCTCACGCGGGCGGACGCGGCTTGCCACGATGATGCATGTGTTATGGCGCCCGCAAATTCGCATGGGCATGATGGGTGTTCTTTTGTTCTTCGCCGGACATTTTGCGTATTTCACCTACCTGCGACCTTTTCTCGAAACCGTAACCGGTGTGGGTGTGCGTGAGCTTTCTTTGATTCAGCTCGGATTCGGCGTTGCAAGTGTGATAGGAACTGTCCTTGCCGGCGCCATGCTGACGCGTAACCTGCAGCTAACACTTATCCTCTTGCCGCTGTTCATGTGCGCCCTGGCAATCGGATTGACGACATTTGGCGGCGACCCGCTTGTGACGGCAGGCTTGGTGGCGCTTTGGGGATTTGCCTTCAGCATCGCACCGATCGGCTGGACCACGTGGATCACGCGCACCGTGCCTGAAGATGCTGAAAGCGGAGGTGGGCTGTTCGTCGCCACAACACAGCTGGCGATCACCCTGGGAGCGGCGGTGGGCGGCGTCGCCATCGACGCCAGCGGCGCCCTCGGTGCGATTGCCGCGAGCGCTGCTTTGCTGCTGTTTTCCCTCCCCGCAACCATCTTTGCGCTGCGAGAACGCAGCGCTTTTCCTACGCCGCGCACCGCTTCTGGTGAAGCAGCATGATAGGGGATCTGCGCTAAGGCTTGTCATAGGCGTCGATACAAATAATGAGGAGCATCATGAAACCTTATGTCATCTGCCACATGATAGCGAGCGTGGACGGACGCATCCTCCCCAATCGCTGGCATCCACCGGTGGAAGATCGGGGGATATACGAACGGCTGCACAACGAACTCGCCGGAGACGCCTGGCTGGTGGGACGGGTCACGGGGCAGGAATTCGCCCTGCGCGACGCTCCCTATCCGCCGCACACAGGAGCGCCGTTGCCACGAGAGAACTGGTTTGCCCAAGAAGAAGCCGACGCGTGGGTCGTGGTGCTCGACGTTAACGGCGAGATCGCATGGGGGCGCAGCGAAGTGGGCGGCGATCCGCTCGTCGTGGTGTTGACGCAGGCGGTTGCAGACAGCCATCTCGCCGGCCTGCGGGCGGATGGCGTCTCTTACATCTTCGCCGGGGTGCAGACGATCGACCTGACGACGGCGCTGGAGACACTGCATCGCGAGCTGGGAATTCGTCGTCTGCTTTTGGAGGGCGGGGGCGCAGCCAACGGCGCACTGCTTCAGGCGGGATTGGTCGATGAACTCAGCCTGATCCTCGCCCCTAGCGTCGATGGGACGCCAGGCGGCCCCGCCGTATTTGACATCCACGGAGAGCCGGCCGCTCTAAAGAGAATAGGCTTGGCGCTGGAAAGCTGCCAGGTGATGGAGGGCGGTCTGGTCTGGCTGCGCTATCGGTTTTCATGGAGCTAATACGAAGTTTATGAGGCCTTATGTCATCTGCCACATGACGCCAAGTGTAGATCAGCGCATTTTTCCCAACCAACGGCGTCCTCTGACTGAAGAGCATAAGGGGGGCGAGCGGCTGCCTGTCGCACTTGAGTGGGACGCCTGGCTGGTGGGACGGGTCACGGGGCAGGAATTCGCCCTGCGCGACGCTCCCTATCCGCCGCACACAGGAGCGCCGTTGCCACGAGAGAACTGGTTTGCCCAAGAAGAAGCCGACGCGTGGGTCGTGGTGCTCGACGCTAACGGCGAGATCGCATGGGGGCGCAGTGAGGTGGATGGCGATCCGCTCATTGTAGTGCTGACGCAGGCGGTTGCAGACAGCCATCTCGCCGGTCTGCGGGCGGATGGCGTCTCTTATATCTTCGCCGGGGAGCGCGAGATCAATCTAGAAGGGGTGTTGAAGACGCGGCACCGCGATCTGGGGATCCGTTGTCTGCTGCTAGACAGCGGAGATGTAATCAAGGATGCGCTGCTCCTGGCCGGTCTGGTCGATGAGATTAGCCTGTTCATTGCTCCAACCCCAGGGAGCAATCCACCCGTGTTCGACATTCACGGCGCAATGGCTGCTCTGAGCGACTGTGTGAAGAGTGTGAACGGCATGCATTGAGTTTAGAAAAGAGAGATCATCCATGTCTATCACACCTAGTGACTTTTCTGAGATTCGGTGGCGCGGTCATTGGATCTGGACGCCGGAAGAAGCGGTCAAGCCCGCTGCAGGGTTGGCGGCAGCTATCGATCCACACGCGCCGGAGCGCCATGCGCTCTTTCGCAAGCGTTTCCATCTCGACCTGGTTCCTGACCGCGCTCCGGCGCGCATCACCGCCGATTCGCGATACGTTCTGTTCGTGAATGAGCAAGAGGTCTTTCGCGGTCCCATCCGCAGTCAACCGCGACGACTGCACTATGATTTCTTCGATCTCGCCCCCCACCTTCAGCCGGGCGAAAACATTCTGGCGGTGTACGTCAAGTATTACGGCAGGCCGAATTCCTACTGGATGCCGGCCGCGCCCAATCTTACGCTGGGCAAAACCGGCGTCCTGGTCTTTGAAGCGAATCTAGGAGCAGCAGGTTGGCTGGTCAGCGATGGAAGCTGGAAAGCCAAAAATGTGGATGCATGGTCGGACGAGTGGCGCAACGACGTCGATGATCCGGTGGGCGGCGGCCTTCCTGTCGAGGTTTTCGATGCGCGACGCTTTCCTCACAGCTGGCGCGAAGCCAGGTTCGACGACAGCGCTTGGGGTGCAGCGCAGGTCATTCCCGCCATGCACATTGGAGGCTTTGCGCGAACACAGCCTCCAACCGACCCATATGGCCCGTTGCACCCTCGCCCGATCGCCAGGCTTGGCGGTCTGTTGCAGACGCCTGCTGCGATCCAGATGGAGGAGTTAAATGGCGCGGTGGACCCATCGACGGCTAGCCCCAACAAACGGGTGCGGGCCACAGCGGCGCTTCGCCCCGTGCGTTCCTCTTCTGTTGCGCACTTGCCTGTCACGGTGAATGTATTGTCCGATAAAATTGCCCGGCTAAGCCTTGATATGGGTCGCATCGTATCGGGTTTTGTCACGTTCGAGATTCAGGCGCCGGCCGGCGCCGTGCTCGATCTCGCTTATCTGGAAGAGCCGCTCATCACGCCCACCAGCAACATCGACGTTCGCTCCGGAGCGCGCTATATTGCCCGCGGAGAAAACGATCGCTTTCAAGCGTTTGAGTCAAACGGCTTTCGTTATGCCTATATCCTGGTGCATGGAGTGGAAGGCCCCGTCACGCTTCAGAGTTTCGCCGTGCAGGAGCATCTCTATCCCTGGACGGAGAGCGGAAACTTCGTCTGCGACGATGAAATGCTGAACCACATCTTTGCGGCGGGTGTGCGCACGGTGCAACTTTGCTCGCACGACGCGTTCATCGATTGTCCGACGCGCGAGCAGCGCGCCTGGGTGGGGGATGGCGTCGTCCATCAGATGGTTCATCTGGCGACAAACAGCGATTGGCGACTGGCCTGGCATTATCTGACGCTGGGCGCCTCTCCGCGATCGGACGGCATGTTGCCGATGAGCGTCGTAGGCGAGATCGAGGCCAAGGGCGCTTTCACCATTCCCGACTGGGCGCTGCACTGGATTCACGGCGTCTACAACTGCTACCGTTTCAGCGGGAACCGTGATTTCGTCGCCGGGTTGATGCCTATTGCGGAACGCATACTGCGCTGGTACGCCTCCTACCAGGCCCAGGAAGGGGTGCTCAAGGATGTAACGGAATGGAATCTGGTGGACTGGTCAAGCGTGTTGGTGAATGACACAAGCTCCCTGCTGACTGCGCTATGGGCGCGCGGTCTGCGCGAGTTCGCAGAAATGGCCGGCTGGTTGGAAGATCGAGGCCGCCAACGCTGGGCTGAAGCCCTGTACACGAGAGCGCGGATGGGCTTCGAAGTCTTTTGGGATGAAAAGCGCGGCTCCTACATCGACCACCTCGTGGATGGAGAACGGCGTCCGGAAATGAGCCAACTGGCCGGGGCTTTGGCGATCGTCTCCGGTTTGGCGCCGGCAGCCCGGTGGGGGCGAATCATCGACGTGATCACCGATCCGGAGCGATTGGTGGTGCGCTCATGGATCGGCGGCGAACAGGGAGAATATTCGCAGGAAAAAACTCAGAAGCAGCTTCAGGGAATCTATGAGATCGATTGGGACGCCGAACGGGAAATCGTGTTGGCGGAGCCGTTTATGAGCTACGTTGTGCATGACGCCGTAGCGCAAGCAGGGAAAGCCGATCTCCTGCCCGATTTACACCGCCGCTGGTCGGAGTTCCTTGTCGATGGCTACGACACGATCGGCGAGTGTTGGGGCTGGGGCACGCATGTTCACGGCTGGAGCTGCACCCCGACGCGCGATATGATCTTCTACACCCTGGGGGTGACGCCCGCAGCGCCGGGGTACACGAAAGCGCGCATCGCCCCGCGTCTGGGGCGGCTCCAGTGGGCAAAAGGGAATGTCCCGACGCCCCATGGCATGATTTCGGTCGACGCAAACCGGGAGCAGGTGGTAATTGACTCGCCGATCCCGGTTGTCTTGGATCTCGTAGGAAAACCCGTGCATGAGTTGCCGGAAGGAAGATATGAGATTGCCGTTTAGAGATTTCAGGATGAAAAAACAGATGAACGTTGATCTTCAGCTTCGCGTCGGCGCATTCGCTCTTCTCTCAATTCTCGCCGCCGCTTGCACACCTATGCCTGCATCACAGTTGGATGTTGAGACGCCAACGCCTGCAGCAACCGTGGCCGCGCCGATGGAGGCTCCTACCGTCGTCGAAGTTATCGCAGCGCCGCCGACGCCCACTTCAGCGGCGGATGCGTTGTTGACAACACCCGCAACGGAAGAATTCACGGAAGGAGAGACGCCGATGCCGGCAAACGAAGAAGCGGCAAGCACCGAAACGTCCATCCGAGTGATTTTCGGAGATACGGTGCTGACTGCACGGCTCTGGGACAACGCCACAGCGCGCGATTTGGTCGCTCAGCTTCCGCTGACGCTCACCTTCAGCGATTATGGCCGTCAGGAGAAGCTCGCAACGTTGCCGCAGAAATTGACCATGGAGGGCGTGCCCGCGGGTGATGATCCGCTGCCGGGCGACATCACCTACTATGCCCCGGCGGGTGTTCTCGTCTTCATGTACAAGGATATTGGCTACTTCACCGGCATTGTGCGGCTCGGCCAGTTCGATGACGGCGCGGACGCCATCGATGCCCTCATTCGCCAGACCGACGACTTCGTTGCGACGATTGAACTTGTAGACTGATTCCATTTCCATACGAATAGGAGAGAACCCATGTACGTTGGACTACAAATTCCCTCCTTCAAATATCCCGGCGGCGCGGCTGCGATCCGCCCCAAGCTGAAGGAGATCGTCACCACTGCGGAGGAAGCAGGATTCTACAGCCTCTGGGTGATGGATCATTTCTATCAGATCAAGGGCTTGTTCGGCGAAGCCTACACCGACCCGATGCTGGAAGCCTATGCCACCCTCGGCTATATCGCCGGGTTGACGGAGAAGGCTCACCTCGGCGTGCTGGTCACAGGCGTGATCTATCGTCATCCATCGGTTCTCTTGAAGATGATGACGACGGTGGATGTCCTCGCCGGCGGCCGCACCTATTTCGGCGTCGGCGCTGCGTGGTATGAGCAGGAGGCCAAAGGCTACGGCATTCCCTACCCTTCCACCGCCGAGCGCTTCGAACTGTTGGAGGACACGCTGAAACTGGCAAAGGCGTTGTGGTGCAGCGAGGCGACGGAGGTCTCTTTTGCAGGCAGACGCCTTTCCGCGCCGGCCATCACCAACAATCCCCGCCCGCTTTCGACCCCGCATCCGCGCATCATGGTCGGCGGCACCGGGCCCAACAAAACCTTGCGCATGGTGGCGCAATATGCCGACGCCTGTAACATCGGCGATTGGGTCGGCGTGGAGAACATGCAGAAAGCGCTCGACGATCTCAAGCGACATTGCGAGGCGCTGGGCCGCGATTACGACACGGTTGAGAAGACGTCGCTCTGCACCGTGCATCTTTCCGGCGGCGATACGGTGGAGGGCATTCTTCGTCGCATTCGGGAGCTGCGGGCGATGGGGTTCACCCACGCCATTTTCAACATGCCGGATGCCTATAAGATCACGCCGCTCGAAATCTTTGGCAAGGAGATCATCCCAGCCGCAGCCGAACTTTAGGAAGCTGGTTCAAGAGCCGCCAATTTTGACGCAGAGAGGCGCAGAGACGCGGAGATGCGCAGAGGAAAAACAGCAAGGTATGCTGGCATTTTCTGCGTTTTCTCCGCACTCCGCGCCCCTGCGTCAAGAACACTTTCTGGGAGAGAATATTATGCGCGCAACGATCATGTATGGCCCCGGCGATGTCCGGGTTGAACACGTCCCTGATTCCACTATCATCGAACCCACCGATGCGCTGGTCGTTGTCACCCACGCCGCCATCTGCGGCAGCGATCTCTGGCCCTATCGAGGGTACGGTCAATTTCGTCCGGCCGGAAACCGAATGGGGCATGAATTCATCGGCATCGTCGAGGCTGTCGGTTCGGAAGTGCGCACCCTCAAGCGCGGCGATTTTGTTGCCGCACCCTTTGCTGTGTCCGATGGCACATGCCCCTTCTGCCAGGAAGGGCTGCACACATCCTGTGTGCAGGGCAAGTTTTGGGACAATATCGACCTGGAAGGTGGGCAGGCAGAAGCGGTGCGCGTACCTCTGGCCGACGGCACGCTCTACCGCCTGCCGGTGAGGCCGGACACGGCCTTGCTGCCTTCGCTCCTGACACTTACCGACGTGATGGCGACCGGCCATCACGCTGCTGTCACGGCGCGGGTTGGTCCCGGCAAGATCGCGGCGGTGGTTGGCGATGGCGCGGTTGGACTGTGCGGGGTCATCGCCGCGCGGCGGCTTGGCGCCGAGCAGGTTATCCTGATGGGGCGCCAGCCCAAACGCCTGGAGCTGGGCAAAGCGTTCGGCGCCACCGACATCGTCACCGAACGTGGCGAGGAGGCAATCGAGAAGGTGCGCCAACTGACCGGCGGCTACGGCGCACACGCGGTGCTGGAGTGCGTCGGCGACGAGTTGGCGATGCAGACTGCGGTCAACATCGCCCGACCCGGCGGCGCAATTGGTCGCGTGGGCGTGCCTCATTATGCTGGCATCCCGCCGCTCTTCCCAACCTTCTTCAAGAATCTCACCATCAGCGGCGGCCCTGCCCCGTCGCGCGCCTACTTCGATGTCCTGATCCCCGATGTGCTGGAAGGACGGATTGAGCCGGGTCGCGTCTTCGATTTTGTCGGCGGCATCGAGAGTGTACCCGAAGGTTATCGGGCAATGGACGAACGCAGGGCAATCAAAGCCATGATCGAATTCTAGGGAGTTCATGCAGATGGCAAGAATCTTCATCACCGGCTCGGCAGACGGGCTAGGCCAATTCGCGGCGAAGGCGTTGGTCGTTCAGGGCCACGAGGTTGTCCTCCATGCGCGCAACGCCGAACGCGCCCAATATGCACATCAACAAGTTCCCGGCGCCTGGCTTGCCCTTGTGGGCGACCTGTCTGACATTGAGGCGACCAAACGCCTTGCCGACGAAGCGAACGCATTAGGACCGTTTGACGCGGTGATCCACAACGCCGGCGTCTATCAGGCGCCCTCGCGAACGGTGTTCCTCGTCAACGTCCTGGCGCCCTATCTCCTCACCTGCCTGATGCACAAACCCAGGAGGCTGATTTACCTGAGTTCAGGCATGCATTTGCAAGGGCGCGCAAATCTGGAGCAGCTCGCCAGCAATCAAAGCAGCGTCAGCTATTCCGATTCGAAACTCTATGTCACAATGCTGTGCATGGCGGCGGCGCGCAAATGGCCAGATGTATACGCCAACGCCGTCGATCCGGGCTGGGTGCCCACCAAGATGGGCGGGCCAGGTGCATCGGACGATCTTCAGCAAGGATACGAGACCCAGATGTGGCTGGCGACGAGCGATGACCGCGCCGCGCACGTGAGCGGTCGGTATTTCTATCACCGGCATGAAAGACCCTACGCTCCCCAAGCCGGCGACGTTGCGCTGCAAGAGCGGTTGCTCAACATTTGCAGAGAGATCACGGGTGTGACCTTTCCTGCGTAGGATAATCGTAGGGGCGGCTCGCAGCCGCCCATCCCCGGCCAAGCCCAAGATTGGGGGACGACGAGCGATACGCCGGAAGGGAGGCCCTCACCCCCCCAGCCCCCTCTCCCAAGGCTGGGAAAGGGGGCTGGGTTCATCGTAGGGGCGGCTCGCAGCCGCCCGTCCCCAACCAAGCACAAGGGTGGGGGACGACGAGCGATACGCCGGAGGGGAGACCCTCACCCCCCGGCCCCTCTCCCAAGGCTGGGAGAGGGGGAGAAGGGTTCATCGTAGGGGCGGCTCGCAGCCGCCCGTCCCCAACCAAGCACAAGGGTGGGGACGACGAGCGATACGCCGGAGGGGAGGCCCTCACCCCCCGGCCCCTCTCCCAAGGCTGGGAAAGGGGGCTGGGTTCATCGTAGGGGCGGCTCGCAGCCGCCCGTCCCCAACCAAGCACAAGGGTGGGGGACGACGAGCGATACGCCGGAGGGGAGGCCCTCACCCCCCAGCCCCCTCTCCCAAGGCTGGGAGAGGGGGAGCTGCGAGCCGCCCGTCCTCGGCAAATCACAAGGGTGGGGAGGACCGGTGCAACGCAGCTACGAGCTGCGTCTACATTCACAAGGAGAGATGCTATGACCACATGGACCGATGAAGAGCTCAACAAAATCGGCAATGCAGAAGAGTTAGAGATCGCCCCGCGACAACCGGATGGCAAGCTGCGCAAGCCGCTGCCTGTCTGGGTGGTGCGCGTGGGCGACAACCTCTACGTCCGCTCCTATCGTGGGCGTGCGGGCGCCTGGTTCCGCGCGGCACAGGCCACCCACGCAGGACGCATCCGGGCCGGTGGCGTCGAGACAGACGTTGTCTTCATTGAAGAAAACGATCCTGCCATCAACGACCAGATCGACGCCGCCTACCACGCCAAGTACGGTCGCTATCCGCAGTATGTGGCGCCGATGGTGACGCCAGAAGTGCGGGCGACGACGCTCAGATTGACGCCGGCTTGAATATCTACTGACCACTAGTTGACTGTTTATCTTCCCGGAAGCTCCAAAGCTTCCGGGAAGATTGCGGAGCGATATCACGCGACAACCTAGAAATCAATAAAACAAAAACTTCTAGCGAACTATAGGAAGCCAAGGAGGATAAAAGGATGGACTACGTCAAACTCGGCAACACCGGACTGGATGTTTCTCGCATCTGCCTCGGCTGCATGAGCTTTGGCAAAGCGGAAGGCTGGGTCCACAACCCATGGGCGCTGGACGAGGAGGAGAGCCGCATCATCATCAAACGGGCGCTGGAACTGGGCGTCAACTTCTTCGACACGGCCAACGTCTACGCGCGTGGCGTCAGCGAGGAGATTTTAGGACGGGCGATCCGGGACTTCGCCAATCGCGACGAGGTGGTGATCGCCACCAAGGTGCGTGGCCGGATGCACGAAGGCCCCAACGGCGAGGGGCTTTCACGCAAGGCGATCCTGAGCGAGATCGACAAAAGCCTAAAGCGCCTGGGCATGGACTACGTAGACCTCTACATCATCCACCGCTGGGACTACAACACGCCGATCGAAGAGACCATGGAAGCCCTGCACGATGTCGTCCGGGCCGGCAAGGCTCGCTACATCGGCGCCTCGGCGATGTGGGCCTGGCAATTCCAGAAGGCGCTGTACGTGGCCGAAAAGCACGGCTGGACGCGCTTCGTCTCCATGCAGAACCACTACAACCTCATCTACCGAGAAGAGGAGCGGGAGATGATGCCGCTTTGCATCGCCGAGGGGATCGCCTCGACGCCTTACAGCCCGCTGGCCTCAGGTCGCCTGGCGCGCGATTGGTCGGAAACCACGACGCGCTACGAGACCGACCCAATCGCAAAGCGTAAGTACGACGCCACCGCAGAGGCGGATCGCCGGGTGGTCGAGCGGCTGGCTGAAGTCGCCCAAAAGCGCGGCGTCCCGCGCGGGCAGATCGCCCTGGCCTGGCTCCTGCACAAGAAGCCGGTCGTGGCGCCCGTCATCGGGGCCACCAAATTGTCGCACATCGAAACGGCGGTCGAGGCGACGTCCATCCAGCTCACCGCTGAGGAGATGGCGTACATGGAGGAGCCTTATGCGCCCCACCCGATCGTCGGGCACGAGTAACCGATGAAAGCAGGTCATCGCCTTCGGCGTGAGGCGGCTGATAGAGGAAACGCGCCTCTTACGCTGTGGACGCTCTGACACAGAAAGGATAGCAACACATCTTATGACATCTCCGGTGACGACAACTGCCGGCAAGGTCTCCGGCGCGTTTGACGAAAGCATCGGCGTCTATCGCTTCCAAGGCATCCCCTTCGCCGCGCCGCCGGTCGGCGACCTGCGGTGGAAGGCGCCGCAACCTGCGCCGCGCTGGTCCGGCGTGCGTCCGGCGATCCACTTCGGGCCGCGCGCCATGCAACTGCCCGTCTTTGGCGACATGAACTTTCGCTCCGATGGGATGAGTGAGGATTGTCTCTACCTGAATGTGTGGACGCCCGAGCCCTTCCCTGCGGCGCGGCTGCCGGTGCTGGTCTATTTCTACGGCGGCGGCTTCATCGCCGGCGACGGCTCCGAGCCGCGCTATGACGGCGCACAGATGGCGCGGCGAGGCATCGTCGCCGTGACGGTGAACTACCGGCTGAACATCTTCGGCTTTTTCGCCCACCCGGAGCTGAGCGCCGAATCGCCTCAACGCTGCTCCGGCAACTACGGCCTGCTCGATCAACACGCTGCGCTGCGTTGGGTGCAGGAGAATATCGCCGCCTTTGGCGGCGACCCCGGCCGCGTGACCATCGCCGGCGAGTCGGCCGGGGCGATATCGGTCAACGCGCAGATGGTTTCTCCGCTTTCGAGGGATTTGATTGCGGGCGCCATCGGCTCAAGCGGGGGAATCGGCGCCTTGCCACCCGTTCCGCTGGAAGAGGCGGAGCAACGCTGGCTGGCCTTCGCGAAAAAACTGGGCGCTTCGTCGCTGGCGGAGCTGCGCGCTATGCCGGCGGAGAAGCTGCTCAAGGCCACCGCCAACATGACGCCGCGTGAATTCCCCATCGTGGTGGATGGGTGGTTCTTTCCTCGGTCGCCGCTGGCCATGCTCGCCGCCGGAGAGCAGGCGCGCACACCGCTGATGATCGGCTGGAATTCCGAAGAGATGAACTACCGGGCGCTGCTGGGCGAGCAGGCGCCGACGCCCGAGCACTACGCAGCGGTGGTGCGGGAACTCTACGGCGAGCAGGCCGATGAAGTGCTTAGGCTCTACCCTGGCGAGACGCCGGAGCAGGTCGAACAGTCCGCCACCGACCTGGCCGGCGACCGCTTTCTGGTCTACAGCACATGGAAATGGGCGGACGAACATCGCAAAGCCGGCTGCCCGGTCTATCGCTACTATTACGCCCATCCGCGGCCGCCGATGGTTCCGGAAATGGGCGACGCTGTGGCCGGACTGGCGGGCGGCGTGATCCGCGACTCGGACGCAGCCGCCCAGGTCATCGCCATGCCTCCGGCCAAGGGCGCCGTGCATTCCGCCGACATCGAGTACGCGATGGGCAACCTGGCGACCAATCGGGTCTACGCCTGGACGGCGGAGGACGAGCAGGTCTCGGCGCTGATGCAGGGCTATTACGCCAACTTTGTCAAAACTGGCGATCCCAACGGGTCGGGTCTGCCGACATGGCCTCGTCTGGGCGAAGGCGCAGAGGAGCAGTACATGGTCTGGGATGTGCATCCCCACGTCAGGGTGGAGCGGAACCGGGCGCGCTATGAGTTCCATGACCGGTTCTGTCAAAACCTCTCATCTCCTGCATAAATGCAAACCGAACAACGGAGACTCAGATGCTCACACAAACCATCCAGCTCTATGAAAATCGCCCCCATGTAACTCTGACAACCTATCTATGGTCTGATTCGCCGGTTCTCCAGAACGGTCGAAAGCGCCCCGCCGTCCTGATCTGTCCAGGCGGAGCGTATCTCATCTGTTCCGATCGAGAGGCTGAGCCAGTCGCGTTGCGCTTTGCCGCTATGGGATATCACGCCTTTGTGTTGCGTTATTCCACCTACAGCGAGGGTGCGCCGTTTATTTTACCTCTCAGCGGAGAAGCCCAAAACCTGCCTGTCAATCCCCAATGCGTGCATCCGGCGCCGATGCGAGATCTAGCCAAGGCATTCCTTGTCATCCGCGAACATGCTGAGAAATGGCTGGTAGACGCTGAGAAAATCATCCTCTGCGGTTTTTCGGCGGGAGCGCACAACTGCGCCATGTACGCCGTGTACTGGCACACTCCGATCATTCATGAATTTTTCGGCAAGGAGCCCGAAGCGTTCAAGCCTGCGGCGGCGATCCTGGCCTACGGACTCTACGACTATCACCTGATGATGCGCGAGCGCGCAGACCCCCTGGCTCGCGCGATTTCAGAGGCGGCGAACATCGCATTCTTCGGCGCAAAGTCGCCCACAAAAGAAATGCTCGACGCGGCCAGCCCTGCCCTTCACGTCTCAAGACATACACCGCCCATCTTTCTTTGGGCGACTGCAACAGATGAGCTGGTGCCTGTTGAAAACACCACCCGCATGGCGCATGCACTTGCCCAGGCGGGCGCACCCTTTGAGGTTCATATTTTCGAGGAAGGAAGGCATGGCTTAAGTCTGGCTAACCAGGCTTCGGCGGAATCGCTGCTGGAGATGAATCCAGACGTAGAACCCTGGATCGACCTGGCCGAAGCATGGCTCAAAAAACGCTTTGCGCTCACGCTTCCGCCCCAACCGGCCTGGCTCGGCGCTTAGGAAGAACGTCGTGAAACATAGAAGTCAAAATAAAATGCACAAAAGGGGCGAACGATGACGAAGATTCTCATCGAGAAAAACATCATGGTTCCCATGCGCGATGGCGTGCGGCTGGCGACCGACGTTTATCGGCTGGAAGGGGCGGGGCCGGTGCCCGTGCTCATGGCGCGCACCCCCTACAACAAAGACGCCATCCTCAACGGCGGCACAAACTTCGACATCTTGCGCGCCGTGCAGGCGGGCTACGTCGTTGTCGTCCAGGACGTGCGCGGCCGCTATGCGTCCGAAGGCGAGTTTAACCCCCACTTTCAAGAGACGGAGGACGGCGTCGACGCCTTCGCCTGGGCGGCCGCCCAGCCCTGGTCGAGCGGCGACATCGGAACCTTCGGCGGGTCGTATCTCGGCTGCACGCAATGGCTGCCCGCGCGCGAACAGCCGCCTGCCTTGCGCGCCATGGCGCCTGCGGTCACCTTTTCCGATTTGTACGATGGCTGTATTTACCAGGGAGGCGCCAAAGTGCTGCACGACCTCCGTTGGGTGGCGGCGGCTATCGTTCCGGCGGAAATCGAGCGCCGCGTTGCGCGCGGGGAAGCCATTGTGGAAGCTCCCCCGCTGGAAGTGGAGGCGGCGTTGCATGAACTTCCGCTGGCCTCGCACCCCTTGATCCGCAGCTACGCCGCCTTTTACCACGAATGGCTGGCGCATCCCAGCGCAGACGCCTACTGGACGCCCGCCTCGCCCCGCGCAGGCTATGACCGCATCATGGCGCCGGCGCTCAACATCGGCGGCTGGTATGACATTTTCCTATGGAGCACCCTCGAAAACTACATGGGCATGAAGCGCCGCGGCGCCACCGAAGAAGCCCGCCGCCAGCGCCTCATCATCGGCCCCTGGACGCACATGAACTTCACCGGCAGCTTCCCCGACCGCGAATTTGGCCCGGCCGCCAGCAGCGCGGCCATCGACCTGCCGGGCATTCATCTGCGCTGGTTCGACCGCTGGCTGAAAGGGGTGGACAACGGCGTTGATCAAGAGCCGCCGGTGATGATCTTCGTCATGGGCGCCGACGAATGGCGCACGGCGCCGGACTGGCCCCTCCCCGGCACGCACTATCGCCCCTACTACCTGCACAGTCGCGGCGGGGCCAATTCCCTGCGCGGGGACGGATGGCTCTCCACCGAGCCGCCGGGCGATGAGCCGTCGGATATCTACCTCTACAATCCGCTGCGGCCGGTTCCAACCGTGGGCGGGCAGGTGATCCTCCCCGGCGCCAATGCCATGGGGCCATGCGACCAACGCAAAGTCGAGCAACGCGACGATGTGCTGGTGTATGACACCCCGCCGCTGGAGCGCGCCGTCGAAGTCATCGGGCCGATTGAGCTGCGGCTCTTTGTCGCGTCTTCTGCGCCGGACACCGACTTCACGGGCAAGCTGGTGGACGTTCATCCCGATGGCCGCGCCATCATCCTGACGGAGGGCATCCTGCGGGCGCGCTATCGCAACTCGTTGACGACGCCCGAACTCCTCGAGCCAGGCGCCATTTACGAGCTGCGCCTCAACCTGTGGGCGACGGCGAATGTGTTTTTGCCCGGCCATCGCATCCGGCTGGAGGTGTCGAGCAGCAACTTTCCGCGCTTCGACCGCAATAGCAACACCGGCGGCGTCATCGCCCAAGAACCGCGCGAACGCTATCAACCGGCGGTCAATCGCATCTTTCACGACGCTGCGCATCCGTCCTGCCTGATCCTTCCCATCCTCGAGCGATGAAGGCAATCGATGAAGGCAACCATCGTGCATCGGCTCAAGTTCATATCCAATCTCAGCGACAATGTGCGGGGCGTCAGCTTTTTAACGCTGGCGCTCCTCACCATTTCCTTGCAAACCGTCGCCGTGAAGTGGATCAGCGACGACTATCCGGTCTTGCAGATCGTCCTCCTGCGCAGCCTGGCGGCCTTGCCCTTCACGTTGTTGCTCTATCGCTATGAAGGCGGACGCGGGCTGCCAAGGACGCACCAACACAGGCTTGCATTCACGCGCGGCCTCTTTCTGTTTTTCTCCTACACCACCTTCATGATGGGGCTGGCGGCGCTGCCGTTGGCCGAAGTCGGCGCCATTCGCAACTCCGGCCCGCTGATGATCACCTTCCTATCGGTCATCCTGCTGGGTGAACGCGTGGGGTGGCGTCGCTGGCTGGCGCTGCTCGTCGGCTTCCTCGGCGTGTTGCTGATCGTCCGCCCCGGCTCTACGACCTTCAATCTAGGGTCGATCTTCGTGCTGATCTCCGTCGTGCTCTATGCGCTGACCGCCATCGTCACGCGCAAGCTCCACGCCACCGACAGCAGCGCAACAATGGCCTACTCCAGCACGCTGGTCTACCTGGTCGCCGCCGCTGCGTTGGCGCCGCTGGCCGTCCTGATGGGGGAGACCCCAGACGCGCATCCAAGCATTGCCTTTCTGCTGCGCCCCTGGGCGCTGCCCACGCCCCTGGACTTCGCCATCATGGCCGGTTTGGGTGCGCTGTGGGCGGCCTGGATGTATTTCCTGGCGCGCGCCTACAGCCTGGCGCAGGCATCGGTCGCTGCGCCCTTTGAATACCTGGCCCTGCCCATCGACGCCATGTGGGGCTTCCTGATCTGGGGCGAAGTTCCCACCTGGCTGACGTGGATCGGCGCTGCGCTGACGATCGTCAGCGGGTTATATGTTTTGTATCGAGAGCGGAAGTAAACGGCCTGTCACTTACATAGGTCATCGCCTCCGGCGCGACATCGCTGTCCAACGGAACCTGCTACGAGCCGCAGCTACGTGGAAAATCAGATTATTTTGTGAATTTTCATCAATGGTGGGTGAGCAATCTCAAAGGAGATAAAAACGCATGGATATTCACACCCTACGCCGCTATATCGCCGCACGCGACGCCATCAGCATTTTAGAGACCATCGATGTGGCCACCGGCGTCCGCTCTGTCTTGAGAGAATTCGATTACGTCATCGAGGCGCCCAATTGGACGCGCGATGGTCGCTTTCTGGTCTACAACAGCGGCGGACGCCTCTACACCTATGAACTCGCCACCGGTGCGGTGACGCAAGTCGACACAGGGTTTGCCATCGACTGCAACAACGACCATGTCCTCTCGCCAGACAACACGCGGATCGCCATCAGCCATTTCACCTACGAAGATGCGTTATCGAGGATTTACATCGTGCCCTTTCACGGCGGCGAGCCAGTGCTGGTGACGGCAAATGGCCCCAGCTATCTGCACGGCTGGTCGCCCGACGGTGGCACGCTGGCGTATTGCGCCGAACGCAACGGCGACTATGACATCTACACCATCTCGGTGGACGGCGGCCCGGAAACGCAACTGACAAACTCGCCCGGCCTCGACGACGGTCCTGAATACTCCCCCGATGGTCGCTACATCTGGTTCAACTCTGTGCGCAGCGGATTGATGCAAATCTGGCGCATGGACGCCGACGGCGCCAACCCGGTGCACATGTTCCAGGAGGAGGCCAACTGCTGGTTCCCGCACGTCTCCCCGGACGGCAAATGGGTGGTCTATCTGGCGTATGACAAAGACGAGGTGGCGCCGGGCGATCATCCGGCCAACAAGCACGTGGAGCTGCGCCTGGCCCCCGCTGCCGGCGGCGCCTCGCGCACCATCGCTAAATTGTTCGGCGGACAGGGGACAATCAACGTGAATTCGTGGGCGCCCGACAGCCGCACGTTGGCGTTCGTGTCCTATCGGCTCAAGGCGTAACCAGAAACTTGCTGAAGCAACGAAATTTCAACCGCGGATGACGGTGATTCCTAGCCTCTCAAAAGACGCCACCACGGCGTCAGGCGCAAAGCGCTCGGTCACCGGGTGCGTCACCACCTCACCCTACGCACTCCATCAATTCGCTATCAGCGGCAGATGGAGACAGTGTTGGCCGGAGTCGTTCACCGGCTGCTGACAGGGAGTGGGCGTCGCTGCTGTGACCCGGTAGACGTGCACCACCGGCTCATCGCCATACTGCTCCGTGATGTAGAGCCGACCGGCGTCGGGGTCAAAGGCGGCGCCGGCGATGCTTGCACCGCCTACAGCGTCCATCTCTGTCAGCCGCCACACCGCATAGGGCTGCACCTCCCAGGGCCGCAGCTGGCCTTGCTTCACGGCCAGCAGGTCCAGGGCGTCGTAAGCCCACACCTGATGCACATAAGGATAGGCGTGAGGGCCTTTGTAGGGGTCTACAGGGTCATTGCACTCCTCGCTCGCGCCGTAACAGTAGGGGCCAATGCCATGTCTGCCGACGAAGAGCAGGCTGCGACTGCGCGGCGGGAAAGCCATGCCCACAATCTGCGTCGTAAGGTTGAAGAGGTTGTTCTGGGCGTCCTCTGGCGCGAGCGGATGCTCCAGAGGATAGTGCAACAGAGGGCTGGCAGGGGCGGGATTGCGACGGCCGACGTCCTCTGGGTCGAAGACGGAGGCGGCCGGCCCTGCCGACGTTCGGCTGATGATGGGAATGCAACACTGACCGGTGAGAGCAGGGCCGCCCAGGGACGCTTGCCATTCCTCTGGGATGATCGTCATGTAGCCGGCGACGACGCCCGCCTGTTCTCCCACCTGCTCCGGGCCGACGACGTCGCCGGTCAGCGCGAGATCCGTGCTGGAGGCGAAATGAGAGCGCGTCTGGCTGACGTCTGCGTCGTAATACCCATAGGCGGAGACGATCAGCCGTCCGCCATAGACCAGGGCGCCTCCTAAATTGGGCATGTCGTCCACGAAATCGAGCCGTCCTTCGGTCACATCGGTGCAATCCTGGCGCAGCGCAGCTGTCTCGGCGAGATGCACGGTGGAAGGGATGGCGATCTCCGCCAGACGCTGCCACCAGGCGTGGCAACCGATGAACAGGCCCGTTGAGGTCCCCTCCGTTGATCCGGATGGATTCACCGCCAGGGCGTAACCGCCCCAGGCCAGGGAATTGCCGGCGCGGTCTTCGTGAGGTGCACGAAAAGCGCCGAGATAGATGAAGTCAGAGGAGGTGATGAGAGGAAGGAGGGCTAAGGGGGCAGGGACGGTGGAACTGTCTACTAGCCGCCGACCCACGCTGACTTCCGATGCCGCGCCAGGGATGAATGTAACCGCCGCCAGCAACAAGACGGTTATTGCAACTATTTTAGGATGCATATGGGGGAGCCTTTGGAAAAGGAATGGAAAGGAATCGGCATGAAGCTATTACAACATCCTTTTCCTGACGAATCCAAAACACGAATATGTTGGCGATGAAACGATGTTTCGCAGGCAACTAATGAATCTCTCCTCGGCGACGCCTGCAAAACTCTCACCCCTGTCCCACCCACACTTTCACAAGTCTGGCTCACTGCACAGCGTCAACTCGAACTTGGCTCGCCTGGCCGACGCTCCCTCGCCTGCGCCGATAATTTGACGCTGCGACAGGCTTCAAGTAAACTGTGCTCCGTTGGGAGGCGCAGGGATGCATGCAGAAAACGCATTCCGTTGCCCCTCTCGTGGAAAAGCATCAACAATCTGTCCGTTTCTTTTTCGCTGTGGTGCGGCTGCAATCCTGAGATCCGATCAGATGCAGCCGTTAAATGCGAAGCCGGTGCAAATCCGGCGCTGCCGCGCAACTGTGATCGTGAAGGCGCTCCTTCGCGTCAGCCAGGTCGCCAGCCCAGCGAAGCCCTTGCCCCTTGCGCGCGCTGAAGGGGGAGGGCGCAGATGCGAACCATTGCATTGCAAAGAAATGTCGACCGCCCGGCTCGCCTGAGCCTGATTGTCGAGGAAAACGCCCGGCGCGCAACCGGGCGTTTTTGATTGGTCGAATGCTTTAAGCCGATCTCGCTGAAAGGAGAAACGATGATCTCGAAACCTTCGTTGCGCAGACGAACCATGCAGATCGCCACCATCACCGTCGCCTTGAGCCTTCTGGCCACGCGGCCGGCGCACGCCATGCACATCATGGAAGGATTTCTGCCGTGGCCATGGGCGCTCTTTTGGTGGCTCATGACGCTGCCCTTCTGGATTTGGGGCGTGCGCCGCCTGGTCTTCCTCATGCGCGAGCGGCCGGAGACCCGGATGATGCTCGGCGTGGCCGGCGCCTTCACCTTTGTGCTGAGCGCGCTCAAATTGCCCAGCGTGACCGGCTCCAGCAGCCATCCCACCGGCACGGGCCTGGGCGCCATCCTGTTCGGCCCTGCGGTGATGAGCGTGATCGGCTCGATCGCGCTGCTCTTTCAGGCGCTCTTGATCGCGCATGGCGGATTGACGACGCTGGGCGCCAACGCCTTCAGCATGGCCGTCGTCGGTCCGTTCGTGGCGTGGGGCGTCTGGAGAATGATGCGCAAGCGCTCGCTCTGGCTCGCCGTTTTCCTGGCCGCGGCGCTGGCGAATCTCTCCACCTACGTGGTCACGTCGGCGCAGCTTGCGCTCGCTTACCCGGATGCAACGAGCGGTTTCATCGGCGCATTGATGAAATTCGGCGCCATCTTCGCCGTGACGCAAATTCCGCTCGCCATCAGCGAAGGCATCTTGACCGTTCTGCTCTTCAACGCCTTGCAAAGCAACGCCGCCGCTGAGTTGCGCTCCTTGGGCGCGCTGGAGAATGTCGCATGAAAGACGCAAAACCTTCGACTTCGTTGAGTCCATGGATCGTTTTGACCCTGATTGCGCTCTTTGCGCTATTGACCGTCGCCCCGTTGCTCTGGCTCGAAAACTCTGAGTTTCCCGGCGCCGATGCACTCGCCGAGGAGGCCATTCAGGAGATTGCGCCCGACGTAGAGCCATGGTTTCAACCGCTGTGGGAGCCGCCGGGAAGCGAGACGGAAAGCCTGCTTTTTGCGCTGCAGGCGGCGATCGGCGCAGGCTTCATCGGTTACTTTTTCGGCTGGCAGCGAGGGCGAAAAGAGGCGGCTCCGACAGGCCGGAGGGGCGCGCCTCCGGCGTGATCGGATGGCCCGTCCGGCCACAGTCCAAACCCACGAAACACGGTTCTCATGCATCGACTCGACGCTTATGCGCACGCCAGCCGGCTGCGCCATGTGCATCCGCTGAACAAGTTCGCCTTTGCGCTGACCGTCATCGCGCTCTGTCTGGTTCTGGATCGACCGGCGGTGAGCGCGGCGGCGCTGTTGTGGATGGCGGGGCTGAGTCTGCTCTGGGGCGGTGCAACGCCTGGCTTTGTGTTGCGCCTGCTCGCAGCCGAGGGCCTTTTCCTGGCGCTCGGCGTGGTCGCCGTGGCCGTGCAAATCGGCCCGGTCGGGCAGGGAGGCGGATGGTCGGCGACGGTCACGCCCGCCTCCCTGGCGCAAGCAGGCGCGCTGCTGTTGCGCGCTTTCGCCTGCGCCAGCGCCATGAATTTTCTGGCGCTCACGACGCCGATCCTGGAGCTGGCGGCGGCAGCGCAGCGATTCCGCGCGCCGGCGGCGCTACTCGATGTGACGCTGATGATGTATCGCTCTGTGTTTTTGCTTTTGGAGACGCTGATGCGAATGCAACGCGCACAGGAAAGCCGCAATGGCTACGCCTCTTGGTCAGCGACGATGCGCAGCGCAGCGGCGTTGGGAAGCCAGTTGTTCGCCGCAAGCTGGCGCTCCGGCCAGCGCATGGAGATGGCGTTGCAGGCGCGCGGCTACGAAGGCGGCGCGCTGCCTATGCTGACGCCCGCCTACACACTCTCTCGGACCTGGCCGGCTGTAGCCTGCCTTGTCCTTGCCACCTTGCTCGGATTGGCCTGTCTATGACGACGACTTCCTTGCTTGCGTTTGAGGCGCTCCACTATCGTTATCCAGGAGCCGACGCTCCGGCGCTGCGCAGCGCCTCCCTGGAGGTGAGGGCCGGAGAAAAAATTGCGCTCATGGGGCGCAACGGCTCCGGCAAGAGCACTTTGCTGCTTCACGGCAACGGTCTCTTGCGCCCGCAGCAAGGCGTCGTCCGCTGGCAAGGGGAGGCGATCGCTTACACCAGGCCAGCGCTGCGCGCGCTGCGCAGCCGGGTGGGGCTGATCTTCCAAAACCCAGACGAGCAGCTCTTTGCCCCAACCTTGCTCCAGGACCTGGCCTTTGGCCCGTTGAATTCGGGTGCATCGGAGCAGGAGGCGCGCCAGCGGGCCGAATGGGCCGCCGCGCGCTGCCGAATCGAGCATCTGTTGGCGCAGCCGCCTCACGCCCTCAGCGGCGGGCAGAAGCTCTGCGCGGCGCTGGCGGGCGTCCTGGCGATGCGACCCGCCGTCTTGCTGGCGGATGAGGTCACGTCCGGCCTCGATCCGTGGATGCGGCGCAACGTGTTGTCGATCCTCGACGAGCACGTGGCCGAAGGAGGCGCCGTCGTGCTCTCCACGCACGAGCTGGACGTCGCCCGCCACTGGGCTGATAAAATTGCCCTCATGGAAGAAGGGTGCGTTGTGCATGTAGCCCCGCCTCGGGAATTTTTTGCTTCGCCGGCCTGGCGCGCACGCATCGGCGCCGACCTGTGGCTATTCTCCGACGCGACGCCGATGCACCACGCGCCACGCAGCACGTAACAGGTTCAAAGGGAAACGCAATGCCTGAATTTTCTCCCACCGCCCTGATTTTCATCGGCCACGGCAGCCAGGATATGGAAGGCGTCCAGGAGTTTTTTCACCTTGCTCACATCCTGCAGACGCGCGTCCCTGCAAAGCTTTACCCGTGCTTTCTGGAGTTCAGCGAGCCGCCCATCGCCGAAGCGGTGCGGCAATGTGTGGAAGCAGGCCATCGCCAGATCGTGGTGGCGCCGCTTTTCCTGGGGCCGGCGGGGCACCAGAAAAACGACATTCCCACCTTGCTCAACTGGGCGCGCGCGCGCTGGCCAGAGGTCGAATTTCGCTACGCTGCGCCCCTTGGCGTTCAGTACGCGCTGCTTCAAGCGCTGGATGACCGTTGTCGCCGCGCGCTCCAGGGCGCTGCTTCAGCGCCGGACGACTCGTCAAACGACCTTCCCGTCCGGCTGCCTCGCACCGCCATCGCGCTCATCGGTCGCGGAACCGGCGACCCCGACAGCAATAGCGACGTCGCCAAGATGGCGCGCCTCCTGGCGGAGGGATGGGGCTATGAGTGGGTGGAATATGGCTTCTACAGCATCGCCCGTCCTGGCGTCGCCGAGACGCTGGAGCGCTGCATTCACCTCGGCGCCGAACGCATCGTCGTGGCGCCATTTCTGCTCTTCACCGGCCGCATCCACCGGGGCATTCTGCGCCAGGCCAAAGCCGTGGCGGCGGCGCATCCCGACGTAGAGATGCGCTTCGCAGAGCACTTGCACAGTCACGCAGGCGTGGTGGAGGCGATCCTCCAACGCTATCGGGAAGCCGTCGAAGGAAACGCAAGCATGACTTGCGACCTGTGCAAATATCGCCATCGCATGCCCGCCTACGCCGACGATTCCGGTGCGCCTCAATCTTCCGATCACCGCCACGGCCTGCGCGGCGTCTCCCATTCCCACGGCATGGAGCGTCTGGCGGCAATCCTGCCTCCACGCTATCAGGGAGGACGCGCCGTCAGCGCGGCGCCGATGGCCGCCGCGCCGCTCGTCTACGATGCAGAAGGCCGCGTGGCCTGGGATCGCATCTGGGGCGTGGACGATCCGGAGAACCCCTTCTGCGAGCTGGCGCTGGCCGGCGGACCCCCCCATCGTGGGGAGCTGCTCGAACCCGTGGACCCTCAGGAAGCGCTCGCCGATCCGGAAGGTTGTGCGCGCGTGGCGGAAGAGATCAGCCGCGGGGTGCGCATGACCACCGGCCTGTCCACCGTTCCCTCCCGCGCGCCGGGGTGGCTGGGCATCCAATGTGCAAGTGAAGAGATGGCGATCTGGCTCTTGCGCGCCATTGTGGTGGAAAATATCGCCGTGCGACGCGAAGGCTGCGTGCTGTACGTGCCGGTCGGCCCCCGCTTCCGGCTCGAATCTGAAATCAAAAACGTGGTCACCGCCGTCGCCAAAACCTATCACTACTGGAGCGAACATTTGCGGGAGCAGGCAGCGCGATGAGTCTAACGCCCGCCGCCATCACCGAACGATCCTTCGCCATCATCCGCGAGGAGCTGGCCGCGCAGGGGCTGGTCTTCGCGCCGCCGGCCGACGTCGTGATCCATCGCATCATCCACGCCACCGCCGATTTTGATTTCGCCCGCATCACCCGCTGGAGCGAGGGCGCAATCGAGGCGGGCGTTCATGCGCTGCGACGAGGGCGCCCGATTCTGGCCGACGTTCAAATGGTGCGCGCAGGCGTCAGCGCAGAAATTGCCACGGCGATGGGCGTCTCGGTGTATTGTTTTGTCAACGAAGCGCAGGTGTGCGCCCAGGCCCGCCAGGAAAACATCACCCGCAGCGCTGCGGCCATTCGTTACGCCGCGGCGCAAGGACTGTTGGCGGGCGCGGTCGTCGCCATCGGCAACGCGCCGACCGCCCTGCTGGAAACGCTGACCTTCGTCGATCGAGGCGTGCGGCCGGCGCTGATCATCGGTGCGCCGGTCGGTTTTGTGGGGACGGCGGAGAGCAAGGCGCTGCTCACCCGCCGCACCGATGTTCCATGGATCACGACGGAAGGGCGCAAGGGCGGCTCGCCCGTAGCGGTCGCCATCGCCAATGCCCTGTTGCGGCTGGCTGCAGGCCGCACGGCCACGGAGGTCTTATGAACGACAGGGTTCCGCCGCGCAATCGGCGCAGGGGGCGCACAGGGTACACGACCGGCAGCAACGCCGCCGCCGCCGCCAAAGCAGCGACGCTGGCCCTCTTCACCCGCCGGTGGCCGGAGCAGGTCACCATCACGCTGCCCATCGGCGAAACGGCCACCATGACGCCCGTTCATCCGCGGCTGGAGGAACACAGCGCCTACTGCTGCATGGTGAAGGACGCTGGCGACGACCCCGACGTGACCCACGGCGCGCTTATTTGCGCGGAGGTGCGCATCGTCGCCGAGCCGGGCGTGCACATCGACGGCGGCGTGGGCGTCGGTCGCGTCACGCTGCCGGGGATCGGGCTGCCCGTCGGCGCTGCAGCGATCAACCCGGTGCCGCGACGCCAGATCACGGAAAACGTGCTCGACGCCGTCATCGCCGCCGCGCCCGGCGGCGCAGCATGGCTGGAGAAGCACGGGCTGGAGGTGATCATCAGCGTCCCCGACGGCGAGCGGTTGGCGCAGCGCACGCTCAACCCGCGGCTGGGCATCCTGGGCGGCATCAGCATCCTCGGCACGACGGGCAAGGTCTTCCCCTACAGCACCGCCGCCTGGCGCGCCAGCGTGGTTCAAGCGGTGGAAATGGCGGCTGCCAATCACGTTGCGCGCGTGGCGCTGGCGACCGGCGGCCGCTCCGAACGCTTCGCCATGCAGCTCTTCCCGGAGCTGCCCGAGGTCGCCTTCGTCGAGCTGAGCGTCTTCACCGGCGACGCGCTGAAAACCTGCGTCGCCATGGGCGTGCGCTCGGTCGTCTTCGTAGGCATGATCGGCAAAATGATCAAGACGGCGCAGGGACACATGCAGACCCACGTCGCCGGCAATCAGGTCGATTTTGACTTCCTGGCGCGCGTCTGTCGAGAGACGGGCGCGCCGGACGCGCTGGTGGAAGCCGTCGCCAACGCCAACACAGGACGCCATTTCCTGGAGCTCTGCCAGGCGGCGCATTTCACCGCGCCACTGCAACGCATCGCCGAGCTGGCGCTCGAAGCCTGTCTAGAATTTGTGCGTAAGCAAGGCGGCGCATTAGAGATGGAGACGATCCTGATCGACTTCAACGGCGAGGTGCTCGGCCGCGCCCGAGGCGCCATTGAATCCTCTCAGGCAGATCGGCTGTCCAGCGCTCTCCCCACTGCTCCTTTGCTGCAACGGTTGGCAGAGGATCCGACGCATGCCTACGACGACGATGAGCCGTTGGAGGACGCAGCATGAAGCGGACGCCTGTGCTGGTGGTGGGAATCCACGCCGGCGGGGTGCAGATGTTGCCGCCGACGCTGCGGGAGCGCATTGAAGCGGCGCAGGTGTTGATCGGCGGCAAACGGCACCTGGCCGCTTTCCCGGCCTTTACGGGAGAAACCATCGTCATCGCTGCGGACGCCGGTTTCGCCGTTGCGCGCGCCCGGCAGGGCTGGGAGGCAGGCGAGAGCGTGGCGGTGCTGGCCTCCGGCGACCCGCTCTGGTATGGCTTCGCCGCCACGCTGCGCAAGGCGCTGCCTCCAGAGGCGCTGGAAATTCACCCGGCGCCCGCCTCGTTTCAACTGGCCTTCGCCGCACTGGCCGAACCCTGGCACGATGCAGCGCTGCTCAGCGCGCATGGCCGACCGCTGGCCGCAATGCTTCCACAGGCGCTCGCTGCGCCTAAGGCCGCCATTCTCACCGACCCCGTGCAGACGCCGGCCGTCGTTGCACGGGCGCTGATCGCCGCCGGCATGAGCGCCGACGCCCCATGCGCCGTGTGCGAAAATCTGGGCGCAGACAACCAACGCGTGCTGCGCATGACGTTGGCGGAAGCAGCGCAACAGGAGGAGTTCGCGGCGTTGAACGTCTTCGTCGTGTGGAATCCACGCCCGCGACGGCCGCGGCCGCCCGGGCTGCCCGACGAGGCGTTCATCACGCTGGCCGGCCAAATCACCAAGCGGGAGATTCGCCTGCTCTCGCTGGCCGAACTGGCGCTCGGCGCCGATGAAGTGCTGTGGGACATTGGCGCAGGCAGCGGCGCAATCGCCATCGAGGCGGCCATCAGTCAACCCACCGCCTGCGTCTACGCGGTCGAACGCCGGCCCGAATTTTGTGCATGCATTCGGCAGAACCTTGTCCGCCTCGATGCGCCCAACGTGCAGGTTGTGGAGGGGAGCGCGCCGGAAGCCTGTCGCGACCTGCCCGATCCCGACGCCGTCTTCATCGGCGGCTCTGGCGGACGCCTGGCGGAGCTGGTCGGCATGGCGCAGGAGCGCCTGCGCCGCGGCGGGCGGTTGGTCGTCAATCTGGTCACGTTGGACAGCCTGGAGACCCTGCGGCGACTGGCGCCTGAGGCCCAGGTGGCGCTGGCGCAGATCGGCCGGGGCAAGACGATTCAATCCTCCCTGCGGCTGGAGGCTTTGAACCCGGTCTTTATCTTCACCTGGCGAAAGGCAAACGGGCAATGACAACCATGACGAAAACCTCGCTTTTAACCGCCGTCGGCCTGGGGCCGGGCGATCCGGAATGGATCACCGTCAAGGCTGTGCGCGCCATCGAACAGGCGCAGGTGGTGTTCGCGCCGCGCAGCCGCGACGGCGACGCCAGCCTGGCCCTGCGCATCGCCGAACCGTGGCTGCGGCCCGAGCAGCGCATCGTCGAGCTGGCGCTGCCGATGACGCGCGATCCCGACCTGCTGACGCCGACCTGGGAGGCCGCCGCCGATCAGATCGCAGCCGCATTGCAGCCGGGCGCGCAGGGCGTCTATCTGTTGTTAGGAGACCCGCTGCTCTACGGCACCTTCACCTACCTGTGGAGCGAGCTGGCGCAGCGCCATCCGCACGTTCAGGTCAGCGTCGTTCCCGGCGTCACCTCGTTCGCCGCCGCGGCCGCGCGTGCAGGCGTCGTGCTGGCGACCACCTCAGAGCGGGTGGCGATCCTGCCCGCCAGCTACGAGACCGACGCCGCTGTGCTGCAGCGGCTGCTGGCGGACTTTGAAACCGTGATCCTGATGAAGGTGGGCGCCGCGCTCCCTCGCGTGCTCGGCGCGCTCGAAACCTTAGGCCTGCTCGACGCCGCAGTTTACGCCGAACGCGTCGGCATGCCCGAAGAACGCATCGTCGATGATCTGCGGACGTTGCGCACCGAGACGGAGCCGCGCCCCTATCTTTCGCTCCTGATCGTGCGCCGCTCTCAACGCGCGCCCATCCGTCTGCCCGTGCAGGGGGCCTGGCCCTCGACGATTTCACCGACCTCAACTTCACCGACCTCAACAGCTTCACCGGAGTCGCTATGATTCAGGCCAGACCGGGAACCGTCTACTTCATCGGCGCAGGCCCAGGCGCAGCCGACCTCATCACCGTGCGCGGGCGCGATCTCATCGCTCAGGCCGACCTCGTGCTGTACGCCGACAGCCTGGTGACGCCGGAGGCCGTAACGGCGGCCGCGCGGCCCAATGCGCGCGTCCTCGGCTCCTCGGCGATGCATCTCGACGAAATCATGGCGCTGATGATCGACGCCGCGCGCCGCGGGGAAGTCGTCGCCCGCGTGCACAGCGGCGACCCGTCCATCTACGGCGCCATCCACGAGCAGATGGCCCGGCTGGAAGAGGCGGGCGTCCCCTACGCGATCGTCCCCGGCGTGGCCTCGGCCTTTGCCGCCGCCGCCCGCCTCGGCGTGGAGCTGACCGTGCCCGACCTGGTGCAGACGGTGATTTTGACGCGCGCAGCCGGCCGCGTGCCCATGCCGGCCGGTGAGCAACTGCGTGACCTCGCCGCGCACGGCGCAACGCTCGCCATCCATCTCAGCGTCACGCGCATCCGACAGGTGGTGGAGGAATTGCTCGCCGGCGGCGCTTACTCGCCCGCCACGCCGGCGGCAGTGGTGCATCGGGTGACCTGGCCCGACGAAAGCTACGTCCTCGGCACGCTGGCCGACATCGCCGACAAGGTGCGCGCCGCAGGTTATACGCGACAGGCGCTGATTCTCGTGACGCCGGCGCTGGACCCGACGCTCAAACAGGCGGAGCAACGCTCGGCCAGTCATCTGTATGCCCCCCACTACACCCACCGCTTTCGGAGGGCGACCGCGCGGCCAACGACTGAAGCGCCGCCGACAAATCACCCGGAGACGCCTTCGGCTTTGCCCAACCAAGGCCCGATCTGCATCGCAGTCACGCGCCGGGGCGCGGCGTTGGCGCAACGGCTGGCGACGGCGCTCGAAGGCGAAGCATGGCTGCCGCAGCGGCCAGGCGATGAACCATCGGAGCGCACGCATCGCTACGCGGGCTCCGTGCTTGCCGAAGTGCGCCGCCGTTGGCAGGAGCGACGACCGCTCCTGTTGATCATGGCGGCCGGCGTCGCCGTGCGCGCAGTGGCGCCCCTGGTGAGCGAAAAAACACACGATCCGGCTGTGCTCTGTCTGGATGAGCAGGGGCGCTTCGTGATTCCATTGCTCGGCGGTCACCAGGCCGACGCAAACCGGCTGGCGCAGCAAGTCGCCGCCATCACGGGCGGAACAGCCGTCGTCACCACCGCCAGCGACGGCCAGGGCAAGCCGGCGCTGGATCGTCTGGCGGAAGAGCTGGGCTGGCGCATCGACCCGGAGAGCGCCTTGACGCATACGATGGCCCGCTTCGTCGACGATGACCGCATCGGGCTTTGGATCGACCCGCGCATTCCCCTCGCCGAGGCGGAGCGTCTGCGCGAGCAACTCAGCGGCTGCGCCAACCTCGAGGAAATTGCAGAGCCGGAGGCGTTGAAAACGCCTGATTACGCCGCCGGGATCATCGCAACGCCCGGCCTGGTTGAAACGCAGGTGACCGCCAAAAGCCTCATCTATCGACCACCATTGCTCGTCGCCGGCATCGGCTGTCGAAAAGGAGCGACGTCGGAGGCGCTTCAACAGGCGCTCCGCATCGCCTTTGAGGAAGCCGGCCTGTCGCTGCATAGCCTGGCTGCGCTCGCCACTGCGGAGCTAAAGGCCGAAGAACCCGGTCTGCGCCGCCTGGCCGACGCCCTGCGCGCGCCGCTGCACGTGATCCCTCATCACCGGCTGCAACAGCTCGCTCCGGAGACATTCACCGCCAGCGCGGCGCAGGAAAAATTCGGGCTGCCGGGCGTGGCCGAGCCTTGCGCCATGCTGGCGGCAGGCGGGCCCTTGTTGGCGCCCAAACGCAGTTTCGAGCAATGCACGGTCGCCATTGCGTTGCGCAATCAAACAAACAGCGGAAGGGAGAATGCATGAGCGGAGCGCTCTTTTTGGTGAGCATCGGGCCGGGCGACCTGAACCATCTGACGCTGGCTGCCCAGCATCACCTGCGGGCGGCGGAGGTGGTGATCGGCTACCAATTGTATGTCGACTTGATTCGCCCGTTGCTTGCCGAGCATCAGGACGTTGTGCTCAGCCCGATGGGCGAGGAGGTCGAACGGGCGCGCACAGCCATCGAGATGGCGCGACAGGGGCGTCGCGTGGCCTTGATCAGCAGCGGGGATGTCGGCGTGTACGCCATGGCTGCGCCGGTCTTTGAGCTGTTGCGCAGCCAGAACTGGCAGGGACACGATCCGCCGGTGGTGGTGACGCCGGGCGTCAGCGCGTTCCAGGCGGTCGCTGCGCGCGTGGGCGCGGCGATCGGCCATGATTTTTGCGCCATCAGCCTGAGCGACCTGTTGACGCCCTGGCCGATCATCGAGCGCCGCATTGCCGCTGCAGCGTGGGGAGATTTCGTCATCGCCTTCTACAACCCACGCAGCAAGGAACGTTCGTGGCAGCTCGGAAGAGCCATGGAGATCTTGCGACGATTTCGCCCTCCTTCGACGCCGGTGGCGGTGGCGCGCAACATCACGCGCCGCAACGAACGCGTGCAGGTGACGACGCTGGAGGCGCTCGACGTGGAGACGGTCGATATGTTTTCGCTGGTGCTGGTCGGCAACAGCCAGAGCTTCATGGTCGCCGGCCATTTTGCCACCCCGCGCGGGTATGCGGCCGGTCACCTGGATAAGTTCGCACCGGAAGGGATCGTCGAATCCCCCAATGCGGCCAACATGACAACTGCTGGCGTTCGCTTGCTCTATCCCATCACCCTGACGCAGCTCGCAGGCGCCGCGGTCGTGGTCTGCGGGGGCGGCAAGGTGGGCGAACGCAAGGTGCGCGGGCTGCTCGACGCAGCGACGGCTGAAGGCGCTGCGCCGCGCATCCGACTGATCTCGCCGACGGCGACGGAGACCTTGCAACGATGGGCGGCGGAGGGGCGCATCGACTGGGAGGCGCGGCCCTATGCGCCGGGCGACCTGGTCGGCGCAAGGCTGGTCTTCGCCGCCACGTCGGAGCGAGCGGTCAACGCCGCCATCGCGCAGGAGGCTGCAGCGGTCGGCGCACTGTGCAACGTGGCCGACGCGCCCGAGGAAGGAGATTTTCATGTTCCGGCTGTGCTGCGCACCGAAGACGCGCTCATCGCCGTGAGCACGGGCGGCGCAGACCCACGGCGTGCAGCAGCCTGTCGCGACCAAATCGGACGATTGCTGGCGCAGGCAAGAAACCATAGAGAGGATACGGAATGACGGGAAAGGCCTATCTGGTGGGCGCCGGACCGGGACGCCCAGACCTGATTACGGTGCGCGGGCTGGAGCTGCTGCGCCGCGCCGACGTCATCCTCTACGACCGCCTGATTGCGCAAGAGCTATTGGACGAGGCGCGGCCCGACGCCGAGCGCATCTTCGTCGGCAAAGGTCGCGATTGTCACGTGGCCACGCAGGCGCAGATCAACGCATTGCTGGTGGATCGCGTGCAACGGGGCAAAATGGTGGTGCGGCTCAAAGGCGGCGATCCGCTGATCTTCGGCCAGGGCGGGGAGGAGATGGAGGCGCTGGCCGCAGCGGGGCTGACTTACGAAGTGGTGCCGGGCGTCAGCTCGGTGAACGCAGCCGCCGCCTACGCCGCCGCGCCGCTGACGAAGCGTGGGGTCGCCTCCGGCTTTGCCGTGCTCACCGGCAGCGAAGCGCCGGACAAACCGGGCAGCCAGCTGGAATGGCGCGCCCTGGCGCACGCCCCCACCCTGGTGATCCTGATGGCGATGAAAAACATCGGCTCCATCTGCCAGGCGTTGTTGGAGGCCGGTCGCTGCGCAGAGACGCCTGCGCTGGTCGTCAGTTGGGCGGGGACTCGCCGGCAACGGACGCTGCGCTCCACGCTGGCCGCGCTTCCCGCCGCGCTTCAGCACCATCCCATGCCGACGCCTGCGATCGTCCTGATCGGCGCCGCCGCTGCCTTTGCAGACCGTTTGGCCTGGTTTGAGCCCGAACGAGACGCCGCAGGCTTCGCCGGCTTTTTACCGCTCGAGGGAGAGGAGTGAACGGATGACCCGCGCGTGCGCTCCGCCCATTTACGCCCGCCTGCGTCCGGAAGCGCTGGCGACGCCGCCGACGTTCCACGGCGCCATCGACTACGCCGAGATAGAGCAGCTGGGTCTCACCCCCGACGCCGTTCTCGATTTCAGCCAAAACAGCAACCCTTTTGGCCCTTCTCCGGCCGTGCAACAGGCGTTGCAAACCATTGATCTCGCCCGTTATCCCGATCGCGAATGCAGGGCGCTGCGACGCGCCCTGGCGGACGCTCTTCGGACCACGCCGGAATCGATCCTCGTCGGCAACGGCGCATCGGAAATTCTCTGGCTGGCGGCGTTCGCCTTCCTTCGCCGGGGTGACGCTGTGCTCATTGTCGGCCCCACGTATGGCGAGTACGCGCGCGTCGCCGCGTTGATGGGCGCTACGGCTCATGAGTGGCGAGGCGAGGAGCGCAATGCGTTCACCGTTGAGCCGGAGGCAATCGAACGCCTGCTCGAACAACGCCTTCCATCTGCAGTCTTTCTGTGCAACCCCAACAACCCCACGGGTCGTTTCACGCCGGTGGAGGTTCTCCACGCATGGGCAAGGCGATGGCCGCAGACGCTCTTCATCGTCGATGAATCTTATCTGGCGTTTCTCGCTTCGCCTCGCTCCGCCTACGCCCCTGACCTGGCCAACCTTCTGATCGTGCGTTCGCTCACCAAGGAGTATGCGTTGGCGGGGCTGCGGCTCGGCTACGCCCTGGCTGCGCCAACCCTCATCGAGGCGATGCGCCGCGTGCAGCCGCCGTGGAGCGTCAACGCTCTGGCGCAGGCCGCCGGCGCCGCCGCCCTGGCCAACCTGACGCATCTGCGCGAAACGCTGGCTGCACTGCGCCTGGCAAAGGAGGAGCTGATCGCCGGACTGGAGCACGGCGGATGGCGACCGCTGCCTTCAGAGACGCATTTCATGTTGGTGCGCGTCGGGGACGGCGCTGCGTTGCGACGTCGCCTGCTTGCGCATGGCCTTCTGGTGCGCGATTGCGCCTCCTTCGGTCTCCCCGCGCACATTCGCATCGCTACACGAAAACCAGAGGAAAACCGCCGCCTGCTGAACGCGCTCGAGCAGCTTCGTCTGGAGGTGGACGGAGCAAAAACCTTCGCTGCGCCAGGCCAGGCCGCAACCACCGTCTCGGCTCCCGCCCTTGCCCTGCATAAAGGCGGCTGCCGCTCTGCGCGCGCACGCGCCTTGATGGTGTTGGGCACCCACTCCAGCGCCGGCAAGAGCCTCCTCACCACCGCCCTCTGCCGCATCCTGGCGAGGCGCGGCGTAAAGGTGGCGCCCTTCAAAGCGCAAAACATGAGCAACAACGCCGGCGTGACGCCTGAAGGCGGCGAAATGGGTCGAGCGCAGATCGTCCAGGCGGAAGCCGCCGGGATCGCCCCCCATACGGACATGAACCCGGTGTTGCTCAAGCCGGAGGCCGACCGCCGCAGTCAGATCGTCCTGAACGGCAAAGTGGCGGGGCGCATTGAGGCCGGCAACTGGTTTGCGCTCAAACAACAGCTCTGGACGGAAGTTTGCGCCGCCTATGACCGGCTGGCCAGCCGCTTTGACGTGATTGTGCTGGAAGGGGCGGGCAGTCCGGCGGAGATCAACCTTAAAGCCGGGGACATCGTCAACATGCGCATGGCGCACTACGCCGACGCCGCCTGTCTGCTGGTGGGCGACATCGATCGCGGCGGCGTCTTCGCCGCCCTGGCCGGCACGCTGTGGCTGCTCGAGCCGGAGGAGCGCAGCCGCATCCAAGGGCTGGTGATCAACAAATTCCGCGGGGATCCGGCGCTGTTGGGCGACGTCAACGCATTGCTCCGTGGAAAGACGTTCGGCGTTCCCTTGCTCGGCGTCATCCCCTACCTACCCGACCTTCTGATCCCAGATGAAGACGCCGTCTCGATTCAGCCGGACGCGTTGCATCCTTCGCCGCAGGCTGGCAATCCATCGCCGCATATCGACATCGCGGTGATCCGCCTCCCCCACATCGCCAACTTCGACGAGTTCGACCCGCTGGCCGCGGAGCCGGGGGTGCGCGTGCGCTATGTCGGCGCAGTCGAAGAACTCGGCGCGCCGCACGCCATTATCCTTCCCGGCACCAAAGCCACACTGGCCGACCTGGCGTGGCTGCGCAGCCGAGGGCTCGATCGCGCCATCACAGAAGCTGCACAGCGCACGGTCGTCGTCGGCGTCTGCGGCGGCTATCAGATGCTGGGAGAACGCGTGGACGATCCGCACGGCGTCGAAGGGCCGGTCGGCGCGTCCATGGCCGGCTTAGGCTTGCTGCCGGTCGCAACGGAATTTGCGCGCGTCAAACACACCTATCGCTCGCAGATGCGCCTGCCCGATGGCTCCCTGGTGGAAGGGTATGAGATCCACATGGGCGAGAGCGTCCGGCTCGGCGAAGCCACGCCCTTCGGCGTGATCGTGCAGCGCAACGGACAGGGGGTCGAGCTTCCCGACGGCGCGCTCAGCCAGGATGGCCGCGTTTGGGGCGTCTATCTCCATGACATCTTCGCCAACGACGCGTTTCGCCACAACTGGCTGCGCTCCTTAGGTTGGAAAGCCGCAACAGCGCCCACGACGCAGCAAACGCCGCTTGTCTCTAGCCGCGGGCGTCGCGCTCGCGAATATGACCGCCTCGCCGACGTCGTTGAAGCCGCCATCGGCTGGCCGACGATCGAGCGTTTGATCGGGGGCGGGTGACGATGGCCGTGACGACCCGCAACGGACGCGCAACCGATCGACGCTGGATGACGCTCTTGCTGGCGTTCGCCCTCGATTGGCTTTGGGGCGATCCCGGCAACCGCTGGCATCCGGTGGCGTGGATGGGGACGGCGATCGCCTGGCTGCGACGTCGCGCGCCGCGCCAGGGACGAACCGCGCCCTTTTTCTTCGGTCTCTGCCTTGCCGGAGGCGGAGCCGTACTCTCAGCCCTGATGGCGCGGAGCGTGAGTCATGCGCTTTCACGGGCGCCGACGCCGGTCGCCGCGTTGCTTGAAGCTATCTTGCTCAAGATGACCTTTTCCCTGCGCGGCCTGTTGGCGGCGGGGCGCAGCGTCGAGGCGGCGTTGGAGCGAGGAGAGCTGGAAGCGGCGCGACGGCTGCTCGCCTGGCACCTCGTCAGCCGAGACGTCAGCCGGCTCGACGCCTCGCAAGTGGCGGCGGCGACGATCGAGTCGCTGGCCGAGAACCTTTCCGACGGGACGCTGGCGCCGCTCTTCTACTACGCCCTCGCCCCCAAGGCCGAATGGGGGCTTGCGGCCGCCTACGCCTATCGCTTTTTGAACACCGCCGACGCCATGCTCGGCTATCGAGACGCCGAACGGGAATGGCTGGGCAAAGCGCCGGCGCGGCTGGACGACGTCGCCAACCTACTTCCTGCGCGCGCCACGGCGCTGCTGATCGTCGCCTGCGCTCGCATCACAGGCGGCGATGGGCGTCGCGCCTGGCGCATCTGGCGTGGCGACGCGCGTCGAACCGCCAGCCCCAACGCCGGCCACCCGATGGCGGCGATGGCCGGCGCGCTGGGGGTGGAACTGGAAAAAGTGGGTCATTACGTGTTAGGGGCGGGGCTGGCGTCTCCGCAGACGAGAGACATCGGCCGTGCGCGACGGCTGGTCGGGGTCGCCGCCGGCGTCGGTATTGGGATCATTGTGTTGATTCGCCATATTCGCAGCCATAACTCATAGATTCTCATAGACATTACGGTTGGCCCACCTTCCAAGAAAGCCTGGAGAATCCTGGAAGGCCATACTTCGCGAGAAGACTCCACCTTAACTGCGTAATCCCTATTCCTGATACTCTCAAATCTAACTTGTGAATTAAATCACAAATACACTATAATAATTTTTGAAACTATCTTTGTGCACGGTTATCGCGCAGACTACAGTTCACATATTTATCGATTATTTTATGTCAATCTATAAATCCCTTCTCAATCCACAATCTCTCTCATAGAACAAGGAGTCGCATATGAAAGCTGTTCCATGGAGAGTCGTTCTTCCCGTTCTGGTTACAATCATCATCGCCCTAATCCCGACGCCTGAAGATCTGGCACCTCATGCCTGGTATTACTTTGCAATCTTCGTCGGCGTGATTGTGGGATTGATTTTGGAGCCGCTGCCGGCAGCTGCCATTGGATTGATCGGCGTCGTGCTCATCGGCGTTTTGGGGTTGGCGTTCTCGCCGGAGCAACGCGCCGATCCTGGATTTGACCTGCCAGGCGAGACAATTAGATGGATGCTCAGCGGATTCTCCAACACCACTGTCTGGCTGATCTTTGCCGCCTTCATGTTCGCCATGGGTTATGAGAAGACCGGTCTAGGTCGTCGCGTCGCCCTTCACCTAGTGCAGCGTCTGGGAAAGCGCACGCTAGGGTTGGGTTATGCGATCACATTATCCGATTTAATTCTGGCGCCTTTCACCCCCTCAAATACGGCGCGCAGCGGCGGGACCATTTTTCCCATCATTCGCAACATCCCGGGGCTCTATGGTTCAGAACCTGGCCCCACAGCGCGTAAGATCGGAGCTTACATTATGTGGACGGCGCTGGCTGCCACTTGCGTCACCAGTTCTATGTTTCTCACAGCCCTTGCACCCAATCTGCTAGCTATCGAATTGGTCAACAAAACGGTGAATCTGCAGATCACCTGGACGCAATGGTTTGTAGGCTTTCTACCTGTGGGCGTCATCTTGTTGGCGGCGCTGCCATATCTAGTCTATAAGCTTTATCCGCCCGAAATTAAAGGAAGCTCCGAAGTGCCGGAGTGGGCTCGCCAAGAGATAGCCCAGATGGGTCGGCTTTCTCGTCAAGAGATTGTCATGGCTCTCTTGGCGCTGGTGGCGCTGGTTCTGTGGATCTTGGGTCGCGACTTCATAGACGCTACGACGGTCGCCTTGGGCGTAATTTGTCTCATGTTGATATTGAACGTGGTGAAGTGGAGCGATGTTCTTGCCAATGGACCAGCGTGGAATGTGCTGGTGTGGTTTGCGACGTTGGTCACTCTCGCCGGAGGTCTCAATCGAGTGGGCTTCATTGTCTGGTTCTCTGACCGAGCAGCAGGTTTTCTGGAAGGGCTGCCGGTGACTCTGGTCATGATCTCCCTGGTGGCGTTGTTCTTCTTCATTCATTACTTCTTCGCCAGCATCACGGCTCAAACAACTGCAGTGCTGCCTGTGATGCTGGCGGTAGGCGCGGCGGTGCCCGGAATGCCGGTGACGATGCTGGCGCTGCTTCTCTGCTACTCTTTGGGCATCATGGGCATCATTACGCCCTACGCCACCGGTCCCAGCCCCATCTACTACGGAAGCGGCTTTATTGACCGCCGCGCCTTCTGGTTGTTGGGTCTGGTTTTTGGAGTCATCTTTTTAGCCGTTCTTTTGGTGGTTGGGCTCCCTTACCTCTCCATTTTATACTGATAACGTTTTGCGTCAGCCTTGTATCTTGTGCTCATTGAGCAGAGCTGACATTTTTGACTCAGAAGGTCGCGGCGTTGGAAGGCCGACGCCGCGACGCATTTTATTCGCCGATAATTTTCACCAGCACCCGCTTCGCCCTGCGGCCGTCGAATTCGCCGTAGAAAATCTGCTCCCACGGCCCGAAGTCCAGCCGACCGTTCGTCACGGCCACGACCACTTCTCGCCCCATGATCTGACGTTTCAGATGGGCGTCGGCGTTGTCCTCGCCGGTGCGGTTGTGGCGATAGCGGCTGACGGGCTCATGCGGCGCCAGTCCTTCCAGCCACTGCTCGAAATCGTAATGCAGCCCCGGCTCGTCGTCGTTGATGAAGACCGAAGCGGTGATGTGCATGGCGTTGACCAACACCAACCCTTCCCGGACGCCGCTCTCGCGCAGGCATTCTTCGACCTGCGGCGTAATGTTGATAAAGGCGCGGCGAGTCGGGACGTGGAACCACAGTTCTTTGCGGTAGCTCTTCATGAAAAATGCTCCTATCGTCGTTATGATAAGCCTTAGAATCAAGACTGGACGCATTCCAGTGTGAACGTCACTTGCGTTCCTTTTCCAGGGGCGCTTGCGACATGCACCTGCCCACCGTGGGCATGGACAATTCCTTGGACAATGGTCAATCCCAGGCCGGCCCCCCCGCGCAGGCGCGAGCGGGAGCGATCCCCGCGATAAAACGGCGCAAAAACATGCGGCAGGTCCTCAGCGGGGATGCCCTCTCCGTCGTCCACCACCCAGACCCTCACGACCGCGCGCGTGGTCTCCCAGCCGATTTGGATGGCTTCCCCCTGCGCAGTGTGCTGCACGGCGTTGTCGAGCAGATTGAAGAGAACCTGTTTCAGGGCGTCGGGATCGGCGTTGACAACTGCAGCGCCTCCTGGCTGCAATTCAAGCCGCCGGTCTCTGGTCAACAAATGCGCCTGGGGCAGAAATTCCTCTCGGAGCCAGCGCTCTAAATCAAAGGAGGTGCGATGGAGGATAATTCCGTTCTGGAGTCGAGTCAGATCCAGCAGCTGTTCGGCCAGACGGCTCAATCGCTCTGTCTCACTGTACATGGCGCGAAGCAGACGTTTGGCGTTGGCCGGATCGTCTTGCGAGCCGCGCAGCAGCACTTCCAGGGTCCCTTTGATCGCCGTCAGAGGGGTGCGCAATTCATGGGCCGCGTCAGCGATAAAGCGTTGCTGCGCAGCAAAGGTGTTCTCGATGCGCGTGATCATGTCGTTGAAGGCGCCGGCCAGTTGAATCACTTCATCTTTGGCCTCAGCGCTTTGTAGATAGGGCAGGTTGACGCGCTCGCTGAAATCGCCGGCGGCGATGCGTCGACAGGCGTCGGTCATGCGGCGCAAGGGACGCAGCGCCGACGAGGTGAGCCAGAAGCTGCCCGCCACCCCCAGCAAAATGGTGAGCAGGCTCCCCACCAAAATTAATCTCTGTTCGCGCCACAGGAGCTGATCGACCACAGTCAAGGGCGTGTTTAGCTGCGCCACGCCGAGAATAGTGGGATGGCCGGGCTGGGGGCGCAGTGGGATCAAAAGCACCATCGTGTGCTGGTCGCCCACCATCACGGTGTAGGTGATTTCATTTTCTCCGGCGAGGGCCAGCGCCATTCGTTCGGGATCGACCGGCGCCGGAAGAGGCTCTTCGGGCAATCGGCGGCCATTCGCCAGCAGCGCGGCGTCGGAGTCCAGAATCAGAGCGGTGGTGTCGCGGGAGGTCAAATCGCGCGCCAGATTTTCCGCAATCGGATGCAACGAGGGAACGCCGGCGGCGTCGAGCGGGGCCTCGACCAGCCAGCGCTCGATGACGGGCTTGGCCTGGGCGCGCAGTCGCACTGCAGTGGTGCTGAACAGAAATGTGCGCATATCAAAATAGAAGAGCACACCGAGGCCGCTCAACAATAAAGTCAATAAAGCGACATAAAGCACGGTGAGGCGGGTGCGCAGCGAACGCTCATGCCAACGAATCATCTTCATCGGGGCGGAAACTGTAGCCCAGGCCGTAGTTGGTCCGAATCAAACGCCTGGCTCGATCGCCGATCTTTTCGCGGAGGTGATGGATGTGAACATCGACGACGTTGGTGTCGCCGACGAAATCGAACCCCCAGATGCGGTTGAGAAGCGTTTCCCTCGTAAAAACGCGGCGAGGGTGGCGCATGAACAATTCAAGAAGGGCGAATTCTTTGGGCGTCAGGTCGATCGGCTCCCCGTTTTTGTGCACCTCATAGGTGACGCTGTTGAGCACGATGCCCGCGGCCGTCACGACAGTCTGCTCCTGCGGTCGCCCGCGGCGGCGCAATACGGCGCGAATGCGCGCCAGAAGCTCCTCAAAGCTAAAGGGCTTGGTCACGTAGTCGTCTGCGCCCAGGTTCAAACCGGCGATCCGGTCGGGGATCTCGCGTTTGGCGGTCAACAGAATGATGGCGAGATCGGCATTGGCGGCGCGCAGCCGTTTACAGATCTCCAGCCCATCGAGATCGGGCAGCATTAAGTCCAGAATCACCAGATCAAACTCTTGTGCATCCAAAAGACGCAGGCCACTCCATCCGTCGCAGGCGATCTCGACCTGAAATCCCTCATAGGTCAGTCCCACGCGCAAGAATTCGGTGATTGTGTGCTCATCTTCGATGATCAGGATGCGAGCAGAGGATGCGCTGATTTCCTCAAGCGTCATAACGTCAACCCCATCAATGCTTACCGTTCTCCTGATTGTATCACACCTTATTTGGGTTGGATCGCAGCCCGGCGCAAGCCTTGCAAAAGGCGCCGACGACCTCCACAGTGCGGTGTAGAAGTCGTCGGCGCCTGGGCGTAAGAAGCAGCGCAGGTGAGAAAAATGTCGCTCAATTACGGCTGCAGCGGCGCAGGGCGCTCATATCCCGGCGCATACGGCGCAGGATGCTGACGTTCCGCTGCAGGAGGAACGGGGCGCCCATGCCGCGGCGCAGGAGGAGGCGGAGCAAGATGCTCATGTCCGGGCGCCGCCGGAGTAGGTCGCCCGTATTCCGGCATTGGGTGAGGATGGCGCGCACTGCGCGGCGCGCGCTTGTGAATCATAAGCGTCTGTCCAGCTTCGGGCACGGTGATGGTCTCCGCCTTGAGATGTGCGTCGCCTTTCGGTCCGCTTCGCCAGCACCCTGTCGCTTCAAGATAGGAGCCCACCGAAAGCACTTCGCTCACCCGCCAACCTTCGTGAGGTGGAAAGCGCACATGAACCTCGGCGTCCAACCATACGCCGTGGAGGTCTCCCTTGGAATTGTAGGAGAAACCGGTCACCTGACCTTCGATCGTGGCCGCTGTGCACTGCGCAGGGCGGGGCTTGGGCTGCCACTCCGACAATCCGGCCGCCGACAAAGGTTCTCCCCACAGGCCGATAGCCAGGAGCGCGGGCGCAAAGAATGCTGTCGCGTGTTTGAACACTTTTGCAACCTGCCTTTCTAAACGAAGTAGCTTTTAAAAACAACCAGAGCGACAGAGAAATGCCTCTGATGAACACAAACCGCACATCGTTCTTCGATCAGGAAGCGCCTGCGCGGCGCAAAATGGCTCTGCAATGCGCGATATTCACCTCGATGGGGTCGTCGAGCCAGACGATCCCGTCCGCACCTTTCGCCAAAACAGACGAAACGTCCCGCCGATAGCTACGCTTTCCCATGACAACAATCGGAGCGAAGGTGTGCAAACGAATCCATTCGACGAGGTATTGCTGCATCGCTTCCGTCAAATACACGGCGTCGATCAGGATCAGATCACACTGTTGGAGCAGATCTGCGTCAATCGTATCGCAGCAGGTCAGGTCGATGTCGATGCTTTCATAGCCGAGCGCCTCCGCAAGGCGCAGCACCCGAGTGTGACCTACGCGTGCGTATATATGCACCGATTTTCTTCGGGGGAGATGGAGACGAGCACGGGAAGACTGGGAATCACAAGCAAAATATCCACGAAACGACAAGGTTCTTCTGTGCTCCATCTGCATTGTCTCCCCCTTTCAGAAAGGCGCGTCCATGAACGCCGTAGAATGCCTCGCATTTTCCAGAAATGGTTTTGCGCTTTTCGTCTGGCAGGATAGCGAATGAGCATGAAAAACCGCCAAAGAAAAAATTAAAAAATTCTGAAGCTCTCTCTGCAGAAGGGAATATCAGCTTGCGTCGACGATGAGCAGAAAACGACAGGAAGAAAAAAGAGCGCGGGAAGGCGCCCTGCGCAGCAAAAACGCTGCGCCAGCGTCGCCGAAACCCGGCGCGCCGGCGCAGTCTATTGAGTGTAAAGTTAGAAGAACAGCAACTACTCGCCGCGCGTCGGCGCCTGCTGGCCGTAAGAAGGCGGCAGCAGCTCGCCGAAGAGCGTGGCGTACATCAGGCGATAGACGTCGGTGTTGTCGAAGCGGCTGCGGAACTCGGTGCGCAGCAGCTCGGCGTTCAGCCCTTCGGCGCGGCTGAGGATGCCGCCCGCCACGTCGTTGGTGCCCGTCCAGCCGATGGCGAAGTCCAGCTCGTTGCCAAAGGCGTCGGGCGCGGCCAGGAAGGGCTCCGTGTTTTGTCCCTCAATGCCATCCAGCGCGAAGCCCTGGTTGAGGCCAAAGCCCGTGGGATTGCCGCTGCTGGTGGTGACGCGACCGTTCTCATCCACCGGCGCAGGGCTGAAGACCTGCATGCCGCCCGCGTCGCTGTCCGCCGCCGTCAGCAGCAACGTGTTAGGATTCTCGGCGATGAACTGACGAATCACGCCGATCGTATCATCCGCCGCTTTCAGCGCGCGCAGACCGCCGATGGCGTTCGAGTTGTTGGGCAGGTTGTCGACGCTCTCGACCTCGCTGACCAGGAAGAAGGGCTTGCCCGCCGCCTCGCTGTGACGGCGCAGCAACTCCAGCGCCATCTGCGTCATTTCGGCGACGGTCGGCGGGTTGTAGCCGGGCGTCCCCGGTCGGCTGCCCCAGATGATCAGGCGACCTTCCTTTGTCCCCTTCATCGAATCATCGACCAGGCCCAGCGCAATCAGGCGCTCTTCCGTGGTGTCGTTGAAAATGTCATCGCGTGCGAAAAGCCCCAGCACCATCGGCGCATAGTCCGGCTCCGCCTGGATGCGCGCCCACAGCGCGTCGAATTCGGCGCGCGTGCGGATCACTTCGTAGCCGAGCTCGGCGGCCTCCTTGAGCAGGTTGCGGCCGTCGTCGCGCGCCGGGCCGCGACCGTTGACCTGATCGACATGCACATAGCAGTCCAGCGTAATTTCTTCTCCGCAGGCCGGCGCGTCAGAAGGCAGGAAGAATCCCTCGCCGCCGCCCAGCATCACCTTGGGCAGAGGCTCCCCTTCAAAACCGGGGCGGCCATCGATAAACTGGCGTGCAATCTCGTTGGAAAGATTGCGATTTCCCACTTCCGCCAGGAAGACGCCCGTGCCCGGCTCCGGCAGGTCGCCGTCATTGACGATGCCGACAGGCATGCCGGCCGCCGCAGCCTCGCGCATGATGCTGCCCGGATAGCCGCTGAGTGCGTTGATCGGGCGTCCCTGCGAGCCCGGCTCTTCCGGGTCGATGCCGCCGTCCTGGCCGAAGGAGCCGGGGCCGAGCACCTTGTAGCCGAAGGCGTGCACGGTGGCGCCGCCGTTGGAGGTGCCCACCAGGCGGTCGCTCATGTGGCCGCGATAGACGGCCATCTCCGGAAGCTGATCCCAGTGCAGCTCGCCGTCAGGGCCGTACCAATACATGCGGGCGGCGTTCCAGTGGTTGAGGCCGGAGCCGTCCGGGTGAAAGAAGATCACGTTGCCGGTTTGCACTGCAGGCTGACTGGAGGCCGGGACGACTGTCGTCGCCGCCAAGGCCAGGGCAAGTAATAAAGCTGCGAGTTTTCGCATGGTTTTCCTCCATTTCATCGGTTGACAGACGGACGTTCTTGCATCGCAGCCGATGCACCTTCACAGTAGGAAGGCGACGTCAACGGGGTGATAAGAGGAGATTAAAGGGATGTAAAAAATTTTGTCCAAATGGCCGGAACAGTTTGCTCTTCGCCACTCGCAGCCGCTCTCTCACTTCTCTTTGCTCACTTTTCCCTCACCTCGACGCGATACTCGCCGCGCGCCGCCCGCACAGTCAACCTCTCGCCGGCATGCACCATCGCCGGATCGATGACGACGACGCCATCCATGCGCTGCACGATGCTGTAGCCCCTGGCCAGCACGCGCAACGGATTGAGCGCTTCGAGACGCTGCTCCGCGGCGCGCAGCCGTTCGCGGCGCTGCGCCAGCGCGCGCTGCACGGCCCCATGCAGCCGACGCTCGCGCTCGTCCAAGCGCAGCCGCGCCTGATCGATCTGGCGCTGGGGATGAATGCGTTGCAGGCGCATGCGCAAGCGCTCAAAGGCTC
>OGCI01000033.1_pt1 | contig 151794 bp, 149 predicted proteins | sample 1570021 | NCBI WGS metagenome assembly OGCI01 (sample SAMN06264664, study PRJEB24512) | hot springs metagenome | isolation source: Hot spring water | place: South Africa: Tshipise | collected 2015-06-21 | reverse complement strand
ACACGCCGTCGAGCCGTGCCCACTCGTGGAGCGGTCGCCCGGAGAAAGCCTCGGCCTGCCACAGCGCGTATCCGAGCCGTCCACACACGACAGCCCACAGCGCCAACGGGCCGACCCAGCGCATGGCGGGCGCGGTGGGGCGGGCGTCGGCGTGACCGGTACGGCGGCGGACACGCGGCGGGCCACCGAGAAGTAGTCTAGGCGCGCGCGGAGCCACGAAGCGTACGGCGCCAGCTCCGGAACCGCCGAAGCGCGCTCCAGCGCCAGACGAAGCCACGGCTCCAGCTCGGCCATCTCCTCCTCGGACATTCCCTGCAGCGCCTCGTCCGCCGCGCGTAGCAGCTCGATCGCATGATCGCGCAGGTCCGACGCGATCTGTTCGGTCCATTCGAGCTGCGCCGATTCGGCGAAGCGGTCAAGGCGGTCGGCCCAGTCGGCGAACCAGCCGCCGATCGCGTCCCAATTCATGGCCCGGGCGCGGAGGGGGGAGGCCGCGACCAGGGCAATCCGCGCGAGCACGGCGCGGCGCGACGGTCGGTGCGGCGCGGGCGGTGAGGTGCCGGGGCTCATGGCGGAACGCGCACGGGGGCGGCGGCGAGGATGGCGCGAAGGCGCGCGACGAGCTCGGGCCGTTCGGCGGCCAGGTTCACGGTTTCCTGCGGATCGGCCTCGTAATCGTACAGCCCGATTTCGGCGCAGGCATCGTCGTCGCCGAACCGCATCCACTCGACGAGCCGGTACCGTTCGGTGCGCACGGCGCGGCCGAGGATTTTTCCGCGCGAATAAACGTGGAGAACGTGGTCGCGCACGCGGACGCCCGGATCGCGCAGCACGGGGAGCAGGCTGAGGCCGTCGGGGGCGGGCGGCCCCCGCGGCGGCGGAAGGCCCGCCAGGTCGCAGAGGGTCGGAAAGATGTCAACGCGGCCGGCCGGCTGGCGGGTGGCGGAGCCGGGTGAACCCACACCGGGGCCGGCGATGATCAGCGGGATGCGCGTGGCTTGCTCGTAGTTGGTGTGCTTGGTCCGCAGGCCGTGATCGCCGAGGTGGAAGCCGTTGTCGCCCCACGACACCACGATGGTGTTGGGGGCCAAACCCGCGCGCTCGAGCGCGTCGAGGATCCTGCCGATCTGGGCGTCCACGTAGGCGACGGCCGCGTAGTAACCGTGAATCAGCGGCCGCTCCACCTTGGGCGCGATGGTGCCGTTGGGGCCGACGGGCTCGTAGTTGGCGATATCGCCGCCCTTCTTTCCCGCGATGGCCGGCGCCCCGCGGAGAAGGGTGCGGAGGGACGGACGGGGCAGGCGGGCAGGGTCCACGGGGTCCCAGTAGCGCTGCGGGACGGAGAAGGGGAGATGGGGACGGACGAATCCGATCGCGAGGAAGGCAGGCGTTCCGTCACGGCGGGCGCGCTCGGCGGCCGCCTCGATCCGGCGGGTGGCCTCGTCGGCGATGCGTCCGTCGGCGTCGCCGAGGCCGTAGAGGCCGGTGGTTGTGGAGTAGGCGCCGAGCATCCGGTGGAATCTCGAGGGAGCGCAGACGGCCTGGCGGCAGAAGGCCGGCTCAAAGCGCATTCCCTGAGACGCAAGGCGATCCATGTTCGGCGTGACGGCGGCGGGGTCGCCGTAGCAGCCGAGGGCGGGCTTGAGGTCGTCCACCAGGATCAACAGGATGTGCGGCCGAGGCGGCGCGGCGGCGGCCGTGGCGGTGGCGAGCGCGAGGACGGCGCATCGGACGAGGCGGCGCCCGAGCGTGTTCACCGCCGATGCTCCGGATCCCGGCCGGCGCGCCGCACCTCCTGGAGGACCTCCAGCCGGTCCATCGCGGCGCCGGGATCCCGCTGCGTGGCCATCCAACGGTCGAGTTCGGCGGCCAGCCGCGCGTGGATGGCGGCGCAGCAGGGGTCGCCGGCGCGATTGTCGAGGTTCCACGGATCGCCGGCGACGTGGTACAGCTCCTCGGCCGGCCGGCGCATGTGCCGTTCGACCAGGTGAAGCACCTCCGGGCGGTTCCGCGAATGCGCCATCCACGAGGGCCAGTACGCGTTGTGCGGCGCCGAACCGCCGAGGAGGCCCATCGTGTGCTTTTCGATGGAGAGACGTTCGGGCGTTAGGTTCCGGACGTACCGCCATTCGCCGTCGGTGACGGTGGGAATTGGATAGGGCGGCCCTTCGGGAACGTTGTGGTGCAGGCCATAGGCGAAGTTGCGGTGCGCATCGCGCTCGCCACGCAGGACGGCGGCGAAGCTCCGGCCGTCCAGCGGGGGCCGAGCCGCCTCGGGGTCACCGCCAGCCAGTTCGACGAGCGTCGGGAGGACGTCGACGTACTGCACCAGCGCGCGCGTTCGGCGTCCGGCCGGCACGCGGTCCGGCCAGCGGACGATCGACGCGGTGCGCGCACCGGCCTCCCGGCATGTCCGCATGTGCCCGGGAAACTGGGAGCCCTGCTCGGAAATAAAGATCGTCAACGTGCTCGCCGCCAGGCCGGCTTCGTCGAGCAGATCGAGCAGTGCGCCCGCTTGCGCGTCCATGTACGCGATCTCAACGAGGTAGCGCGCGTAGTCCTCACGCGTCGTTGGCGTGTCGGCCAGCGTCGGCGGAAGCCGGCGCTGCGCGGGGCGCAGGGTGGAAGCGCCCCCCATGACCCATGGTACGTGCGGCACGACAAGCGCGACGACGAGGCAGAAGGGCTGCGGAGCGTCGCGGGTCATGAACGCCTGCGCGTGGCCCAAATCGTGGGGCCGCGTCGGCTCGCGGGTGCAGTTCGACTCCCACCCGGCGACCTCCTCGAATGGGAAGACCGACCGCGGAGCGACATGCACCTTGCCGGCCAGCCCGACGCGGTAGCCGAGAACGCCCGGGTGATGGGGCAGGCTCCGCACGCCAGGCCGGGAGGGCGCGCGATTCCACGCGCAGCCGTTCCGGAGGGGGAAGAGATCCGTGTAGAGCTCCGCGCGGCAGGGCTGGCACATGGCCGTGCTGGCGTACGCGCGCTCGAAGAGCGGTCCCTCCCGTGCCAGCCTCGAGATCGCGGGCGTACGGATGTTCGTTCCGCCGTAGTCCGGCAGGTCGGCGCAGGTGCAGTCGTCGGCGATCACGATCAGCACGTTCGGCCGCTTCGGCGACGCGCGCAGGCCCGGCGCGGCCAGCACCGCGAGCAGGGCGGCGAACACCGCACGGCGGGCGTTCAACACCGCTCTCCTCCATGCGCCGCCGGCGCGGCCTCGGCCAGAAGCCGACGGTACTCCCACCGCTGGCGCCACTCGTCGAGGTGCGGCTGGTAGAGCGGCGAATCCTTCCAGGGCGTCCGCAGGGGATCGGGCGTCGTCAGCCGGCCCTCGGGATCATCCCGCCCGGCGATGCTGGCCTCCACGCTGGCCAGCCACCGCAGAAGTTCGACCTTCATCCGCTCCCCCGCCTCCGGACGTTCCCGGCTGACGTCGTGACGTTCCGCGGGGTCGTTCTCCAAGTCGTACAGCTCCGCCGGCCCCTCAGGGTACCGCGGCAGGACCAGCTTCCAGCGATTGCCCACCCATGCCGCCTGCCGCCCGAACCGGAACGGGATCGGTCGGGGCCGCGGCCCGGGCTCGCCTTCGAACAGCGGCCGCAGGCTGATGCCGCCGGCCGGCCGCACGAACACGTCCGGCGGCAGGCCGAGAAGGTCGGCGACCGTCGGGAACAGGTCCATCGTGCAGGTCGGATACGTCGTCGCGCGGGGCCGGATGACGGACGGCCATTCGATGATGCCGGGCACCCGGATGCCACCTTCGTACAGCGAGCCCTTGTGCCCGCGCAGGCCGCCTACGGTGTCCGGCCGGATGTTCGGCAGCCCACCGTTGTCGTAGCAGAAGACCGTCAGCGTGTGGTCCGCCAGCCCCAGCTCCCGCAGCGTCGCCCGCACGGCGCCGACCGCGCGGTCGAGCGCGACGATCTCGCCGCGGTGGTCCACCGAATTACCGCCCAGCGGCAGGAACGGCGCCCGGTCCTCCTCCGCCGCCTTCCACGGCCCATGCGGCGAACCGAACCACACCACCACGAACATCGGCCGGTCCCCGGCCGTGTTCTCCCGCCGGATCGCCTCGGCCGCGACGACATCGGAGGAATCGCCCCGGAATTGCTCGATCCGGCCGCGACGGCCAAGGAGGGGATCGCGATCGAAGTAGTTTGACGCCGACATCCACTCCTGAAAGCCAAACGCGCCGGGGCGGTACTCGTCATTGGCCAGCACAGGGACGCCGGGGCCCGCGAGCCCATTGAGGTGCCGTTTGCCGAAATGGGCGGTCAGGTACCCCGCGGCGGCGAGGGCTTGGGCCATGGTCTTCTCCTGGCGGCGCAGCGCATACCCATGGCTGAGTGTGCCGCAGCGGTCGTGCGAACGGCCGGTCAGGACGGTCGCCCGCGTCGGCGAACAGACCGGCCCGCCGGCGTAAAACCGCTCGAAGCGGAGTCCGGCCGCCGCCATCGCGTCGAGGTGCGGGGTCTTGAGAACGGGATGGCCGCGGTAACCGGTCTGCCCCCAACCCAAGTCGTCAGCCATCAGCAGTACGATGTGGGGGCGGGACATCTCCGCCTGCGCCACAGCCGCTGCGATCAGCGCACCAGCCGCCCAGCCCGTGCTCCGCAACATCGCGCTTCCTCCTTGGGGCGGCGTGCGCCACCGCAATGCACTGTACTCCCGCCGCCGCCCGCGCGCCATCCGCTGGAGGTGGCCTCGGTCGTGCGTCCCGTCGTCGACGCCGCGCCGGTCGGCGTCGCCCGTCCGCGACCCGCGCGGCCGCCGTCAACCGTACGGGGGTTCGCGGGCCGGACGACCATGCACGCGCTCGCAGGCCCGGCAAAAAGGGCACTAGCGGCGCTCCACTGCGCGGACGAACCGCGCGGCACGACCGCTCGGACGCCGCCGGGCCGCCCGACACAAGGGGCAGATGGCGCACACCTTGGCCGTGGCCCGCAGCCACGCTGGAGTGCCCGCCGTCATTACGGTGCGCATACATTCTGGCGCCGTGGCCGTGTTCGGACAATCCCGCGTCGGGCGGCGATGGAGGGGGGCCTTGCCGCGAGGCGGAAGAACACGCCGCCCGTGCCTGGGTCCGGGGCAGGTCGTCGGGGCACTCGTGCAAGACGGGGCGGGTTTAGGAAACGCGGTGAGGATGCCGACGTCAGTCCGGCGCTTTCAACGCCGCAACCGCCATGCGGGAGCCGAGCTTGCGCGACGTGTCCGAGGCGACGTCCTCGGGGGCGATGCCCTCGTTCTTCGACGGCGCGGTCGCCTCCTGCAGCGCGGTCGCATAGCCGCCCTGGAGAACCATGCCGAAGCGGAGCATGGAGGTCAGGATCTCCACGACCATCAGTTCCTGCCCGCCGTCACCCGACGGTCATCGGACGTGGGCCGCTCCGTGACGCCGCCGTGCAGCGACGGGCAGCGCCGCCGATGCGGGTCGATAGACTTTCGATTGACACTGCAGTGCTCCGCTCAACGACGGTTGTCGATGGCCAGCGCCCGGGCCGCGCTCGTCTCGTCAAGGACGGACAGGGCCTCGGCGCCTGCGGCCTCGATACGGGCGATCAGGTCGGCGGTTTCGCGAAGCATCGGCCCCGGGAAGGCCGGCGGGTAAAGGCACAACAGGGCCACGCGGGCGGCGGATCCATCGGCGCATTTGAAGTCGGCGCCACCGGGGACCAGCCCGAGAAGGTAGAGGGGACGCTCCAGTCCCGGCGCGCGCGCGTGGGGCAGGGCAATGCCTCGCTCGAGCCCGGAAGGGCACTCGAGTTCGCGCTCCCACACCGCGGCGAGGGCGGAGTCGGCGTCCAAGGCCGGCCGCAGCGCCCGGGCGGCGCGGATCAACGCGTCGAGGACACCCCGCACGTCGCGCGCGCCGATCCGGGGGACGATGCCGTCGGGCGTCCGAGGACCGGCGACCGCGCGCAGGCCGAGCCGGCGGAGCAACCGGCCGAGCGCACCCGGTTCGGCCGCGTCGCCGGAAGGGGGGAATCCAAACCAGTCGAGCATCTGCGCGGGCGTCTCGCACGCCAGCAACGACAGGCGTCCGAAGGCGTGCAGCCGACGGCTTACTGCCGCGAGAAACTCGACGTACGGCGAGCCGGCGGTTTGCGGGCAGAGGGTCAGCACGACGATCCGCGCCGGTTCGCCGTCGATCGAATCGAACGGCACGCCCTTGCGTTTCAGACCCACGGCACAGACGAGTTCGCGCACGAGGGCGGTGCGGCCGTGCGGCATGGCCAAGCCATGCTGGAGGCCGGTGGACTGGAGATGCTCGCGCTCCCAGATGGCGGCCCGAGCCGGCTCGATGTAATTGATCGCGCCAGCTCGGCGGAGGGCGTCAAGCAGTTCGTCGATCACGGCGGCTTTTGAGTCGCCGCGCAGTGCGGGCAGGAGAGACGCGTAACGCAGGTGAGGGACGATTTCCACGCCGCGGTGGACGGCGGCCGGGAGAGCGGCGACGTGGTCCGGCAGCCGGCCGCGGTCGAGCGGCCGGCGCAGCTCGCCCACCAGCCGCTCGAAATCGGCGACGACCTCCGTCATCGCGGTCCCGATCAGCACGGCCTCTGCCGGATGACACTCGAAGACCAGGCGCGTTCCCTCCTGTCGGAACCCGAACACGACGTCGTCCTTGCGGATCTGGTAGATGTGACCGACCGGGTCGAGTTCGTGGGTGAAGAACCCCTCGCCGGCGAGGACCTCCAGCAGACGAACGGCGATCAGTTCCGCGGCGTCGGCGGAGGGGAACTCATAGACGATCGGTTCGAGGGTTTCCGCGACCGGGATACGGCGCACGCCTGGTCGTGGATTTCGGAACAGCGCAACCAGAAGCGGCGGGGCGATCATCGTCGTGCAGAAGGTCATCAGGACGCTGACGCCGAACACGTCCGCTGGCAGGATACCGGCCGACAGGCCGATGCCAGCGATGATCAGGGCGACCTCGCCGCGCGGCACCATGCCGACGCCGATGCGGAGGGCGCCCATCCAGTTGAAGTCGGACAACAGCGGTGGCAGGCCGCAGCCGACGATTTTTGCCCCGATCGCCGACACCGTGTAAATGGCGCCGAAGGCCAACACGGCCGGAGAGGCGAGCTGCGAGACGTCCACCAGCATCCCCATCACCGCGAAAAAGATCGGCACGAAAAAGGCGTGGACCGCATGGAGCCGCTCGGCGACCAGCCGGCTGATGTCGCTGCGGGAGAGCGACAGGCCCATCACGTAGGCGCCGATGATCATCGCCAACCGGGCCTCCTCGAACAGGCCGGCGAGGATCAGCGCCAGACCGAGGGCGAGCACGGCGATCGACATGCGGTCGCGGAAAAGCTTCAACAGCGTGCTGATCCGCCGGGATGCGAGGAGACCCGTGACGGTGGCCAGGAGCCAGACGCCGACGGTCTTGATCGCGAGGCGTCCGATCTCTCCCCAGTGAACGCCTCCCCCTTCGCGGCGTGCCGCGATCACGCCCAGGCCGATCACCAGCAACACGATACCCAGCACGTCGTCGATCACCGCCCCGGCCAGGATCGTCACGCCCTCCGGGGAGTCGAGCTTGCGCTTGTCCGAAAGGATCCGGGCGGTGATGCCCACCGAGGTGGCGGTCGAGAGCAAGCCGAGAAACACGATAGCTGGCGACAGAATCGAGTGCTCCACGCCAGCCGGCCGGGGCAGCAGAGCCAGCCCGACGGCCGCGCCGACGGCGAACGAGACGGCGACCCCGCCGATGCCCACCAGGCTGCCGGCCAACGAATAGCGGAGGAACTTCGCCAGGTCCGTTTCCAGGCCGACCAGGAACAGGAGGATGATCGAGGCGACCGCGCAAAAGCCGTACAACTCGGGCGACACGGGGAAAGAAACCAGCGTTCCGGCCGGGCCGGCGTCGTGGTAGACCGGAAACAGGCCGTGGGGGAAGCCGAGGCGGGGGAGTGGGACGCCGCCGAGCGCGAACGGCCCGAAGGCCATGCCGCCGGCAATCTCGCCGAGCACGCCGGGCAGCCTCAGGCGCTCGAACAGGCTGTTGCCGAGCCGGGCGACGAACAGCAGGACGCCGAGCTGGAGGGCCAGCATCATCATCCGGTGCGTCATCCCGGCGGGTTCGCCGAGCGGGGCGGAGCCGTCCGAGGCCAAAGCGACAGCGGCCGGCAGACAGCCGGCCGCGATCCACATCCGGCGATGTTGTTTCATGCCTTCGGCATGCGCGCGGCCACTCCTCCGAATACCGCGAGGAGCCGCAGGAGCAGGGCCACGTATTCGAGCAATTTACCAAACGGAGGCGCCAGCGGCGAGCGGGCGGGCGGTGCCATCCTTGTCGCCCCCTCAGTGAAACGTCTTCAGGACGTGTCCGATGGCCGCAGTGCCGGCTACCGCGGGGGACCCCGCGGACGCGGCTGCGTAGAGGCGCCTGCTACGACGGGTCAACGCCGCGGCGACGGGGCGAATTCGCCGGGGCCGACCTCGACGCCGCCGGCCCGGATCCGCCACTCGCGGCCGTGGATCGTCAAGGTCAGGTCGGCATCCGACGCGGCGATGCCGGCCTCGGCCAGGGAGGCGGGCGGATGTCCGTGAACCGCCTCGTACCGGCGCACCAGCAGCATCCCGCGCGTGGCGGCCGCAACCGCGGCGGCCCGTTCCATCCGTTCACGCAATGCGCGGGGCGAGGCGAGGCAGGCCCGGGCCAACAGGGCCGCGAGGGGATCGTCGAGCCAGATGCGCGGCCCGCGCAACTCCGCCATGAATCGTTCGAGCGCGGCGTCCGCCTCGGGGCCCGCCGTCGCTGGATCAGCCGCGGCGATCCACAGCGTGGCCGCGGCGAACAGGTGGCGTTGCGAGGTTGCGGGCGTACTGCCGAGTATCGGGAAAAGTCGGCGCGCCACCGCGCCGACGGCTGTGGGGCGGCCGCGGCGGCCCTGCGAAGGGACGAAGAGCGAGGAATATATGGGCTGCGGCGATTCGATCAGGACCGCCGCGTCCCGCCGAAGGGCTTCCAGCGCGTCGGAGGGATCGAGTCGGGCAGCCTGCGCCGCTGACAGGAGCTGCTCCCATTGCGCAGGGTCGGATGCGGCCAGCGTTAGACGGCGGAGAACGCGCAGACCCGACTCGGTGACGTCCCAGCCCACTAGCACCTGCGCCAGCGGTCCGCCGCCAGAAAGGATCGCGCCGTTTCGCAGGAGGTTGGTGGCGACGCCGAAAGCGTCGTCGATCTGGCCGGCATCGATCAGGTGCCCGGCCCGCGCGGCCTCGACGCTGGCCATCGCGATGACGTTTCCAAGAAACCGGCTCAGGTCCGCCGGTGGCAGGGATTCCAGATACGCAACGCGCGGCGAACCCGCGGCCCGCTGCCAGGCTTCGCGGGCGGCGGCGGTGCGGCGGAACACGTCTGCCGGCGGAGCACCGGCACGCAACTCCTCGGCCGGACGTTCGACGCCATCGAGGCCGTACAGGTGGGTCATGCCGTTGTCGGGGTGCAGGTGCCGCACTGTCGGACGTTCGTAGCGCGGCAGTACGATCACGCCCGGCCGGGGTTCGGGCCAGAGGGAGGGACCTTCGCGCATTTCCACGACGAGCCACCCCGTGGCCAAGAAGGCGACCGCCCCGGCCACCGGCACTGTCAGCCATACTGCCCGGCCGCGCCGTCGTCTGACAGCCCCAGATGGCATGGGCGGCGGCGGAGGCGGCAACGGCGGAGGTTGTTCGTATGCCTGCACCGGGAAAACTAACGCGCTCAAGCCGTCGGGAGGCGGCAGGTCGGGCGGAAAAGGTGATGGCGTGAGGGGCGGGGGCGGGCCAGCGCCGGGGAAGGGAACCTCGGGATCGGCATTCATGGGGAGCGTTCCGGTGCCCGTTCAGTGTCCCGGCGGCCAGGGGCGGCCGAGCAGCCGTGTGAAGGCCCGCCGATGGCGGGCGCGGCTCTCCCCCGCCATCCTGGCCGCGGCCGCCGCGCGGCCGCGCAGGAGGGCCAGGTCCAGGCCGGCGGGTGCCCCGAGGTGCCGCTTGCGGGCGATCGCCGCGGCGGGATCCTCGCGCGTCAGATGATCAAGCTCCCCGCGGACCTTCTGATACGCGTCGCGGAAGGGCAGGCCGGAGGAGGCCAGCTCAATGGCGCGATCGGCGGCGAAGACCTCCGGCAGAAAGCCGGCGGCCAGACGTTCGGGCCGCACGTTCAACCCGCGCACGAACGGCTCGAGGATGCGCAACGTCGCGCGGGTCGTGCCGATGCCGCGAAGGTACGGCTCCTTCGTGTCCTGAAGGTCCCGGTTGTACCCCGACGGCGCCGCGCGGAGAATCTCCAGCGTGACGGCCGCGTCGGCGGCCACGCGCGCGGCGCGGGAGCGGACCAGCTCCAGCACGTCGGGGTTGCGTTTCTGCGGCATGATGCTGCTGCCCGTGCAAAAGCCTGCGGGCAGCACGAAGTAGCCGAACTCCGGCATCGAAAAGAGGATCAGGTCTTCCGCCATGCGCGACAGCGTGACCATCGTTTGCGCGCAGGCGTGCAAAGCGGCGGCCTCGACCTTGCCGCGGGTATGGTTGGCGTACAGGACTGTGTGGGTGGGTCTCGAGAACCCCAGCAGACGCGCCGTCAGGGCCCGGTCGATGGGCAACGGCACACCGTAGCTGGCGGCGGAGCCGAGGGGACACTGGTCGGCGAGGTCGGCGACGTTGAGCATCAGCACGGCGTCGTCCGCGAGGTCCTCCGCCCACGCGGCCGCCCACAGGCCGACGGAGGAGGGCATCGCCGGCTGCAGGTGGGTCCGGCCGGCCATCGGCACGCGCAGGTGCCGGCCGGCGAAATCCAGCAGCGCCTCGGCCAGTGCGGCGGCCTCCTGGACGGCGCCCAGCAGGTGGTCGCGGGTGTGCAGGCGCAGCGCGGTGGCGACCTGGTCGTTGCGGCTGCGACCCAGGTGAATGCGGCGGCCGGTGTCTCCGAGCCGCTCGGTGAGGATTCGCTCGATCGCCAGATGGCAGTCCTGGTCCTCCGGCCGAAGGGCGAACCGGCCGCGCCGGGCCTCGACGGCCATCTGCCCGAGTTCGCGGACCACGCGGCGGGCCTCGCGCCGGCCCAGCAGCGGCGGCCGGGTGCGCGCCGCCGCCAGCATCGTGACGTGGGCGGCCGTGCCAAGGCAGTCGTACTCGACCAGCTCGACGTCGAGCCGCAAATCGTCCCCGGCCGTGTAGGCCAGGACATCGTCGCGCACGCGTCCGACAGTGGTGCCGTGCAAGCGCGCCCGCCGCCGGGCCTCGGAACCGCTCATGCCGCGGAGCATAACCGGTCGGTGCCGGTCTGGCGACCCTGCCGATCCGGCGGTCCCCTTCCTTGAAAACAAACGCCGCCGCGGTAGATTAGATGCGGTGACCATCGCAGGGGAGGCCGCGAGACGGCCTGAGAGTCCCGTGAATGCGGGAGACCCTTGGAACCTGATCTGGGTCATGCCAGCGAAGGGAGTCGGGCGGAGGACGCGCGCGGGAGCGCGCGGGATCTCCGGGTCATCCCCCCCGCCGGCGCAACCGAAGAGGAAGCAACCGTGAAGTTCGCGCCCGTACCCGAGGTGGAGATCAGCCGCGCCATTGCGCGGGGATTCCATGAACTCCTAGACCAATACCTGTCCACCGACGTCGTGATCGTCGGCGGGGGGCCCAGCGGGCTGATGGCTGCCCGCGACCTGGCCGCCCGGGGTTGGCGGACGCTGATCGTCGAGAACAACAACTACGTCGGCGGGGGCTTCTGGATCGGCGGCTACCTGATGAACCCGCTGACTTTCCGAGCACCCGCCCACGAGCTGCTGGACGAGCTGGGCATCCCGTACCGGTTTGCCCGCGAAGGACTGGCGGTGGCGGACGGCCCCCATGCCTGTGCTCGGCTCATCGCCGCGGCCTGCGACGCCGGCGCCCGCGTGCTGAACATGACGCGGTTCGAGGACGTGGTCCTGCGCAACGGACGGGTGGAGGGGGTGGTGATCAACTGGTCCCCCGTGGCGGCGCTGCCCCGTCAGATCACCTGCGTGGACCCGATCGCGCTGGAGGCGCGGGTCGTCGTGGACGCCACGGGCCACGACGCGCGTGTGTGCGCGAGCCTGGCGCGGCGCGGCCGCCTGGCCATGGCCGGGGAATGCGGTGCGATGGACGTCGAGGCGTCGGAGAGCGCGGTGGTGGAGCGGACGGGCGAGGTGGTTCCGGGCCTGATCGTGGCGGGCATGGCCGTGGCCACGGTGCACGGTCTACCCAGGATGGGCCCGACGTTCGCGGGCATGCTGTTTTCGGGTCGAAGGGCCGCCGAGGTGGCCGCCCGCCTGCTGGCCGCGCCGTCGCCGGCGCGCGAACCGGCCGTGCCCGTCGCGGACGTGGCCTGAGCGTATCGGAGGGGCGCGGGGCGGTCAGGCGGGTGCGTCCATGCGTTCCGCCAGGTGTCGCCGCACGACGTCGCGCAGCGCCGGCATGGCCAGGCGCGAGACGATCTCCTCGAAGAATCCCTCGAGGATCAGGCGCCGCGCCACGGACTCTGGCAGACCGCGGGAACGGAGGTAGAACAGCTCGTCGGGGTCGAGGCTGCCGATTGTTGCGCCGTGCGTGCAGGTGAGGTCGTCGGCGTCGATGCGCAGGCCCGGCAGCGAGTCGACTCGGGCCCCCTCGTTGAGGATGAGGTTCTGGTTCTTCTGGTAGGCGGCGATGCGAACCGCCCCGCGATGGGCGGCGATCAGCCCGCGGTAGACGGAGCGGGCGCGGTCGCGCACCGCCGCCTTGAACAGCAGGTCGCTGGTGGTGTCCGGCGCCGAGTGGATCTGCACGGTCTGCTGGTCCGCCTGCTCGGTGCCGGCGGCCAGCAGCAGGCCGCCGATGCGCACGCCTGCGCCGCGGCCAGCCGCCTCGGCGCCGACGCGGCTGCGGACGGCCGCCCCACCGAGGTGCACGCTGACCGCGTCGAGCTGCGCATCCTCCGACAGCCGGCCGTGCACGAACTCCATTTGCGACGGCCCGCCGGCGCACAACTGGAGCCGCGCCAGCCGGAGGCGTCCGCCGGCCCCGACCCGGTACCGCACGGTCTCCGCCGCGAGCCCGTCGCCGGGCTCCGAGAGGATCGCCGAGACCACGTGAAGCGTCGAGCGCTCGCTGACATCGAGCATCGTCAGCGGACAGAACCACCGACCCGCCGGCTGCCGCACGCGGACGAGCACCCCCCGAGCGAACTCGGCGCCCGGTTCCACACGGATAAAGACGCCAGCCGCCGCCGCCATCGCCGCCCACTCGTGCCGGTCGCGCGGCCGGACGGCGGGCTCGAGCGTCCAAAGCGTCTCGACGGCGTCCGGGTGTCGCTCCGCGGCCTCCGCCAGCGACAGGACGGCGATCCGGCCGCTCTGCGTCACTCCGCCGCGGTCGCGCACCGACCAGCCGGAGCCGTCCATCTCGATCACAACGTCGAAAAACTCGTCGAGCGGGTCCGCGTCGGCTGGCCTCGGCGGACGGGGCTCGAGGTGTACGGGCGGCCAAGCGTCGAGAGGAAAACGGGCCGGATCCGTTCGCCGCCACTCCTCGTCGTGCGGCGCGGGCGGGGGGAGGTCCGCCGCGCGCCGCGCGGCTTCGGAACGGCGCGCGGACAGCGCCGGCGGCTCGTTCGCGGTGCCCGGGGGCAGGGGGATGGCCGGGGCCTCAGACACGGTGTTCCAAGCCTTGGACACGGCGGCCTGCCGGTGTTCCAAACTCCGGACACCGCGTGCGGCCCCGCGGGCGTGTCGGGGCCAGCGGGGTCATCCGATGCTCCCCTCCATTTTGATCTCCAGCAGCTTCACGGCCTCGACGGCGAACTCCATCGGCAGTTGCTTGAAGACCTCTCGGCAAAAGCCGTTGACGATCAGCGAGCGGGCGGTCTCGGGATCCACGCCGCGGCTTTGCAGGTAGAAGAGCTGATCCTCGCTGATGCGGGAGGTGGTTGCTTCGTGTTCGAGCACGGCGGTGGGATTGTCCGACTCGACGACGGGAAAGGTGTTGGCGGTGCAGCGGTCGCCGATCAGCAGGCTGTCGCACTGGGAGTGGTTGCGGGCGCGCTCGGCGGCGGGATGAATCTGGACCAGGCCGCGGTAGGTGTTCACCGACTCGCCGGCGGAGATGCCCTTCGAGACGATCGTGCTGCGAGTGCGGCGGCCGACGTGGATCATTTTGGTGCCGGTGTCGGCCTGCATTTTCCGGTTCGTGAACGCGACCGAATAAAACTCGCCGACGCTGTCGTCGCCGCGCAGGAGGCAGGAGGGGTATTTCCAGGTGATCGCCGACCCGACCTCGACTTGCGTCCAGGAGATTCGGGACCGCGCGCCGCGGCAGTCGCCGCGCTTGGTGACGAAGTTGTAGATGCCGCCGCGGCCCTGCTCGTCGCCGGGATACCAGTTCTGCACGGTCGAGTACTTGATCGTCGCGCCCTCCAGGGCGACCAGCTCGACCACGGCGGCGTGGAGCTGGTTCTCGTCGCGGATCGGGGCGGTGCAGCCCTCGAGGTAGGAGACGTGGCTGTCGCGGTCGGCGATCAAGAGCGTGCGCTCGAACTGGCCGGTGCCGGCGGCGTTGATGCGGAAGTAGGTGGAGAGCTCCAGCGGGCAGCGGACGCCGGCGGGGATGTAGCAAAACGACCCGTCGCTGAAGACGGCCGAGTTGAGCGCGGCGAAGAAGTTGTCGCCGGGGGGCACGACGGACCCGAGGTACTGCCGCACGAGGTCGGGAACGCGCCGCACGGCCTCGGAGAAGGAACAGAAGACGATGCCGTGCTCCTCGAGGATCTTCTGGTGGGTGGTCGCGACCGAGACGCTGTCGAAGACCGCATCCACCGCGACGCCCTCGAGGCGGCGGCGCTCGTCGAGGGGGATGCCGAGCCGTTCGAAGGTGCGGGCGATCTCGGGGTCGACCGCCTGGCCGGCGGAGAGGGATCGCGGGGCGGCGTAGTAGCGGATGGCTTGGTAGTCGATCGGCGGGTAGGTGACCAGGGCCCAGCGCGGCTCGGTCTTGCGCTGCCACGCGCGGAAGGCGCGCAGGCGAAACTCGAGCAGCCAGTCCGGCTCCTCCTTCTTTCGCGAGATCAATCGGATGATGTCCTCGTTGAGGCCGGGGGGGACGACCTCCTCCTCGACCGGCGTCACAAAGCCGTGGGCGTAGTCCCGGATCAGCTTGTTGTCGGATGGCAGCTCGGGCATGGCGCGGCCTCCGATCAGCCCGACGGGGCCGCCGACGGCTCGCGTAGCCAGTCGTACCCGCGCCGCTCGAGCTCGGCCACCAGCTCCGGGCCCCCCGACCGCGCGATGCGACCCTCCAGCAGGATGTGGACGCGGTGCGGCGGGATGTGGTTGAGGATGCGCTCGTAATGGGTGATCACCAGCACGCCGGCCGACGGGCCGGCGATGCGCTGCACGCCGCGGGCGACAACCTTTAGCGCGTCGATGTCCAACCCCGAGTCCGTCTCGTCGAGGACGACCATTCGCGGGCGCAGCATCAGCATCTGGAGGATCTCCATCCGCTTCTTCTCGCCGCCGGAGAATCCCTCGTTGATCGGCCGGTTGAGGAAGATCTCGCCGATCTCCAGGAACGCGGCGGTCTCGCGCAGTTCCCGGAGAAAGGCGGCTGCCCGCACGCTCTCCCGCCCCCGCACCGCTTCGACGGCGGCCTTCAGGAACTGGACGACGCTGACGCCGGGGATCGCCACCGGATACTGAAACGCCAGGAAGAGCCCCCGTCGCGCCCGCTCCTCCGGCGACAGCTCCAGCAGGTCCTCGCCGGCCAGCCGGACCCGGCCGGCGCCGACTTCGTAGTCGGGATGGCCCATTAGCACGTTCGACAGCGTGCTCTTGCCCGACCCGTTGGGCCCCATCAGGGCGTGGATCTCGCCGGCCGCGATCTCGAGATCGAGTCCACGCAAGATCTCCCGGCCCCCGACCCCGGCTCGGAGGCCCTCGATCTGCAGCAGCGGTTGCGGCGCGTTCGTCATCGCGTCCTTATAGGTCGAATCCCAGCTCCAGCCGAAGTTCCTCGCTCATCAGCGCCGGATGCCAGGGCGGGTCGAAGACCAGGTCGAGGTCGGCCGAGACCACGCCGGGGACGGCACGGACCGCCTCGCGCACGAGATGGGCGAGGTAGGGGCCGTAGGGGCATCCGGGCGAGGTGAACGTCAGGCGCACCTTCGCCGCCCCCTCGCGCACCTCGACACCGTACACCAGACCGAGGTTGACGACGTCGGCGTGCAACTCCGGGTCGTGAACCTTCGCAAGGGCCTCCCAGATGCGGGCGGTGAGGTCCGCATCCTCGGCCGAAACGGCCGGCGCTGGCGGTTCGGTGTCCATCGGCGTCGTCCAAGAAGACCATACCATACGGCGGTGCCGGCCGGAGTCAAAGAACGGGGTTCCGGAGAGCTGCCGTGCTCCGGACGCGATTGGGGGGGGCGATGTATTTGGCGAGCGGCCGTTGCCGGACACCGATCGCCCGGGGCAACAAGGGCGACGGCCGGGCAGGGGTTCGCATCGCATTCCCCGGGCGCGCTATAAAGTATCCGGCCATGGAACGACGGTCCGAGACCGGCGGGGGGATGCCATACGCGCCCGCCGCCCTCCTGCCGGCCGCGCGAGGATCCGCGCGGCTGATGCTTCGGATGCGCCAGTTGGAGATGATGATCGGCGATCCGACGGGGCTGCGGGGCCTAGACATTGGAGGGGAGGCGGGATGGGTGAGCGCCCTCCTGCGGGCCCGCGGAGGCGAGTGGACCAGCGCCGAACCGTTGGGGCCGGCTTTGGAGTCGCTTCGGTATCTCTGCGGAGATCGCGGGGTGGTGGCGATCGAGGACGGCCGGCTGCCGTTGAAGGACCAGACGTTCGACCTTGCCGTGCTGCTGGTCCTTCCCGACGACGTGGCGGAGCAGGCGACGTGGATCCGCGAAGTGCATCGCGTCCTCAAGCCGGCGGGACGGTTGGTGATCAGCGTGCCGTTCGCGGCGCGGATATCCCCGTTGTCGCTGGTCTGCGCGCTGGCCGGCGAGCCAACTCGGCCGCACGGCGGGTTCACGGTGGCGCGCCTGTTCGAGGTGTTGAAGGACGGGTTCGACCTGCAGGACTGCCGGCGTTATTCGCGGCTGCTGATCGAGTGGGTGGATGTCCTTAGTCGGCGGAGGACTGTGCGGCTGGCTCGGGCGGAAGCGGGGGGGCGGCCGGACCCGATTACGCTCTGCCGGGCGCAGGCGGACGCGTGGCGGGGCCTCGCATGGCTATCGTGGACGGCGGCCCAGCTCGATGCCCTGTTGTTTTTGAGCCCCGGCTACCGGTTGATCGGCCGGGCGCGGCGGCGGTTGTGGATCCCGCGGCGGGCACCGGTGCTCTCCGACGGCCGCAGCGTGGCGGAGGCGGCGCTCGGAGGCCGGATCGGCACGGCCGGTTCGTTGATCGAACCGTCGCCCCCGCAGGCCTGAGGGCGGGCGGACTGCCGGGGGCCATAAATTCGTCTTGCATTTGCGTCCGGATTTGTGTTGATTAGATGCCGCGGGCGCGCGGACCGGACCGCGGGGCCAGCGTCCGGAGGAAACGTCATGGGCAAGGTCTTGCGGGTGTTTCTGATCCTGGCGCTGCTGGTCAGCATCGGGGCGCTGGTCCTCGAAGTGATCATGTTCCGTCAGCGGCAGGAACTGTTGGTGCGGGCGAAAACGTTGCGCGAGGGGTTTGCCCGAATCTCGCAGAAGGTCTCGGCGGCTCGCGAGCCGTTCGTCGAAGCGCTCGGGGAGCCATTGAGCCCCGCGGGCCTCGCGACGACCGCGGCCATGGCTGCGCCGTTGGAGGGGCTGAAATCCAACGTCGCCGTTCGCTGCGATCAGCTCCACCAGACCAGGGACACGCTGAAGCTGACTCGCGACGAGCTGACGGCGACGCAGCAGGAACTGGCCCGCACTCGCCAGGAACTGGACGGCGCGCGCCAGGAGCTGGCGATGCTCAACGAGCAACTGGCCCAGAAGGAGGCCCAGATCGCGCAGGCGCGGCAGGAGCTCAACGAGCTCAGCAGCCAGATCGATGAGCTGAACCGGCAGGTCGACGAGCAAAAAGGGCAGATCGCGACCCTCGAGAAGGAAAAGAAGGTGCTGCTGGAGGAGAAACAGCGGCTGGAGGACGCGCTGGCCCCCTTCCTGCCGCCGCCGCTGCCCAGCCGGGACCTCGCCAAGCACCTGCGCGGCAACGTCATGATCGTGGATCCCCAGTGGAACTTCGTGATCCTCGACATCGGCAAGGAACACGGCCTTCAGAAGAACACCGTCATGCTCGTCCACCGCGGCGAGGAGATGGTCGGCCGGATCCGGATTTCCGACGTTCGGGACCACCTATCGGTGGGCGACGTAGAGCGCGACTGGCTCCGGCAGCCGGTGCAGCCGGGCGACCGGGTCTTCATTCAGTAACGGCATCAAATCGGACGAGGCGACGCCATGTCGAAATTTCTTCAGATAATGGTGGTGCTGATCCTCCTTCTGGCGGGAGCCGTCGCGTTCCTCGAGTACCGGGTGTTCGCGCGGCGCTTAGAACTGAAGCACAGCGTCCAAACGCTCGAGGCCAACCTCGTCCAGGTGGCCGAAATTCTGGCGGCCGGCCGCGAACCCTACATCGAGCCGATCGACCAAAAGGTGGACCGCAACAGCCTGATGCAGTCGGCCGCGATGGCGCGACAGATCCGGGTGGTCGAAACCCTGGTGGAGAATCGCTACGACCAGTTGTACGCAGCCAAGGACGACCTGAAGCGAACCACGGACGAACTCAACCAGACCAAGCAGGAGCTGGCGAGGACCCGGCAGGAGCTGGAGGACACCCGCCGCCAGATTGCCGGCGTGCGGCAGCGGATCGCCGAAAAGGAGGCTGAGCTGGCCAGCGTCGAGCGCGAGATCGGCGCTCGCCAGGAGAAGATCGGCGAGCTCAACCGCGCGATCGAGCAGAACAAGGAGCAGATCGCCAAGCTCGACAATGACAAGGCCGACTTGAAGGACGAGGTCAGGCGGCTCGAGCTGGAACTGGCGCGCTACTTGAACGACCCGAACATCGTGAAACAGATGCCGCGGGGCCTCAACGGGAACATTGTGGCGGTGAACACGGAGTGGAACTTCGTGGTGCTCGACATCGGCTCCCGCGAGGGATTGGTGAAGGACGCATACATGCTGGTGCACCGCGGCGATCAGCTCATCGGGAAGGTCCGGATCACCCAGGCCGCCGAGCACATGGCGATCGCGGACATCGAAAACGAGTGGGCGGTTTCACCCATGGAGGAGGGCGACCGTGTCCTCTATTAAGGTGATGGCGGTCCTGTCGGTCGTCGCCACGCTGTGCCTGGCCGCCGTGGTGGCGTTGCAATTGATTGAAATGCGGGATTACGGCGCTCCGCCGACTGTGTGGCCTGTGCTCCCGGAATGAAAAACGGCGTCCCCCGATCCGCCCGCGCGGTGATCGCGGTATGGGTCGGCGTCACGGCCCTCCTCTGGACCGCGGGGTGCGCGACCACCGATCCCGATACCGAGTCCGAACTGCCGTGGAACCGGCAGCAGGCGTGGGAAGGCCAACTGCTGATGCCGGGAACCATGATGCCCGAGCGCTATTGACGCTGCGGCCCGGCGGGCGGCGGGCCGCCCCGCGCTCCCACGAGCTTCCGCCGCGCGATTTCAGGCTTTGACCGCCCCGGTCCTTTTGCGGTCCTGGGGTTGGAGGCCACCGCCGGCGGGGCCTCCCCTCCAACCGCTGCCCGTCGGCATGATGTTTCGCGGAAGCTCCGGATCATTCGAGTTGACCATTTGAGTGGGCGTAGGCGGGTTTTGTCCGTCGCGGTTGAGCCGGCAAGATCGGTTCCGGTCGTTCGAACGGCTGTCGTTCCAGTGCGGGTTCACTCGGCATCAAAAAGCGCGGAGGCGGACGCACACCCGGCTGGACCGGACCGTGCTATCCGCTCCGGCACCGGGGAGGGCAGGGCGGGCACGAATCATGGTTCGGCGCGTGGCGGGGGCCTTTACCGTGTGCGGTGTTCGCGCGTAGCCCGCCATCGTAGAACGGGCCTGGGAAAGGGTGGGGTCGCTGGTAGCGCAACATTTGGTGGCGTGCATGTCCACGGCGCCATCGCCGCCGATGGGTGGAGTGGACTGCAGGTGTTGAAACGGATCGGTTCCGACCTGAGGTTCGTGCTACACGGCGAGCCGTCGGGGGCGCCGGTCGGCGGCGTGGGCGTTTTGCTGACGTCGGCGGGGCCGACGGAACTGCCGGCGCGAATAGCTCAGCGGCCGGCGTGCACGCCGGCGCTCGGCTGTTCATGGACGGCGACCGGAGGGACAGTTTCGAGGTCGTCGGTTCGGCCTACGCCTGCGGCCGCGTGGGACGGGTCGGCCTTTCTCTGTATCGGCGCCGGCAGTGGGGGGATCGGTACGAACTGGAGGCGGTAACGGGCCAGCACTCGCGGACATCGAATCGTGGGCCGTTTTCGTGGATTTCGGGGCACGACGCCGGTCGCCTTTGGCGGCCTCCGGGCCGTGCCACGCGGGGGCGGCGGCGGTCTTTCTCGATGGGTCCGGTCGCGGCACATGGGTGGTCGCCGACGGCGCCTCGTCACCAACGGTAGGCTCCGGGGCAAGGGCTCGGACGGATTGTTCTGCGATTGGGCCGATGACCCGCCGCCCTCATCTGCTCCTGGTCGCGCCGATGATTTGCACTGTTCATTCCGTGACGGTATCGTGAGATGCTTTTTTTCCGTGCCAGCGCGGTCAGACATGGAGGCCCCATGAACGTGGTCATCGTCGGCGGCGTCGCGGGGGGAGCCTCGACGGCCGCCCGGCTCCGACGGCTCGACGAGTCGGCGCGCATCCTGGTGCTCGAGCGCACTCGCTATGTCTCCTACGCCAACTGCGGCCTGCCGTATCACATCGGCGACGTGATCAAGGACCGCAGCCTGCTGCTGCTCCAATCGCCCGAGGGCCTGCGCGCCTCCCTGAATATCGACGTGCGCGTCGGCCACGAGGTGACGGCGATCGACCGGACCGCGCGGAAGATCCGTGCGCGGAACCTCGACAGCGGTGCGGAGTACGAGGAGCCCTACGACGTGCTCGTGCTCGCCCCCGGCGCCGTCCCCGTCCGCCCCGACCTGCCCGGGATCGACGATCCCCGCGTGCTGTGCCTGCGCAACGTCGAGGACATGGACGAGATCCGGCGCCGGGTGGACAGAGGCGCCCGCGGCGCCATCGTCATCGGCGGCGGCTACATCGGTGTGGAGATGGCCGAGAACCTGCGCCACCGGGGGTTGGAGGTGGACCTGGTCGAGATGGTGGACCAGATCATGCCGCCGATCGACAAGGAGATGTCCGCGCCCCTGGAGGACCATTTGCGGGCGCGCGGTGTCCGCCTGCACCTAGGTACGGCGGCCGCTGCTTTCCGCACCTCGTCTGGCGGCCGGATCAGCGCTGAGCTGACCAACGGGACGGTGTTGACGGCCGACTTCGTCGTGCTCGCGGCTGGCGTCCGGCCGGAGGTGACGCTGGCCCGCGCGGCCGGGCTGGCGTTGGGGCCGCGCGGCGGCATCCTCGTCGACGAGCACCAGCGCACCTCCGACCCCGCCATTTACGCCGTCGGCGACGCGGTCGAGACGCCGCACGCCGTGCTGCCCGGCTCGTGGAACATCCCGCTCGCCGGACCGGCCAACCGTCAGGGGCGAATCGCCGCCGACCACATCGCCGGACGCACCTCCGCCTACCGCGGCACGCAGGGCACCGCGATCGTCAAGGTGTTCAACATGACCGCCGGCGGCACGGGGGCCACCGAGAAAAACCTGCTCCGCGCCGGCCTGCCGTACCGCAAGGTCTACCTCCACCCCTCGGGCCACGCCGGGTACTACCCCGGCACCTCGCCGATGCACATCAAGCTGTTGTTCGCTCCCGATTCGGGACGGCTGCTCGGCGCCCAGGTGGTCGGTTTCGACGGCGTGGACAAACGTCTCGATGTCTTCGCGACGGCGCTTCGCGCCGGGCTGACGGTCTTCGACCTCGAGCACCTCGAGCTGGCCTACGCGCCGCCTTTCGGGTCGGCCAAAGATCCGGTCAACATGGCCGGGTTCGTCGCCTCCAACCTACTGCGCGGGGATGTCCGTTTTTGGTATGCCGAGGATTACCCCGGCGCCGTGGAAGGCGCGCTGGTGCTCGATGTCCGGAGTCCGGCGGAGTTCGAGGCCGGCCACATCTCCGGTGCCCGTAACCTGCCGCTGGGCGAGTTGCGCGCCCGGCTGGGCGAGCTGCCCCGGAGCCAGCCCATCCGCGTGTACTGCAAGGTCGGGTTTCGCAGCTACCTGGCCTATCGGATCCTCGCGCAGTCGGGGTTTGCGGACGTCGCGACGCTGGCCGGCGGCCTGCTGACGTTCCGCTGCATACACCGTTCGCTCGGGCCGGAACTCGACCGGCCGGCGCCCGCGACGCTGCATTACGCGGAGGAAAAAATGGAGGCGCCCCCAGCGCCCGCCGGCGTCGCGCGCGAACTGGACTGCACCGCCCTTCAGTGCCCCGGCCCCATCTTGAAACTCAAGGCGGAGATGGAGGCCATGGCGCCGGGGCAGGAGATGGTCGTGCGGGCCACGGATCCCGGATTCCGATCGGACGTCGCCGTCTGGTGCGATCGCAACGGCCATGAACTGGTGAGCCTGGTCGACGAGGGGGGGCACGCCGTCGCGCGGATCCGCAAGGGCGCCGCGCGGCCGGCCCCCGCGGCGGAACCGGCCGGGACGGGAGCGCGCGGCCAGACGATCATCGTCTTCTCCGGCGACCTCGACCGCGTGCTCGCCGCCTTCGTCATCGCGAACGGCGCCTTGGCGATGGGCCAGCCCGTGACGATGTTTTTCACGTTCTGGGGCCTCAATGCCCTGCGCAAATCCCCGGCCCCCGCCGTGGAAGGAAAGACGGCCTTGGACCGGCTGTTCGGCATGATGATGCCGAGTGGCGCCAAGGCGCTGAAGCTGTCGAAGCTGAACATGGCCGGCTTGGGCACCGCGATGATGAAACACGTGATGAGGAGCCGAAACGTCGCCTCGCTGCCGGAGATGATCGACTCCGCCCGCCGCGGCGGGGCGCGGCTGGTCGCGTGCACGATGTCCATGGAGGTGATGGGGCTGCGGAGGGAGGAGTTGCTGGACGGGATCGAATTGGGAGGCGTGGCCACGTTCCTGGCCGAGGCCGACCGCTCCGGCGGGGCCCTGTTCATCTGATCTGCCCCGGCGGATCACTTCGACCGGTCCGCGGAGGCGAGGCATGGGGCTGCGGGAACACGGTGCATGGGCGCGCGCCCGGTGCGCAACGGTAGGAGTGGCGGCGGCGCTGGCGCTGGCGGCCAACGCGGCACCTCCCGCTGCGCCGGTGACGGTCGTCACGAGCCTGCCCGGGCTGGTGGCGTTCTGGGATTTCGTGAAACGGGAGCCCGACGGCGCCCGCCCCTTCACGGCTCACGTTCCGCCGGGGTCGCCCTGTGACTACGCCCTCGACGCGGGCAACTACGTCCGGGAGTTCTGGGGCGTCGGGCGGCGAGGCCGCCGACGATGACTTTCCGCTGCTCGGCCGCGGGCCGTTCGGCCAGGCGGTCCGGATCCGCCGGGAGGACGATCCGACCTTTCGCCCGTACCTGTTCGTGCCCCGGTCGCGGCTACACGACACCCCGCTGGACATCAAGAGGAGCGGCCGGTCCCTCACGGTGGTCGTCTGGGCGATCCGGGAGAGCGGCAACCACGCGCTGGCCGGCATCTGGCATGAGGGCACGGACCTGCGCCGGAAGAAGACAGAGGGCATTGTGCGCGCGGTGCGCGGCCAGCGGCAGTATGCGTTGTTCGCCGGCCTCAACGTGCCCGGTAGCGGCTGCGGCCACGTGTCGGACAACGGCGCCGGCTCGTTTCTCAACCGATACGCGCTGCACAAGTGCAACTCGGCCGGAGTCGCCCCGGAGACGCCGGCCGACGCCCCGCCCGAGAGGCTCGACGCCGCATGGCATTGCTTCGCGATGACGTTCGACGACGACCGGGATGAGATCACCGGCTGGCTCGACGGAGTCGCCGGCGAACGATGGCTGGCCCGGCCGAAGGAAGACCGCCTGATCTTCTCCGCGTATCGGGCCTACATGCAGGGGTATTATGCGGCTCGTCCCGGTTTGCAAGACGGGGAGGCCCCTGCATACCCGGCCGATCAGCGGTACAATCCCCCGGAGGAGGAGCCCGCCCGCGTTTCCGTGATCCGCCCAGACGCCCGACGAACGGATGGAGCGGAGGGAGTACCGCTACACGAAGGTGGAGGTTGTGCTGCGCCGGGGGTCGGGCGGCCGCTGGACGGAGTTTTCGTGCGACCTGGTTGCGCTGCGGTTGAACCCATGGTGGTACCCGCATGGCGTGTACCGTCCGCCGGACGACGGCAGCGGAGGACCGTTCACAATCGGGCGCGTGATCCACAGCTCACGCAGTGTCGGTTTCACCGGTTGGATTGGCGGCGTCGCGGTCTTCGACCGGGCACTGCGCGCGGAGGAGCTTGCGCGACCGGCGGCCTTGGCGAGGCGATGACCCGCAGCGCCCGGCCGGTGGGCGGACGCCTGTCGCGCCCTTCCATCCCCTCAAATCAACAGTCGCAGGCCGGCCAGGGCAGACAGGGCGAGCACAAGCCGCTGAAAGACATGCTCCGGCAGCCGCGCGAGGAGCCAGCGGCCGACGAAGCCGCCGAGTGCCACAAGGGGCATCGTGAGGGCGGTCAGCCGGGCCAGCTCGGGAGTGAGCATCCGCTGTCCGATGAAGACGGGCAGCTTGGTCAGGTTGACGAAAAAAAAGAACCACGCCGCGGTGCCAACGAACAGATGGCGGGGCAGGCCGCGGGCGAGGAGATAGACGTTCATCACAGGACCGGCGGCGTTGCCCAGCGTCGTTGCGATACCCGCCGCGGTGCCAACGACCGCGGCGGCCGCGGGGTGGTGGGCGAGACGATGCCAGTCCAGACGGCGCCGCGCCAGATCCAGCGCCACCATGGCCAGTACGAGAATCCCAAGCAGTGGTCGCAGCTCTGAATCGGACAGGTGGGACAACCACCACGCCCCCCCCGCCAGCCCTAGGGCGACCCACGGCGCCAGACGCCCGATCCAGTCCCATCGGGCGTGCTGCCGGTACATGGCGATGGCGAGCACGTCGCCGGCCAGCAGAATCGGCAACATGCCACCGACCGAGGCCCGGGCGGGGAGGGCCATGGCCATCAGCGGCACCGATAGCATGCCGAGGCCCGGCACGCCGCATTTGGCCATGCCCGTCAACAGGGCCGCGATTGCTGCGGCCGCGAAACCGCCCGCCGTCACGGCCGGACCGCTCCGCTCGGCCAGAGGGCATCCCGGCTCACGGCGCCGCAGTGGGGAGCGCCGGTCGGGATAGCCATGCGCCGATCACCTCCCGCCAGAGGCGGTACCCCTCTACATTCAGGTGCAGCCGGTCCTCGCGGAATAGCTCGCCGCGCGGCTCGCCCGCCGGCGTGAGCATGAGGGGAACGACGTCCAGAAAGTCCGCGCCGAACCCCCAGCCGATCGCGGCGATGCGCTCGTTGGCCCGCCGCATCTGTGGCCACGGCGCCCAGCGCCTCGGCGACGGCTTCATGGAGACGACCGCGATGCGCATGTCTGGCCGAAGCCGGCGGCACCGCTCGAACAGAATCCGGTAATCCTCTGCCGTTTCGATGGGATCGCGTCCGAGGGCGATGTCGTTCTCGCCGCAGTAGACGACGAGAACGGCCGGGCGGTACACTCCGATCACGCGGTCGAAGGCGGCCAGCAGGTCCCGCATGGTCGAACCGCCAAACCCCCGGTTCAGGACCGGCCGCCCCGGGAAATCCTTTTCCATCGAGGCCCACAACCGGACGCTGGAGCTGCCCGTGAAAACGATCGGGTCGGCCGGCGGGGGGCGCTGCTTGTCGTACGCGCGAAACGCCGCGAACTCCTTCGTGTACCGCGCAAGTACGTGTCCTCCGCCGGGCCCCCTGCCACGGCCAAGGCCGCGCCCAGGACGTAGGCGTGGATTCGCACGACCCTCGGCCTCATGCGAGTGCCGAGCGCAAATGTTCGGGCAGCTCGGCGATCACCTTGTTTGAGGCCAGCGCGATCTCCGCGTCCGGCGGCCCCTGAATCCACCCCGGGGGGATATCGTGGATGATGCGAGCCAGGGGGTAGGTCACCCGCCCCATTTTCAGTTTGCAAAGGAGATCCCAAGGGTCCACCTCGATCACCACCTCGGGAAAACTTCCGCCGGCCCAGTTCGGTCCCCGAAGCTCCTGGGGCAGGTCCTCGAGGAACAGGCGACAGGGCAGCCGGACGACGTTGGAATAATGCCCGAGCGCGTCCTCGATCGTCCAAAACATCTCCACCAGCGAGTCGAGCGACTGATCTTGGACGTCGTCCAGATCCAGCGCGCGGTCTGGCGGCTGGCGGCCTTTGTCGTCGGGCACGTACATCTTCACGGACAGTGACCTCAGCCTCGCGCTTCCCACAATACACCCGGACCGGAACCATGGCGAACCTGATCACATGTCCGACGCGTATACAGCAACAACCGTGCCGTTCTCCGTAGGCCACAGTTTTCAGATCCGCCATGCTCCGCCGGTCCGAGGCCGGTCAAAGCTGAAAAAATCTTTGCAGAACTGCATAACAGTGATAGCATATGAAATGCGGGGCTGATGCCGCCGCATTCGCGAATTGCGAATCTACGGGGAATGGCCATGTCACGACTTCTTGTGGTGGACGACGAGCCGACGGTCCTGAGCGTGCTCACGGCGACCCTGCGTCGTAACGGGCACGAGGTGACACCCATCGGCGACGGCGAGAAGGCCCTTGCGGTACTCCAGCAGGAGGACTTCGACCTCATCCTTGCCGACATCCGCATGGAGCCGGTGGACGGTCTTCAACTGCTGGAGCGGGCGCGCGAGGTCCGTCCGTACACGCCAGTGATCCTCCTGACCGGCTACGGCTCGGTGAAGACCGCCGTGGAGGCGATGAAGGGGGGGGCGTTCGATTATTGCACCAAGCCGTTCAAAATGGACGAACTGCTGGTGACCGTCCAGCGGGCCCTTCGCTACCGCATGGTGCTGATGGAGAACAAGGGGCTGCGGGACGAGATCGCGACCCGTTTCGGGCCCGCCGCACTAATCGCCGAAAGCCCGGCGATGCGGCAGGTCTGTGAAATGGTCCGGCGGCTCGGACCCTCAGACGAGACGGTGCTGATCACCGGCGAGAGCGGCACGGGCAAGGAGGTCGTCGCCCGCGCGATCCACGAAATGAGCCACCGCCGCGCTCGGCCGTTCGTGCCGATCAACTGTGCAGCCATGCCCGAGCCCCTGCTCGAATCCGAGATGTTCGGCCATGTCCGTGGCGCCTTCACGGGGGCGGTGGCGGACAAGGACGGTCTGTTCGAGGCCGCCTCCGGAGGGACGATCTTCCTCGACGAGGTCGGCGCAATGCCGTTGAGCATCCAAGCCAAGTTCCTCCGCGTGCTGCAGGACAAGACCGTCCGCAAGGTCGGCGGCACCGAGGCCCGACCGGTGGATGTGCGGGTGATCGCGGCCACCAACGAGCCGCTGGAGGCGGGCATCCAGGCGGGGAGGTTCCGCGAAGACCTTTTTTACCGCCTGAACGTGATCCCGATCTGGCTGCCTCCGCTGCGTCAGCGCCGCGAGGACATCGTGCCGCTGGTACGGCATTTTCTGCAGCGCGAGCGGCCGGCGGGCGCGCCGTTGCCCAAACTCGATCCTGCCGTCGAGCGGACCCTGGAAAGCTACCGCTGGCCCGGCAACGTCCGCGAGCTCGAGAATGCCATCCGCCACGCGCTGACGTTCATGCACGGCGATACCATCACCCTCGACACCCTGCCGGCGCGCGTTCGCGAGGGCGCCTCCGTGCAGGCCTCGGCCTCCACGTCGGAGACGCTTTCCTCCCCCGCCGATTTCCGCGGCCGGTCCCTCAAGGCGTTCCTCCGCCAGAAGGAGCGCGAATACGTGCAGATGGTCGTCGACCGCATGGGCGGCGACAAGGAGGCCGCCGCCGTCGCGCTGAAGATCAGCCTCACCACCCTCTACCGGAAACTGGCGGGCGGACCGGACGAATAAGCCGGCGCCCCTATCCTGCGCGTCCCTGCCCCCGTCCCACGGCGGCGTCTTTCCTCACCAGGTAGATCAGAGGCACCCCGACCAATGTCACGCCCAGCTTCAGGTAGAGGTTCAGAAGAAAAATCTCCGTGATCGAGCGTGCCGGTAGCGCGCCGGCGAAGGCGCCGAGGCAAAAGACGAGGTTGTCGATCGGGATCGAGACCGCGTTGCTGACCACAACCCTCGCCCACGCATGCCGGCGTGTCACACGAGTGACGAACCAGTGGTACATCTCCGTGTCGGCCAGCTCGCTGACGACCTCCGCCGCGATCGAGGCCAGTACAAGGCGCCAGACCGGCGTCAGCACTGCCGCGAATTCCCGCCCAAGGCCCCATGCCGGATCCTGAGGCACTGCCGCCACCCAGCGGAGGTAGGCCGCCATCCACAGGTTGATCGCCCCCGCCGCGACGATCAGCCACCGCGCCGCGCGCCGGCCAAGCGCCCGGTGAACCAAGTCCCGCAGCGTGAAGGTCAACGGATAGATGAACGTGCCCATGTCCACGGCATGGCCCCAGACGATGCCGATCTTGAGGCTCGCGATGTCGGAGAGCATCTGGGCGGCGACGTACGTCGCGACGGCCAGAACGGCGGAAAGGGGGACATGCACATCGTCGGGAGAGGGCGGGCAACGGTGGTTCACGGGCGCCTCGTTTTGGTTGGGCGGGTGTTCGGGGACCGCCGCGGCGCGCGGCTCTCCCGCGCCCGCAGGCGGCATCCTACCGCGGTGCTTCCACCTCGTTCAAGGCTTCCGAGTTACGCGGCGGCGCAGTCGACCTTCCGCGAATCACAAGGTCCGTTGGCCCCGCCGGGCCGGGACCTCGTCGTCGTCGCCGTTGTTGCTACACTGCCCGCGTGACCGAGCGACCGCCCTGTTGCCGACCGGTCGAGCTGGTCGCGCCGGCCGGCGGGCCGGACGCGGCGGTCGCCGCCTTTGCGCATGGCGCGGACGCCGTCTACGCCGGGCTGCGTCAATTTTCCGCCCGCGCCGAGGCCGAGAACTTCACGGTGGAGGCCCTGGCCGGCCTGGTCGCGGACGCGCACGCGCGCCAACCGCCAAGGCGTGTCTATGCCGTCATCAACACGCTGATCCTCGATCGTGAACTGACCAAAGCGCTGGATGCGCTCGTCCGCGCCGCCGAGGTGGGCGTGGACGCGGTGATCGTCCAGGACGTCGCCATGGCGGGCGCCATCGGCCGCCACCTGCCCGGCCTGCGTCTCCATGCAAGCACCCAGATGGCCGCCCACAACCGCGACGGCGTCGAGCGGCTGCGCGACCTGGGCTTTCACCGCGTGGTGCTGGCGCGTGAACTGACGCTGGACGAGATCCGCGACTGCGCGTCCGTGCCGGGCATCGAGGTCGAGGTCTTCGTGCACGGCGCGCTGTGCCACAGCTACAGCGGCCTGTGTCTGGCCTCCTCCCTCCTGTGCGGACGCAGCGGCAACCGGGGCCGGTGCGCCTACCTCTGCCGCGAATCGTACCGCGAGATCGGCGGAGGTGCCGGGGGGTTTCTCTTCTCGATGAAGGACCTCGCTCTTGGCGGCCGCCTCGACGAGCTGCGAACCGCCGGCGTGGCCGCGCTGAAAATCGAGGGGCGAATGAAGACTCCCCTCTATGTGGCGGCAGCGACACGCCTCCATCGCAAGCTCCTCGACGGCGCCGTGTCCCCGGCCGAATTGCGGGAGATGGAGGACGACCTGCGCGCGGTGTTCAGCCGCCCCTGGACAACCTTGCACCTCGACGGCCCCGGCTCCGACGAGCCGGTCGACACGGCCTTCGTCGGGCACCGTGGCGCGCCGCTGGGTCGGGTGGAGGAGGTGATCACCGGCCGCGACGCCCGCCGCATCCGGTTTCGGACCGCCCGTGCGATCGAACGCCACGACGGCCTGCAGATCGACCTTCCGGGCGACGGCCGGCCGTTCGGCTTTGCCGTGCGGCGGATGTTCGTCGGCGCGGCCGGCCGGCCGGCGGCTGCTGTCTTCGAAGCTCCGGCGGGGACCGTGGTCGAAGTCGAACTGCCGGCCGGTGCGCCGAATGTGCCCGTCGGGGCGAACATGTATCAGGCCGCGTCGCAAGCGGTTCGACGCCGGCTAGCGACCCCGCCGTTTCGACCCGTCGCCACCCCGCCAAGACCCTCGGCGCGCATCCAAGTGGAGATCGGGCCGGGAGAGGTCAAGGGCGCTGTGGCCCTTGAGCGGAGCGGTGGGCGGCCGCCGCTCGAGGTGGCTGCGTCGGTCGCCGCCGGCCGCGATCCTGAACGTAACACCGGCGGTACGGAGGCGGCCGCCCGCCGCGCGTTTGGCAAGGACGCCGCCGCCCCCTGGTCCCTGGCGGCGCTGGAGGTGTGCAATCCCGCCGGCCTGTTTGTCTCCACGTCGTCGTTCAACGAGTTGCGGCGGCGGCTGGGGGACATGGCCGCCCGGGCGCTCGAGGCGGACCTGGCGCGCCGCGTGGAACGCATGGCGTCGGCGGAGGTCCCTCCTGCCCTCCGAAGCGAAGCCGCGGCCGAGCGGTGGCGCCTGAAAACGACGCGGCTGGAGTGGCTGGAGGAGCTGGCGCCGGACGACCTCGGCCCAGAGGACGAGGTGATCTGGGAAATCCGAGGGGGGCCGGGCCGCACGATCGAGGAGGGGACCGATCGGCTGGTCCGGCGCTTTGGCCTGGGACGGGTCCGTCTTGCGCTCCCGTGGATTGTCCGCGCGTGGGAATCCCCGGGACTGCGGCCTGCGGTAAACCGGCTGATCGCCGCGGGCTGGTCACGGTGGGAGATCGGCAACCCGTACGGCTGGAGGTGGCTGCCGTCCGGCGCCGACGTTGTCGGCGACTGGCCCCTCTACGCGCTCAATCGCGCGGCGGTGCGCCAGTGGCTGACGTGGGGGCTGGGGTCGGTGGTCCTCTCCCCGGAGGACGGCCGCGACAACCTTTTGGCGCTGGTGGAAATCTTCGGCGATCGCACCGAGGTGCCGGTCTACGCGGATGTGCCGATGTGGATTGCCGAGATGGCGGCTTGCGGCGGTCGGCGCGGCCGTCCCGGCCGGTGTGCCCGCGAATGCCGGCGGCGTCTGCGAGGCCCCGCGGGCGAAGTCGAGCAGGTCTGCGATCGCGGTCGCTCAGTGACCTTCGGTCCGCCGTTGTGCTGGGCCGACCGGCTAGGCGAGTTGCGCGCAGCCGGGGCGCGCCGGTTTCGCGTGAGCCTGGCGTGGCGCGACTATACCCCGGGCACGGTGCGCCGACTCTGGTTTGACACCCGCGCTGGTCGCGCGCCGGCAGTCCGTCAGATCGGGAATTACGAACGCGGCCTGGAGTAGGCCCGGGGCCGGCTACGTTTCCCGAGGCGGACCTGGGAGGGCGGAGGCCGGCGAGCGCCCAACGTTTGGAAGTGGTGGGCGCCAAGCCGCACGCGGCGGGATGCCGCGTTGACATCGAGCGAGCGGGCGGGTACGCTATTGATTTCGTGCCCCGGTGAAGGAACGCGAATGAAGACCACGTTGCCCGATGCGTCAAAGGTGACGCACGCATGGAAGTTGATCGATGCCGACGGCTTGCCGGCGGGGCGGCTGGCGGTGGCGATCGCGAACATGTTGCGCGGGAAAGATCGTTCGGATTATACGCCGCACATCAACACCGGAGCGATGGTCGTCGTCGTCAACGCGGCGAAGGTGAAGCTGACCGGCCGCAAGGAGACGCAGAAGCTGTACAAGCGCTACAGCGGATATCCCGGCGGACTGAAGCAGACCCTCGCGTCCGTCGTCCGCCGCAGGAACCCTTGCCACATTCTGCGCCATGCGGTCCGCGGCATGCTGCCCGACAACCACACGCGGGCGGTGCTGATGCGCCGGTTGAAGGTGTACCCCGGGGCGGAACACCCGCATGCGGCGCAGAAACCCGAGCCGTGCACCGTTCGGCTCTGACACCCTGAGGAGGTTCGCCGTGTCCACCAACGTCGTTGCTGCCACCGGCCGCCGCAAGAATGCGGTGGCCCGGGTCCGACTGTTGCCCGGCGATGGCCGCTGGGTGATCAACGGGCGGCCGTTCGACCAGTACTTTCGGGTGGTGGCCCTGCAGTCCTATGTCGAGCAGCCGCTGGTGCTCACCGGCATGCTCGGCAAGGTCGACGTCGAGGCGACCTTGCACGGCGGGGGATTCTCCGGCCAGGCCGGCGCGCTGCGGCATGCGATTTCGCGGGCGCTGGCGGCTAGCGATCCGGCGCTGCGGCCGACCCTCAAGAGTGCCGGTTGCCTGACCCGCGACCCGCGTATGCGCGAGCGCAAGAAGGCGGGCCGGCCAGGGGCGCGCAAGCGGTTCCAGTTCTCGAAGCGTTGATCCGGGAACCCGAGCGGCGGCCGCCCACGAACCTCCCCCATGGAGGGGGTGGGATCGCCGTCAGAGGTGGGAGGCGGGGGACGATGCCCGCACGCGGCAAATCTTGGATGGGCGAGGAAAGCGCCCGATTACCGCAGGGATTCCGGGCAGCCGGTGTGGCGGCCGGCATCAAACGGACCGGCGGGCGCGACATGGCCCTCATCGTCACGGCCCCCCCCGCGACGGCCGCCGGCGTGTTCACCACCAACCAGGTGCGCGCCGCGCCCGTCAAGCTGGACATCGAGCACCTCCGAGGCGGCGTGGCCAGCGCCATCGTGGTCAACAGCGGCTGCGCCAACGCTTGTACGGGACTGCGGGGCCTCCGCGACGCACGGCGCACGGCTGAGTGCGCGGGCCGGCTCCTCGGCGTGGCCCCGCGCCGCGTGCTGGTCTGCTCCACCGGCACCATCGGTGTCCCCCTGCCGATGGATCGGGTCGAGGCCGGCCTTCTGGCGCTGGTGGCCGCCCTCTCGCCCGACGGCGGTCCGGCGGTCTCGGAGGCGATCCTCACCACCGACACCCGGCCGAAACGGTGGTCCGTCGCCTTTCGGGTGCGGGACCGGCTCGTCCGGCTGACCGGATTTTGCAAGGGGGCGGGAATGATCGAGCCGAACATGGCGACGATGCTCGCCTTCTTTCTCACCGACGCTGACGTACCGCGTCCCGCGCTTCAACGCCTTTTGAAGGCTGCCGCCGACCGCAGCTTCAACCGCATCACCGTGGACGGCGATCGCAGCACGAACGACACCGCCCTGGTCCTGGCCAACGGCGCGTCGGGCGTCATGCTGGCCCCCGGCCGGCCCGGCTGGGCCGCCTTCGAGGCCGCCTTCTTCGAGACCGCCTGCGAGCTGGCGCGGATGATCGTGCGCGACGGCGAGGGGGCCACGAAACTGATCACCATCCGCGTGCGCGGCGCCCGGTCGGATCGCGAGGCCGATCTCGCAGCCCGCAGCGTCGCCAATTCGCTGCTGGTCAAGACCGCTTGGGCCGGCCCCAACGCCAACTGGGGCCGCGTCGTGGACGCCCTCGGCTACTCGTCCGCCCGCGTCGTGGAGGAGCGGGTGAGCATATGGTTCGACGACCTGCGCGCCGTCGTCCGCGGGGCGCCCGGCCCTGCTACGCGCGAGGCGCTGCAGCGCGTCGTCGGCCGGCCCGAGTTCACCGTGGACATCGACCTCGGTCTCGGACGCGGGCGGGCCGAGGTGCTGACCTGCAACTGCACCGAGGAGTACGTCCGGATCAACATGTAGGCGCGGACCGGGATGCAACTGCTGATTGAAAAGGCCGCCGTGCTCATCGAGGCGCTGCCCTACCTTCAAAAGTTCCGCGGCGAAACCGTCGTCGTGAAGTTCGGCGGCAGCATCATGGACCACGAGGACGGTGTGCGCGCGATTTTGCAGGACGTGGCGTTCATGGCGGTGGTCGGGTTGCGACCCGTGCTGGTCCACGGCGGCGGCAAGGCGATCTCGCAACGGATGAAGGCCGCGGGCCTGACGCCGGAGTTCCGGCTTGGACTGCGGGTCACCGATGCGGCGACGATGGAGATCGTCGAGCGGACCCTCAACCAGGAGATCAACCCCCATATGGTCGAACTGCTGCGCGGCTTCGACTGCACCGCCCGAGGGATCCACGGCGAGGACATCCTCCGGGTGCGTCCGAAGACCGGCACGGATCCGAAGACTGGCGAGACGGTGTCCTGGGGCTACGTCGGCGAGGTCGTCGAGGTGGATGTCGTGCCGATCCGCGCCTACCTGGCCGTCGGCATCGTTCCCGTCGTCACGCCCCTCGGCCGGGGCCCGGAGCGGGCCGTCTTCAACGTCAACGCCGACGAGGCCGCCTCCGCCATCGGCCGTGCGCTCCAGGCGCGCAAACTCGTGTTTCTCTCCGACGTGCCCGGGCTGCTGGCGGATCCTTCCAACCCCAACAGCATCATCTCCAGCGTGCGTGTGTCCGAGGTCGACCGGTTGATCGAGCGCGGCGTGATCTCGGGCGGCATGCTCCCGAAGATCGGCGGGGCGGTGGACGCGGTCCGGGCCGGCGTGGCTAAGAGCCACATCATCGACTCGTTTCTGCCGCACTCGCTGTTGTTGGAGCTGTTCACGGACCGCGGAGTGGGCACGGAAATCGTCCGCGAGTAAGCGGACGGGGCGGATCCCGATGAAGGAACCACCCTTGCAACGAGCCACCGACCGGATCGCCGAACTGTACCGCCGGTACGTCCTGCCCACGTACGCGCCGCCCTCCATCGCGCTGGTGAGGGGCGAGGGGGCCTTGGTCTGGGATGCCGAAGGGCGCGAGTACCTCGATTTTCTGGCGGGCATCGCCGTGTCCGTCCTGGGCCATGCCCACCCCGCCCTCGTGCGGGCCATCCAGCAGCAGGCCGGCCGGCTGATTCACTGCTCCAACCTCTACTACAACGAGCACCAAGGCGAACTGGCCCGAGAGCTTGCCGGGCGCTCGATGGGGGGCGCCTGTTTCTTCTGCAACTCCGGCGCCGAGGCCAACGAGGCGCTGATCAAGCTGGCGCGGCTTTGGGGCTCGAAGAGCGGCGGCCGGTGGCGCATCGTCACGATGCGCAACTCCTTCCACGGCCGCACGCTGGCCACCCTCACCGCCACCGGCCAGGCCAAGGTCCAGCGCGGGTTCGAGCCGCTGCCCGACGGGTTCGACTATGCCGAATTCAACGACCTCGACTCCGTCCGCTCCGCCATCACCGACCGCACCGCGGCCGTCCTGGTCGAGGCGGTGCAGGGCGAGGGAGGCGTTGTGCCCGCCTCCTCGGGGTTTCTGGCGGGCCTGCGGCGCCTGTGCACCGAGACCGGCGTGCTCCTGCTGATGGACGAGGTCCAGTGCGGGATGGGCCGGACCGGCAGGTGGTTCGGCTGGCAGCACTACGGGATCGAGCCGGACGCCTTTTCGCTCGCCAAGGGCCTCGGCGGCGGATTTCCGATCGGCGCCATCGTCGTCGCCCCCGGCCTCGCGGAGGTCTTCCAACCCGGACAGCACGCCTCCACCTTTGGCGGCACCCCGCTGGCCTGCGCCGCTGCCCGCGCCGTCCTCGAAACGATCGAACGCGATCGGCTGCTCGACAACGCCGCCGTCCGCGGGGCGCAGCTGATGGACGGCCTGCGCCACCTGCAGAAGAGCGTGCCGGCGTTCGTCGAGGTGCGAGGCATGGGGTTGATGGTGGGGCTGGTCCTGGACCGGCCCTCGAAGCCCTTCGAGACGCGGCTTCGGGAACTCGGCCTGCTGGCGCTGTCGACCGCGGACAGGGTCGTCCGCTTCCTGCCTCCGCTGATCGTCTCCGAACGCGACGTCGCCCGAGCGCTGGAGATCGTGGCGGCCGCGGCCCTCGACCTGTGACGACTGTGCCTCGCGGACGGGCGATGCACGAACTGGCCGCCGATCCCGTAGGGCGGCGCGCCGCCAACCGTCAGATTTTCGATGCGCTCGCCCCTGACTACGACCGGATCAACCGGCTCCTCTCCTTCGGCCGCGACGGCGCATGGAAGGACGCCATGGTTCGCACCCTGCCCGCCGCAGACCGTCCCCTGTGCGTGGACCTGGCCTGCGGCACCGGTGACGTCGCATTGCGGCTGGCGCGAAGGTTTCCCGCCGGCCGCGTCGTCGGCGTGGACTTGAGCGGACCGATGCTCGGCATCGCGCGCCGGCGCGACACGACGGGGCGGATCGAGTGGCGCCGGGCCGACCTCGCCGCCACCGGCCTGCCCGACGCGTTCGCGGACATCGTCACCGGCGCGTACGCGCTGCGCCTGGCCGACCGCCTCGAGGCCGGCCTTGCCGAGGCCGCGCGCCTCTTGCGCCCCGGCGGTGCGGCCGCGTTCTTGGATTTTGCCTCGCCGGATGCCTTTTTGGCCCGCCGAACTCTGATCGGGCTGCTCGAAATGTGGACCGCCGCCGCCAGCCGCCTCTTCGGCGGTCCGCCCGGCGCGCACCGATGGATTCCCGCCACGCTCCGCCACGTGCCTCCCCGCTCTGTCTTCGCGCGCATGCTGTTCGAGGTGGGGTTCGAGGACGTGCGCCGCCGCGGATTCTTTTTCGGAGCGATGGACCTCTGGACCGCGCGGCGCAGATGAGTTCGCCCGCGGCGCAAACCGCGTCGGCGGCGGGGTGGGGGCGCCGGACCGCCTTGCGGACGATCGCCTGGACGTCCGGCTGGCCGAGTGCGTCGTGCTGTCGCAGGCCACGCCGGAGCGGATGGCGGCCTCCGCCGCGGAGGAACCCGCGGGAAAGGCGCTGGTCGGTCGCCTGCTCTCCGGCGCCGGACGGAGGCGACGGATGGCGGTTGCCGAGCCGCGCGCGGACGCGCCCGATGCCCACTAGCCTGTGCCGCGCTGAACGTGTCGGGACCGGTCACGGTGGCGATGCGTCTTCGGGCCGCCGCAGAGGGGATACGGCACCGATCGCGTGGCGCACAAAACATGAGACCAATTTCGTACCTGCCAAACGTCGCGCAGTTCCAATGGCCGGCCGGGCCGGAGTGGCACGGCGTGAAGGTCCATCTGCCCGTGCGGGGACGACTGATCCACCTGCGTATCCTGCCCGGGCGGAACGTGTGCGGTATCGGAATCCAATCCATCGAGCTCCGCGGCGCGTCGGGGAGTCGGCAGGCTTGGGATTTCGAGGTCGCCGCCCCGGCGCCGTAAGGCGCAGGGACGCCTCGGCCGAGCCCCCACTGCCCCTGCGGGTCAGGCTTGCCCCGGCCGGGGCGCGGTCCTACACTGATCCGTTCGAAGCGACCCGGAGCGACCATGAAGAAAGACATCCATCCCGACTACGGGCCGGCGACAATCACCTGCGCCTGTGGAAACCAGATCCATACGCGCTCGACGGTCCGCGAGATGCACGTGAACACGTGCGCCCGCTGTCACCCGTTCTTTTCCGGCCAGGCGAAGCTGATCGACACCGAGGGCCGGGTGGATCGGTTCCGCAAGCGGTACGGCGCCGCGAAGAGCAGATAGCCGGCGGCGAGGCACGGGGCCGGCGGGCTTGCGAAGGCGGGCCCTCCGGCCCGCGCGTTTGAAGGCATGATCGAGGCGCACCACGTCGAGTCGGTGCGGCGGCAACTGGCCGCCGTGGAGTCCGCCCTCAACCGGCCTGGCGCCGCTGCGGGCCCCCGTTGCCGTGAACTCGTCGCCGAGCACACCCGCCTTCGCGACCTCTGCGACCGGATCGAGCGGTGGGAGCGCTTGAAGGCGGAGCGGGCGGCCCTGGCCGCCATGCTCGAGGATCCCGACGAGCAGTTGTGCGAGCTGGCCCGCGCCGACGCCGCGCGGCTGGACGCCGCGATCGCCGACGCCGAACGGGCCGTCGAGGAGGCAATGCTGCCGGCCGATCCCGACGACGCGCGCAACGTCGTGATGGAGATCCGCGCCGGAACCGGCGGCGAGGAGGCGGCCCTCTTCGCGGCCGACCTGTTCCGGATGTACAGCCGCTACGCCGACCGCCGCGGCTGGCGCATCGGCGTGGTGGACGTCAGCCCCTCCGACCTCGGCGGCTACAAGGAGATCGTCTCCACCATCGAGGGCGACGGTGCGCACGGCCTCCTCCGCTACGAGAGCGGAGTCCATCGCGTCCAGCGCGTGCCGGTGACCGAGCAGTCCGGACGCATTCACACCTCCGCCGCCACCGTCGCTGTCCTGGCCGAGGCCGAGGAGATGGATCACATTGAGATCCGCCCGGACGAGCTGCGCATGGACCTGTTCCGAGCCTCCGGCGCCGGCGGGCAGAAGGTCAACAAGACGGAGTCCGCCGTCCGCCTCATTCATCTGCCGAGCGGGCTGGTCGTACAATGCCAGGACGAGCGGTCGCAGGCCCGCAACAAGGAGAAGGCCCTGCGCGTGCTGAAGGCGCGGCTGCTCGATTTGCGCCGACGCCGGCAGGCGGCGGAACGGTCAGACACCCGCCGCTCCCAGATCGGCACCGGCGACCGCAGCGAACGGATCCGCACTTATAACTTTCCTCAGAATCGCGTGACCGACCACCGCATCAACCTGACCCTTCACCGTCTGGCGGAGGTTTTGGACGGCGACCTCGACGAACTGATCGGCGCGCTGCGCGCCGGCGACCGCGCGGAGCGGCTGCGGCGGCACCTCGAGGAGATGGCGGAGCGGTGACGACCGGGGCGGAAGGGCGGCGGCCGGCCCGGACGTCGGCCCTGTTGGAGGCGGTGGACTGGCTGGAGAGGCGGCTTGCCGGCTGCGACGAACCCCGCGCTGTGGCGGAGTGGGCGGTCGCCGAGGCCGCGGGCATCGGCCGGGCCGCACTCCGCGCCGGCCTCGGCGGACCGCTGAGCCAGCCGGCCGCGGCGCGCCTCGAGGCGATGGCCGAACGGCTGGCCGGCGGCGAGCCGTTGGCCTATGTCGTGGGCTGGGCGCCGTTCCATGGTCTGCGGATCGCCGTGGACCGGCGGGTGCTCATCCCGCGACCCGAGACCGAGGGTCTCGTCGAACTGGCATTAGAGGATCTGCCCACCGACCGGCCGGTTTCGGTGCTGGACGTGGGGACAGGCAGCGGGTGCATCGCCGCCGCCGTCGCATGGGCGCGGCCGGCGGCCGCCGTTCGGGCCACCGATACTTCGCCGGACGCCCTGGAGGTGGCTGGCGCCAACCTGCGTCGGTTGGGCTTGTCGGACCGGATTTGGCTGGAGCGAGGCAGCCTGACCGGGACAGCGGCGCCAGAGTCCGCGGACCTTGTGATGTCCAACCCTCCTTATGTGGCGTCGCACGAATGGGGCTGGCTGGCGACGTCCGTACGCGGTTGGGAACCGCGCGAAGCCCTCGACGGCGGACCGGACGGCTTGTCGGTCATCCGGGACCTCATCCCGGCGGCGTTGTCCGTTCTTCGGCAGGGTGGCGCGGTCTGGATGGAAATCGGTGAAGGTCATGGTGCCGAAGTCGCCCGGCTGTTGGCCGCCGCGGGGTTCGCCGATGTTCGTATCGAACGCGACGTCACCGGCCGGGACCGTTACGCTGCAGGCCGGCGTCCGTGATCCGGCATCGCACCCGCCGGGGCGCTGCCTGTCGGCGGGCAACGGTGGGGTTCGACGGGCCGAACGCTGTGCACCACGGTCAGGCGACGTCTCCCCAATCGAATTGTGTTGACTCCTTTTTTCTATCCGGTCCTATAGGGGCGACGGGCATGGAGCGTGATGCGCCCTGAGGCCGAAAGGAGGCGGACAGTCATGTGCGAGGGTTGCACGCGCAGGGAGTTCTTGGCAGCGGCGGCCGCGTCGGCCGACGGCGGTCTCGTTGGGGCGGCGGCAAAGACGGCCGTCGGACCGCTCGGGGGGATTCGGGAACCAAGATCCGGATTTGTGTCGTGTCTACGGGCTCACCCGGACCGTAGGACCGGGAGTGTTGCGTGGGCGCCAGCCAACTGGATGCGATCAAGGCTCGGCTGGCGCGCGTCGAGCGGGACTTGGGCAACGTCGAGCTGATGTTAGGGGAGGCGAACGACGCCGCACAGGTGGCCGCGTTGCTGGCGAGGGCCGGTCCCGGGACACCGGTCTTGACCGTCAACCTTCATTGTTTCGCACTGACCCGGAGCGTCCAGCCCATCCCCGACGGCCACCGCCCGATGGTGGTCTTCTCGCTGCCGGCGAGCGGATACGACTGGATGTATGCCCATCGCTGGCAGAGGAGGGGATATCCCGTAACCCTGTTCCCGACCGGCGATCCGGACGAGCCGGAACGTGCGGTGCGGCTGCTGCGCGTCGGCCCGCTGATGCGCCGAAGCCGCCTCCTGCTGTTTCCGTCCGCGAGGGGCACGAACTCCGCCCGATCGCCCGAGTTGGTTCGCGAACGGCTGGGTTGCGAGGTCGTGGCCGAGGCGGCCTTCGAAGACCTCATCGCCGCGGCCGAGACGGCGGCGGTGGTCGAGGAGGCGCGGCGGCGGACCGAGGGGGCGCAGGAAGTCGCCGGTCCCACGGCCGATGACGTCCCGCGCGCCGCGCGAATCAGCGTGGCCCTGCAGGAGCTGATGCAGCGCGAACGGGCGCGGGGGCTGACCGTCGGCACCTGCATGGGATCGATGTCCTGGGGGTTCCCTTGCCTCGGTCTCGCTCGCCTCCGCGACGCAGGCATCCCCGCGGCCTGCGAGGGCGACATGGACTTGCTGCTCACAATGCCGATGTTCGAGTATGCGTTTGGCCTGCCGGGCATTCAGGGCAACGCGACGCTCGATACCTCGCGCAACGCGCTGTGGGCGGCCCACTGCACTGCGCCGCTTCGCATGGACGGCCATGCCGGCGAACCCGCGCCCTACCTGCTCCGCGGCCATTCCGAGGTGGGGGGCAGCGGTTGCATGGCCGAAGTCCTCTGCCGTGTCGGGCAGACGATCACGAGCGCGAAATTTGTCAACCTCAATGCCTTCCTCGCCTCCACGGCTCGGATCGTCCACGTGCCGTCGAGGTCGGTCCGCGGCTGCCGGACCCAGATCGTGACCGAGGTGCGCGACGCCGCGGCCATGACCGCGACGTGGTCGGTGGTCCTGGACACGGAGGACGCCATGACCCTTCTCCACCGCGTCGTCTTCTACGGCGTCATCTGGACAGCCTGCGCCGTCTTGCCCGGCTGATGAACGCCCGAGTGGTGGAGGAAGGAGCGCCGGGAGGGGATGCCTGAGGGGAGCCGCCGCTCCCGTCCGCGGGCTGGCGCAAAGTGGTTTGACACAGCGGTGCGGGCGCGTAGATTCACTGGTTCTCCGGCGGGCCCGCGGTGGGCCCGTCCGGTGCGTCGGGGGTCCCATGAAGGTCTTTGCCGCCCGCGAATCGCATCCGGGCGAACGCCGTGTGTCCATGACACCGGCCTCGGCCGAGAAACTCATCAAGCTAGGCGTCGAGGTGTGGATCGAAGCGGGCATGGGGGAAGGCATCCATCAGGCGGATGCCGACTACGCGGCGAAGGGCGCGCGGGTCGTCGGTCGCGCTGAGGGGCTGGCCGGCGCGGACTGGGTCCTTCGGCTTCGCCCGCCCTCGCCGGAGGAGGCGGCGGCCGGCCGGCCGGGTTCGCGGCACGTCGGGTATCTTGAGCCGTTCACCAATCGCGCCGTCATCGAGGCCTTCGCGAGGGCCGGCGCGACGGCCCTTTCGGTGGAGCTGCTGCCCCGCACGACGATCGCCCAGAAAATGGACGCCCTCAGCTCGCAGGCCAACCTGGCCGGATACGTGGCCGTTCTGCTGGCGGCGGAGCGCCTGCCGAAAATTTTGCCGATGATGATGACGCCTGCCGGCACGATCACGCCGGCGCGGGTGTTCGTGATCGGCGCGGGCGTGGCCGGGCTGCAGGCGATCGCCACCGCCCGCCGGCTTGGCGCCCGCGTGGAGGCCTACGACACCCGGCCGGTGGTGAAGGAGCAGGTGCAGTCCCTCGGCGCGAAGTTCGTCGAGATCGACTTGGGCGAGACGGGGCAGACCAAGGACGGGTACGCGAAGGCCCTGACCGAGGAACAGCTGGCCCGCCAGCGGGCGGCGATGGCGCGGCACTGCGCCGACGCCGATGTCGTCATCACCACCGCGCAGGTGTTCGGGCGGCGGGCGCCGCGGATCGTCACCGCCGAGATGGTGCGGGCAATGAAACCGGGCAGCGTGATCGTGGACCTTGCGGTCGAGACCGGCGGCAACGTCGAGGGTTCGGAACCCGGCCGCGAGGTGGAGATCGGCGGGGTTCGCATCGTGGGACTGATCAACCTGCCCGGCCGGGTGCCGGTTGCCGCCAGCCAGATGTACGCGAGCAATCTCGCCAGCTTCATCGAGCATTTCTGGGACCGCTCTTCGAAGTCGTTCCGGTGGGATCCGGAGGACGAGATCCTGAAGGGCATGCTGGTGGTTCACGAGGGGCGGGTGGTTCATCCGGCCGTGCGCGAGGCCCTGGGCCTTTAGGAGGCGATCATGCTCGGGTTGTTGTTTTTCGTGTTCGTGTTGGCGGTGTTTCTGGGGTTCGAGCTGATCTCCAAGGTGCCCTCGCAACTGCACACGCCGCTGATGTCCGGCTCCAATGCGATTTCCGGCATCACGATCGTCGGGGCGCTGGTGGCCGCAGGCCAGGGGGAGGGGGGGCTGACCGTGACGATCCTGGGGACCCTGGCGGTGGTCGCGGCGATGATCAACGTGGTCGGCGGGTACCTCGTCACCGACCGGATGCTCGGAATGTTCCGGCACAAGGATGGAGGCGCGAAGTGACATGTTGAGCTCGGACCATCCGCTGATCACATCGCTCTACATCCTCGCCTCCGTCCTGTTCATCGTCGGGCTGAAGATGCTCAACCGCGCGGCGACGGCGCGGCGAGGCAACTTGATCTCCGGCGTCGGGATGCTGGCGGCGATCGTCGCGACCTGCCTGCTCAAAGGCATCTCGTTCCAGTGGATCCTGCTCGGGGCAATCGTCGGCTCGGCGATCGGCGCCGTCGCGTCGTACTCGGTGAAGATGACCGCGATGCCGGAGATGGTGGGCCTGTTCAACGGCTTCGGCGGCCTGGCGAGCATGCTGGTGGCGTGGGCCGAGTTCCACAAGTGGCGCGGCCTGGGCTGGGAGGCCTACCTGCGGACCCTCGGCGCCGGCGCGCCGGACAGTTCGCTCTTCACGGCCGTCGCCGCCGTGTTTACGGCGATCGTTGGCGCGGTGACGTTCTCCGGCAGCGTCGTGGCGTTCCTGAAGTTGGCCGAGTGGATCACCGGCCGCCCCATCCTCTTCCGCGGCCAGCGCCTGCTCAACGGCGCGATCGTGCTGGCCACCCTCGCGGCCGCCGCCGCGGTCGTCGTGCAGCGGCCGACCGGCGGCGCGGCCTACGCGGCCTTCGGGGCCGTGATGACCCTTGGGCTCGTTCTCGGCGTGACCTCGGTCATCCCGATCGGCGGGGCCGACATGCCGGTCGTCATTTCGCTGCTGAACAGCTACTCCGGCGTCGCGGCCGCGGCGGCCGGCTTCATCATCCTCAACAACGGACTGATCGTCGCCGGATCGCTGGTCGGCGCCAGCGGCCTGATCCTTACCAACATCATGTGCAAGGCCATGAACCGGTCGCTGGCCAACGTCCTCTTCAGCGGTTTCGGCGCGGTCGAGACCGCCAGTTCGTCGGCCGTGCAGGGCGAGGTCAAGCCCGTCAGCGTCGAGGACGCCTACTACATCCTCGAGGCCGCCCGGTCCGTCGTGTTCGTCCCCGGCTATGGCATGGCCGTCGCCCAGGCCCAGCATGTCGTGCGCGAGCTCGGCCAGTTGTTGGAAAAGAACGGTGCCGAGGTGAAGTACTGCATCCACCCCGTCGCCGGCCGAATGCCCGGGCACATGAACGTCCTGCTGGCCGAGGCTAGCGTCCCCTACGAACAGCTCGTCGAACCCGGCGATGTCAATCCCGTGATCGACACCGTGGACGTGGCGATCGTCATCGGCGCCAACGACGTCGTGAACCCCGCCGCGCGGGAGGACCGGACCAGTCCCCTCTGGGGCATGCCGATCATCAACGTGGACCAGGCGCGCACGTGCATCGTGCTGAAGCGCTCGATGCGCCCCGGTTTCGCCGGCGTCGAAAACCCCCTCTTCTTCAAGCCCAACACCCGGATGCTCTTCGGCGACGCGAAGGCCTCGATTTCCGCCCTGGTCGCCGAGTTCAAGTCCGAGTAAGTGGCAGGCCGCCTTCGCGAGGGCGAGTCGGCCCAAAAGCGGGGGCGGACGTCGGGGGACGCGCCCACCCCCGTCGCCGGGCATCCCTGGATCCGGGCCGGATTGATCCCATTGCGATGAGCGCGGTCGCGCCGTATTTCGACGGATCCGACGGCAGTTCGACGCCCCATGGGGTCGGACCTTTGGCAGAGGCGGCTCCCGGCCTTATAGTTAAGCGATGCAGATTCGCGTGTTCGAGAGCGCCACGGCGTTGGCCGAGGCCCTCGCCGTGCGCCTGGTCGATGCGCTGAGCGGCGGACCGCGCTGCGCCGTGATGCTGGCCGGCGGCCGCACGCCGCTGGACGCCTACGGACGCCTAGCCGCCCACTCCCCGCAGGCGTGGGCCCGCGTGTTTCTTAGCGACGAACGGATGGCGCCGCCAGACTCGCCCGATTCCAATGCATTCCACGTGGTGCCGCCCCTGGCCGCCGCCGGTCTTCCGCGGGACCTGTTTTTTTCCGTTCGGACCGACTGGCCCATCGAGGCGGCGGCCGACGCGTACGATCGGCTGCTGGCCGGCTGGGTCACGGAGGGGGTCCGGTTCCCGTTAGGATTGCTCGGCTTGGGTGCCGACGGCCATACGGCCTCGTTGTTCAGCCTGGACGAGGTGGAGCAGGCCCGCGTGGGCGGACGATGGGCGGTCGCCGTCCGGAGGCCGTCGCCGCCGGATCGCGTCAGCGTCGCCCCACGATTGCTGGAACGGATCGAGCGGCTTCTCTTCGTCGTCACCGGGGCGGAAAAGCGTGCTGTGGTGGCGCGGTGGCTCGAGCAACCGGCGTCGCTGCCGGCCGGCCTCGCCGTGGCGGGTCATCCGTCGGTCGAGCTGTGGCTCGATGTGTCTGCGGCTGGGCCGGGCATGCCGCGGTGACCGGCGTGGCCCGACGGGCGGGAGCGACCTGAAGTTGCGGCGTTGATTCCGTGGGAACTCGCCCCTGTCGTCCGATCTGGACCGGGCCGACTGGCTTCGTGCGCTAGCGGGTGCTAGATAGAGCCGATGATGTGGCGCGGAGTGTCCAACCTCCTGTACGCGGCCGCGGCCGCCGCAGTTTCCATCGGCGCAATCGTGTGGAGTGGGCGGGGCGCGGCGCCTGCCCCGCAAGCCGCAGCCACCCGGGACCTCCCCGCGGCCGTACCTGCCGGTGCCTCTCCGACCGCCTTCCCCGACACCAGCCGCCCGTCCGCGCCACCGCGGGTCGCCGACCACGAGGCGGAACGTCGTGCCGCTCTGGTCGCCGAGAACGAGGCTCTGCATGCCGCGCAGAAGCGACTGGAGATGGAGAACGAGGCGCTTCGAAACCAGTTACAGGCGCTGTTGCGATGGATCCTCGACAACTTTCAAGGGCGTTATCCGATCCCCGAACATCTCGTCGGACGGCTGGACATGCCTGCGGTGACGGACGAGTTTCGCGTGCACGACGACCTGGCCGCCCTTCTCCGGCTGACCCCTGCGGAACGGGAGCGGCTGGACGACGCCTTCCGCGTCGCGCGCGCCATGGCGGACGAGGCTGAGGCGCGGGTGCTCCAGGCCACGATGCCGACGGCCTCTGAGCTGGTGGTCGAGATCCCGCCGCACGAGGCCGCCGGCGAGGAGGTACGGCGACACCTGATGGCGGCGCTGGAGACGGCTTTGGGCACCAACCGCGCCCCCTGGGCCGCCGCCGCCGCCGGCCGGGACCTGGACCGGCGGTTCGGCGGATTCGGCCGCGACCATCGCACTGTGCGTTTCGAACTGGTCTACCGGGAGGACGCCGAGGCCCCCTGGATCCGAGTTCGGGACGAGCGCGTGCGGGTGGACGAGGAGGGCCGGCGCCGTCGCGAGTCCGTGGAAATGGAGGCAGCGCGGCTGCCGGCGGAATACGAGTCACTCGTGAACCGTCTGCCGCTGGAATGAAGGAAGGAGGCCGCATGGATGCCATCGAAGCCCTGCTGACCCGCCGCAGCGTCCGCCGGTTCGATCCTGACCGGCCCGTGTCGCCGGAGACGGTCGACCTGTTCCTCAGGGTGTTGTTTCAATCCCCATCGGCGGGCGACGCCCGGCCCTGGCAGTTCGTAGTGGTGGACCGCCGCGAGACGTTGCGGGGGTTGGCAGCGGCGATGCCGAAGTGCGACATGCTCGAGACCGCGCCGTTGGGAGTTCTCATCTGCGCGGAGCCGGCCCGTGAAAAAATCCCCGGCTTCTGGCCGCAGGACTGCGCCGCCGCGGCCGAGAACCTCCTGATCGCCGCCCATGCGTGCGGGCTGGGGGCCGTCTGGATCGGGCTTCACCCCGTCGCGGACCGCGAACGCGCGGTGCGCGAGGCGCTGGGCGTGCCGCCGGAAATCGTGCCGTTCGCGTTGATCGCCATCGGCGTGCCCGCCGAAACCCCTCCGCCGGAGGATCGCCGTGACTCCTCCCGCGTCCGCCGAAACTCCTGGTAACGAGTCGACGCCGGCCGTCGGTCGGTCTGTCGGCGAGCCCGGTCGCCTGGCCCGTCGACAGCAGGCGGTGCTCGACGCGCTGCGGGCGGTCGTGCGCGATATCCACGACGCGCATCACGGCGCGGTCGCTCCCGGCGCGCCGGACCTCGAGCTGAAGCTGCGGCTGCGCGCGCGGCCGTCCGCGGGCTGGGCCGTGGAATTCGATCCGCCCCTCGAGGCGCAGATCGCCGGCCAGCTCGACACGTTGCACGCGCGGGTGGGGGTCTACCGGGAGGGCGCGGTGCACTGTTTCAAATGCGGGTCGTCGGTCTGCGACCATGCGACGCCGCCCGGTCCGCTCTCGGTGTTTGCGGGCTACGACCCCATGGGGCGGCCGGAGTGGCGCGAGCTGGGCCAGTGGCTTCTAGAACGCCACGATCCCCGCGTCGCCGACGTGTTCGAGTCGCCGGGTCGACCCGTCACCGCGACGGTCATGGGCCGGGAGCTCCGGCGGCGCCAAATGGCGGAGTTTGGCCGTGCCTCGCGAACGTATTCGATCCTCGGCCAGGTCGTCGCGGGCTATTTCTGCGCCGGCGAGGAGCCGGCAGATCGTTTTGCGCTCACCATTCAGATCGTCGAATGCCGCGGCACCGCCGGCCGTCGCGAGATTCGCCTCAACACGGTCGGCGGACCGGTGGGCGGCGGCTTGGAAGACTGGCTAGGGGCGGATCGCGGGGCGGGCGTCGCCCGGGCGCGCGCCGCCGCCCTGCGCGCGGTCTCCCAGATGGACCGGCTGGCCGCCGGACTGCCGGCCGACGCGCCCCCGGATGCGCTAAGGGCGATCCTTTCCCGCGTTCCGGCCGTCCTGCGGCGGCTGGCGGATGCGATCGAGCGCTCCGCCCGCCAGAGCGGCCGCCGCACCCGACACGCTGAGCGGCGGCGTCTCGAAGACCGTCGGCCCGTCCCGAAGGCGCTCGAGGACGTCGCCGGGGCGCCGCCGGAGGCGTTTTTCTACGACGAAAAGGCGGAGACCTTCGTCGTCTGCGGCCCCCAGGGCCGAACCCACGTGTTCAACGCCGGTGGGCGCCACGTGACCAGTTTCACGCTGTCGCCGGGCGCGGTGGGCTTGCGGCTGCGCAGGGCGCGTTGGTTGGCCGTGCCGCCCGATCGGGTCGAAGGCGTCCGCGCGGCGATCGCGGGAGCGGTGCGCCCGTGAGCCGCCTTGCGCCGGGGCCGCGTTGCTGGCGCGGGGAACTGGTCTGTCTTCCGGTCGGCCGCGGGCGCCGGCGCCTCGATGGATTTTTCGCGCCCGCCTCGCGGCCCGAGGCGGCGGCCGTCTACGTCCACGGCATGTTCAGCAATTTCTACCGTTCGGAGCTGAAGAAGGCGATGTTGAGCCATCTGCCGGCGGCCGGCGTTTCGCTGCTGTCCGTCAACACGAGGGGTGCGGAACGGGGCACATTGGACGAGCCGTTCGGCGCGTGTCTAGCCGATCTCGACGCGGCGCTCGAATTCATTCGCCGGACCGGTGGGCGGCGACTGGGGCTGATCGGCCACAGCACGGGATGCCAGAAGAGCCTACACTACCTCGACCGCCGCCGACCGCCGGACGTGCGCGCGTTCGTTGCGCTGGCGCCGGCCGACGACCGCGCGATCCTGCGACGCGAGCTTGGCCGGCGCTGGGCCCGTGCGTTGGCGCAGGCGCGCGCGATGGCGGCCGGCGGCCGCGGCGGCGAGCCCGTCCCCGGCCTGCCGCACCTCTTCACCGCCCGGCGCTTTCTCAGCTTGGCGGACGAGCGTTCGATCGAGGCCTCCCTGTTCGACTACGAGGGGCCGATGCGGGCCTGGCGCCGCCTCGGGACGCCGACCCTGGTGCTGTTCGGCGATCGCGAGGAATACGCCGTGCGTCCGGTCCGTTGGATGCTTCGTCGGCTCGCAGCTCTCCGGCCCGGCGCGACGTGGACGCGGACGGTCCGCGGCGCGGACCATGGCTTTCACGGGCGCGAGCGGGAGGTGGCGGTCGAAGTGGCGCGCTGGCTGGCCGCGCGGCTCGTCGCCGACGGCCGGCGACGATAAGATCAGGAAACGAACCGGAGGACGACGACGATGGTGGCGTGCCGCCGAGGTTGTGGTGTATGGCGGGGGATGGCGTTCGGCCTGGCCGCGGCGGCGGTCGCGGCGGAGCCTGGCCCCTGGCGCGAGCTGTTCAACGGTCGCGACCTCGAAGGCTGGAAGCGGACCGAGTACGTCCGCCCCGGCGAGATCCGTGTGCTGGAAGCGGACCGCCCCGCCGACGCGCCGCCCGGCGCCCCGGCCGGCCCGGCGATCTACCTCGGCGCCGGCGACGACCTTACGGGGATCACCTATACCAACCCCGCCCCGACCATGAATTACGAGGTGCGGCTCGACGCAATGCGGGTCTCGGGCGGCGATTTCTTTTGTGGGCTGACGCTCCCCTACGGCACCAACTGCTTTACCCTCGTCGTCGGCGGCTGGGGCGGCACGATCGTCGGCATCTCCAGCATCGATGGCCTCGACGCCTCGGAAAACGAGACGAGCCTGACCCGCGATTTCGAGACCGGCCGGTGGTATTCGTTGTCGGTCCGCGTGATGCCGGGGAGGATCGAGGCGGACCTGGACGGAAAACAGGTCATCGCCGCGGACGTCGCCGGCCGGCGTGTGCACATGCGGCCTGGCGAGATCGAAATCGCAGTGCCGCTGGCCATCTCGACGTGGCGGACGGCCGGGGCGGTGCGGGGGATCCGGTTGCGCGAGCGGCCGCCCCCGCCGGACGGGCCGTGACGGGGCCAGGTGAGCCGTGCGGAGGAACCGTTGAGGAGACCACGGATCGAGGACAGTCCGCTGGTTGGTCGCCGGGAGGCGCTCCGGCGCGCGGCCCTGGCCGCCGGCGGATGGTGGTGTGCGGGCCGCCTGGCGCGGGCCGCGCCGCCCGCGCCGCCGGCGACGGCGCGGGAGGTCGCGGTGCGCGAGGAAATCGAACTGTCCAACCGGAGGATGAAGCTGGTCGTCGCCCCCGGCGACGGGGCGGGGCTGCTGGCGTGGAAGGTATGGCGCGGCAACGCGTGGCTGGATCTGTATCCCGATGTGCGTGACCCGGGCCTGAAAATGCGATATGCGAGCTGGATGATGATCCCGTACTCCAACCGCATCGAGAACGGCGTGTTCGTGTTCGAGGGACGGGAGCACCGGCTTCGCAACGGCGCGAACCATGCGATCCACGGCGACGCCCGCTCGCGGCCATGGACGGTGGCCGAACGCGGCGATGCGCGCCTGCGCCTGTCGCTGCGCACGGCGGACTTTGCCGATTTCAACTGGCCGTGGCCGATGGAGATCGCCGCCGAGATCGTGCTCGACGAGGACGCGCTCACCCAGCGGCTCCGCATCGTCAACCGCGGCGACTCGACGATGCCCGCCGGCTTCGGCTGGCACCCGTATTACCGGCGTTCCCTGACCGCCGCCGGCGAGCCGGTGCTCGTGCGCGCCCGGCTGGGCGGCGTCTGGCCGGATCCGGACGGCGACTGCCTGCCCAACGGACCGCTCGAGCCGTTGCCGCCCGACTTGGACTTTTCCTCCCCGCGCCCGGTCGCCCCCGACCGCCGCTACGACGTCTGCCTGGGCGGATGGGACGGCCGCGCCGAAATCGAATGGCCCGACAGCGGAGTCAAACTGGGGTACGAATGTTCCGCCAACTGCGTGAACCTCGTGTACTTCAATCCGACGGATCGCCCGGTCTTCGCTCTCGAGCCGGCGGCCAACGCGAACAACGGAATCAACCTGATGGCCCGGGGCTGGGCCGGGCACGGCGTGATCGCGCTGCCGGCGGGCGAGGCGGTCGAGGCGGAATTCCGCACCCGGGTAGCGCTCTGAGCGTCGCGGGCATCGGGCCATCGAGGACGGGCAGGCGGTGAGACGAACGGCACGGTGGTGGCGAACGGTGGCGGCGGCCGCTCTGGCGGGGCTGGTCGTGGCGGGTTGCGACGAAGGCGGGGACGATGACGGCGACGACGGTTCTCCGCCGGCCCAGCCGGCGGACGAGGAATACGATCTGACCGGCATCTGGCGCTTTCAGGGGCGTGAGTCGCTCTACAAATTGACCCAACGCGGTCGGTCGGTGCAGGGCGTGTTCGTCGAGCCGTCCGATCCCACGGTTCGCGGCGACATCGCCGGGGTGGTGAACGGGGACGAGGTCGTGCTGTACGTGGCAGTGACGTTCGACACCCATCCAGAAGACAACTTCACGGCCCGCAAGGAGGGCGTGATCCACAGTCGGAACCACATGACCCTGGTGGTCACGGGTGGTCCGCGCTACGTCGGCCAGGTGCAGCAGTGGTACCGGCAATAGCGCGGCCGATGGCATGCGGTTTGGCGGCGGGCCCAGCCAGGCGGCGAGCGCATCTGCTGCGCTCTCGACACCGCACGGTTCGGTGCAGCATAAAGGGCGGGCACCATGAGGGCGACGGACCATGCGCTGGCCCACCTGTCCCGCTTCCGCGCCGCCGCGGAAGCGATGCGGGAGCGCCTGCTCACGGACGTCGTCTGCCTTGGCGAGATGCCCGCCCCGACCGGCGGCGAAGGGCGCCGGGCCGCGTATGTGCGCGATCGGTGGTGCGAGGCCGGTGTCGAGCAGGGCGCCGTGGACGACCTGAACAACGTCGTGGGTCTGCTCCCCGGCGAGGTTGGATCGGCGACGGTGCTGGTGGCCGTTCCGATGGACACGCTGGACATCGCGCCGGAGCATCGCGAGATCGAGGTCGGCGTGGACCGGCTGGTCGGGCCCTTCGTCGGCGACAACTGCCTGGCCCTGGCCGCGCTGGCGTGCCTGCCGACGCTCCTCGATTCGCTGCAGGTCCGCCTGCGGTCCAACCTCCTGCTGGCCGGCACGTCCCAATCGCTGAGCCGCGGCAACCTCGCCGGCCTGAGGCGCGTCCTCGCCGCTAGCCGCTGGCCGTTGGCATGCGGCTTCTGCCTCGAGAGCGTCCAGCTCGGCCGGCTCAACTACGCGGCCGTCGGTGTGTTTCGCGGCGCAATCTCCTGCCGCCTTCCTCCAGAGTACGACTGGGCGCAGTACGGAGCCAGCGGGACGATCCTGCCGATGGCCGACATCGTTGGCCGCATCGGCCGCATCCCGCTCTGCCAGCGACCGCTGAGCACGATCGTGCTCGGCTCCATCGAAGGGGGGCTGTCCTACCACACGATCGCCCGGGACACGGTGCTGCGGTTCGAGGCCCGCAGCGAGTCCGGCGAAGATCTTCGCCGGATCCGGACCGCGATCGAGGACATCGTCGCGGAGGCGCGGGCGCGCTCGGGCAAGGTCGTGGAGCTGGACACGGTCACCTGGCGCGAGCCCGGCGGACTGGACATCGGCCATCCGCTGGTGCGCAACGCGCGGGCGATCCTCGGCGCGCTGGGCCGGCCGCCGATGATCTATTCCACCACCACGCAACTGGCGGCCCTGCTCGAGGCCGGCGTGCCCGGCATCGTCCTCGGCCTCACGACCGGCCGCCGTCGCGGCGAACTCGACGAGGTCGAGGAGGAAGTCTCCATCCCCGACCTCTGGACGGGCCTGGCGCAGCTGGTGGCCAACCTCGTCGCCGCGGACGTGGAGGCCCATCCATGACGGCGGCGCCCACTCTCGACGATCGCGTTCGCGAGTGGCTTCGCCGGAGGACCTTTCATCATTCCCGTTTCGCGGATGTGGAACGCCTTGTCGGCCTCAAGCGGCGGCAGGGGCTGCGCATCTCGCTGTGCCTGCCCGCCCTGAACGAGGAGCGGACGATCGGCAAGGAGATCCTCCTTCTCAAATCCGAGCTGATGCTCCGCCGGCCGCTGCTCGACGAGATCGTCGTGATCGACTCCGGCTCCTCCGACCGCACGCGCGAGGTCGCGGCCGAGTGGGGCGCCCGGGTGTTTCTGGCCTCCGAGATTTTGCCTTCGGCCGGCGCGCGCCGCGGCAAGGGCGAGAACCTCTGGAAGGCGCTCTACCAGTGCGAGGGCGACCTGATCGCCTTCATCGACGCCGACATCCGGAACGTCCGGCCGCAGTTCGTCTACGGCCTGCTCGGCCCGCTGCTCGAGGACCCCGGCGTGCAGTACGTCAAGGCGTTCTACGACCGCCCCCTCGAACTGACCCGGGGCAAGAGAACGCCCGGCGGCGGCCGCGTGACGGAGCTGGTCGTCCGCCCGATGTTTTCGCTCTGGGTCCCCGACCTGACTGCGCTGATCCAGCCGCTTTCCGGGGAGTACGCGGGCCGCCGCTCGCTGCTGGAGCGCCTCCCGTTTCCCGTCGGTTACGGCGTCGAGGTCGCCCACCTGATGGACATCCATCACCGCGCTGGCCTCGAGGCCATGGCGCAGGTGGACCTTGATCAGCGCATCCATCGTAACCAGCCGATCGAATCGCTCGGCCGAATGTCGTTCGGGATCCTCCAGGTGTTGTTCGACCGTCTGCACCGCTACGGCTACCTCGAGCCGCGTCGGCCGCTCGCCACGGTGATGCGCCAGTTCCTGCCCGACGCCGAGGGATACGAGCCGGCGGAGTTCCCCCTGGAGGAGGAGGAACGGCCGCCGATGATCTCCGTGGCCGACTACCGCCGGCGATGGGGCCGCGGCGGGGAGGACTCGTGACCCCCGGCCCGGCGACCTTGATCATCCGTGCGGTGCTGTGGGACGTCTACGGCACGCTGGTGTTGGCCCCGGCAGCCCTCCCGCTCGAGGCGCCCCGCCCAGGCGGCGTCGAGGGGGTGAGGAAGGCCCTCGAATGGGCCGGTGTCGCGCTAGCGGATGGCGCCGCCGCCGAACGGATGGAACGCCGGTTCCGCGCAACGGCCGCCAGGCTCAGGGCCGCGGCCGTCCGCCGCGGCATCGCCGTACCCGAGGTGGATGTGCGCCAGGTGTGGCGACGAACGCTGGCCGAGGCCGCGCGGCAGGGCTGGCTGCCGGCGGCGGCCCCCCGGCCGGATGTGGAACGTGTGGCGGCGGCCTGGGAGCTGACGACCAACCCCGTTCGTCCGCGGCCGGGGGCCCGATCGGCGCTCCAGTTGTTTCGGTCGGCCGGCGTCCTGCAGGGCATTGTCTCGAACGCCCAGTTCGAGGCGCCGGCCATGCTGGCCGCACGGTTCCCGTGCGCCGGCGGCTCGTTTTGGGCGCCGGACCTGTGCGTGTGGTCATACGCCGAAGGCATCGCGAAGCCGTCTCCGGTCCTGTACGCGATCGCCGCCGAACGCATGCACCGCCGCGGGGTGTCGCCCGCCGAGACGCTGATGATCGGCGACCATCCTGTGAACGATGTCGCCGCCGCCGCGCGCGCAGGGTTCCGGACCGCCTGGTTATGTCCGGCCGACCCGCCCGGCCAGCCCGATCCGCCCCCGGACCTGCGCCTGCAAAGCCTCTGTGGCCTTCGGCGGGCGCTGTGGCGGGCGGGCGTCCGCCTCTGCGCCGGACGGGGCGGTCCGCAGTAGCCGCGTCGGGCTTTTCTTTTTCGCGCCGGCAGGCACAATGCCGCGAACGCCGTCCAAGGGTTGGACGCGAGTGACGGACGGGCTTCCAATCCTTGGAACCGCGCGACGGGGGATCATGGCGGAGATGACGAACGGGGTGGGGCTGTCCGAGGCGGACGTCCTGGCGATGTTTCGGGAGACCGGCGCGCTGCTCTCGGGCCATTTCGAGCTGAGGTCGGGCCTCCACAGCGACCAGTATTTTCAGTGCGCCCTGCTGCTGCAGTGGCCCGACCGCACGGCCCGGCTGTGCGGCGAGCTCGCCCGCCGGCTGACGGCGGCGGGCGTCGAAGCCGATGCGGTGATCTCGCCGGCGATGGGGGGGCTCTTCGTCGGCCACGAAATCGCCCGCGCGTTGAACGTCCGTTCGATCTTCGCGGAGAAGCAGGAGGGCCGGCTGGTGGTCCGGCGGGGGTTTGCGATCCGCCCCGGCGAGCGGTTCGTCGTGGCCGAGGACGTGGTGACGCGGGGCGGGCGGGTGGAGGAGACGATCCGGATCGTCCACGGCGCCGGCGGCGTGGTCGCGGCGGTGGCGGTGCTGGTGGACCGCAGCGACGGCACGGTGCGGTTCGACGCGCCGCTGGTCTCGCTGTTGCGACTGGCGCCGACGACGTGGCCGCCCGCGGAGTGCCCGCTGTGCCGGCAGGGCGGGCGGGCGGAGCATCCGGGAAGCTGAGGTGGAGAACCTTCCAATGGCCGAACGCATCAAGGTGACGCTCGACGAACAGGACATCCCCCGACAGTGGTACAACATCGCGGCGGACCTGCCGAAGCCCCTCCCGCCGCCGATCAAGCCCGACGGTTCGCCGGTGACGCCGGAGGACCTGGCGCCGGTGTTCCCGATGAACATCATCGAACAGGAGGTCTCGACCCAACGCTGGATCGATATCCCCGAACCGGTGCTGGAGAAGCTTCTGATCTGGCGGCCGACGCCGCTGTACCGCGCGCGCGCGCTGGAGCGGGCGCTGAACACGCCGGCGCGCATCTACTACAAGAACGAAGGCGTCTCGCCCGCCGGCAGCCACAAGCCCAACACCGCGGTGCCCCAGGTGTACTACAACAAGGTCTTCGGCATCCGGCGGTTGACGACCGAGACGGGCGCGGGCCAGTGGGGCAGCGCGCTGGCGTTCGCCTGCCGGCTGTTCGGCCTGGCGTGCCGGGTCTACATGGTCCGGATTTCCTTCGACCAGAAGCCGTTCCGGAAGATGATGATGCAGACGTGGGGGGCGGAGTGCCTGCCCAGCCCGAATCCGTCGACGAAGACGGGGCGGGCGATCCTCGAGAAGGATCCGGACACGCCCGGCAGCCTCGGTATCGCGATCAGCGAGGCAATCGAGGACTGCGTGACGTCGCCCGACACGCGGTACTCCCTGGGTAGCGTGCTGAACCACGTTTGCCTGCACCAAACGATCATCGGCCTCGAGGCGAAAAGGCAGATGGAGAAGTTCGGCGAGTATCCCGACGTCGTGATCGGCTGCGCCGGGGGCGGTTCGAATTTCGCGGGGATCAGCTTCCCGTTCGTGTGCGACCGGATCCACGGGCGCGACGTCCGCGTCGTCGCCGCCGAACCGGCCGCCTGCCCGCGGATGACGATGGCGCCGTACGTGTACGACTCCGGCGACGTCGCGATGATGACGCCGCTGCTGCCGATGTACAGCCTCGGCCACACGTTCGTGCCCCCGCCGATCCACGCCGGCGGACTGAGGTACCACGGGATGGCGCCGCTGGTTTGCCACCTGCGGCGGCTCGGCCTGATCGAGGCGGTCGCCCTGCCGCAGCTCGAGTGCTACGAAGGGGCGGTGCTATGGGCGCGAACCGAGGGGTTCATCCCCGCCCCCGAGACCTCGCATGCGATCGCGGCCGCGATCCGCGAGGCGAATCGGGCCGCCGAGGAGGGGCGGGAAAAGGTCATCCTGCTGAACTGGTCCGGCCACGGGCTGATGGACCTGACCGGCTACGATGCCTTCCTCAACGGCCGCCTCCAGAACTACTTGATGACCGAGGACGAGATGCGCCGGTCGCTGGCGGCGATCGAAGGGCTGCCCAAGCCGCCGCCGCTGTGAGGCCGGCGGAGTCGCGGGCGGGGGCGCGGCCGGTGGAGATCGTACTGGCCAGTTCCTCGCCGCGCCGGCGCGAACTGCTGGCGCGGGCGGGGGTGCCGTTCCGCGCCGTGTCTCCGGACATTGACGAGCGGCCGCGTCGCGCCGAACCGCCGGCGGCCTTCGCACGGCGCGTCGCTCGCGAGAAGGCGGCAGCGGTGGCTCGGCGACTCGGGGCGTCGCGCGGGCCGCGGCGTACGATCGGCTGCGACACGATCGTCGTGCTCGCCGGCCAAATCCTGGGCAAGCCGCGGTCGGCCGCCGACGCGCGGCGGATGCTCCGCCGGCTCAGCGGCCGCACCCACCAGGTGATCAGCGGCGTGGCGGTGCTCTCCGAGGCGCCGGGACGGCGGCCGCGGACGCGGTCGCGGGCGGTGGCCACCGAGGTCCGCTTTCGCCGTTTGTCGGAGAAGGAAATCCGAGCGTACGTGGCCTCCGGCGATCCGATGGACAAGGCGGGGGCCTACGGAATTCAGGAAGGCGCCGCACATTTCGTCCGCTGGATCCGCGGCTCGTACAGCAATGTGGTCGGACTGCCGCTGGTGGAGTTGCTGGACCTGCTCCACCGCGCCGGTGGCCCGCCGGCGGCCGGCTCCCGGCGGATCGGTCTTGGCTGCACCATGCCCCGCGGCTGATGGCGGGCGGTTGACACGTTTGCGGCGCGACCCCTATCGTGACCCCGTGAACCATCGGATCCGCGGTCTTGTAACGGCAATGCTGCTGGCGGCGCTCGCCTCCGGTTGTTTCCGGCAGGTGGTCCGAACGTTCGAGATTCGGGTGCCGCGCATGGCCACCCCGCAGGCGGAGGAGATCGTCCGGCGGGCCCTGCAGACCTTCGACACCAACATCCTCCTGCGGGTCGAGACGGACCTGACTACGCGAACGGTTCGGTTGACCTACAACAGCGAGCGGGCGGCGCGGCGGAATTTCGAGCGGGCGATCGTGCTGGCGGGGTTCGACGCCAACGATCTGCCGGCCGATCCCGAGCGGCGCGCGCAACTGCCGGAGGACCTTCGGTAGGATGAGCGCCCCGGTGCGGTGGCGGCTGGGGCGTGTGCCGGCCAGGGTGGAGGGGTGGTGGGTTCCGGTCACGCGTTCGGAGGGTCGCCCGAGGCCGGCGGCGTCTGTCGGCGGAGGGTTGCAGGAGCTGGCGCAACTGGCGCTGGAGGGGATGGAGTGGCCGGCCCTTCCGGAGGAGCCGGTGGTGGCGCCAACGCTCGGACGCGGCGGGGCCGGGCACCTGGTGTTGTGCGGCGTGGGGGACGAGGTGCCTCCCGCGCCATGGAGGATGGAGCGGGCGGTGGCGGCGGCGGCGCGTGTCGCGCGTCGCCGGCGGTGGGGCGGGCTGGTTATCGAATTGCCCGGCTGGCGGTCGGCGGCCGACGAGGCGCGCTCGGCGATTCTTGGGGCGACGATGGGGGCTTCGTCGCCCGAGTTCGGGAAGGCGGCCACGCCGCCTTTCCGCCAGCTGGATCTTCATTTGGCGGTTCGCGACGGAGGCGGGAACGTTCGGGTGGCGTGTGAGATGGCCGAGCGGGAGGCGGAAGTCTGGGCGGAGGTGCACCGTCTGGCTAACCTAGATGCCGCAACGGCGACGCCCCAGTTTCTCGCCCGCGAGGCGCGGCGCCTGGCCCGGCGTTGGGGGGTGCGCTGCCGCGTGCACGACGCCCGCGCGTTGGAGCAAATGGGCTGCCGCGCGCTGCTGGCGGTGGGGCGTGGGAGCCGGCATCCGCCGTGCCTAATTGAGCTGGAGCACGCCGGCGCACGGGGGCGGCCGGTGGCGTTGGCGGGCAAGACGATCACCTTCGATTCGGGCGGCCTGTCGCTCAAGCCGTGGAAGGGCATGTCGCTGATGCGCTACGACAAGAGCGGCGGCATGGCGGTGCTGGCGGCGGTGCTGACGGCGGCGGTCCGCCGGCTTCCGCTACGCGTCATTGGGCTGCTGCCGGTGGCGGAGAACATGCCCGACGGCGGGGCCCTGCGGCCGGGCGACATCTTGCGTACGCGCGCCGGGGTGACGGTCGAGGTGATCTCCACCGACGCCGAGGGGCGCCTGATCCTGGCCGACGCCCTCTCCCTGGCGGTCGAGCGGCGGCCGGTGGCGATCGTGGACGTTGCGACGCTGACTGGCGCGGCGCTGGTGGCGCTCGGGCGCCATGCGGCGGCTATTCTTGGCAACGACGACCGGCTGATCGCGAGCCTTCGGCGGTGCGGCGAGGCGGTGGGCGAGCGGGTCTGGCCATTGCCGCTGTGGCCGGAGTACGATACGCAGCTTCGCAGCGACTTCGCGGACCTGGCCAACTCCGGCGAGGGGGGCGCGGGGACGATCCTCGGCGCCGCGTTTCTCAAGCGATTCGTTCCGGCAGACATTCCCTGGGCGCACCTCGACATTGCGGCCACGGGCAAGGTGGACACCGCGGCCCCCCATCGCGGCCCCGGTGCCACGCTGTTCGGCGCCCGCCTGTTGTCGGACTGGCTTGCCCTCGGGGCTCCGTTGGCGTAATGTCCGCGCGCCCGAGCGGGCGGCATGTGCCGCCGGCGGGTTCAGGAAATACCACGATGGAACGCGCGTTCACAAGCATCGACATTCCAGAGCTGAAACGGATCAAGAGGGGGAAGGTCAGGGAGGTATTCGAGCTGGGCGAACTGTATTTGTTCGTCGCTTCGGACCGCATTTCGGCGTTCGACGTAGTCATGCCCACCGGGATTCCGGGCAAGGGGCAGGTCCTGAATCTGATGTCGGCCTGGTGGTTTCGGCGCCTGTCCGGGATCGTGCCCAACCACTGCGTCTCCACGCGGCTGGAGGACCTGCCGGCGCGGTTGCAGGAGTACCGCCAGGTGCTGCTGGGCCGGACGATGACGGTACGCAAAGCACAGATGTTGCCCGTCGAGTGCATCGTTCGCGGCTACCTCATCGGGTCCGGATGGAAGGATTACCAGAGGGACGGGACGATCGGTGGAACCCCGCTGCGGGCGGGATACCGGCTGGCGGACCGCTTGGACGAGCCGGTCTTCACGCCCTCGACGAAGGCCGAGACCGGCCATGACGTGAACATTCGGTACGAGGATGTGGTGGCGATGGTGGGGGAGGATCTGGCCCGCCAGTTGAGGGACGTGAGCCTGGCGCTGTACCGCGAGTCGGCCGCCTATGCGTTGACGCGGGGCATCATCATCGCCGACACGAAGTTCGAGTTCGGGCTCATCGACGGGCGGCTCCATCTCGTCGACGAGGCCCTGACGCCCGACAGCTCGCGATTCTGGCCCGCCGACCAGTATGAGCCGGGCCGGAATCCGCCGTCGTTCGACAAGCAGTATCTGCGCGACTACCTCGAGACCCTCGACTGGAACAAGCAACCGCCCGGGCCCGAGCTGCCGGCGGAGGTGGTGGAGCGGACCCGAGCGAAATACCTCGAGGCCTTTGAGCGGCTCACCGGGATGACGCTGGCGCAGGCGTTGTCGCAGCCGTAGGGTGGGTCGGCGCCGCCGTGCAGGCGCTCCTCGATCGGTTCCTCGAGTTCATCGAGGTGGAGCGGGGCTTGAGCGCCAACACACGGGCGGCCTACCGCACTGACCTTCACCGATTTTCGGGTTTTTTAGCCTCGCGCGGCATACGGTCCCCCGGGGACGTATCGCGAAAGGACATCGTGGATTTTCTGATGGACGGCCGGGAGGCCGGCCTGAAGTCCACGACCCTGGCGCGCCGGCTGGCAGCCGTCCGTTCCTGGTTTCGTTTTCTTGCGCAGGAAGGGCTGTTGGCGCGCGACGTGGCGGAGACGATGGGAGTCCCGCGCTTGTGGAAGCTTCTGCCCGACGCTCTGACCACGCGCGAGGTGGAACGGCTGTTGTCGGCTCCGGAGGCGGACCGGCCGCTTGGCGCGCGCGACCGGGCGATGCTGGAACTGTTGTACGCGTCGGGGCTGAGGGTGTCGGAGCTGGCCGGGCTGACGGTAGACCGCGTGCACTTGGAGGAGAGGTTCCTGCGGTGCGTCGGCAAGGGGCGGAAGGAGCGTGTGGTGCCGTTTGGAGCTGCGGCGCATGCAGCGCTGTTGCGCTATCTAGAGGAAGAGCGGCCGCGGCTTGCGCGACGCACGGGGGGCGACCGCCTGTTCCTGTCGCGGCGGGGCGGGCCGCTCGATCGACGTCAGATCTGGCGGCTGGTTCGGAGGTATGCCCGACAGGCGGGGCTGGAAAAGGATGTGCATCCGCACACGTTGCGGCACACGTTTGCGACGCATTTGCTGGCCAACGGCGCGCCTCTGCGGGTGATCCAGGAACTGCTCGGCCACGCCGACATTGCCACGACGCAAATCTACACCCACGTGGACTCGGGCCGGCTCAAGGCCATCCACGAACGGTACCACCCTCGATCTTGACCTGCCTACGCGCGATCGGAGTCGAGGCCCAAATACCAAATTAGGGACAGGCACTTTTATAAATTCATAAATGGCTTACAAGCACGTAGTTAACGTTCTATCGAAAATACGGTGTTTGACACTACGCGGATGCTTTGTATAATGGTAAATGAAGATCGTGTATTGAGAGAAACTCGATGACGAAGCGGACGACATACGCGGCGCTGTTTCTGCTCGACCTCACCGTCGGCGGGGAGGAGGCGACCGTCACCATTTCCCGCGTCGCGCGGCGACACGGCATTTCTGAGAAATATCTTTGGATCGTCGCCTCCGCCCTCGCCCGGGCAGGCCTTGTCGCTGCCGTTCGCGGCCCCTCGGGTGGGTTCCGGCTCGCCCGGCCGGCGCGCGACGTCACGTTGGCCGAGATTGTGGAGGCCAGCGAGGGGATGCCTTTGCCAACGGTTAAGGCTGACCACCTCAGCCAGGATCGCGCGGCGGGTGATGTGATCGCCGACACGTGGGCCGTCGTGGCCGACCAGGTCCGGAACGCCTTCGCGCAAGTGCGCCTATCGGAATTGGCCGAACGATACCGGGAGCGCGTCGCGCAGACACAATACGATTTCCAGATTTAGGCGGGCGGCCGGACCGCCCGGCGACAACAAAGGAAACCAGTCGAAACCGAAGAGGAGACCCGTATGAGCGATGCACAGACCCCAGGCCCGAACACCACGGCCATCCACGCAGGACAGGTGCCCGACCCCACCACCGGCGCGCGCGCTGTTCCGATCTACCAGACGACCTCGTACGTATTCCGAAGCACCGAACATGCCGCAAATCTCTTTGCGCTAAAGGAGTTCGGAAACATCTACACCCGGATCATGAATCCCACGACGGACGTCTTTGAGCGGCGCGTGGCCGCGCTCGAAGGCGGCACCGGCGCCTTGGCCGTGTCGTCGGGGCAAGCCGCCATCACCTACGCGCTGCTGGCGATCACGCAGGTCGGCGACGACATCGTGTCGGGCAACAACCTCTACGGCGGAACGTACCAGCTTTTCCATTACACGCTGCCGAAACTCGGCCGCACGGTGAAGTTCGTCGAGTCGCGGGATCCCGAGGCCTTCCGCGCGGCGATCGGACCCCGGACGCGAGCGCTCTACGTCGAAACCGTAGGCAACCCGAAGCTCGATGTTCCCGACTTCGAGAAAATCGCAGCCATCGCCCACAAGGCCGGCATCCCGCTGGTGGTGGACAACACCGTCGGCATCGGGCTGGTCCGGCCGATCGACCACGGCGCGGACATCGTCGTGCTCTCGGCCACCAAGTATATCGGCGGGCACGGGACCTCGATCGGGGGCGTGATCGTGGACTCGGGCCGCTTCGCGTGGAACAACGGCAAGTTCCCCGAGTTCACCGAGCCTGATCCCAGCTACCACGGGCTTGTCTACTGGGACGCGCTCCACGACGTGCCGGGCATGGGCAATGTGGCCTTCATTTTGAAGGTCCGCGTCACGCTGCTGCGGGACATCGGCGCTTGCTTGAGCCCCTTCAACGCGCACCAGTTCCTGCTGGGGCTGGAGACGCTCCCCCTCCGCCAGCAGCGGCATTCGGAGAGCGCGCTCGCCCTCGCCCGGTGGTTGAAGACCCATCCGCTGGTAGAGTGGGTCGTCTACCCGGGGCTGCCGGACTCACCGGATTACGCCGTCGCCTCGCGCTACCTTCGCCGCGGCTTCGGCGGCATCCTCGGGTTCGGGATCCGCGGCGGGTACGACGCGGCCGTGCGCTTCATCAACTCGGTCCGGCTGCTGTCGCACCTGGCGAACATCGGCGACGCCAAGAGCCTCGTGATCCATCCAGCCTCTACGACGCATTCGCAGCTCACCCCCGAGGAGCAGGCCGAGACCGGCGTGACGCCGGACTACATCCGCATCTCCGTTGGCCTCGAGGATCTGGAGGACATTCGGGCGGATGTGGATCAGGCCCTGAAGGCCTCGCAGGCGTGAACGGCGAGGCGGGAGAGACCGTGCGATGCCAGAGCTGACGTTCGAGGTGCGTGCCGCGTCCGAGTCGCCGGCCCGCGTACGGGTCGCGGCGCGGCAGTTTTCGCTGGTGGTGGACGAGCCGCCCGAGCTGGGCGGCTCGGACGCCGGTCCCAACCCCGTCGAGACGGTGCTGGCGGGACTGGCCGGCTGCCTGAACGTGGTCGCCCATCTGGTGGCGGCCGAGCGGGGAATCGCCCTCCGGAACCTTGAGATCGTCGCACGCGGCGGGCTCAATCCGGACCGGCTGCTGAACCGGTCGACCGCCGATCGCGCCGGCTTCCAGTGGATCGAGGCGACGTTGTCGTTCGACTCGGACGCGCCGCCCGAGGTCCTTCGGGGATGGCTGGCGGACGTGGAGGCGCGGTGCCCCGTGTCCGACAACCTCGGCCGGCCTACGCCGCTGACGTTGCGCATCCGTTCCTTGACGCCCCGATGAGCGGCATGCTGGACAGCGTTCTGGAGGCCGTCGGCCGCACACCCCTGATCCGGCTGCGACGGCTGGCGGCCGGTTTGCCCTCGACGATCTATGTGAAGGCGGAGATGTTCAACCCCGGCGGGAGCGTGAAGGATCGGATCGCGCTGTCCATGATCGAGGCCGCCGAGCGCGCCGGCGAACTGCGCCCCGGCGGCGTGATCATCGAGGCGACCGCCGGCAACACCGGCGTCGGCCTCGCCCAGGCGGCCGCGGTGAAGGGCTACCGCCTGATCGTCGTCCTACCGGACAAGATGAGCGAGGACAAGGTCCGCCTGCTCAAGGCCTACGGGGCCGAGGTCGTGGTGACCCCCACCGCGGTGCCGCCCGACTCGCCCGAAAGCTACAACGGCGTGGCCGACCGGCTGGCCCGCGAGATCCCGGGGGCGTGGCGCCCCAACCAGTTTGCGAACCGCGAAAACCCCGCCACCCATTACCGGTCGACCGGCCCCGAAATCTGGGAACAGACCGGTGGCCGGATCGGCGTGTTCGTCGCCGGCATGGGCACGGGCGGCACCATCTCGGGCGTCGGGCGCTACCTCAAGGAGCGCAACCCCGACATCCTGGTGGTGGGGGCGGACCCGGAGGGCTCGATCCTCTCGGGCGACTCGCCCCGCCCCTATCTCGTCGAGGGCATCGGGGAGGATTTTGTGCCGCGGACCTTCGATCGGCCGGTCGTGGACGAGATGGTGCGGATCAGCGATCGCGAGTCCTTCCGCACGGCGCGCCGCCTGGCGCGGGAGGAGGGGATGCTCGCGGGCGGCTCGTCGGGCACGGCCGTGGCCGCCGCGCTGCGCGTGGCGCAGCGTTTGCCCGCGCCGCGGCTGGTGGTAGCGCTGCTGCCGGACACCGGCCGCAATTACCTGAGCAAGTGCCACAGCGACGACTGGATGCGCGAACACGGGTTCTGGGACGGGCCCGCCGGCGAGCGGATCACCGTCGGCGAAGTGCTCCAAGCCAAACAGGTGCTGCCGCCGCTGGTCGCGGTATCGCCGCGCGACCGGCTGCGCCGGGCCGTGCAGTTGATGCACACGTACAACATCTCCCAGCTTCCCGTGATGGACGGCGGCCGCGCGGTCGGCTGCCTCAACGAGTCCACGGTGATGAAACTGGTGTTCGACGGCATCGACCTGGTCAACCAGGAGGTGTCGGCGGTGATGGGCCGTCCTCTGCCGGAGCTGGACGCGGCCGTGGAGGTGTCGGAAGCTTATCGCCTGTTTCTCGCCGGCGCGCCGGCGGTGCTCGTCACCCGCGCCGGCCTCGGCGAAGGGGTGATCACGCGGATGGACGTCATCGACCGAATGATCGTCCGCAACGGGCGGCCGGTACTGGACGGCTGGGGGGCGGGCGTATGAGGTTCGAGACCCGGGCCATCCACGATGGACAGGAGCCGGACCCGCTCACCGGGGCGGTGACGGTGCCGGTGTACCAAACCTCGACGTTCCGGCAGGACGGGATCGGGCGGCCCCGCGGCTACGAGTACTCCCGGACCGACAACCCGACGCGCCGCGCGTTGGAGACGGCCCTGGCCTCGCTCGAGGGCGGATCGCACGGGCTGGCGTTCGCCTCCGGCGTCGCGGCGACGAGCGCGGTGTTGAGCCTTCTGCGGCCGGGCGACCGCGTGCTGGCCGGCGACGACCTGTACGGCGGAACCTACCGCCTGTTCGAACGCCATTTCCGACCGTGGGGCTTGCGCATCGACTATGCCCCGGCCGAGGACTCGGAGGCCTTCCTGTCGGCGTTGACCGACGACACGCGGTTGGTGTGGCTCGAAACGCCCACCAACCCCTTGTTGCGGCTGGCCGACATCGCCGCGGTCTCGGAGGCCGCCCACCGATGTGGGGCGCGGGTCGCGGTGGACAACACCTTCGCCAGCCCATGGCTCCAGCGGCCGCTGGAGCTGGGGGCGGATCTCGTCGTGCATAGCTCCACCAAATACCTCGGCGGCCACAGCGACCTGATCGGTGGGGCGGTCGTGGTGACCGATCCCGAACTGCACCGAAAGCTCAAATGGCATCAGAACGCCGTCGGCGCGGTGCCGGGGCCGTGGGATTGTTGGTTGGCCCTGCGCGGCCTCAAGACGCTGGCCCTCCGGATGGAGGCGCACTGTCGGAACGCACAACGTGTGGCCGACTTTCTCGCCGCGCACCCGGCGGTCGAGCGCGTGCACTATCCCGGCTTGCCCGACCATCCGCAGCACGCCCTCGCCGGGCGGCAGATGCGGGGGTTTGGCGGCATGGTCAGCGCCGAGCTGGCCGGTGGATTTCCGGCCGTCGAACGGTTCGTCGGCGCGCTGCGGCTGTTCTTCCTCGCCGAGAGCCTCGGCGGAGTGGAGTCGCTGGTCTGCCATCCGGCCCGGATGACCCACGCCGCCATCCCGCCCTCCGAGCGGCGCCGCCGCGGGATCGGGGAGGGGCTGGTGCGGCTGTCGGTCGGGATCGAGCACGCGGACGATTTGATCGCGGACCTGGACCAGGCGTTGGCGGCCGCGGGCGGCGGCCCGACGACCGGGCGATCCGCGAAGGGAGACGCGACATGAGTCAGATCTACGCCGACAATTCGGAATCCATCGGGCGCACGCCGCTGGTGCGGCTCAACCGCTTAGCGGCGGGCCTCAAAGCGACGGTGCTGGCGAAGATCGAGGGCCGCAACCCGGCCTACTCGGTGAAGTGCCGCATCGGCGCCGCCATGGTGTGGGACGCCGAGAAGCGCGGCGTGTTGAAGCCGGGCATGGAGATCATCGAGCCGACGAGCGGCAACACGGGCATCGCGCTGGCGTACGTCTGCGCCGCCCGCGGGTATCCGCTGACGTTGACGATGCCCGAGACGATGAGCCTCGAACGCCGGCGCGTTCTCGCCATGTTCGGCGCGCGGCTGGTGCTCACGCCCGGCGCCGAGGGCATGCGCGGCGCCGTCCGGCGCGCCGAGGAGATCGCGGCCTCCGATCCCGGGCGCTACTTCATGCCGCAGCAGTTCAAAAACCCCGCCAATCCGCGCATCCACGAGACCACCACCGGCCCCGAGATCTGGAACGACACCGGGGGACAGGTCGATTTCCTGGTCTCGGGCGTCGGGACCGGCGGAACCATCACCGGCGTGTCGCGCTACATCAAGAAGACGCTCGGCCGCCCGCTGGTGTCGATCGCCGTCGAGCCGCGCGAAAGCCCGGTGATCTCGCAGAAGCTGGCCGGCCAGGAGCTGAAGCCCGGCCCGCACAAGATTCAGGGCATCGGCGCGGGCTTCATCCCGGACGTCCTGGACCTTTCGCTTGTGGACCGCGTCGAGCAGGTGGACAGCGCCGAGGCCGTGGAGTGTGCGCGGCGGCTGGCGCGCGACGAGGGGATCCTCGGCGGCATCTCCTGCGGCGCGGCGGTCGCGGCGGCGCTGCGCGTGGCGCGCGAAGAGGCCGCAGCCGGCAAGACGATCGTCGTGGTGCTTCCCGACGCGGGCGAGCGGTACCTCTCGACCGTGCTCTTCGAGGGCATCGGTTAGTCACGGTGCCGACAAAAACAAAAAGCAGTGCGCGCCAAGGAGGTTGGGTGGGGAACCCAGGGAAAACGCGCACTGCCGAGGGTACGCTACCGCACCCTCCCAGCCCTGTCAAACCTCTCGGCGCCCCAGCGGAAAGAGGGCGCCAGCCCCCCGCCGTGCGGATGCGACTGGCGCCGCCTCGCCGACTCAGAGTGTGACCGCGCAGCTCACCGTGGCTTGGATCCGATCCGCGATTTGGCGGACCGTGTCGGCCGGGACGGGCTGATTGACCTTCAGGATCGCGATGGAGTTGGCCCCGGTCGAATCGTGGGGGTTGCGGATATCGTCGATGTTGATGCCGGCCTGCGCCAGCATGGCACCGATCTGCCCCATCACGCCCGGCCGGTCGGCGTAAGCGAACGCGACCAGGTGGCCGCTCGGCTCGAAATAGAGTTTATGGAAATCGTCCACGCGGGAGACCATCAGGGCTCCTTCCGTCACGGTCCCGCGAACGCTGGTGCGCTGAAGGGCGCCGCCGCCGCGGTCCACGGTCAGGTCCACCGTGATCGAGTTCTGGTATCCCTTGCGGTCGTCCGTCACGCGGTCCACGTACTCGATGCCGCGCTCCGCCAGGAGTCGACGGGCGGCGCCCGGGTCCATCGAGCGGTCGAACGATTCGTCCAGCGCCGCGACGATCGGGACGATCAGGTAGTTCGCGAACGGCTTGAGGCTGCCGTAGAAGCTGGTCTCGATCATCTTCAGCGGCCGGTCGGGGCCGGCCAGCGCCCGGCACAGCCGCGTCAGGCGGAAGGCGAGGTCCGCGAACGAGCGGTCGAGCCCCTCGGGGATGTCGCGGTTCACGATGTAGGAGGTGATGCCCTTGTCGTCGAACTCGATGAGCTGCTCTGCAGCGCGGCGGGCGGCCATCTGATTGGCCTCGCGCGTGCTGGCGCCCAGATGCGGCATCATCAGGTCGGCGATGTCCGCGACGGACTTGGGACCCTCGACGTCCTTGGGGTAGACGTCGTTGAGGAACCGCAGTTGTTTCTCCGCCTTGATCGCGCGCAGGTCGGCTTCGACGAGGATGCCGGCGCGGGCGCAGTTCACGAGGATCGCCCCGCTCTTCATCCGGCCGAGCAGGTCCCGGTTCACCATGCCGCGGGTGGTTTCGTTTTCGGGCAGGTGGAGGCTGACGACGTCCGATTCGGCGAACAACGCCGGCAGGTCGGTCAGAGTGACGCCGACCTCGGCGGCCAGGTCGGGCGAAACGAAGGGATCATAGCCCAGGAGGCGGCAGTCGAACCCGCTGAGGCGGCGGGCCAGAAGCCGCCCGATGGCGCCAAGGCCAACAATGCCGACGGTCTTCCCGGCCAGTTCGCGCCCCATGAACGCCTTCTTTTCCCAGCGACCGGCCCGGCAGGAGGGATCGGCTTGCAGGATCTGGCGCATGTCCGCCAGCACCAACGCGATGACCTCCTCGGCGACGGCGTTGGCGTTGGCGCCGGGCGTGTTCATCACATCGATTCCCCTCCGGCGTGCGTATCGTGTGTCGATCGTGTTGACCCCCGCCCCAGCGCGGATGATCACCTTCAGGCCCGGCACGGCGTCGATCACCTGCGGCGTCACCCGCTCACTGCGCACGATCAGCGCGTAGGCGTCGGGATGTTGCGACGCCAGACGCAGGAGATCTTCGTCCGAGCCGACGGTATCATCCTGCACCACCTCGTAGCCGCCATGTCTTGCGAGGATGTCCGCTGCGATCCGATCGAGCTTCGTCGGGATCAGCACCTTCTTCTTCATCGCATCGCCTCCGTGAGCGTCCGTCCGCCCGAACGTCATCACCTGCCGGCCGCTAGAAACTTCCAAAGATTGGAACTACATGCAAGCTGGGGTTCCAAGGTTTGGAACTTTCGGCTGACCTAGGCTCCAATGTTTGGAACCTTTGCGAGGACTCTACACTGGACCTTTTGTGCTTGGCAAGCACTTTGTCGTGACCATCGTCACAATATCAAGCAATCTCGTCACATAACGAGCAGCTAAACGAATTCGGGCGAGGGTGCCGTCAGCGGGCTTGCCTACATGTTTTCGTGCCTGTTTTCGTGCCTGTCCCCGCGAGTCATCGCCATCTGAAATCGGTTGTTCCCTTGTTTTTTCCATGCCCGGCTCCTCGTGCCTGTCCTTCCGGAGGGATCATGTCAGGGGCCGTTTTCGATTGGGGTGGCCGCATCGGCCGGCGACGATGGCGGTTGGCTCGACGCGTGTGCGACTCGAGCTTTTCCCGACCGGTTTTGGTCTGCCTGCCTCGTCCCCCATGAGTTCTTCGTGCCTGTCCCCGAGGACTCGAGGACTGATCAGGAGGGGAAAGGAGCGGAGGATGGGGGCCTGCCCACCGCAGCGCGGCGGGCCACGGCCGTGGGGCACGCGAAGCGGCGGACTGGAAATCGCAGGCGGCGGCCGATAGACTGGCGGCGGAATGACGGGGCGCGCGATTCGGATCGGACCGGTGGTCGTCGGTGGGGGCCATCCCGTGGTGTTGATCGCCGGCCCGTGCGTTATCGAGAGCCGGCGGAGTTGCCTTGAGATCGCAGCGCGTCTGGCCGATTGGGCCGACCGGACGGGTGTACCGTTGATCTTCAAAGCATCGTACGACAAGGCCAACCGCACCTCGATCCGATCCTATCGGGGGCCGGGGTTGGAGGCGGGGCTCGAGATCCTCGCCGAGGTCAAACGGCGCCACGGCCTGCCGGTGCTGACCGACATCCACGAGCCCGCGCAGGCGGCCGCCGCGGCGGAGGTGGCGGACGTGCTGCAGATCCCGGCGTTCCTGTGCCGTCAGACGGATCTCGTCGTTGCGGCGGCCCGGACCGGCCGCGCGGTGAACGTGAAAAAGGGACAGTTTCTCGCGCCGTGGGACCTGCGGCCGACGATCGAAAAAATCGAGTCGGCGGGCGGCCGGCGGATCCTTCTGACGGAGCGGGGAACGACCTTCGGCTACAACAACCTGGTGGTGGACATGCGCGGTCTGGTCTGGATGAAGGAGACCGGCTGGCCGGTGATCTTCGACGCCACGCACAGCGTCCAGCGGCCGGGCGGGGCGGGGGATCGTTCCGGCGGCGACGGCGCGCTGGCGCCGGCGCTGGCACGCGCGGCCGTGGCGGCCGGCTGCGACGGCGTCTTCGTCGAGACGCATCCCGATCCGCGGCGCGCGCTTTCGGACGGGCCCAACTCTCTGCCGTTGCGCGATCTGCCGGCCCTGTGGGCGCGGCTGACCGCGATCGACCGGGCCGTGCGGACGCCGGCGCGGCCGGGGCGGAGACGCGCATGACTCGCGGCGCGGCACGAACCGGCGCGGTGATGCTGGCGGTGGCGGCGCTGGCCGCGCTGGGCCAGCTCCAGCCTGGCGGCCGGATGGAGGGATTTCGAATTCCCGACTACGACGACGACGGCACGCTGCGATCCCAGTTGTTCGGCGACCACGCCGCCATGGTGTCGCCCGACCTAATCGAGCTTCAGAACGTGAAAGTCGAATTCTACCGCGGCGGCGAGGTGGAGACGCGGATCACGTCGCCTCATTGCGTCTACCACCGGCGCACCGGCGTGGCGCAGTCCACCTCGACGGTCCGGATCGTGCGGGGCGGCGCCGTGATCACCGGCCATCATTATCGGTACGACCATCGGCAGCAGAGGTTCATGATCCTGACCAACGCGCGCGTGGTGCTGCGCGACGTCCGTCGGAGCCTGCCGGCGGACCTGCGGGCGGCGGCCGGCGGGACGGGAGGCGGGCCGTGAGGCGGCGCTGGGGTGGTGTGGTGGCGGCCGGCCTCCTTACGATGGCCGCGTGGTCGCAGACGCGGAGCCTGCCGCCAGCCGGCCCCACGGCCGCGGCGCCAGCCGCAGCGGCCGTGTCCAGCCCGACGGCCGACGTGCCGGAGTTCGGCGACCTCACGGTGATCACCTCCGATCGCCTCGTCTACGACGGCCGGCGGCAGCTCATCGAACTGGATGGCTCAGTGGTCATCAGCGACCCTGACGTGAAGATGAAGGCCGACCGCATGCGGATCGAGATGGCCGGGTCGAACCAAGTCAAGCAGATCGTGGCGACGGGCCGCGTCGTGATCAGCCAGGCGGACAAGCACGCCTGGGCGGACCGCGCCACCTACGACGTGGCCGAGGGCAAGTTCGTGCTCGAGGGCGATCCGCGAATCCTGCGCGGCCGCGACATGATGACCGGCGATCGCATCACGTTCTGGCGCGGCCAGGATCGGCTGGAGTGTTATCCCAATGCTCGGTTGATCATCCAGCCCGACGCGAGCCGCAAAAGCGACTTCCTGAAGGGGTTGCGGTAGCCATGGTGGCCGGCGCGGCATTGGTGCGGACCGATGGGCTGGTCAAGGAGTACCGCCGGCGGCGCGTCGTGGACGGCGTGGAGATCTCGGTTGCCCCGGGCGAGATCGTGGGCCTGCTCGGCCCCAACGGCGCGGGGAAGACCACGACGTTTTACATGATCATCGGGCTGATCCGGCCGACGGCGGGCCGGGTGTGGTTCGAGGGCCGGGACGTGACGCGGCGGCCGATGTACCAGCGGGCGCGCATGGGCATGGGTTACCTGGCACAGGAGCCATCGGTCTTCCGACACCTAACGGTGGCCGAGAACGTGATGGCGATCCTCGAGACGCTGCCGATGACGGCGCGCGAGCGACGGCTGCGTCTGGAGCACCTGCTGGGCGACCTGCGGATCGGCCATCTCGCCGGCCAGAAGGCCTTCACGCTCAGCGGCGGGGAACGGCGGCGCCTAGAGATCACGCGGGCGTTGGTGACCAATCCCTCGCTGATCTTGCTCGACGAGCCGTTCAGCGGCGTGGATCCGCTGGCGGTCTACGACGTGCAGCAGATCGTGATGAACCTGAAGCAGCGCGGGCTGGGCATCCTCATCACCGACCACAACGTCCGAGAGACGCTGGCGGTGGTGGACCGGGCCTACCTCATCTGCGAGGGGCGGGTGTTGCGGGAGGGCACCAGCGAGTTCCTGATCCACGACCCCGTCAGCCGCGAACTGTATCTGGGGCCGAGGTTCAGCATGTAGGACCACCCCATGGAAAGGAGCCACCGATGAGGATCTCGATCACCGGACGCCACGTGGAGGTCACGGACGCGCTTCGCGACCACGTCGAGCAGCGAATGCGCGCGCGGCTGGGCGAGTTTCCGCGGCTGCAGGACGCGCACGTCGTGTTGATGGTGGAGAAGCACCGGCACATCGCCGAGGTCGTGGTGCACGTGCCTCACCACGGGCCGGTCGAGTCGCGCCGCGAGTCGGCCGACATGTACCAGTCCATCGACCAGGCGGTGGACCACGTCGAGCTTCAGATCCGGAAATGGTTTGAACGGCGGCACGAGCACAAGGCCGACCGACCGGCCCGCCGGGCCGCCGGCGGCGCCGCGGAGATGGAATGAGCCTGACGGTCCGCCAGTTCCTGGAGGCCGGGCGCGTCGTGCTCGAGCTCGACGTATTTCAGGGCGGGGAACACCTGGACCGGGCGGTGCCCGAGCCGGCGATCAACCGGCCGGGCTTGGCGCTGGCGGGATTCCTGCGCTATTTCGCGCACCGCCGCATCCAGGTGATCGGGCTGGCGGAGCTGACGTACCTCAAGGGGTTGTCGCCGGAGGAACGCGTGGCCCGGATCCGGGCGTTTTTCGAGGCGGAGATCCCCTGCCTGGTGTTCGCTCGGAGCATCCGCCCTGTGCGCGAGATCCGGCAGATGGCTCGCGAGTTCCGCGTGCCGATCCTCCGCAGCCAGCTGATCACCGGCCGGTTCGTCCAACTGGCCGCGGTGCTGATCGAGGACCTCACCGCTCCCCGCCAGCGCTACCAGGGGACGATGGTGGACATCATGGGCATCGGCGTTATCATCGAAGGGCCGCCGGGGGTCGGCAAGAGCGAGACGGCGCTGGGGCTGGTCGCCCGCGGCCACAGCCTCGTCGCGGACGACCTGGTCGAGCTGCGGCGCTCAAGCCTCGGCGAGGTGTTCGGCACGGCATCGGACATCACGCGGTTTCACATGGAGATCCGGGGCTTGGGGATCATCCACGTGCCGAGCCTGTACGGGGTGACGTCGGTGCGGCGGGAGAAGCGGCTGGACATGATCGTCCGGCTGGAACGCGCGCTGGGCCCGGAGGAGGAGGAGCGCACGGGTCTGGATCAGGGCAGCCGCGACGTGCTGGGGGTGCCGATTCCGTTCTTTCGCATCCCCGTGGTGGCGGGGCGCGACATCAGCCTGATCGTCGAGGCGGCGGCGCTGAACTTCCGGTTGCGCCAGCTGGGCCACGATGCGGCCAAGGAGCTGGATCAGCGGATCATGGAGCGGCTGGGCGCGGAGAGGATTCGCAGCGGTGACTGAGACCGGTCCACAGTCCGTCGGCGAGGCGGTCCGCGACGTCGTGGTCCTCAACCGGTTCGGCATGCATGCGCGGCCGGCGGCGCTGCTGGTGAAGATGGCCAGCCGTTTCCGCGCGAACGTGGAACTGGTGAAGGACGGCGTCGCGGTGTCGGCCAAGAGCATCATGGGGGTGCTGACGCTCGGCTGCGAGCACGGCGCGCAGGTCCGCGTGCGCGCCCGCGGTGAGGACGCCGCCGAGGCCGTTGCGGCGGTGGCCGAGCTGTTCGATCTGAAGTTCCACGAGGAGTAGGTCGTGAGCGAGGGGGGCGCGGAACTGACGCTGCAGGGGGTGGGGGTGTCGCCGGGGGTGGCGACCGGCCCGGCGTTCCTGCTCACGCGGCGGGACCTCCGCTTCGTTGAGCGGCAGCTCGATCCGGAGGAGATCCCGCGGGAGATCGTACGTTTCGAGGAGGCCCTGATCGCCACCCGCAGCCAGCTGCGCGAGATCCAGCGGAAGGTGGAGCGCGCGCTCGACCGCGAAAGCGCGGGCATCTTCGACGCCCACCTGTTGGTGGTGGACGACCGTGCCGTGGTCGAGGAGGTCCTGCGCGGCGTCCAGAGCCGGCGGGTCAACGTCGAGGTCGTGCTGCAGGAGGTCGCGGAGCGCTACGCCGATGCACTGGCGCAAATGGACGACGACTACCTTCGGGAACGGGCCGCCGACGTGCGCGATGTCGCCCGGCGCGTCCTGCTGAACCTCGCCGGGCAGCCTGTGTCGGAGCTGGGCGGCGTGGCCGAGCCGTGCGTGGTGGTGGCCGGGGACCTGTCGCCCTCCGACACGGCGACGATGCCGCGCGACCGCGTGCTGGGCTTCGCGACCGATCTCGGCAGCCCGACCTCGCACACGGCGATCATGGCCCGGGCGCTGGAGATCCCGGCGGTCGTGGGCCTGCACGACGCCAGCCTGCGCATCTCCACCGGCGACCGGGTCCTGGTGGACGGCCACACCGGACGTGTCATCGTCCGGCCTTCGCCCGCGACGCTCGAGCGCTACGGCGCCCTGGCGCGCGCCCGCGAGACCGCCCGAGCCCGGCTCGAGGGCCTTCGCGACCAGCCTGCCCGTACCCTCGACGGCTACGAGGTCGTCGTCGCCGCAAACATCGAGCTGCCGCAGGACGTGGACGCGGTGCTCCGCCACGGCGCGCAGGGCGTCGGCCTCTTCCGCAGCGAATTCCTCTATCTCTCCCGCCCCCACATGCCGGACGAGATGGAGCAGGCGCGAGCCTACGAGGAGGTGGCGCGGCGGCTGGCCCCCGCGCCGGTGATCATCCGCACGCTCGACCTCGGGGGGGACAAGTTCGCCTCCTCGGTCAAGATGCCGCAGGAGGTCAACCCGTACCTGGGCTGGCGCGCCATTCGCTTCTGCCTGGCGCGCCCGGAGATCTTCCGGGTTCAGCTTCGGGCGATCCTGCGCGCCAGCGTCCACCGGAATGTGCGGATCATGTACCCCATGATCAGCAACGTGGACGAGGTTGAGCGGGCCGCGGCCCATCTGGCCCAAGTGCGCGCCGAGCTCGAGGCGGAGGGGGTGCCGTTCGACCCCGACATCGAGGCGGGCATCATGGTGGAGGTGCCGTCGGCCGCGCTGATCGCCCCCCAGCTCGCTCGGCGTGTTGCCTTCTTCAGCATCGGGACCAACGACCTCATCCAGTACACGCTGGCCGTGGACCGGGTCAACGAGCAGGTGACCTACCTCTACGAGCCCACCCACCCGGCCATCCTGCGGCTGCTGCGCCAGACCATCGAGGCCGCCCGTGGCGCCGGGATCTGGACGGGGCTGTGCGGAGAAATGGGTGCGCAGCCGGCCCTGGCGCCGCTCTTGATCGGACTGGGCGTGGATGAGTTGAGCGTGAGCCCCAACATGGTCCCCCTGGTGAAGGCCGTGATCCGCAGCGTCCGATTGTCGGAGTGTGAAAGGCTGGCCTCGGAGGCGCTGCGGTGCGAGAACGCGGCCGAGGTGTTGGCGATGTGCCGCCGGTTGACAGAGGCGAGAGCGCCGCACATAGTAACTCTTCTGGGCTGAGGCGGCGGCGCCGCCGCCCGGTCCCGGCGAACCGGCACCGTCCGCGGAATCGCTATCCGACATGAAACAACGACGCTTCGTGTTCACCTCCGAGTCCGTCACCGAGGGCCACCCCGACAAGGTTTGCGACGGCATCTCCGATGCGATCCTCGACGCCTGCCTCCGGGAGGACCCGGGCAGCCGCGTGGCCTGCGAGGCGCTGGCCAAGACCGGAATGATCGTCGTTGCGGGCGAGATCACCACCCGCGCGAACGTCCCCTACGCCGACGTCGCCCGGCAAAAGGTGCAGCGGATCGGCTACACGGATCCGGCCATCGGCTTTGACGGGTCCACGTGCGCCGTGCTGGTGGCGATCGAGCGCCAGTCCCCCGACATCGCCCAGGGCGTCGACGAACGGGCCGTCGAGGGCAAGGAGGGCGCCGAGCAGGGCGCCGGCGACCAGGGCATGATGTTCGGCTACGCCTGCGACGAGACCCCCGAGCTGATGCCCGCGCCCATCATGCTGGCCCACCATCTTGTCCGCCGTCTTGCGGAGGCGCGCCGCCGGAAGGTCCTGCCGTTCCTGCGGCCCGACGGCAAGTCACAAGTCTCCGTCGTGTACGAAAACGGCCGGCCGGTCGCCGTCGACACCGTCGTCGTCTCCACCCAGCACACCCCCGACGTCGGCATCCACGAGCTGCGGGAGGGAATCGTGGAGGAAGTCATCCGGCGCGTCCTCCCCGCCCACCTGCTCACATCCTCCACGCGGTTTCTGATCAACCCCACCGGGCGGTTCGTCATCGGCGGGCCGCAGGGCGATTGCGGGGTCACGGGCCGAAAGATCATCGTGGACACCTACGGCGGCATGGGGCGCCACGGCGGGGGCGCCTTTTCGGGGAAGGACCCATCGAAGGTGGACCGCAGCGCGGCGTACATGGCCCGGTACATCGCGAAGAACGTCATCGCCGCCGGTCTGGCCTTGCGTTGCGAGGTGCAGCTCGCGTACGCGATCGGATATCCACGGCCCGTGTCCATCCACGTGGAAACCTTCGGCACCGGCACTGTGCCGGAGGAGCGGCTGGAGGAGGCGATCCCGAGGGTCTTCGGGTTGAAACCCGCGGAAATCGTTCGCGACCTTCAACTTCAACGCCCCATCTACGAAGCCACCTCCGCCTACGGGCATTTCGGGCGCTGCTCGCCGGAGGACCTGGCGACGTTCACCTGGGAGAGGACCGACCGCGCGGACGCCCTCCGTTCGGCCGTGCGCTGAGCGGACGCCTCCCGCGCCCGCCGCCGGGGCGCCGGGGGCTTGAGGAAGGGCGGACGGCCGACGATGATGAACGCCGGGCGTCGCCGGAGGCACGCGGATTGATCTTTCGGCTCGTCATCCTGAATGGCCCCCGGAAGGGGGAGCGGATCACCGTCCCGATCGAACCCCTCACGATCGGGCGCGATCCGGAATGCGGGCTGTTTCTCGACGACCCCGAGGTGGCTGCCCGCCATGCGGTCGTCGAGCATTTCCAGGGCGGCCTGCTGGTGCGCGATCTCGGCACGATGAACCGCATCCTCGTGAACAAGCGCGAGGCTCCCCGGGCGGTGTTGAAGCACGGCGACGTGATCGAGATCGGGCGGACCTCGTTGCTGGTGCAGGCCTTTGTGCAGGCCGAGGTGAAAGGGCGTCCCCCCGAAGTCATCGACGGTTCGCCGTCGCGTTCGCCGGCACGACTCGTCGGAATCGGGCTGGCGCTGCTGTTGGCAGCCGCAGGCGTGTTGCGTCTGCAAAGCCGTTCCGATCTGACGCCGGCGGCGCCAGAGACCAACGCGCCGCCCCTTGTCGGCATCGCAGAGCCCGCGCCGACGGCATCCGTTTCCGCCCCGCCTCCCACCGTGGTGGTCGTCACTGCGGCAGTGCCATCCGGGGCAACGGAGGCGGAGATCCAGCGACTTCGCGAGGAGCTAGCCGTGATCAAGGACGCCTTCCGAACTTTGGCGACCCAGTCGGTCTGGCCGCCGTCGGTGGCGGTCGCGACCGCTGCGCCTGCCCCCCCATCGGCGATTCAGTCCCTCCCGTCGCGGGCCGAGCTGTCGGCGCGGGCTCTGGCGGCGGCCCGCCGTGAGGTGGCCGCGGGGCGATTAGAGGCCGCCGACGCGATGCTCGCCCGCCTGCAGGAACAGGATCCGGACTACCTTCCCGCGTACGAAACGAGGGCGCTGTTGATGGAACGGCGGGGTCTGTTCGAGGGCGCGCTCGGCCAGTGGGCGGTGCTCTACCAGCGGGCGGCCGGCCGGCCGGAGGCCGAGCGGGCGGCGGACGAATGGGCGCGCATCTCCGACGAGCGCCGCCGCGCGGCGACCACCGTGCCGCGCCGGGTGGAGATCCGCAGCCTAGAGCAGCAGCGATTTCCGGACGCGCCAGACTACGACGAGATGCGCCTGGTGCGCGTCCTCGCGGCCTCGGCGTCCGCTGTGTGCCCCGCGGCCGGCTCGATCCGGCTCGAGGTCCTGTTTTTTGACGAGGCCCCGGCCGGCGCCGTTGCGTTGACCCGCGCGATGCCGGCGCGCGTCGAGGCGGTGCCTACGGCGGGATGGGGCCCCGACCACACCCTGTCCCTCAACGCCGCGTACGTCGTACCCCTCGGATTCCGGCGCCGGACGCCGGGGCGCTTCCACGGCTTCATCGCCCGGCTTTATTGCGAAGGCCGGCTGGAGGACGAGGCCGCCAAACCTGTCGAATTGCTCATCCGCGGCGACGGCGGGCGCGGCGCGACGGCCATCCGGTGAGCACCGGCGGTCCAGCCGCGCCGAAGCCGCCGATCTCGGCGTGCGTCATCTGCTTCAACGAGGAGCGCAAGATCGCCCGCTGCCTCGCCAGCGTCGAATGGTGCGCCGAGATCGTCGTGCTGGACAGCTACAGCACCGATCGGACCGTCGAGATCGCGCGCCGTTATACCTCGCAGATTCATCAGCACGAATGGCTCGGCTACGTCGGGCAGCGCAACCTTGTCCGGGAGCTGGCCACCCAGCCGTGGCTGTTGTTTCTCGATTCCGACGAGGAGGTTTCGCCCGCCTTGCGCGACGAGATCCTGTCGCACTTTCGTAATGGTCCCCCCTCGTGCGTCGGCTTCGAGTTCCCACGCATGGTTCGCTATCTGGGGCGCTGGATCCGGCACGGAGAGTGGTACCCCGATGCAAAGCTGCGGCTGTTTCATCGCGACTACGGCCGCAGCGAGGGCATCGAGCCGCACGACCGGGTCGTCGTCACCGGCCCCGTCAAGCGGCTGCGGCATCCGTTGTGGCACTACACCTACGACGACGTGGAGGACCACATCTCTACTCTCAACCGTTTCTCCACCATCACGGCCCAACAAAAGCACGTGGGGACCTCCGCATTTCACTGGTACGACCTGCTCTTCCGCCCGCCGTTGCGGTTTCTCAAGGGCTACGTCATCCGCGGGGGATTCCTCGACGGCGCCCACGGGTTGATGATCGCGCTACTGGCTGCCATGGGCGCGGCCATGAAGTACATCAAGCTCTGGGAACTCTCGCGGCGGACCACCAACGGCGCGGCCGAACCACCCTCGGCGGCCGGGCCCTGAGCACGGCCGTCAGCCGGGCACGCTTCCCCCCGCCGGCGGGCAGGCCTGGTTGAGGATCTCCTCCAGCAGTGCGAAACGGAACGGCTTGGACATGAACCAGACGCGCGCGTTGGGCGACACCAACTCCCAAATCTCGGCGTCGTTGAAACCGCTGGAAAGGATCACCGGGATGTCGGGCCGCAGACGACGCAGCGCGGAGAGCGTGGACCGACCGTCCCGCCTCGGCATTGTCCAGTCGAGCAGTACTACGTCGTAGCGGTCGGGCTGATCTTCGAACATGCGCAGCCCCTCTTCGCCGTCGGCGGCACAGTCGGCCTGCCATCCCAGCCGCCGGACCATTCGGGCGGCGACGTCGCGCACGACGGCTTCGTCGTCCACCACCAGCACCGCGCCACTCCTGCGGGTGGCCGGGGGTGGTGGCGACGGCGTCGGTAGCGTCTCGCGGGCCGCGGGAAAGAACACGCGCACCGTCGTCCCCCGTCCGGGTTCGCTCTGGATCCGCAGGGCCCCGCGGTGGGCTCGAAGAATGCCGAGCACGGCGGAGAGGCCCAACCCTCGCCCTTGAAACCGCGTGCTGAAGAACGGCTCGAAGATGCGTGGACGGATGTCCGGCGCGATTCCGTGGCCCTCGTCCGAAACCTCGAAGCCCACCCACGGTCCCGCTGCCGGGTCGCCCGGCAGGGGGTCGTCGCCGGCCGCCGGCGGCAGCCGGTCTGTGGAGAACAGCCGGAGACGGATCGGGGCGGCACGGTGCTCCATGGCATCGGCTGCGTTTTGCACCAGATTCAACGCGATCTGGTTGACCTGGACCGGATCGGCCTCGATCGGCGGCAGGTTGGGGAGGGGATCGAACTGAAGATCCACCCGGTGGCCTGCCGCCGTCCGCAGCAACTCCAGCGAATCTCGCAGGGCGTCCGATAGATTGATCGGGCGGGGCGATACCGACGCGCGGCCAGCGTACGCGAGCATTTGGCGGATCAGTTCAGAGGCGCGACGGGCAGAGTCCAGGATCGCCGCCAGGCACTCCCGCGATTCCGCCGGCGGAGCGCCGATGGCCAACTCCGCGTTGCCGAGGATGCCGGCCAGCAGGTTGTTGAAGTCGTGGGCGATGCCCCCCGCCATCACACCGAGGCTCTCCAGCCGCTGCGACAGTTGCAACCGCTCCTCCAGCCGCTGCGCCTCGGCTTCCGCCTGCTTGCGGGCAGTGATGTCCTGGCCGCTGGACCGGACGCCGAGGAACGTGCCGTCGGAATCGAAGACCCGCAGACAGGTGTGGGACAGCCACCGGATCTCCCCGTCCGGGCGGACGATCCGGTACTCCAGCTCGCCGTGCAACGGGTCGCGGCCGCCGGAGAGCATTTGTCGGAGATGGCCGCCGAACCGCGGGGCGTCGTCCGGGTGCGCGATGCGTTCAATCAGGGTGGGGTCGCTGACAAATTCTGCGATTGTCCGGCCGGTGATGAGCTCGCCGGCGGGCGACATGTAGAGCACCCGGCCGTCGGGGGCCAGCCACAGCTCCCAGTTGGCCGTGTTGTCGGCCACGACGCGGTACCGGGTCTCAGATGCGCGCAGAGCCTCCTCGGCCTGGCGGCGCTCGGTGATGTCGCGCACAATGGCGCTCGAAAACCGGCCCTCCACGCTGCTCCAATGGCCGACGGACACCTCGACCGGCACCTCCAACCCGTTCTTTCGGCGAGCCTTGAGTTCAACAGGACGGGACTGTACGGGCGTATCGGAGCGCCATCGGAGTCGCTCTGCGGCCGGCCCAAACAGCAGCGCCACCGGCCGCCCGATGATCTCGCCTGTCTCGTAACCGAACAGGTGCCGGGCGGCGGCGTTCCAGGACACGACCCTGCCGTCGCGCAGGGCCAGGATCGCGTCGGGCGACGTCTCCGTCACCGCCCGGTACCGTTCCTCCGTACCGCGCCGGAGGATGTCAGTCCGGATGGCACGATCGACCGCCACGGCAGCGGTGATGCCGGCGACGGCGACCAGCGCCAACAGGCCCAGCAAGGCGTACTGCACCGTCGTGCGAAGCGCGATGAACTCCGTTCGGCTGACCCGCACCTCGACGACGCCGACCGGCGACCGATCGCGATCGCCCCACAGAAAACGGGCCGATACGCTTTTCTCGTCGGCCCCTTCGACCCATGCCACATCGGACGGTCGCGGCCAAGCCATGGCTGCGTTGGGCGGCAAGAGCCGCCAGCCGAGGACGGACTCGTGTAGCAGCGCGTCCACCGCGGCGGGTGAGATCTGCTGGCACATGGCCATGACACCGGCCGACTCTCCCCCGCCGGACGAAGGCAGAACCCGGGCCGCGGCCACGAGCAAGAGAGATGGCCCCGACACGTCCTTGGTCAGCACGATCGGCTGGTCGCCGGCCAGAAGCAGAGCGCGGGCCCGTTCCATGACCGCCAGCACGCGGCTGTCGACATCCGCACGGGCGTCATCCCCCGGCCTGGAGCGGGCCAACCGCACCACGCCGTGCCGGTCCCACATCGCCAGCGCGTCCACCAGCCGGAAGGTGTACACAGAGATGTCGGCGGTGGGGAAAACCGGCTTGCGGCCGAGCAAAAAGTCCTGCGCCGCGTCCCAGTTGGCGTAGTCCGACAGGTGATCCCTGAGATGGTCTCCGAGCGTTTGCAGGCGCTGCCGGAGCTGTCGGGCGTGCTCCAAGGCGAGGCGCCGTTCCATCGCCTCGATGGACGGCCACACGGCGCGCCGGCCGAACGCGAGTACGCCCAACATCGCGGTGACAGTCAGCAACAGCACCGCGAGCGAGGCCTTGCGGCGGAGTTCCTGCATGGCGTGGATCGCCGGGGCCAGTGTAGTCAAGGGCGCGCCGTTTTCCAAACGCTCGCCGCTTCGGCCGGCGCGGCGTTGGGCCGACAGGTGTCAGGCGGCGGCCATAGTGGCAGGAGAATTCCAACCCTTGGGGAATGGTCCGGCATTAACTTCCAAAGGTATGGACGACGGACGCGAGGATATGCCGGTGCGGACACCGACGGGCGGTACCGTTGCAGTGGCCGATCCCCGGGCGCTTAGGCACTGGCCGGGCGGTCGAAATCCTCTTGCCTCCTACGACGGTGGGCGCATACTTGCCAAACGTTGGGGCCGAACAATAGGAAAGGAACGATCATGGGCACGAAAGGACGAGAAATCGTCGGAACGGATGTCAAGGCGTTGCTGACCGAGCTCAACCGGGCCTACGCGGACGAGTGGCTGGCCTACTACCAGTATTGGCTCGGGGCGAAGCTGGCGAAGGGGCCGATGAAGGACGCCGTGATGGCGGAGCTGACGCAGCACGCCGCGGACGAGCTGCGCCACGCCGACATGCTGGCGCTGCGGATCATCCAGCTGGGCGGCACGCCGGTCCTCAGCCCCGCGGACTGGCTGAAGGAGTCGGGTTGCGGCTACGACGTGCCGGCCGACCCAAACGTCGCCACGCTGCTTGACCAGAACATCGGCGGTGAACAGTGCGCGATCGTCACCTACCAGAAACTCATTCAGAAGACGCAGACGACCGACCCCGTCACGTACAATCTCGCGGTGCAGATCCTGTCCGACGAGGTCGAGCACGAAGAGGACCTTCAGGCCCTCAAGGAGGACCTTGAGATCCTGATGGCGCAGCACCGCGGCTGAACGCGGGCGACGCGACTCAGCGGCCGGCGGCCCGCCGGCGGCCGAACGCCGCATCGGCGGTGTCGAGGTAGGCGAGCCAGTCTTCGAGCATGAGGTTGTGCCTGCCGGCGCGGATGTGGTAGGCGAGGCCGTCGCCGCGCAACGGGCGGCCGATGGGCGGCATCTCGTCGGTTCCCAAGCCACGCCGCCCCAGGAGCTGGTACACCGGCGAGGCGTGCACGAGTCCGAGAAACTCGCCGCGGGGATCGGCCCAGATGTCCTCCTCGGCGCTGCCGACGTGAACCCAACGAGGGGCGACCAGCGCGATCAGCATGTGGTGGTCCACCGGCAGTTCGTTTTCGCGGTTGGCGTAGGTCTTGAACCGCGCGTTGAACCAGTGCGGGAAACCGCGGTTGATGATCTCCACCGTCTCGCGGCCGGGGAACCGGCGCCGAAGGATGTTGGCCCCGCCGCAGCCGGAGTTGTTGACGCAGGCCAGCCCGAAGCGTTCGTCCTGCGCAGCCGCCCAGAGTGCCGTCTTCCCGCCGCGGGAATGGCCGGCCACGGCGAGGCGGGTGCCGTCCACCTCCGGCAGGCGGCACAGCGCATCGGCAACGCGGCTGGCGCCCCACGCCCAGGCGGATAGCGTTCCCCAATCGTCGGGCTGATCGGCGTCGTCGTCCCACAGCCCGCGGACGCCGCGCGGACGGCCGTCGGGGCGGTCGGGATCCACCTCGCGGACCATGAAGGCGGCGGTGGCGTAACCGCGGGAAAGAATCGTGTCCACCGGCCAGAAATCCGCCTCCGTAGGGCGGTCGGCCGACAAGATTTCGTTGGTGCGGTTGGCGATCATCACGATCGCGGGGGCGGGCGGCGCACCGGTGGGCGTGAAGACGGAGGCGTGGAATACCACCGAGCGGTCCCCCCGCCGGGCGGTGAACTCGATGCGACGCCACTTCGCCGCACGGGCCGGCGTCGGGTCGCGTTCCTCGACGACCCGCCATACCGCACCCGTGGCGGCCGCGGGCACGCGGCCGAACACGTGCTGCCGGAACAGCTCCAGCACCTCGGCCCGGCGCGACGACCACCATTGTTCGGGCGCGGTCACGCGCGTTCCATCGGCGGCGACGAGCGGATCGGGCAGGGTGTATGGCGGCAAGCCCGGTGGATCGGGGGCGAACCACCTCGGCTCCTCCCCCACCGCGGGGACGGCCATCGCGGCAACGATCCCCATCACCAGTGCCGTTGAGTGTCGTCGTGTCGTCATGGAGGCTCTCCTGCTGCGGCGGCCGCGCCCGCAGGCGTCGCACGGAACTCGATCCAGTCCAGTTCCGCCACGGCCCGGCCGCCGGTGTATGGGCTGTTGCAGCTCACGATCAAGTTCAGCCTCGAAGGCGATCGGCCCCCAACTGGCGGGTCCAGTCCACCGCCACGTTTCGCTCCTCGACCACGAACCCTTCGCCACCCTCCGAGTTGCGCAGACAGGTCCGGCGCACCTTCACAAAACCGTCGACGTATGACGCCATGCCGGTGGCCCCCACCGGAGTGTCGGTTTCCCAGCGGTATGCGAGGCTGGTTCGGCATACCACCCCATCGGCGGCCAGGTAAGTCCCGATCGCCTGGTCATCCCGCGCCGCGAAGCGGCCGTCTGCGCCTTCTGGCCATTCGAGGACCCGCCAACGCCATCTCACCCATGGCGTTCGACACAAGTCGACGCCCGGGACGGGAATCATCAAGGCGCCCGAGGCGCGACCGGCGCTCATCCGGAGGGCGTGCCCGTTCTCCGCATCCTCGGACCGGACGGATTCGACGGGGTACGAGCCCCCCTCGCCGTCCTCGCGTTGGCGCGCGCATGGGCAGAGTGGAGAAGTCCTCCCGCCAGGCAACCGGTCCTCCAGCGTCGCCGGCCGCCCCGCCGATCGCCGCCGCGACTAAGATGCCCCGCCAGCCCGCTGCCATCCCTCACACCTCCGGCAACTCGTAGCCCGCGCGGTACGGCGGCCGAATCATCGCGTTGGCCCGCTCATCATCGAACCGGCCCGTGGCTGCGTCGAACCGCAGGGCGACGTTGCCCACTCGGTGGGCGATGTTCCCCATGTGAGCGATCACGTTGCTCGCGTGGGCGATCGAAATGTCCGCGTTCGGCGTCTGCCGGCTCCTCACGCACTCGATGAAGTTGCGGTAGTGTTCGGCGTCGCCGACTTCGCCGAGGACCTTCTCGACGACCTGCGAGTCGTTTTTCTCCACCACGAACCCGCCGCCGTGGCGGCCGACGATCATGAGCAGCTCCGAGCCGTACAGTTCGACCCGCGTCGCGTTCTGCTTCCAGTCGGAGACGATGGTCTTGCGCCGCAGCGTGTCGCTGCTTTTGACCATGTACCGCGGATAGCCGGTGAGTTCAAAGGTCATCACGAAGTCGTCGAACTCCCAGTTGACCACCATCACGTCCGGCACCTCCGAGTCGTCGCCGCGGTGGACATAGCGGCCGCCGACGGCCCGCACGTTGTGCGGCAGGCCGGGGTCGCCGAGCAGCATCAGGGCCAGATCGAGCTGGTGGATGCCGTCGTCGGTCAGGTCGCCACCGCAAACATCCCAGTACTGGTGCCAGCCGCCGGCAAAGATCTGCTGGTGATAAGGTCGAAACGGGGCGCGTCCAAGCCAGCGGTCCCAGTCGAAGCCCGGTGGCGACGTGCCGGCCGGGCCGAGCCGGAAGGGACCGCCGGACTTGAGGTTGTAGACCTTGACCAGTCCGATCCGGCCCAGGCGGCCGCTGCGGACGAATTCCCGCGCGGCCAGGCAGTACTCCTTCGAGGGGTTCTGGGTGCCGACCTGCACGATCCGCCGGTGGCGGCGCGCCGCCTCGACCATTCGGCCGCTTTCCCAAATGTTATGGGAGTGGGGTTTCTCCACGTAGAGACGTCCTTCCCGGCCCTGCACGCGTCGATGGTGATCGGCGCGTGCCAGATATCCGGCGTGGCGACGACGACCGCGTCGACATCCGGCGCGTTGAGGATTCGGCGGTAATCCTTTTTGAGGCGGGGTGGCTCCGGCTGGGAGGATTCCTACATGAACCTGCGCGCCTCGGCCAGACGTCCGTCGTGGAGATCGCACAGCGCGGCGCATCGCGCGCCGCACTCGTCCACCATCATGCGGGTGACGAACCGGCCCCGTCCGCCGCAGCCGATCAGGGCGATCCGAACCTGCCCGCCCGGCGGCGGGGTTGCCGAAACGCGGCTGAGGCTGGCGGCGGCCAGGCCCGCCGCGGACCCCAGAAACGACCTTCTTGTGGACGGCCTCATGGTCGATTCGATCGGGCGAGCCGTCCTAGAATAGAGCGAATCCGCGACACGGACACAAGCCCGTCGACCGGCCGCTCAGCCGGAAGAGCGGCGGTCGAGCCGTTTGTGGAAACGAATGACGATCGCGCCGCCGTTGGCTGCCGGCGCGGCGTGGACGGCACACAGATCGCGGCCTCGCCGGAACAGCATCGCCGGCGAACCGTCGGCAAAGGCGGCTACGGCAGGAACCCACCCGGCGGCGAGCAGATCGGACTCCAGCCGCCCGGTGGCGGCGGCGGGAGGCATCGGGACGTCTGCGACCTCCGCCGCGGCCTCGTGGGTTAGATCCGCCGCGTGGAGGCGCATCGAGGCGACGGAGGGCAGGGGGGGCAGCGCCTCGAGGCGACTTCGCTCCGGCGGGCGGGCCGAGGCGAGAAACTCCTCCCGCGTCTGGGTCAGTCGTACGACCACGCATTCACCGGGCCGGTCCACGGAAAAAATCAGCCAGCGGATCACCCGTCCGCCGGCAAAGGCGAGGCCCCAGCCCAGGTGCAGGCCATGGCCGCCCCACGCGGAGCCGCCGGCCGCGCGATAGGCCGTCAGCAGCAGCCGCTCGGCATCCGGCGGGGGAAGCTGGCAGCCGATGACCTCCAGATCGGCCGTGCCCCCATTGATCTCCAGACGGGCGATGTGGGCAGGGTTCCAACCCGGCTGGCCGACGCTGGTCGGCCCGTGCGGCACCCCCTCCCGCACCCAGAACACCCGCGCCAGGGCGGATCCTCCAAGCAGCCCCAGGGCGGCGACGGCCAATGGGAGCGTCCGGCGCGCGGGCGTCATTCGATGCCCTTGGTCCAGACCAGGACGGACTCGGCTTCCACCCGGATGGTATCGGCCCGGTACAGCAGATGTCGGGCGACGGGCAGCAGCGGGATCGGCCGGCTTTCGGCCGTTGCCCGAACCAGGTCAAATTCCTCGATCGGTTGTTCGGCGTACTGCAGCCGGCTCAGACGGTTGTTCGGGATCCGCTGCGCCAGTTCGTCGGTGCGAGCGACGGGCAGTACGAACTGGCGCAATCCGTGGCTCGACCCGATCAGGGCGCTGTCGTCGCGCGAATAGCGCCGACGGTCACGCCCCTCGGTCCAGTCCTGGATCCACCGACCGCTGGGCAGCATGGACTGGTAAGTGTCGCTCATTGCGTATTGCGCGACGAGGCCACGGGCTTCGTGGAGGGTGTCGAGGTGGCGCAACGAGAGGCGGCCGATCTGGATCAGCCCCGCAACAATGGCGAGAACCGCCACGAGGGCGACGATCAGCTCGATCAGAGCCTGGCCGGCGCGGCGTCGCGAACGGAGGGGCGGGGGCATGGCGTCAATGTCCCCGTCGGGTGCCGCCGCTGCCGCGGCCGGGACCGCCGCGGACGTGGCAGCGATGGCTGTTGTCCACCAGCCAGTCCAGACCGGCCTGCCGGAACGAACTCATTTCCCAGACCCGCAGTTGGTTGCAATACCAGCAGCCGGGCACGAGGGCGTCGAGCCCCTGGGCGACGTAAGGCGGCAGGTGCTCGCGGATGTGGATCGTCCAGCCCGGGCGGGTGCCGCCGCCGGGGCCGGTGGAGGTGTCGACCGGGATCAGCCGCACCTCCCGGAAGGTGGGCAGCACCAGCCCGTACCGGTTCGGCCGCTCCGGTCCCTCGAGATGGCCAAAGGGTTTGGCGGCCGCGCTCCACGTCACCCAGCGGTCGGCGGCGCCCGGCGTGGCGCGGTCGGTCGTGGTCTCGATGCGCACGGCGGCATCGGCCCCGACGTAGTCGTATTCGGGCTTGACGGTGCCACGGAACGGAAACCCGTCGGGGATCAGCGTTGTCCACGGGCGCCATTGCGCCGGCTCGTAGGCGTACCATTGGGCCGACACACGCGCGACGGCGTCGGTCAGGGGGCGGCCGGCGAAGCCCTCCAGCAACGCCAATAACGCGCGGGTCGAACCGCCGCCGAGCATCGGGAGGGAATCCAGCCGGGCGATGCGCATCAGGCCGAGGCCGAAAAACTCCGAGTTGACCGGCTGCGGTTCGCGGATGAGCGGCAGGGGATCCCAATCGCGCCAACTGGTGTAGCTCTGCAGCAGGGAGTACGCGTGGTGATAAAACCAGCACCAGTCGGACGAGGCGACGGCGTCGTAGAAACTTGGGTTGAGGAGCAGGTGGTCGCCTCGATAGTCCACGTAAAAGCGCATGTTTTCGGGAAGCGCGGCGATGCCCTGCGCGGCGAGGGTCTGGAGCATGGTCCCGTAGTTGTCCCAGGCGGTCGGCGGCGAGGGCTGGTTGGTATAAGGCTGGACGGGAAAATCATTTGGATAGTCGTGGATGACCCGCGCGCCGTGCGAGCCGACGATCATCGTGAACTCGGGGTTGTTGTAGATGCCGTTGTTTTTCGCGGCCAGTTGCGCCGCCGCCAGCGCCGTCATCGGACCGACGTAACACAGCCGCGCGGCCAGCTCCCCGATCAACTCCGCCTCGGGAAAGTCCGTTTGTCCCCGGGCGAGGCCGTCGTTGATCGCCACCGCCTGCAGGACGTTCAGATGGCCGATCAGGTTCAGCGTGATGCCCTGCCAGCGAGCCGCCGCCAGCGCCGCCGCGTCGCCCGCCGTCTGGGCGCGGAGCTTGACGGTGAGGACCTTGTGCAGGTCGAAGTTCCACAGCACCACCAATGCGGCGATCACCGCGATGGCCAGCAGGTAGATCAACGTCTGGCCACGGCGAGCCGGCCGACGATGGAACACAAGGGTCATTCCTGCAGGTAGAGCGGATAGTGCTTGTCGCGTACGACGTATTCGCTCCCCACGCCGCTCTCGAGGTTCACACGGTTGGCGGCATAGAACGAGCGCACAAACGGCCATCGCAGCTCGTAGCGCTGGCGGGTCGCCGAAAGGACCAGCTCGGACGAGCCCGGTCCCTCGGTGTAGCGGATGTCGTCCCAGTTCTCGTAGTCGAGGATCGCCGGCAGGTCGCCCCAGCGGGTGGCGCCCAGGTAGAGCGGAATGCGGGACTGCTCGATTTGATACTGCGGCGACGCGGGCTCCGAGCGCAGCGCAAGATTCCAGAGGCGCCCGACACGGCCAGGCTGCGGGTCGGCGACGACCGCCGCCAGACCGCCGCCTCGCTGGACGGCCGGCTCGGTCATCCGGCCGGCGTTAGGAATGGCCGCCGCCCGGACGACCTTGTAAACCATGAAGTCGTTGAACCCGACACCCCGCGCCCGGGCCGCCGCGGCCGCGGTGTACGACAGCACCGCCTTGGCCGCATAAAGCTGCGACACCTGAAACACGCCGAAACAGAGCAGGCATCCGATCGAGACCACGATCAGCGACTCGATCAGCGACTGTCCGCCCCGGCCACGGCGAATACGCGCCACCGGGCCGTCCTCCGTGCCGGCGCCAGCCTTACGGGCTGTTGCCTGCACCGTCCCGGTCGAGGTCCCTCAGGTACTGGTGGGAGCTGACGTCGAGCGCCGCATCCTTCGCGGCCGAGTCGCCGCCCAACTCCTCCACCGCGCCGCCGAATTTTTCGCGGATCGTGTCGCTGAAGATCGCCACGATCGCGATGGCCGCCAGCGCGACGATCACCACGATGATGATGTACTCGGTCAGCGCCTGGCCGCGTTTCCGTGTTCGCCGGCTGTTCATGGCCGTACCCCCTGGCCTTCCGCCCTGATTCTATCCTACTTCGGACGGCCCGTTGCCGCAATCCCGCTCACGGGTACTCCGAGCCGACCAGGTCCATCACCCGGCCGCCGTACTCGCGAAACGTGTAGAGCAGCAACGCGAGCATCACGAGGACCAGCAGAAGCATCCCGGCCACGGTCACGAACTCGACCGTCGTCTGGCCGCACCCGCTTCTGAAGTGACGACACCTCATGCCTGGCACCGTCCATTTACTTAACGGTCGGGGGCACTATAGTATTGTGACCCTGGGATGACCAGCCGGAAAGACCGACATGCACGCCCTTCGCTGTCCAGTTGCGGTGGCGGTGGTCGCCGTGGCTCTTGTGGTGGCGGCTGCGCTTCGCATCTGCCCTTCCTGCGGTCATGAAGCGAAGGGGGACGAGGAGCGCTGCGGCCATTGCCGGGCCGCCCTGCCGCCGCCGCCCGCGGCGCCGCAAACCGAGCCGCCGCCGGCCCCGCTCGCCGTGACGAACTCGGCCGTGCCGGACGACGTCGTCGCCGCGCAGGTCTCCGCGGCTCAGCGCGCCTTCGAGCAGGGCGTCTGGTGGGCCGCGATCCTGTACGCCCGCAACGCCGCCGCAATGCTGGCCCTCCAGGGCCCCGAGGCCGCCCGCAGCCGGGTGGCCCTCGGCCGGAGCATTCGCGAGGCGCGCCGTCAGCTCATGACCGCCGACCAGCCGTGCCCCGTCTGCAAGGGCACCGGCACCCGGCGGATGAAGGCATTGACGCTGAAAGGCGACGTCATCGATCAGACCGTCGCCGGCGGAAAGTGCGCGTATTGCAACGGCGTCGGCCGCGTGCCGGCGCGCGTCCCGGACGACCAACTTCTGCGAGAGGAGGCCCAGGCGCTGCAGGCCTACGCCGCCGAACAGCAGCAGCGCGGCCTCGAGGAAACGCGCGGCATCTGGCTGCCGCCCGGTCGGTGGGAGGGCCTAACGCCGCGCCAGCAGTCGGCGGTGCGCAAGGCCTTCGGCACCTCCTGCGAACGCTGCCGCGGGTTCGGGTCCTCCGCCTGCGCCCAGTGCAACGGCGCGGGAGTGCTCCCTTGCCCGAACGCGAACTGCGCCTCCGGCATCGAAATCTGCCCCGACTGCAACGGGCGGGGGCGCTCCAGCGGAACGCGCGGCGGCACCGCCGTGCAGATGCGCTGCGAGACCTGCAAATCCACCGGTAAGCGAACGTGCGTCGAGTGCCAGGGCAAGGGGTTCGTTCCCTGCGCCGGTTGTCAGGGGGCGGGCCAGGAGATTTGCTCCTCCTGCCGCGGCACGGGGGAGGGAACGACATGCAGCAAATGCCAGGGCGACGGTATCGTTCTGTGCACGCGCTGCGGCGGTAGCGGCCAGTACCGCGGCGCCCCGTGCGCGGCCTGCCGCGGCGCCGGGGCCTCGCTGTGCAAATCCTGCAATGGCGCCGGCCGCGTCTCCCGAAGGTGACCCCGCGCATGGCTCTCTGCTGGCTGGAGGTGGATTCGTCCGTCCTGCGCGACAACCTGCGCGCGCTTCGCTCTGCGCTCTCCGGGGGCTGCGAGATCGTCGTGGTCGTCAAGGCCGACGCCTACGGCCATGGCGCCACCGCCGTCGCCCGGATCGCCGCCGGCGTCGGGATCCGGTGGTTCGCCGTCGCCCATGCCGAGGAGCTCGATGCCGTCCGGCGAGCCGCGCCCCGCGCCAACATCGTCATCCTCGGGCCCGTCCGGCCGGAGGAGCTCGACCTCGTTACCCGACACCGCGGCATTCCGTGCGTCGTGGACCTCGACCATGGCCGCAGCCTGGCCGCCGCCGCGCGGCGGCAAAAACGTCCGTTGCCCGTTCACTTGAAGATCGACACCGGCATGGGACGGCTCGGCTTCGACTGGGCCGGCGCGGCCGAGGCGATCCGCCCGCTCTTCGACGAACCCGGCTTGCGCATCGAGGGCATTTGCACCCATTTTGCGCGCGTCGAGGCGGGCGCCGAGGATCCGGCGCGGGTCCAGGTCGAACGGTTTCTCGTGGTGGCCGCCGCGGCGCAGGAAATGGCCGGCCGGCGGCTGTTCCGCCACGTCTCGGGCAGCCGCGGCATGCTGCTGCATCCGGAATGGGATTTCGAGGGGGTCCGACCCGGCATCGCCGTCTACGGCTACGGTGCGTCCGACCCCGCCGGCCGGGTCGTCACCCGGCCGGTCCTCCAGTGGAAGGCCCGAGTCGCCCAGGTGCGTTGTGTGCCGGCCGGCACGCCGGTGGGGTACTACGGCACCTACACCACGCCGGCGGCCACCACGCTGGCCGTCGTCGGCGCCGGCTACGCCGACGGCTATCTCCGCTCGCTCAGCAACCGCGCGCACGTGCTGATCGGCGGGCGGCGCTGTCGCGTCGTCGGCCGCGTGAGCATGAACTGGCTGGTCGCCGACGTCGGCCTTTACGGGGCCGTGGCACCCGGCGACGAGGTGGTGCTGATCGGACGGCAGGGCAACCAGGAGATCTGGGCCGACGAACTGGCGACGTTGTGCCGGACCATTCCGTACGAGATCCTTACCGGCATCCGCGCGACGATCGAGCGGCGCGTGACATGAGCCCTTCGCCGTTTTCAGCCCCTGCAGGGACCGCCCGGAGGACCGGTTTGTGACGGTCGGCGAGACGGGCGAGGCCGAACGTCGCCCTCGACGGACGGTGATCGCGATCGCGGGTCTCTGTCTGCTGCTCTACGGCGCTGCGCTCCCGTTGCCGTCTGTCTGGCGCGGCGACGAGCGCTACTACACCGATTCCGCCCTGAAGATGCGGGAAGTCGGCGACCTCCTCACCCCCCGGTGGGCAGATGGATCACCGCGGTTCAACAAACCCGTGCTTCCCTACTGGATGGTGCTGGGCGGCCACGCCTTGTTCGGGGTGAATTTGTGGTCGTCGCGCCTCCCGTTCCTGCTCGCCGGCGTGACGTTGCTGTGGGTGGCGTTCGCGCTTGGCCGTTCCATGGGTGGGACCGACGACGCCGGTCTGGTCGCCGTCGCGATGCTCGCGGCCAACACGCAGTTCTTCAACCTTACTGTGCGGGCGACGCCGGACATCGTCGCCTCGTTGTGCCTGGCCACGAGCCTGTGGGGGTTCGGCGAAATGCTCCTTCACCACCGGTTCGGCCCGCTTCGGGGGCTGGCCGCCTTCGGCGGGGCCGCGTTGGCGATGGCGGGCAAAGGGCTGTGGGGTCTGGGACCGCCCGTGTTGGCGGCGGTCTGGATGCTCGCGCGCCGGGACCGGCCGCGCTGGGGGCAGGTGTTCGATCTGCGATGGGTGCTGACCGCGCTGGTCATGGGGGGGGCGTGGTACATCGCCATGTGGACACGGCATGGCCCGGCCGCCCTGGCCGGCTTTTTCGAGGACCAGATCGGCTCCCGTTTCACCGGCGTGGCGACCCGCCGTTGGTTTAACGCGCCGATCTATGCACTGACCCTGATGCGCGATTTCCTCCCCTGGAGCGCCCTGCTGGCGTTGAACGCCCGCCGTCTGCGCGACCAATGGCGGGCGACGACCTCCGCCGACCGGGCAGTGGTCGGATGGGCCGCCGCCTGGACCGGCGCGCTATGGCTGGCCTTTTCCGTCGCAAACCTGGTGCGACTGCGGTACCTCTTTCCGGCGTATCCAGTGGCATGTGGAGCCGCGGCGGGCTGGCTGCTCCGGTTGGCCCGTGATCCGGCGGAGGCGGCACGGTGGGGGAGGTGGCAGCGCGCCCTTCTGGCCGCGGCCGCCGCCACGGCCCTCGGCCTAGCGGCGACCGCCGTGTGGCTCGGCCCCCGGGCGCTGTGGGCAGGCGTCCTGCTGGCCGCGGTCGCCGCCCTTGCCCACCGCGCGTCACGGGGCGATTGGACGCCGGCCCATGCGGCGACGTTCGCGGCCGTGGCCGTGGTCACCCACTCGCTGCTCGTGGTCATTGTCCAGCCGGTCTGGAACCCATCGCCGTCGCCCGAGGTCGCCCGATGGCTAGCGGATTTTGCCGTAACGGGTGGCCGCGCGGCGATGATCGGCTCCGCCGTGAAAATCGCCGCGCCGGTCCGTTTGCTGACCCGCGGCCAATTGGCGATCGTCGAAATGCCTGACTCGCCGAAGTCCGTCGGACGCGTACAAATGGCCGCCGTGGTTCCGGAGTCGCTGGCCGCGCCGTGGCGCGAATCCGGCCACGCCATGGTTCCCTGCGGCCGCCTGCCGCCGCGCTCGTTTGGCGCATTCCTTCGCGCGTTGCGGCGGTGTCGCTCCGCCCCCGCCGCCGTCGAGGCCGCCGGTGAGGCGCTCTGGCTCGCGCTGCCCGCGCCCTCTCGGCAGCGGAGCTCTACGTCCGATCGCGGTCGGCCAGAAACTCCTCCAGTGCCGCCCGGCCCCGCTCGGTCAGCAGACGCGACCGCTCGGGCCGGCCCGCCGGCGGATTCGGCAGCGGCGGCAGCAGCCCGAGCGAAGCCTTGATCGGCTGAAAGGTGTCTGGATCCGATCCGGCGACCGCCGCCAGTAGGGCGCCAATCATCGTCTCGGCGGGCCATAGGGCCGGCGGTTCCCCGCGCAAATGACGAGCCACATCCCAGGCCGCCGCCAGGCCGGTTGCGATGTTGCCCAGGTAGCCCTCCACGCCGGCCAGTTGCCCTGCGATCCAGACGCCCGGCCGCGCCTTCATCTCCAACGTCCGTCCGACCACCTTCGGGCCGCAGACGAACGTGTTGCGATGCATTTGGCCGAACCGCACAAACCGCGCCCTCTCCAGCCCCGGCACGAGCCGGAACACTCGTTCCTGCTCGGCGGGGCGCAGGTTGGTCTGACAGCCGACGAGGTTGAACCGCGTGCCGGCGGCGTCCTCCCGCCGCAGTTGGAGCGCCGCGTAGGGTCGACGGCCGGTTCGCGGATCCCGCAGGCCGACCGGACGCAGTGGGCCGAATGCCGGCGCCTCTCGTCCGCGGGCGGCGAGCACCTCGAGCGGCAGGCAGCCCTCGAAAAACGGGCCCGGCCCGGCGCGGACGCCCCCGTCGATCGCGCGCTCGAACTCGCGCAGCGGCGCGCGCTCGGCCGACACTAGCGCGTCGATAAAGCGCTCGTACTCCTCGCGCATAAAGGGGCAGTTGAGGTAATCGCCTTCGGGCAGCTCGCCCCGCCCGCGGCGCGAGGCGCTGAAGACGACAGCACGGTCCAGCGTCTCCCCGTCCACGACCGGCGCGATCGCGTCGTAAAAGAACAGATGCTCCTCGCCCGTGACCGCCGTCAGGGCCGCCGCCAGGGCCGGCGAGGTCAGCGGGCCACTGGCCACGATGGCCGGCGGATCCGGCAGCCCGGTCGCCTCCTCACGGAGAATCTCGACGTCCGGGATGGAGGAGATCGCCCGCGTCACTTCCTCGGCAAAGGACTGCCGGTCCACGGCCAACGCATCGCCCGCCGGCACCGCGCAGCGTTCGGCGATCGACAACAACAGCGAACCGCATCGGCGGAGTTCGCCGATCAACATGCCCGAGGCGCGGTCGGGCAGGGCCGAGCCGAGGGAATTCGAGCAGATCAGCTCGGCCAGCCGGTCAGTCGAATGGGCGCCCGTCGAGCACCGCGGGCGCATCTCGATTAGACGAACCCGCACGCCCCGCCGCGCGAGCTGCCATGCGGCCTCACAGCCGGCTAGTCCCCCACCGACGATCTGGACCGTGGGCCCGACGCTCACGATGATGCGTCTGCCTTTAACCCGCGGAGGCGTTCGTGGGGGGCCGACCGGCCCCGGCGGCGCGCCGCGGCCGCGGCCAGCCCCAGCAACGCCGTCGTGGCCACCGCCGCGCCGATCCAGCCCAGGAGCGTCAAGACCGTCACGATGGTGCCGGCGCCCAGCACACCGAGCGCGATCGCGCCGAACGACGTGCAGGGGTTCATCCCCAGCAACACCGCCGCGATAGCGCCCGTCCACGCCCCGGTGGCCGGCAGCGGGATGGCGACGAAAATCGCCAGGCCGAGGCGTTCGTACTTCTGAATGTCCGCCGTTTTCCGTCGTGCGCGGGCGAACAGCCACTCCACGAGCCGCTCCCCCCGGCGACTTTTCCGCGCGATCCGGGCCAACGGCTCCAGCAACAGCAGCAGCACGGGGATCGGAGCGAGGTTGCCCGCCACCGACACCGCCAACGCCCTCCACCAGGGCATCTTGAAGTACAGGATCCCGACCGGCACGGCGCCACGCAATTCGACCACCGGCAGCGCCGCGATCGCCGCCACGCTCAGGTCGTCGGACCAGCCGCGGCCGGCCAGCGATTCGGCGAGCTTGGCGCCGCGCCCGGTGCCCGCGAAAGCGGACGAGGCCCCGATCGTCATCGTCGCCGTTACGAGCGCCCAGAACCCGCGGCGAATTTTCATGCGCGGGGAGAGATAGGGACTTTGATGGACCATTGCAAGCGGTTCGCCGCCTGCCGGCACGGTGGCTCGTCCGCGCAAGGCGGTCCCGCCACCTACTGGTCGAGAGCGGCCGGGCTCCGGCGCGATTCCAACGATTGGACAACCTGCGAAGGCGATGTTCCAAGCCTTGTACGATACGTCACGGCGGCTTCGATGGGCCTGGGCGTTCCGGGCGGATCCCCGGTGGGGCAGGGCGAAGGAGATCGCGTGGTCCCCCAATTCCGACTGGCATGCGGAGGGGCCCTGTGGTCTAATGCGCGCGGGTTCCGAGGTGCGCGTGGCGAACGGCTGCGGAGCCGTCCTGAGGTGCACAATGACGAAGCGCGACATTGTTCTTCGCATCGCCGAGGTGGTGGACGTACGGCAGCAGGACATCGCCCGGATTCTTCAGAAGGCCTTGGAGTGCATTGTGGAGGCGCTCCAGCGGGGAGAATCGGTCGAGTTCCGTAATTTCGGCGTGTTCTGCATTCGGGAACACAAGCCGCGCGTCGGCCGCAATCCGAAGAAGCCGGAACAGACCGTCGTCATCCCGCAGCGCAAGGTGGTCAAATTCAAGCCCGGCCGGATTCTTCGGCGGACCATCACGGTCCGGTAGTCGAATGAGCTCCGGCGAGTGGGCCCCCTTGCCGGGGATGGCGGACCTGTTCAGCCCCGAGAGCGAGTTGTGGCACGCGGTGGAGGAGGGGGCTAGGGAGGTGTTCTCGTGCTACGGCGTCCGGGAGATCCGAACCCCCATTCTCGAACGCACCTCGGTGTTCGCCCGTGCGCTCGGGGAGGGGACGGACGTCGTGCAGAAGGAGATGTTCAGCTTTGAGGACCGCGGAGGCCGGCTGGTGTCGCTGCGGCCCGAGGGAACGGCGGGGGTGATCCGCGCGTTGCTTCGACTCGGCGCGGCGGCGGGCGAGCGGGTGTTCTACATGGGGCCGATGTTCCGCGCCGAACGTCCCCAGGCCGGCCGGCGCCGCCAGTTCCACCAGGTGGGAGTGGAGTTGCTGGGGCCGCCTTCGCCGATGGCGGACGCCGAGTGCGTGGCCCTGATGGCCCATTTGTTCGAGCGGTGGGGCCTGGGCGGCGTGAAGATTCGTGTCTTTACCCGCGGGAGGTCCGCGGATCACCCGTCCGTGCGGGAGGGGCTGCTGCGGACCCTGGAGCCGCACGAGGCGGAGCTGTGCGCGGAATGCCAGCGGCGGCGGAGCACGCATCCGCTGCGGATTCTTGACTGCAAGGTGGCGGGATGCCGAACGGTGGTCGAGAGGCTGCCGCCGATGACCGGCTTCATGTCGGCGGAATCGCGGGGGTATCTGGAGGAGGTGTCGCGTTTGTTGAAGCGTCTGGGCGTGCCGGCCGAAACGGACGCGCGGCTGATCCGGGGGCTCGACTATTACGAGCACACGATTTGGGAGGCGACGCATCCGGCGCTGGGGGCGCAGGATGCCGTGGCGGGCGGCGGAAGGTATCGGATCGAAATCGACGGGGGCGTGGTCGAGGGCGTCGGGTTCGCTGTCGGTTTGGAGCGGGTGATCTTGGCGCTAAGCGGCGGCGACGCCGAACGGTTTGCCCGCCGGCCGACCGTCTGGCTGGTGGCGGTCGGCGATCGAGCCCGGGAGGAAAATTTGGTGTGGGCGCAGGAGCTTCGACGCGGTGGCGTGGCCTGCGGGTTGGACCTCGCCGGACGGAGCGTCAAGGCCCAGATGCGCGCAGCCGATCGCAGCCGTGCCGTTTGGGTCGCGGTGCGCGGTGACGACGAGCTGGCCGCCGCGGCCTGCCGACTCAAGAATATGGCGACGGGCGAGGAGACCGTCATGCCGGTGGCGGAGGCGACCGCACGGCTGCGCGCCGGCGCGTGACGGCGGGCGCCGTCACCGCAGCAGCAGTGCGATCAGCAACGTACCGCGCGGGCCCGGCAGGCCCGAGAACACCAGCGGGTGTCTGTGACGGAGTGAGGTCTGCGTCTGCACCACGACGCGGCCGGACTGCTCGATGGTGATCGCCAGACGCTCCTGCCCCCCTAGGCAACGGATCGCCACGTCGCCGAGGGCCAGCGGCCGGCCCTCCGACGGCAGGCGGATTGTGCCGCGCTTCACCAGTTCGAAACTTGTGAAGTTCAGATGCCGGCGGAGGAGCGGCTCGATGTCCCGCAGGGAGGCGTCCACCTGCTGACCGGCCGTGGAGGCAGCGATCACCCGCACGTCCAGTTCCGCCGCCCGTGCCGCCAGAGGGAACAGGCAGAGCACGGCCCACCGCGCGGCAAGACACCGAGTCATGGTCCCCCTTCTCCTTGTTCGTCGGCCGCCTGAAGCCCGTCAATGATCACCACTACCCCCGGCACTGCCGCGTCTTGCAAGACAAGCACGCCCCGGTGGTCGGCGGGGACGTCGAGCGACTCCAAGATCAGGCCGGCTGCGGCCGGCCGCGTGGCGTTGGGCCACAGCCCGAGGAGTACAAGGACGGCCGCCGCAATGGCGCCGGCGGCAGTCCATGCGGGCAACGCGGTCGCGGCCGCCGGCGGATCGCGGGGCACGCCGACAATTCGCTGTCGAAACTCCGCCCAAAACTCGTCCGCCGGGCGGGGCTTCGGGGGACGCAGCGCGCTCCACGGGATGGGATGCCGGTTCATTCGGACGAAATCATGGGGTCCATTTCGGCGAGAATCCCTCGCAGCTTGCGCTTTCCGTTGAACAGGCGAGACATGACTGTGCCGATCGGCACACCCAACGCAGCGGCGATGTCCGCATAACTCAACTCGTCCACGAACCGCAGCAGAAGCGCGTCCCTGTGGTCGCGATCGAGTCGGCCCAGGGCGGCGCGCAGCATCGCCGCCGAGTCTTTCGTCGCGACATTCTCGTCTGGGGCGGGGATGGTGGGGTCGGTGAAGTCAAGCGTCTCCTCCACGGGGGTGGAACGGCAGTCGTCTTGCTCATCGCGAGGCTGGAGGCTCCATCTGAGAGGTTCCCCCCTCCGCAACCGGAGCCGGTCAAGGCACGCATTGCGCGCGATCCGAATGAGCCAGGTCTTCAGGGAGGCATGGCGCCGATACCCGGGCAGTGCTTTCCAACCCCGCAGAAACGTATCCATCACGACATCCTCGGCGTCGGGTTCGCCGACCAGCCGGCGGGCGACTGCTAGGATCGCGGGTCGCAGGGGCTCGAACAGCTCCGTGAATGCCTCGATGTCGCCGGCCCGGGCTTGGTCCAGCCGCGAACTCACCGCGCGTCCGATGTTTCCGACGCGAAAGGCGTCGTCCTTATTCACCCTACGTCACTTGCGGGACTGCCGCGAGCCTAACCAGACTCCCACCCTGACGCTGTGCTGTCGGTGCCGGCTACTCGACAAACCATATCCTAGGGACAGGCACGAGCCGCAGATCTCATAATACGCACGTCATCAACAAGTATGACATCGGCAGGTTGGGACCGGACTCCTGCTGTCGAATTTTGTGCCGGGCTTGACGGACCGGGGCTCCGGCTTGAGCCAAGGGAGACGTTGGCCCGCCCGCCTCTGTTCATCGCTAACCGGACCTCGTAAAAATGGGGACAGGTACTTTTAACATGCAGATAGTCAGTACGATGGCGAAATGAGTACGCATTTCTGTACCTAGGGCTACGGCAACGCGATCCTTGCGCCTGGGGGCCGGGCCTTTTAGATTCCACCCTGAGATGATATCCGTGCCCGAGTCGGTAATGCAGGCCATGGAGGGGTTGCGGCCCGGGGCCCGTGTGGCCGTGGGGTTGAGCGGGGGGGTGGATTCGTCGGTCACCGCTATCCTCCTGAAGCACGCCGGCTTCGAGGTGCTAGGTCTGACCATGCGGGTCTGGGACGGCCGGACCCCATCGATCACCGGCGGCCGGCCGGCCTGTTTCGGACCGGGGGAGCTCGAGGATGTCGCGCGTTTGCGCGCCTTTACCGATCGCCTCGGAATCGAGTTTCTCGAAGTGCCGCTGGCGGACGACTACGCAAGGGAGGTGCTCGAGTACGCCCGGCAGGAGTACCTCGCCGGCCGCACGCCGAATCCCTGTGTGCGGTGCAATCGCCGGATCAAACTGGACCGTCTGCTCGAACGTGCTCGATCCCAGGGGCTCCGGTTCGAGGCGTTCGCCACCGGCCATTATGCCCGACGGATCCGGGACACGGTCACGGGGCGCATCCGGCTGTTTCGGGCGGCCGACATCTCGAAGGACCAGTCGTATTTTCTGGCTGGCCTCACGCCAGCTCAGCTTGATGTTCTGCGTCTGCCGCTGGGCGGCCTTGAAAAACGCGAGGTCCGCCGTCTGGCCTGCGACGCAGGCTTCGAGGATTTTGCCAAGCTGACCGAGAGCCAGGATTTCCTAGAGGGAGGCTACGATGTGCTGTTTCAGCCCGGCGAGGCCACGCCGGGCGATATCACGGACCGGGAGGGCCGCGTGCTCGGTCGCCATCGCGGTCTGCCGTTCTACACGGTCGGACAGCGCAAGGGGCTCGGGATCGGTGGCGCCGGCGAGCCTTGGTATGTCATCGGCCTTGACGCCGAAAAGAACCGTGTGGTGGTGGGACGACGGGACGAAGCAGGGGGCCGGCGGCTGCGCGCCGTTAACCCCAACTGGATCGCTTGGGAACGGCCACCAGCGCCTGAGTTTCGGGCAAGCTGCCGCGTGCGCGTCCGCCACGAGCCAGCCCCCGCAATCGCCCGGGCAGTCGGCGACGACGCGCTCGAGATCACGTTCGACGAGCCGCAGTTCGCGATCGCGCCCGGCCAGTTCGCCGTGCTGTACAGAGGCAACGAAGTGCTCGGCGCGGCCGTGATTGACACGGCATGGTAATGGCAACGCCGGTGCCGGGCCGAAACCGCGGTCAGCCGCCGATGGCCTCCGAAGCGGGCGGCGCTGGGCGGTGTCGCAACTGTTCCAGCGCGCGGGCCAAAACATCCTTTTCGATGGGTTTCTGCAGATAATCGAGAACGCCCACGCTTCGGCCCTCCGCAATCCGACCGAGATCCGCGAACCCCCCGCACAGGAGAACGGCGATTCCCGGGTGACTGGAGACAATCTGGCGCGCCAGGTCGACGCCGTCGGTGGGTTCCCCCAACACCAAGTCCACCAGGGCCACGTTGTAGGGCTGCCCGCGGTCGGCCGCTTCGTCCATCCGGCGGATTGCCGAGGCGGAGTCGGCGGCTTCGTCCACGTGGCAGCCTAGTTCCTTGAACAGCGCGACGGCGTCGGCACGATGGGCCGGGGTGTCGTCCACCACCAGTATCCGCAGGCCGTCGCCGCTGCTTGGACGGGGTGATCCCCCGGCCGTCACGGCGTCGAGCGGAAAGAGGAGGCGGAGATCTGTGCCGGCTGGCGAGGGGCTCGTCCGCACGAGGGTCAAACCGCGATGCACCCGTATGCATCGCAGCAGCAGCGGCATGGCGAGCCCGTGCCCCGAAAGGATCTGCCGGGCGGCATACGGCTCGAACATCCGATCGATCTCTTCCGCGCCGGCCCGGACGGAGGTGAACAGACGCAGCACGCCATATGCCCCGCTCGGTCCTCGGATGAAATGTCCCCAGGGCTCCTTGTGTTCCTCGCGGCCCGTGGCCAGCGTCAGACGCCCGCCCGGCGGACATGCACGAATCATGGAGGGAAATAGGACCACCAGGACAGCGCGCAGCACTGCGGGCTGCCCGCGGACCGGAACCGGCTCTTCGTGGAGATGGGCTTCGAATAGCAGGTCGGGGCGACGGTCCCGCGCTTCGTGCACGCTGGGTGCGTCCAGGGCGGCGGCCACGACGTCGTTCAGGTTGAAGGGCTTGGGGTCGGCCGGCGCATCCGCGGTCAGGGCGACAAGGTCCCGAATCCGCTGAGCGGCCCGCTCGACCGCGGCCCTGCGCTCCGGGGGCAGCCCCTCCGTCACGGCGCACTCCAGCAGCGGGGACAACTCCTCGGCCAATCCCTTAGCGAAACGCAAGGCGGATTCGAAACGGTCGGCACGCAGGGTGCGCAATTCCCGCGACTCGGCCTCCTGTCGCGCCGTTTCCCGCTCGGATTCGATGCGAGCCCGCAACCGATGGGCGGCCAGCACCGTGTCCAGTCGCCGGTCGATGTCCTCGGCCCGTACAGGTTTTTGCAGATAATCGGCGGCGCCCTGCCGAAGGGACTCGATGGCGTTGGCGGCGGTGCCGTGTCCCGTGATCACGAGCACCGGCGTAGAGGGGTAGGCCTCGCGCAACCGCCGCAACAGGGCAATGCCGTCCTCGGGGCCAAGCACCAGATCCGTGAGAACGATGTCGGCCGGATCGGAGGCCATCAGGGCCATTGCTTCCTCGCCGGTGGCCGCCGTCGACACACGCCAGCCAAGCTCTTCAAGGCTGCCGGCCATCCCGCTGCGCACCAGTTCATCGTCGTCCACGACCATGACATGCGCCTTCACCGTGCTTCTCCTTGTCGGGCGGGATGCGTCAACGGGAGACGGATCTCGAAGACCGCCCCACCCTCGGGCGCGTTGCGGGCGACGACGGTCCCCCCGCGGTTTCGGACGATCGCCTCGACGACACTCAGCCCCAGGCCGGTGCCCTTCGGTCCCTTGGTGGTGAAGAACGGCGTAAACAGCCGCGGAAGGACATCGGCCGGAATGCCGGGACCCGTGTCGGACACAGTCAGCACCAACACTTCCCCATCGACGTCCGTTTCGATCCGAACCGTTCCGCCCTCCGGCATCGCGTCGCGCGCGTTCATCAGGAGGTTCATCAGCACTTGGATTACCTCGCGCCGCGGCACGGCGATCTGCACATGGAGGGCGCGGGCCTCGACGGCGATCATCACGTTGCGCCGCTGGAACTGTGCCGAGAGCAGCTCCGTCACGTAAGCGATGGCGTCGGCCAGTGCGCAGGCGCCCTCGTCGCGGTCGCCGGGCCCGCCCACCCACAAGAGCCGCTGCACCAAGCCGGCGATGCTCTCGATGCCACGCTCGACCATTTCAAGGTTGCGGGTTCGTGGGAAATCCGGCGGGAGGGCCCGGCGAACGGCGTCGAGATGACCGAGCATCCCCTGAAGAGGATTGTTGATTTCGTGGGCGACGCCCGCGGCGAGGAGGCCCAGTGAACTTAGGCGATCCGCCCGCTCCATGGCCTCTCGCTGTCGCGCCTCCATCGCGTCGATCTCCGCGCGGATCCGCGCCTCCCGTTCCTGGCGCGATTCGGTGATATCCTTCACCAACCCGTCGTAGCCGAGAATCCGGCCCTCCGGATCGCGGCGGGGCGAGACGGAGCTGCGAACCCATCGGACCGTTCCGTCCTTTCGCACCAGGCGGTGCTCCACCGGCGGCGCGACGCCGTCGGACAGAACCCGTCGAGCCTGTTCAAGGACCAACGGACGGTCCTCCGGCACGATCATCTCAAACCAGAGAAAGGGATTGGCGTCGTACTCCGTCGGTTCGTATCCGGTCACAGCACGGCAGCCCGGCCCATGATGGGTGGCGACGGGCCGCCCGTTGAGGACCTCCACGGTGTACACATAGTCTGTGACGGTTTCAAGGAGACGGCGGTAGCGCTGTTCGCTCTCGGCCAGCGCGGTTTCCGATCGCTGCCGGCGGGCGTTTTCCTGCTGAAGGCGCTCGTTGACGATCCGGAGGTCGCGCGTCCGTTCCTCCACCATCTGCTCCAACCGCTCGCGATACCTCTGCAACTCGGCCTCGGCCTGGTGACGGCGGGTCACGTCGAGCACCAGCCCCTGGAATCCCAGCACATGCCCTTCCGCATCGCGTCGGACGACGCCAAGTTCCTCCAGATGGCGCACCCGCCCATCCGGCGGCACCAGCCGGTAGATCAGTTCGTAATGTTCCTGGCCGGCCGCAAGCACCGCCTCCATGTTCTCGCGAACGCCCTGGATGTCCTCCGGGTGAATCAGCGAGGCATAGGGGATCCGTTGGCTACGCAGCCAATTGGGGTCGCAACCCAACTGGATGACGTTGTCGCTGACGTACAGAATGGACCAGTCCGGCCCGGGTCCCCATTCGAACACCACGGCGGGGCTCCGGTTGACAATGTCCACCAGCTCGGCGAATTGCCGCGCGCACCCCTCGGCCCGTGCCCGTGCCCGGCGCGGTTCGGTGATGTCGCGGGAGATGCCGAACGTGCCCATGACGCGGCCCTGCAGGTCGAACAGCGGGCGTTTGACGGTGGAAACCCACGTTTCGCGCCCATCCGGCCAAGTCTCGCGTTCTTCCTTGCAGACGATGGATGTCTCGCCCCGAAGAAGGGCCTGTTCATCGGCGAGGGCCTCTCGGGCGTGCTCGGGCGCGAACAGGTCGGCGTCCGTCAGGCCAACCAGCTCCGACGGCTCGGATCGGCCAAACCATTCGGCCATCCGGCGGCTGACCAGCAGGAAGCGGCTGTCGCGATCCTTGAAGTAGATGTTGTCAAGCGAGTGTTCCAACAGGGCCTGGAAACAGATTTGCCGCAGCTCATCGTCTGTCATGGTCGTCCGTCCACCACGCGCCCGCGGCGCTGGTTCGAAGCATAACATAAACGGTTCGATCCTGAATGGTCTCCACACGCCGGTACAGCATCCACGTGCGGTCCGTTCCTGCCGTCGATCGGAGCTCTGTCCCTTCTCGCACGCGGTGGCTGGCCGGGTCGGGGCATACCGGGTATGATCCTCGAACGCGGCTGGCGGTGGCCGGCCGGGAGCATGGCATGCTGGACATCAAGTTTGTTCGCGAACATCCCGACATCGTCCGAACGGCGCTCGAGCAACGCGGCTGCGACTTCGATCTGGATGGCCTGCTCGAAACCGACCGGGCCTGGCGCGCCGCCGTGACGGAGGTCGAGCGTCTCAAGGGCCTCCGGAACAGCCGGTCCAAGGAGATCGGTCGGCTGCGCGCCCAGGGGGCCGATACCGCCGCGGCCCAGGCCGAGGTGCGACGGATCGGCGAGGAGATCGCTGCGCTCGAGGAGCGTTTGCGAACTCTCGAGGCGGACCGCGACCGCCGGCTCCTCCTCCTGCCCAACGTGCCCCATGCCTCGACGCCGGTGGGGCGATCGGCCGCCGACAACGTGGTCGTGCGAACCTGGGGGACGCCTCGCGCATTTCCCTACGATCCCCGTCCCCACTGGGAGATTGGCGAGCGCCTGGGCCTCTTCGACCTTCCCCGCGCCGCGAGAATGTCGGGCGCCGGTTTCCCCCTTTTTCGGGGCGTCGGCGCGCGGTTGCGTCGCGCGCTCATCCGGTTCATGCTCGACATCCACACCCGTGAACACGGCTACGTCGAGGTCGCGCCGCCCTACCTGGTCACGTCGGCGGCGATGACCGGCACCGGCCAGCTGCCCCGGCTGGCCGACGACATGTACCGGCTGGCCGACGAGGACCTGTACCTCATTCCCACCGCCGAGGTGCCGCTGACCAACCTGTATCGGGAAGAGGTCATCTCCGTCCCCCTCCCCATCTGCCTTACCGCGTACTCCCCCTGCTTCCGACGGGAGGCCGGCGCGGCGGGACGCGACACCCGCGGCCTGATCCGCGTCCACCAGTTCGACAAGGTTGAACTCGTGCGGTTCGCGGAACCCGGCCGCTCCTACGAGGAGCTGGAACTCCTCGTCAGCCACGCCGAGGCCGTGTTGCGCCGCCTGGAGCTGCCTTACCGGGTCGTCTCGCTGTGCACGGGTGACCTCAGCTTCGCCGCCGCCAAGTGCTACGACATCGAGCTGTGGGCCCCGGGCCACAACGGCTGGCTGGAGGTCTCCTCCTGCAGCAACTTCGAAGATTTTCAGGCGCGGCGTGCCGGCATCCGCTTCCGGACCCAGGACGGCCGCCTCGCGTGCGTCCACACCCTCAACGGGTCGGGCGTTGCGCTGCCGCGTCTGCTAGTGGCGCTGCTGGAAAACAACCAGCAGGCGGACGGAGCGGTCGAACTGCCCGCCGCCCTCCACCCTTACATGGAGGGGCAGGCGCGGTTGGAGCCAGTCGCCGGCTCCTGACACGCCGCCCAATGGCACGGGAGCCACGCCTGTGTTCGGCCGTCCGTCGCGCCCTTCGCGAGCATGATCTGCTCGCCGGCTGCCGCACCCTCCTCGTCGGCGTGAGCGGCGGGCCAGACTCCGTGGCGCTGTTGCTGGCGCTGGTCCGGATCGTAGGCCCGTGGGGGCCACGCCTGGTCGTAGCTCATCTGCACCATGGACTGCGAGGCCGCAGCGCCGACCGCGACGCGGAATTCACGCGACGTCTGTCGGCAACGCTGGGGTTGGACGCCATCGTTGAGCGCGTCCGGCTGCGAGCGGGCCGAGGGCTCTCCCTTGAAGCCGCAGCGCGGGCCGCTCGGCTTGAGTTTTTCCGGCGCGCTGCCGCGCGCTGCGGCGCGGACCGCGTTGCGGTCGCCCACACGGCGGACGACCAGGCCGAGACTGTTCTTCTGCGGCTGCTGCGGGGGGCCGGGGCGGAGGGGTTGTCGGTGATGGCGGCGGATGGTTGGGTGGGCGACTTGCGGCTGATCCGGCCGCTGTTGGGCGTTTCGCGGAAGGACGTGCTGGAGTTCCTTCGAGCGACGGGGGTTCGTTGGCGCATTGACGCCACCAACCGCAATCTCCGTATGGCTCGGAACCGGGTTCGGCACCGCTGGCTGCCATGGCTGGAGAGGGAGTTCGGCCCGGGAGTCCGCGCGGCGTTGTGCAGGAGCGCCGAGATTCTGGCGCGGGAGGACGAAGAGCTTGCCCGGCGCGCCCGGCGCGCGTTGGCCCGTTGCCGGGCGCCGGGCGGCGCTCTTCGCGCGGCTCCGTTGTGCCGGCTGTCCGTCGCGATGGCGCGGCGGGTCCTGCGGGAGTGGATTGGCGGGCAGATTCCGTCGCCGTCGTTCTCCACGGTGGAGAAATGCCGTGCGTTGATCCGGCGGGGCCGGGACGGGTCGGAACCGCTGGCCGGCGGGCTGGAGGCCGTCCGGCAGCGCGGACGCCTGTGGCTTCGGCCCAGGCAAACGGCCCAGGCACCGGAATGGCGTCCTGAAACGCTCCGGGTGCCGGGGATCACCCGGCTTGTGGGGACTCCCTGGGAGATCTGGGCGGGATGGGATCGTGGATGGAAACCCGGTGGCCAGGCCGGTCCGGGACAGCTGCCTGCCGTGGCCTGGCTGGATGCCTCGACGATTGCCGGTGGCCACCTGCGGGCGCGGCCGTGGAAGGCCGGCGACCGCTACCGTCCCTTAGGGGCCCCGGGGCGCGCAAAAGTGGGGGACATTTTCACCAACCTCAAGGTGCCGCTGGACCGGCGGGCGGGGTGGCCGGTGGTCACGGTCGGCGGCCGGATCGTATGGCTGCCGGGGCACCGCGTGGCCCACGACGTCCGCGTTTCCGGGCCACGCTCGCGGAGCCTGCGCCTTGAGTTGAGGACCGCGCTTTGAATCACGGGGCCGTGGACCTATAGTGGTTTGGCGACCCCCGAGGGTGCGAACGAGGAACCGATGAAGGCTCTGCGGGTTATGGGGTGGCTGGCGGTCGGAGCTGTGCTGGTGGCGGAGGGAGCGGAGCCGGCTGCGGGCCGCATCCGCGGCGAACGAGTCAACGTGCGGGCGCGCCCGTCGCTGCAGGCTGAGGTGGTGGGTCAATTGAACGAGCCGGCGATAGTGTCGATCCGCTCGACGACGAACGACTGGATCGAGATCGTCCCGCCCGCGGAGTTCGACCTTTACGTCCATCGGGATTTCGTTCAGGGCGGCCGCGTGGAGGCCTCGAAGCTGATCGTCCGGGCCGGTCCGGGCATCAACTACAGCAAGGTGGGGGAGATGCGGCGGGGCGACGCCGTGCAGGTGCGCGGTGAATTCGGGGAGTGGCTGCGGATCGCCCCTCCGCCAGGCTCCTCGCTCTGGGTGGCCCGATCGATGGTGGCCTTGCCCGAGCCGCCGACTCCGAAGGTCGAGCCACCGCCCGTCATCGCCTCCCCTTCGTCCCCGCCGCGTCCGCCGCCCCCCGCCACGACCGCTGTCGTTCCCCCTCCACCGCCTCCGGTGCCGGCGGTGCCTCCGCCCGTGGCCGTCACCCCGCCACCGCCCCAGCTCTACACGCCCGACGATCTCCGCCTGGCGCCGGTGGACAACCAGGGCGCGACCGTTCAACGCGAGGGCCGACTCCGCGCCGCGGTTTTGGTGCTCGGCCGGCCGTCGAGGTATCAGCTGGTGGACGAGAATGGCGGCGGAGCGGACACGATCTGCTACCTTCGCGGGAACGATGCGCAACTTCGAGGTTTCCTGGATCGCCGTCTGCGGATTCGTGGCCGGCAGTACTGGGTGCAGGGCAGCCGGCATCCGGTGGTGGTGGTGGACCAGATCGCGCTGCTGCCCGATTGAGGCGGTCCGGCCGGTCGGGCTTGCGCCCGCGCGCGACGCGGGATACAAGGCGCGGTTTTCCTAGGAGATCATGATGAAAATCGTGCTGGCGTATTCGGGTGGGCTCGACACCTCGGTCCTGCTCAAGTGGCTTCAAACGACGTACCGCGCCGAGGTGATCGCCTTCTGTGCGGACATCGGCCAGGAGGAGGAGTTGAGCGGCCTCGAGGAGAAGGCCCGCCGGACGGGCGCCTCCAAGGTCTACATCGAAGACCTGCGCAAGGAATTTGCGCGCGACTTCGTGTTCCCGATGCTGCGGGCGGCCGCTGTCTATGAATCCGGCTACCTTCTGGGCACGTCCATCGCTCGTCCGTTGATCGCCAAGCGCCTTGTCGAAATCGCCCGCGACAACGGCGCCGACGCGATTGCCCACGGCGCGACGGGCAAGGGGAACGACCAGGTCCGCTTCGAGCTGACTGCGATGGCGTTGCAGCCGGACATTCGGGTGATCGCGCCATGGCGGGACGAGCGGTTCCGGCGCCAGTTTCGGGGTCGGCCAGACATGATCCGCTACTGCCGAAAAAACGGGATCCCCGTCGAGGCCACGGCGGAGAAGCCGTACTCGATGGACCGCAACTTGCTGCACATCAGCTATGAGGGAGGGATTCTCGAAGACCCTTGGGCCGAGCCGCCGGCGGACATGTTCAAGCTGACGGCGGCGCCCGAAGCGGCGCCGGCAGAGCCCGAGTACGTCGAGGTCGAATTCCGCCGCGGGGATCCGGTGGCGGTGAACGGGCGCCGGCTCGACCCGCTGGGCGTAATGACCACGCTCAACCGCATCGCGGGCCGGCACGGTGTGGGCCGGGTGGACATGGTGGAAAACCGCTTCGTGGGACTCAAGAGCCGGGGCGTTTACGAGACGCCGGCTGGCACGGTGCTGCACCGGGCGCGCGAGGCGGTCGAACAGATCACGATGGACCGCGAGGTACTCCACCTGCGGAACGGTCTCGTGCCACGGTATGCGGAGATGGTGTACTACGGCTTCTGGTACTCGCCCGAGCGCGAGATGCTGCAGGCGGCAATGGACGCGGCCGCCGCGGGCGTGACCGGGACGGCCCGGTTGAAACTCTACAAGGGGACCTGCCTGGTCGTGGGGCGCCGCTCGCCGATGTCGCTGTATGATCCGAGCCTCGCTTCGTTTGACGAGGCGGGGGGCTACGACCAGTCCGACGCCACGGGATTCATCCGACTGCAGGCGTTGCGGCTGCGCGTCCGAGCCGCCGCCCTCCGTCGGACGAAGGGCGGCTGAGGCCACCCGGGGCGCCGCTCCGCGCCGCCGTCAGGAGCACCCCATTGAGTTGCCGCAGTTGTAGCAGCGGTAGCAGGCGCCGTTGCGGACCGTGATCGCGCCGCACTGGTCGCAGACCGGCGCATCCTCCATGAAGTGTTGGAATTGCGAGTCGATCCGATCCATCGAGAGCGGCTCGGCCCGGGGCGGCGCGGCGGCCGCCTCGGGACGGGGCGGGGCCGTCTCGCGTTTCGGCGGGGGAGCGGTGGCGCGGGCGGCCGCGGTGTCGGTCTCGGCCTGCGGCTCCGGCGGGCGCGGCCCCTTGCGCTCGATGAACGTCAACGCCATCCACCGGAAGATGTAGTCGGTGATGGACTTGGCGATCGGGATGTCGGGGTTCTTCGTGAACCCGCTGGGCTCGAAGCGGGAGTGCGCGAACTTCTCGGCGAGGGTCTTCAGGGGGACGCCGTACTGGAGGCACATTGAAATCGCCGTGCCGAAGCAGTCCATCAGCCCGCCGATGGTGCTGCCTTCCTTGGCCATCGTGATGAACAGTTCGCCGGGGCTGCCGTCGTCGTAGAGGCCGACGGTGAGATAGCCCTCGTGGCCGGCGATGTCGAACTTATGGGTGATGGAGTTGCGCGTGGCCGGCATGCGACGGCGGAGCGGACGGGTGCGGGACCCGTTGCCGCCGGGGGCCGGGGCGGGGGCGACCGTCGTTTTGGCGGCCTCAGCGCCGTCCGACTGCTTGCCGGTGCTGACGGGCTGGCTGCGCTTGCTCCCATCGCGGTAGACGGCCACCGCCTTCAGGCCCAATTTCCATCCGGCCATGTAGACGCGCGCGATGTCCTCGACGGTGGCCGACTCGGGCAGGTTGACGGTTTTGGAAATCGCGCCAGAGAGAAACGGTTGCACCGCGCTCATCATCCGCAGGTGCGCCATGTAATGGATGCACCGCTGCCCGTTGCGCGGCGGAAAGGCGCAATCGAACACGGCAAGGTGGTCGGGCTGGAGGCCGGGGGCGCCCTCGATGGTGTCGGTGGCCTCGATGTGGGCGACGATAGCCGCCGTGGTCGGCCCGTCGTAGCCCAGCCGGCGGAGGGCCAGGGGGACAGTCCGATTGACGATCTTCAGCAGTCCGCCGCCGGCCAGCGTCTTGTACTTGACCAGCGCGATGTCGGGCTCCACGCCGGTGGTGTCGCAGTCCATCATGAATCCGATCGTGCCGGTCGGGGCCAGCACGGTGACCTGGGCGTTCCGATAGCCGTGGCGTCGCCCCGCAGCCAGGGCCGCTTCGGCGCTCTCGACCGCGGCGGCGCGCAGGTCGGCGGGGGCCGTTTCGGGCAGCGCCCGCGCCGCCTGGCGATGCATCTCCATCACGCCGAGCATGGACTCGCGGTTGCGGTCGAACGCCTCGAACGGGCCCAGCGCCGCGGCCAGCGCGGCCGAGTGAACGTTCGCATGGCAGTGCATGATCGCCGTGACGCAGGCCGCATAGGCGCGGCCCTCGTCGCTGTCGTACGGCAACCCGAGGGCCATCAGCAGCGCGCCCAGGTTCGCGTAGCCCAGCCCGAGCGGGCGGTACCGGTGGCTGTTCAACACGATCCGCTCGGTCGGATAGCTGGCGCGGTCCACGATGATTTCCTGCGCGGTGATGAACGTCTCGACCGCGGCCTTGAAGCGCGCCACATCGAACGTCCCGTCGTCCCGAAGGAACTTCATCAGGTTCAGCGACGCCAGGTTGCAGGCGCTGTCGTCGAGGAACATGTATTCGCTGCAGGGGTTGCTGGAGTTGATCGGGCCGTCGGCCTTGCAGGTGTGCCACCGCTGAATGGTGTCCTCGTACTGGACGCCCGGGTCCCCGCAGATCCAGGCCCCCTCGGCCATCCAGTGCATCAGGTCGCGGGCGCGGTACGACGGCCCCGGCCTCGACGGGTCGGTGATCCACCGGGTCGTCCACTCGCGGTCCTCCTCCACGGCGCGGAGGAACTCGTCGGTGACGCGGACGCTGAGGTTGGCGTTCTGAAATGCGACCGAGGCATAGGCCTCGCCGTTGAAGCTACCGGAATACCCCTGCTCGATCAGCGCCCAGGCCTTTTTTTCCTCAAGCATCTTGGCCTGGATGAACTCGCGGATGTCGGGGTGCCAGACCTTCAGGGTGTTCATCTTCGCGGCGCGTCGGGTCTTGCCACCAGACTTCACGACGCTGGCGATCGCGTCGTAGACCTTGAGGAACGACAGCGGCCCGCTGGGGCGGCCGCCGCCGCTCAGCCGCTCGCGCGACGAACGCAACGGCGACAGGTCTGTGCCGCTGCCGCTGCCGTACTTGAAGAGCATCGCCTCGCTGCGCGCCAGCTCCATGATGCTCTCCATCGAGTCGCTGACCGACTGGATGAAGCAGGCCGAGCACTGCGGGTGCTCGTACTGCGTGGCGGCCCGGCGGACCTCACCCGCCGCGCGGTCCAAAAAGAAGGTGCCCGGCCCGGCATCGCAGCCAACGCCGTATTCGTGGAACAGCCCGCAGTTGAACCAGACCGGCGAGTTGAACGATCCGTATTGGTGCAGGCACAGCCAGCTCAGCTCCTGCTCGAACACGGCCGCATCGGACGGCGAACGGAAGTATCCGTCCTCCAGCCCCCAGGCCGCGATCGTGCGCGCCACACGGCGGATGAGCTGGCGGACCGAGCGTTCGCGCTGCGGCGTGCCGTACGGGCCATAGAAATATTTCGACGCGACGACGTTGGTGGCTAGCTGCGACCAGGTCGAAGGCACCTCGACATCGTCCTGCTCGAAGATCACTGAGCCGCGGTCGTCGGTGATCTGGGCCTTGCGCGTCTCCCACGTCACGGCGGAGAAGGGATCGATGCCGGCGGTGGTGAACGTCCGCCGCCACCCCAATCCCCGTGGCCGGCCTGATCGAAGTCCACGGCGATCTGCCGCCCCCACCGCCGCTTTAGCGCCCCTGCCGGCCAGCCTCCGTTCGCCCGCCCTCGCCTCCGAATCCAGCATCTGCACACCCTCCGCGTTCGGTCGTTCTTGTCCGGGGCTTCAAAGCTCGACGCCCGCCGCTGTGCCCCCATTCCTAGCGGGCACGCTGCAAGTGTACCCACGATCTTGTGGGAATCAACCGGTCTGTCATGAGGCGATGAAAACGCCGTGTTTAAGGCCGCACCGACATCCCTCCGCTCGTGCGTCCCCCATGCTCGGGGGCCGGCCTAAGGGCGCAGATCTTGAGGATACAGAACGCAATCCGCGGAACGGGTGCTCCTCCAGCAGGACGCGATGGATCGCCCGCAGTTCCTCCGGCGGCAGCTTCCTGACTCGGCGGTCGTACGTGATCAGTCCGTGGCGCCGGCGACCTCGAGAAGGGTCGGCAGGATGTCGATGACCTGGGCCGGCTCGGTGTACCAGTCGGGTCGAGTGGCGATCCGGGTCGGCCAGTGGATGAAAAAGGGCGAAGCGGAGCCGCCCTCGTGGAGAAAGTGTTTGTACAGACGGAACGGCGTGTTGCCGACGTTCGCCCACGCCTCGCCATAGCTGTTGGCGGTCTCGCGGTTGCGCTTTACTGGATCGCGGAACTCGCCCCGCCCGAACACCCCGCCCTCCTGGCAGGCCCCGTTGTCGGACAGGAAGAGGATCATGGTGTTCGTGTAGGCGCCTGATGCCTTCAGGAACGTGACTAGCTTGCCGATGTTCCGGTCGAGGCGGTCAACCATCGCGGCGTAGACGGCCATCTTCAGGTCCATCTCATCCTTTTTCGCGTCGTCCAGCGTGTCCCAGGCGGGGAGGCCGGGCGTCCGCGGTGAAAGGGGCAAGGACGGATGGATCAGGCCGGAGGCGACCTGGCGTTCGTACCGTTGTGTCCGTACTAGTAGATCCCAGCCGACCCGATAGCGGCTGCGATATTTGGCGATGTCGTCTTCGAACGCCTGCAACGGCCAATGCGGCGCGGTGTACGCGAGGTACAGGAACACAGGTCGGCGGCGGCCCTCGGATTCCTCGCGCAGGAAGTCGATCGCCCGGTCGGTGAAGGCATCGGTGGTGTAGAACGCCTCGCCCCTCGTGCCGGGGGGATGGTCGACGGGCTCGTTGCCTTCTGTGATCCCCCGCGGGTGCTCGGACAGGAAATACCGGCAGGCGCCGTCCAGTAGGCCGTACAACTTCTCGAACCCCCGCTGCAGCGGCCACAACAGTCCCGGTCGTGTTGGCCCAAATGCCACTTGCCGGTCATCACCGTCGCGTAGCCCGCGAGGCGAAGCACATCGGCGATCGTGGCGCAGCGCCGGTTGAGAAAGCCCTGATAGGCGGGCGGCCGATCAAGGTCGAGCCTGTCCTACGACGGCTGCGTCATGTAACCGATGCCGGTCTGGGGAGGATGCAGCAGCGATGCGCGCGTCGGGCAGCACCGGCCGCTGTTGTAGAACTGGGACAAACGGAACACCGCCGGCCGCCAGCGCGTCGAGGTTCGGCGTCTCGATCTCGCCGCCCATGAAGCCGGGATCGGAGAAGCCCAGGTCGTCCGCCACGATCAACACGATGTTCGGGCGCTCCGCCGCGCCCACAAGGCCCGCCGCCAGCGCGCCAAACGCCGTCACCGCCATCCACTGTCTCATCTTTCTGCCGCCGTGGGCCGCGTCGCTATCCGTCGCGCTTCGACCGCGCGCGATCGCCCGCCGGTAGCCGCCGCGCCATCCTCCTTCGAACCCTCCTGCACCGTCAATGCACGCCTCCGGCACCGCCGGGCGGCTGTGGCCCGCCCGCCTAGTCCGATGAACCGGCACCGCCCTCGGAAATCGGTGGGAGGTTGCCTCGAAAGGGCCGCCGCCGGCGGAAATCGGGCAGAAAATCGTTGTCCAGCCGTACCTCTTGGGCCAGCACCTGATCAAAGCCGAGGTCCTCGACGACCGTCAGCACCTCCGCGTACTCGGCGGCAGTCACGCCGCGGTCGAAGCTGCCGCGCTCGAAACAGCGGGGCGTCGGGTGGTACTGGCTCATCACGGAGATCGGAATGTGCCGGCCGAACTCGCGACGGAGCGTCTCCAGCACGCGGCGGCTGTTCCCGACTTCACCCGGCATGACGAGGTGACGTACGAGCACCCCGGTCCGGGCCGGACGGGCGCCGCTGGGATCCCACGGTTCGAGAAAGCCGCGCGCCTCGACCATCGCCGTCAGCGAACGCAACGCGATCTCAGGGTATCGCGGGTCGCCCATGCAGCGCTCCGCAAGGGCGGAGTCAGCGAACTTGAAGTCGGGCATGAACATGTCCATCCATTCGGCGTACTGGGGCACGATCTCGGGACGCTGGTATCCCGAGCAGTTGTAGAGGAAGGGGACATCGGCCCCTGCCTCGCGCAGCCGGCGGCAGAGTTCCCGGACATGGGGCCAGAAGTGGTCCGGCGTAACGAAGTTCAGGTTGTGGACGCCGTGATCGGCGATCAGCCGGCGGGCCTCCCGCTCCAGTTCGTCCATGGCCATCAGGGTGCCGAGGTGTTCGATGGAAATCTGCCAGTTCTGACAGAAGAAGCATCCGCTGGAACAGCCGGACAGGAAGATCGTACCCGAGCCCCGGCGGCCGCTGATCGGCGGCTCCTCCCCGAAGTGCGGTCCGATGGACGCAACGCGGAGCCGGGCGTCCTCGCCGCAGCGGCCCCGTTGCCCGCCGGCGCGGTCCACGCCGCAGTCGCGGGGACAGAGCCGGCATTCGCGATAGGCGGCCAGATCCATCTGCTTCCAGAGTGTGGGATGCGCCGGCCTGTCCGGCAAGCGGAGGTCGCGGATCGGACGGTTGGTGGGGCGCCGGGGCCGGATGGTACGATGCGGGCTGCGTGCCGGACCGACGCGGGCCGGCGCCGCGGAGGATCGCCATGTCGCATCACGACCTGTGGAACGTCAGCCCGGCCGGGGCGGGAGGAGATCCGAACCGGTCCGTGACGACTGCCGGCATGCCCGGCGAGGTGGCAGGCTCCCTTCGCAGCGACGTCGAACGGCTGATGATCATCGCCGAAGCGCTGTGGGAGATCCTACGGGATCGGTTCGGCCTGGACGACGCGGAGTTGTTCCGGCGCATGGCGGAGATCGACCTTCGCGACGGCCGGGCCGATGGACGGTTGGCGCCATCGCCGCCGCGGCCGTGTCCCGACTGCGGGCGGGTCATGAGCCGGGGCCGTCCGATCTGCCTGTTCTGCGGCCGTGCGTCGCTCGCTCCGTCCTTCGAACGATGAACGCGGCCACCACCTCCGACGCGCCGGTGCGGCACGTCGTATGGGACTGGAACGGCACGCTCATCGACGATGCGTGGCTGTGCGTGGAGATCATGGACGCGATGCTGCGGGCCCGAGGGCTGCCGGGGCTGACGCGGGAGCGGTATGCGGAGTTGTTCGATTTCCCGGTGCGGGACTACTATCTGCGGCTGGGGGTAGACTTTGCGCGCGACCCCTTCGAGGTGATCGGCGCGGAGTTCATCCGCGAGTACGAGCGCAGGAAGACCGAGTGTGTCCTGCAGCCGGGCGCGGCGGAGCGGGTGCGGTCCCTGGCTCGGGCCGGCGTGGGCCAGACGGTGGTCTCGGCCTACCACGAGCGCACGCTGCGGGAGCTGCTGAGCCGCTTCGGCCTCGACGGCTGGCTCTCAGGGATCGTCGGCGGCGGGGACATCTACGCCGCCGGCAAGCTCGACCGGGCGATGGCCTGGTTTCGCTCCAGCGGCCTGCAAGGGGAGACGATTCTGGTCGTGGGGGACACCCTGCACGATGCGGAGATGGCTCGCGCGATGGGGGCCCGCTGTTGGCTGTTGTGCGCGGGGCATCAGTCGCGGCGCCGGCTCGAGACGGCGGCGTGTCCGGTCTTCGATCGGTTTGCCGACCTGCCATGGGATGGCGCCGGGCTTGCGGCGGGCGGTCCGCCGGTGCTTGAATTGTAGGCGTCGGGGCGTGGCGCAGCCCGGTAGCGCGACAGCTTTGGGAGCTGTGAGTCGTGGGTTCAAATCCCACCGCCCCGACCAGCCATGCGTTCTGAGCGGAGGGGCCGGCCGGCCCATCGCGAGCGCGTTCGGCCGCGCCGGCCGGTGCGGAAGGAGACCGACCGCGAAGGCGGTGGGTGACGGACTGCGGGTGGATGGCCGCCGGCGGCCTTGCGATGCGGGCGGTGACGCCGGCTGAGGCCGCCGGCGCAGCGGGCCAACGCCGGCCGACGGTGGGGATGGCTGATTCCCCTTCCAAAGCATCGTAGATTGTCCGGCATGTCGAAACCGAGGCGAACGATGCGGACCCTCGGCGTCGTGGCCGTGGCGTGCCTCGACGCGGCGGTCTCTGCGGACGGGGCGGAACCCGCCCGACCGGCCGCCGGCGATCGAGCACGAGGTCCGGATCGTAGAGGGCTGGACGGTGTGCGTGGACCGCCGCTTGCTCGAGGATGCCGGCCGTCCCCTCGGGGAACGTGCCCTTCGCCTGCTGGCCCACCAACTTTTCGCGGTTGCAGAGGCCGTTCCGACCGGCGCACTGGCGCGACTGCGCCGCGTGACGATTCAGTTGGACCGCGATCACGGGCGCCTGCTCGTGATGGGGTACCACCCCTCCGCGGCGTGGCTGGAAGAGAACGGGTATTCGACGAATCTCGCCGGTTGCGTTCACATTCCGGATGCGGAGCGGCTTGCCCGGCCGGACGAGCAGCGGCGGGTGCCGTGGGGCGTCTTTCACGAGCTGGCCCACGCCTATCACCATCAGGTCCTTGGCATGGCCACTCCGGGGTCCGGGCGGCGTGGCGCCGGACCGTGGAGGGCGGACGGCTGGCCACGGTGCTACAGATCGAGGGGCGCCGAGAGCGGCACTACGGGCTGGCCAACGAGAAGGAATTTTTCGCGGAGATGAGCGAGGCGTGGTTCGGGATGAATGACTTTTATCCATTCAACCGCGCCGAGGTTCGCGAGTTCGATGTGACGCTGGCGGACGAACTGCACATGTGGTGGCAAGCCGACGTGCCGGCGAGGCCGCCGGATTGAGTAACGTACCGCTTTTCTCGTCTTCAGGTCCGCCGTATGCTCGTGTCGTGCTCCCGTAGCTCAGCAGGACAGAGCATCGGATTTCTAATCCGACGGTCGCAGGTTCGAGCCCTGCCGGGAGCGCCAACCGGACAAGGAGCGGGGCATGGCGTCGGACCTTCACGGGCGGTGGGTCGCGATCACGGGCGCGTCGAGCGGCATCGGGGCGGCCGCCGCCCTCGAATTCGCGCGGTGCGGGGCGCCGTTGCTGCTCGGTGCGCGGAGGATCGGCCGGCTGCGGAAGATCGCGGCGGCGGCCCGCGCCGCTGGTGCGCCGACCGCGGCCGTCCGGCGTCTCGACGTCGCCGACCCGCGGAGCGTGGCCGCCTTCGTCGCCTGGGTCCGTCGGGTGGCCGGGCGCGTGGACATCGTCGTCAACAACGCGGGCGGGGCGCACGGACTCGATCCGGTCGCGGAGGGCCGCGAGGAGGACTGGAGGACGATGGTCGAGGTGAACCTGCTCGGCGTGGCGCGGATGACGCGGGCGCTGCTTCCGCTGATGCCGTCCAACGCAGGGGCGTACGTGATCAACGTCGGCTCCGTCGCGGGGAGGGACGCGTACGCTGGAGGGGCCGTCTACTGCGCGGTCAAGGCGGCCGTCCGGTCGTTGACGCGCGCGCTGAGACTGGAGTTGCTCGACCGAGGCATCCGGGTGGGCTGCGTCCAGCCAGGGATGACGGACACGGAGTTTTCGGCGGTGCGATTCAAGGGGGACCGCGAGCGGGCGCGAAAGGTGTACGAGGGCATGACGCCGCTGACGGCGCAGGACGTGGCCGGGGCGATCGTCTGGCTGGCGACGCGGCCGCCGCGAGTGTGCGTGGACGAGATCACCCTTCTGCCGACCGACCAGGCCGATGTTCACCATGTCCGGCGGAAGTGAAAGGACGGCGGGCGAACAATTCGCCGGCGATCTGGACGTTAGATAATTTCATGGCGCATAAAATCCACGGGTGCCTTGCGCGGCTGGGCGTCGTCTGGGCGGTGGCGCTCGGCGCGGGCTGCCGTTCGCCGGAGGCGCACCGGCGCGCCGCCGACGCGGCGGCGGCGCGCTGGATCGGGGCGTGGCGTTCAACGCAGGCTACGAATGCCGTGCCATTCGCGATCGAGCGGCCCTCGGAACGGTTTCGCCAGCGGCTGCTGGCGATGCAGGAGTTGCCGACCACTCTGCGGGAGCGGTTGGAGCGGCCGGCGCCCACAGTCCCCACCGACGCGGTGCGCCTCAACCTGGCGGAGTGCCTCCGACTGGCGGCGGAGAATTCGCGCGAGTGGCAGCAGGCGCGAGAGGAGGTGTTCCTCGCGGCGCTAGATCTGGACCTCGAGCACGATGCCTTCCGTACGTCGTTCGCGGGTCTGCTGGGTGCGGAGTATTCGGACCAGCGCGCTGGCGAGACGCCGCGGCGCGGCGTCTCGGCGTCCGCGGAGGGGGGTGCGACCCAGACCCTGCGGTCCGGGGCAAAACTGGGGGTGAAGCTGGCGGCGGACCTGGCGAAGATGCTGACGGGCGACCGGGACGCTGTCCGGGGGCTGCTGGCGGACGTCAGCCTGAGCGTGCCGATGATGCGCGGGGCGGGGCGGGCCATCGTCCGGGAACCGTTGACGCAGGCCGAACGCAATCTGGCGTACGCGGCCCTTCGTCTGGAGCGGTTCCGGCGGACCCTCGCCGTCGAGGTGGCCCGTTCTTACTTTGGCGTGCTGGAGCAGATGGTCCAGGTGCGCAACCAGGAGGAGAACCTCAACGGGATCGCGATGGCCACCCGTCGCGCCGAGGAGCTGGGACGGGCCGGTCGCATTCCTGAGATCCAGGTGAACCTCTCCCGGCAGAACGAGTTGACGGCGCGGGACCGACTGGCGGTCTCACGGGTGCAGATCGAGGCGCGGCTCGACCGGTTCAAGGTTCAGCTCGGCCTGCCGGCGGACGCGGCGGTGGAGCTGGACGAGGCCGAGCTGGCGGCGCTCGTCTCGCCCGCGTCGACGGAGGTCGCCATGCCGGAGGCGGAGGCAATCCGCACGGCGCTGGAGCGGCGGCACGACCTGCGGATCGCGCGGGATAAGGTCGAGGACGCCGAACGGGCCGTGCGCGTCGCGGAGGATGCACTCCGGGCGGGGTTGACGTTCACCGCCTCGGCGTCGGCCGGCGGCCGCCGGTCGGCGGCGGGGGAGGGGGCGGACGACGCGGATCTGCGCTGGGACCGGGGGCGCTATGGCGCGGGCCTCTCGCTGGATCTGCCGTGGGAGCGGACGGCCGAGCGAAACGCGTACCGCAAAGGCCTCGTCGCGCTGGACGCCGCCCGTCGCGCGGCGGAGGCGGCGGAGGACGAGGTCAAATCGGACGTTCGCTCGGTGTACCGTTCGCTCCGCCAGGCGGCCCAGGTGTGCGCGATCCAGGAGCAGGCCGAGGCGCTGGCGCGGCGTCGCGTACAGAGCACGGAGATGATGTTGGAGGCGGGGCGGGCGGAGATGCGCGATTTGGTCGAGGCGCGCGACGCCCTGCTGCAGGCGCAGAACAGCCTGGTGTCGGCGCGCGTCGCCTACCGTCTGGCGGAGTTGGAGTTCCACCGCGCGCTGGAAACGCTGACGATCGGGGAGGATGGAGGAATGGAGGACGCACATGTCGCCCGACAGTGATGCCCGCGGACAGTCCCGCCGCCGCAGGCTGGCGCTGGGCGTGGCCGTCCTGCTGCTGGCGGGGGCGGGGACGGTCCTCGCGATGCGCCGGTGGCGACCGGTCGCCGTTGGCACGGTCGATGCCTACTTCACGGTGCAGCGAGGGCCGCTGCGAATCAGCGTGACCGAGTCGGGAAGCATCCAGAGCCGTGAGCGCGTCGTGATCCGCAGCGAGGTCGAGGGACGCCGCACGATCCTCTCGATTGTCGACGAGGGCAAATACGTCCGCAAGGGCGACGTACTCGTGGAACTCGACTCCAGCGGGTTGGAGGAGTCGCGGCTCGAACAGCAGATTCGCGTCGAGAACGCGGAAGCCCAATGGATCCAGGCCCGGGAAAACCTGCTGATCGTCAGCAACGCGGCGCAGGCCTCGATCGACGACGCCGAGCTGGCGCTGCGGTTCGCGCGGCTGGAGAAGGAGAAGTTCGAGAAGGCCGAGTTCGCGATGCAGTTGCAGCAGGCGCAGGCGGACATCTCGATCGCACAGGAGGAGCTGCAGCGCGCGCAGGACAAGCAGGAGTGGTCGCGGCGGCTGATGGAGCAGGGGTACCTGACGCGAACGGAGTTCCAAGCCGACGACCTGGCGGCCAAGCGGGCGCGTCTGAACTTGGACCTCAACCACGGGAAGTTAGGCATTCTGACCAACTACACGTACGCCCAGACGATGGAGCGGCTGACGCGGGAGATCACGAAGGCCGAGATGGCGCTGGCGCGGGCCCGCCTCCGCGCGTTGGCCGACATTGCGCAGGCCCTGGCGACGGCCCGGGCCGCGGAGTCGGAATACCGGCGTCAGGGCGAGAAGCTGGAGCGGATGATCGAGCAAATCGCCAAGTGCCGGATCGTCGCCCCGTCGGACGGCATGGTGGTGTACGCGACAACGGTGTCCGAGCGGCGGTGGATGCAGGAGCCGTTGCGGGCGGGGGTGGACGTGGTGGAGCGGCAGGAGCTGATCCACCTGCCGGCGACGCGGGAGATGATGGCGGTGGTGCAGCTGCCGGAGTCGAGTCTGGCCAAGCTGCGGGAGGGGCTGCCGGCGCGGATCACGGTCAGCGCCCTGCCGGGGCGGACGTTCCGGGGACACGTCGAGCGGATCGCGATCCTGCCGAACTCCAGCACAAGCTGGCTGAATCCGGACCTGAAGGTCTACGACTGCATCGTGTGGATCGACGAGGACACGGAGGGTCTGCGGCCGGGGATGACCTGCCGGGTGGAGATCCTGATCGAGGAGTACGATGACGCGGTGTTCATTCCGCTCCAGTGCGTGCTGCGGGTGAACCGGCAGCCGACGGTGTACGTGCTCGAGAACGGCGTGGCCACGCCGCGCCCCGTGGCGACCGGCCTGGACAACAACCGGATGGTGCGGATCGTCGCGGGGCTGCGGGAGGGCGAACGGGTGTTGTTAGCGCCGCCGATCTCGCCCTCGGAGCTGGATGGGGCGACGACCGGTGCGGTGGGGATGGCGGGGGCGTCACTGGGCACGAACGGCCCACCGGCGGCGCGGTCGGAGCGGCGCCCCGGGCCGCCGGAGGAGCGGCGGCGGCCGGAGGGCGGGTTCGGCGAGAGGGGGCGTCCGCCGCGGCTGCCTGGCGCCGTGCCGCCGTGACCGCGCCGCCTCCAGCCTCCGGCGCGATGATCCGGCTGGAAGACGTCACCAAGATCTACCGGCTTGGCCGGCAGGAGGTGCCGGCGCTGCGGGGCATCACGCTGGAGATCGCGCGCGGCGAGTTTTTCGCGCTGCTGGGCGCCAGCGGATCGGGCAAGAGCACGCTGATGAACGTGATCGGGTGCCTGGACCGGCCGACGTCGGGGCGCTATTGGCTCGATGGCATCTGCGTAAGGGACATGGACGACGACGCGCTGAGCCGCTACCGGCTCCGCCACTTGGGGTTCGTGTTTCAAAGCCACAACCTGATTCCGCAGTTGACGGTGCGCGAGAACATCGAGCTGCCGATGTACTACCGCGGCGCGGCGCCAGCGGAGAGCCGGGCGCGGGCGGAGGAGCTGGCGGCGGCCGTGGGGCTGCAGGACCGGCTGCGTCACCGCCCCTCGGAGCTGTCGGGGGGCCAGTGCCAGCGGGTGGCGATTGCGCGGGCCCTGGCCAACGACCCGCCGGTGATCCTGGCCGACGAGCCCACCGGCAACTTGGACAGCCGCACCGGCGCGCAGATCATGAGCATCCTCGAATCGCTGAACCGCGCCGGCCGCACGGTGGTGCTGGTCACCCACGAGCTGGCCCTTGCCCGGCGGGCCCGCCGGCGCGTCTGGCTGCGAGACGGCGTCATCGAACGCGAGGAACGGGCGTGATCTGGTACTCCATCGTTCGGAACCTCCGGCTGGGGCTGAAGGACATCCTGCTGCACAAGACCCGTTCGTTGCTGACCACGCTCGGCGTCGTGTTCGGGGTGGGCAGCGTCATCGCGATGCTGGCGGTGGGCGAGGGGGCCAGCCAGGAGGCCCTGAACGAGATCCGCAAGGTCGGCAGCCGCAACATCATCATCAGCGCGCAGAAGGACATCGGCGAGGAGAGCGCGACGCGCCGCTACATCCGAATGAGCGTGTATGGGCTGACGTACGAGGACGAGGCTCGGATCCGGGAGCTGGGCGGTGCGATCCGCCGGATCGTGCCGGTCCGCCTGATGCGGCGCGACGGCATGCTCGGGACGCGTCGGATGGAGCTGCGTGTAGTCGGCACCACGCCGGAATGGTTCGACCTGGTGCCGCGACGCATGCTGGCAGGGCGTGTGCTGCGGCCGAGCGACATGGAGCACCTGGCCCGAGTCTGCGTGCTGACCGAGACCGGCGTGCGAAGGCTGCTGGCCGGCGAGCACGTGGTCGGGGAAAAGGTGCAGATCGGCAGCCAGTTCTTTCAGGTGGTCGGCATCGTCGAGAGCGGCGTGTCGGGACGGAACATCGCGGTGCCGGACGAGGAAATCGATGCCTACATCCCGATGGCCACTCAGTTGCACGTCTTCGGCGAGATCAACTCGCGCATCACCAGCGGCAGCCGGGAGATCGAAAAGGTCGAGCTGCACCAGATCCTCGTCGAGGTCGCCTCCGACGAGCTGGTCGAGCCGATGTCCCGCGCGATCGAGGCGATGCTGCGCACGTTTCATCCGCGGAAGGACTACAAGATCAGCGTGCCGCTGGCCCTGTTGCGGCAGGCCGAGCGGACGAAGCGGACGTTCAACATCGTGCTCGGATCGATCGCCGGCATCAGCCTGCTGGTGGGCGGGATCGGGATCATGAACATCATGCTGGCGTCGGTCACCGAGCGGACGCGAGAGATCGGCGTGCGGCGGGCCATCGGCGCGCGTCGGGCACAGATCGTGATGCAGTTCTTGATCGAGACGGTGGTGCTGGCGGGGGTGGGCGGGCTGATCGGCGTGGCCGTGGGAGTGGCGATCCCGGCACTGATCACGCGGTTCTCCGGGATGCCCACGGCGGTGCCACTCTACAGCCTCGTCCTGTCGTTCGGGATCAGCGTGACGATCGGCCTGATCTTCGGGATCTACCCGGCGGTGCGGGCGGCGCGGCTGGACCCGATCGTCGCGCTGCGGCACGAGTGAGGCGCCTCGGCGCCGTCAACGCGTGGCGCCGAGCAGCCAGGCGGCCAGCAGCCCGCAGGCGGCCAGGGCCTCGACCGTTGCGATCTGTTTGATCGGCCAGCCCGGGAGCGCGCGCCGCCATCGGCGCGCGCCGATCAGGCCGATCAGCGCGTCGACGCCCAGGGCCAATCCGATCCAGAGCGGCCACGTCCTCATGGCAGGGGGATGTCCTCGAACAATCGCCGCGCCAGTTCGGCCTTGAGCTCGGCGATGCCGTGGCCGGCGGCGGCCGAGATGGGTAGGGGGTGCACCCCCGTGCGCGCCGCGAACTCCTCAAGAAGTCGCTGCGCCGGCTCGAGGTCCATCTTGTTGGCCACCGCAAGAAACGGCCGCTCGGCGAGGTCGCGGCTGTACAGCTCCAGCTCCCGCCGAAGCGTGAAGTAATCGTCGGCGGGATGGCGGCCGTCGGAGCCGGACATGTCCACCAGAAGGACCAAGAACCGCGTTCGCTCGATGTGGCGCAGAAAATCGTGCCCGAGACCGACGCCGCGGTGGGCGCCGGCGATCAGGCCGGGGATGTCGGCCACGCGGAACGAACGCTCGTCGTCGAGCGGGACGACCCCGACGCACGGATGAAGAGTTGTGAACGGATAGGGAGCGACTTTCGGGTGGGCGCGGCTGATGCGGCCCAGCAGCGTGGACTTGCCGGCGTTCGGAAAGCCGACCAGGCCCACTTCCGAGATCAGCTTCAGCTCCAGGCGGAGTTTGCGCTCCTCGCCCTCGCCGCCGGGTGTCCATTCGCGGGGCGCCTGATGGGTGGAAGTGACGAAATGGAGGTTGCCCAGCCCACCGGCCCCGCCGCGCGCGACCACCAGCCGCTGCCCAGGCTCGAGGATTTCGCCGATCCACTCGCCCGTGGCGGCATCGAGGACCTCGGTCCCGCAGGGAACGCGGATGGTGCATTCGGCGCCGTTGCGGCCGGTCTGCTGTTTGCCTCGTCCGTGGCCTCCGGGCTCGGCGCGGTGGTGAGGCTGGTAGTACAGGTGGAGGAGGGAGTCCACATCGCGGTCGCCGACGAGGACCACGTCGCCGCCCTTTCCGCCGTCCCCCCCGTCCGGGCCGCCGAAGGGAACGAACTTTTCGCGCCGGAAGCTCGCCGCGCCGTCGCCGCCGCGCCCCGCACGCACGTGGATCAGCACGCGGTCGACAAACGTCGGCGCCTTCATGCGTCGCCTGGCAAGGACGGTGGAGGGGACGGGCCGACGTGGCCGGATCAGGTGGCGGCCGGCGCGGCGGGCCTCACGTTTACGCGACGTCCCCCGCGGTCGACCGCGACGATCCCGTCGGCGAGCGCGAACAGCGTGAAATCGCGTCCAAGGCCGACGTTCCGCCCTGCGCGGAGGCGGGTGCCGCGCTGCCGGACGAGGATCTGACCGGCCCGCACGGTCTGGCCGGCGAAGCACTTCACCCCGAGCCGTTGCCCGGCGCTGTCCCGGCCGTTGCGACTGGTGCCCTGACCTTTTTTATGCGCCATGGTTGCGTCCCCCGTCAGCCGGTGCGCACGCCCACCACCCGAACCGCAGTCACGGACTGGCGGTGGCCGACCTTGCGGTGGTACCCCTTGCGGCGCTTTTTCTTGTAGGAGATCACCTTGCGCGCACGCTCCTGCGCAAGCACCTCGACGGCGACCGAGGCGTCCGCAACATGCGGCACGCCGACGCGCAACGCCGTCCCGTCGGACACGGCCAACACCGGCCCCAAGTCCAGGGTCCGGCCAAGCTCGGCGTCGAGCTTCTCGACGCGGAGGAGGTCGCCCTCGCGCACCAGGTACTGTTTGCCGCCCGTTTGGAGCACCGCGTAGGGTTTCATGCGCGATCCTCGATCCGTTGAATTGGGTCCACCGAAAACATCGTAGACTATGCGGGCGGCGGCGGGAAGTCAATGCGAACGCCGGCAAGGCGCCGCCGCGCTGCCTCGATATCGCTGGCGATTTGCCGTCGCAAGGCGTCGACGTCGGGAAAGGCCGCGTCGGAGCGGATCCGATCCACCAGCCGGACGGTCAGCCGGCGGCCGTACAGGCTGAAGACGCCGTCGAGCAGATGCACTTCGATGACGGGGTCGCTGCCGCCGAAGGTCGGCCGCGCGCCGAGATAGACGGCCGCGGAGTGGGGTGGGCCGTCGTCGACCAGCGCAAAGGCGGCGTAGATGCCCGGCGGAGGCCGAAGCTGTCCTGGCGGCAGCGCGATGTTTGCGGTTGGATATCCGAGCGTCCGGCCGAGGCCGCGGCCGGGCACCACGAGACCGTCGAGCGAGAACCAGTCGCCCAGCAGCCGTCCCGCCTCGGCGAGGCGGCCGTCGAGGACGGCCGCGCGGATGCGGGTGCTGGAGACGGGCGATCCGGCGTCGAGGACAGGGGGGACGGTGTGGACCGCGATGCCGCGGCGGCCAACGAAGGCGCGCAACAGGGCGGCGTCGCCGGCCGCCCCCCGCCCGAATCGCCAGGTCTTGCCGACGGCCACGGCGGAGAGATCCGGCAAGTCGCGCAGTAGTCCCTCCAGAAAGGCCTCGGCCGGTGTGCCGGCAAGCGCGGCGGTGAACGGGTGCACGATGCACCCGTCGACACCCAGCGCGGCCAGCCGTACAAGCTTTGCCTCCAACGGGAGGATTGCGGGCGGTGCGGCCTCGGGCCGCAACACCTGGAGCGGGTGGGGATCGAAGGTCAACACCCACGCCGAGCCGCCGAGCCGGTCGGCCGCGAGGCGGGCGGTGCGGACGACCGCGCGGTGCCCGAGATGGACGCCGTCGAAGACGCCGATCGCCAGCGCGACGGGGCGACCGTCGCGCGGCACCTGCGCCGGATAAGGCACGCGGAGCATCAGACGGGGGGCGCCAGAAGCGCCAGCGGGAGGAGGCGGCCGGCGAGGGCGGAGCGGTCACCCCCGAGAATGTCGTCCAACGGCGCGGCGTCCTCGATCCGCAGGTCGCCCGAGCGCGTGCGCCGGAGGGATTCGAGGAACGCCCCGCAGCCGAGCTCCCGGCCGATGTCGGCGCAAAGAGTGCGTACGTAGGTGCCTTTTGTGCAGCGTAGGCGAAAGTGTACGCGCGGCGGCTCGAACCCCAGCATTGCGAACTCGTAGACATGAATGAGTCGGGGCCGGCGCTCGACGGTCTGGCCGCGTCGGGCCAGCTTGTAGAGCGGTTGTCCACCGTGCTTCACCGCGGAGACCATCGGCGGGGTCTGCATCAAATCGCCGCGGCGGCGGGCCATGGCCTCCTGGACGGCGTCGGCCCCGACGCCCGAAGGGTCGCGCTCGACAACAACCCGCCCCTCGACGTCCTCGGTATCCGTCTCAACGCCGAGGCGGAAGACGCCCTCGTACACCTTGTCGGAGGCCATCACCCGCTCCGCGAGCTTGGTGCCCCGGCCGACGAGGAGCACAAGCAGTCCGGTGGCCATCGGGTCGAGCGTCCCGCCGTGCCCGACCTTGCGCAGCCCGAACCGGCGGCGGACGGCGTCGACGACGTCGTGCGAGGTCGGGCCGGCCGGCTTGTCCACGAGCAGTAGACCGTCCGGGTCGGGATGGGGCGATGGAGGCGGGCGACCCATGTCAGGCGGGCGGCGTTGGCGTGTCGGCCCCGGCCGGCGGTTCCAACCGCGCGATGAGGTCGAGGACGCGGTCCCCCTGTGCGATGGATTCGTCGCGCTCGAAACGGAGCACCGGCGTGAACTTGAGGCGCACGCGCCGGTGGCACAAATCCTGGAGGCGGACGCGGTGGCGGTTCAGGAAGGTGAGTGCCCGGCTGGCGGCCTCAGCGTCACCGCGGACGGAGACGCACACGCGGGCATGGCGAAGGTCGGAGCTGACCTCGACGCGCGTCACCGTCACGGCGGCGAAGTCGAAGGCCTCCCCGGCCATCTCGCGGTAGAGGACGGTGGCCAGCTCGCGCTTCAGCAGCTCGTTGACCCGCACCAGTCGTGAGGGGCGCATGGGGACGACGCACGTCAGAGGGGCTGGGGGATCTTCTGGACCTCGTAGACCTCGATCACGTCGCCCTGCTGTACGTCGTTAAAGCCGTCGAGACGGATGCCGCATTCCTGCCCTTCCCGCACCTCCGAGGCGTCGCTCTGGAAACGGCGGAGCGAGGCGATGGAGCCTTCGTAGACGATGGCGGTGCCGCGGCGCACCCGCGCCCGGCCGCGCACGCTGACGCGGCCGGCCCGGACGATGCAGCCGGCGACGTTGCCCTTCTTGCTGAGTTCGAAGACCTGCTTGACCAGCGCCTGCCCGAGCACGGTCTCGCGGACCTCCGGCGGCAGCAGGCCGGCCATCGCGGCGCGGACGTCGTCCACCAGCTCGTAGATGACACTGTAGTGGCGGATTTCGACGCCCTCTCGCTTGGCGAGCTTCTCCACGCCGGGCTCGTTGCCGACGTGGAAGCCGATGATGATCGCGCCCGAGGCCTTGGCGAGGTTCACGTCATTGGCCGTGATCTTGCCCACGCCGCCCAGCACGATCCGCTGGGCGACCTTGGAACTCTTGATGTCCAGGATGGCCTGCTGGATCGCCTCGAGGGTCCCCTGGACGTCGCTCTTCAGCACGATGGCCAGCTCGGGTTTCTTCTCGGGGTCGGTCTGCTGCAGGAGGCTGTCCAGCGTGACGGGCCTCGGCTGCTCCGCCAGCTCTCGTCGCCGGCGGGCCTCCAGCCGCTCCTCGGAGATGTGCTTGGCGGTGCGCTCGTCCTCCACGATCTGGAATTCCGCGCCGGCCTCGGGGACGGCGGTCAGGCCGAGCATCTGCACGGCGAAGGATGGGCCGGCCGTGCGGACCCGTACGCCGCGATCGTTCTCGAGGGACCGGACCTTGCCCCAGTGATCCCCGCACACGACGGCGTCGCCGACCTTGAGCGTTCCGCTTTTGACCAGCACGGTGGCCACCGGCCCGCTCCCCGGGGCCATCCGCGCCTCCAGCACGTAACCGGACGCGCGGCGGTGGGGCGGCGCCTTGAGGTCCAGAATGTCGGCCTGCAGGAGGATCATCTCGAGCAGTTCGTCGATGCCCTCGCCGGTCACGGCGCTGACGGGCACGCAGACGGTCGAGCCGCCCCAATCATCGGGGGCCAGGCCGATCTGCTGGAGCTGTGTCTTGACGCGGTCCACGTTGGCGGCCGGCAGGTCGATCTTGTTCAGCGCGCACATCAGCGTCACGTTGGCCGCGCGGGCGTGTTGGATCGCCTCCAGCGTCTGCGGCTTCACACCCTCGTCGGCCGCGATGACGATCACGGCGATGTCCGTCACGACCGCCCCGCGCGCTCGCATCTGGGTGAACGCGGCGTGACCGGGGGTGTCGATGAACGTGATCCACCGGTCCCGGAACTGGACCATGTAGGCGCCGATGTGTTGCGTGATGCCTCCGGCCTCGCCGGCGGCCACCCGGGTCTTCCGGATGTGGTCGAGCAGCGAGGTCTTGCCGTGGTCTACGTGGCCCATGAAGGTCACCACAGGCGGACGCGGCAGCATCTCATCGGGACGCTCGGCGGGAGGCGAGGGGACCTCCTCCTTCTTCTTCGGCGGGGCCGGCTTTTCGGCCGGCGCCTTTTTTTCCTGTTCGACGCGGATGCCGAACTTCAACCCCGCCTGGTGCGCGACGCGGAAGTCAATACGGTCGTTGATCGTCGCGAAGATGTCCATCTTCATCAGCGTGGCGACCAGCACGTTGGGACGGACCCCGAACTTCTGGGCCAGATCGCGAACGATGATCGGTTCCTGGACCCGTGCGACCGACGGGCGCTCGGGCGGTGGAGCAGGGGCGGGGGCGGGCGGGGAGACAACTGCCGCGGCCGCCTCCGCAGGTGGCTCCGGCGGCGGCGCGGGAGTGGCCGGTGCGGGCTCCGGAGGCGCTGCGGCGGAGACCGTCGTCTCGGGCGACGCGGGCGGCTTGGGCGCGAATTTTTCCCGCGCCTTGCGGACCTGCGTCACCGACGCATTCGAGGACGGATTGTTCGTCACGTCCTCGCCGATCTCCCGGAACCAGGCGACCAGGTCCTTGGTCGTCATCCCCAGTTCCTTTGCCAACTCGTACATTCTCATGACGAAATCGTTCCGTGTTTCTTCTCGTACTCCGCCTCGGCCGCCTTCCGAACGGTGAGGGCGGTCGACGCGTCAAAGCCCTCGATCGCCTCCAGGTCCGCCGGCTCGGCCGCGAGGATGCCTTCGATAGTGAGGAAACCGGCCTGGACAAGGGCCTCGGCCCGCTGTTCGCCGATGCCCTCGATCTTCGCCAATTCCGCGACGGCGTTGGCCACCTTCTCCTCGAACGACATCTGCGGCGCCTCCCGCTCGATCTCGATGCGCCAGCCGGTGAGCTTCATCGCCAGCCGGACGTTCTTTCCCTCCTTGCCGATGGCCAGCGGAAGCTGGTCCGGCTGAACGGTGACGTAGACGGTCCGCGTGGCCTCGTCCAGCGAGACCCGGTCAAGCTTGGCTGGGTGCAGCGCGTTGGCGACGAACTGCCGGATGTCGCTGTGCCACCGCACGATATCGATCCGCTCCCCCGACAGCTCGCGCGTGATGTTCTGCACCCGCATGCCCCGCAGGCCAACGCACGCGCCGACAGGGTCGACCTTGTCATCCCGGGAGGCGACCGCCAACTTCGTTCGGAACCCCGGATCCCGGGCAATGGCGCGGATCTCGACCGTGCCGTCGGCGATCTCGGCGACTTCGAGGCTAAAGAGGCATCGGACAAAGTCGGGGCTGGACCGCGATAGGATGATGGCCGGCCCGCTGCCGGCCTTCTCGACGCGCAACACGATCGCGCGGATCCGATCCCCGATCTGGTATTGCTCCGTTGTGGGCCGCTCACTGGCCGGCAGCAACGCCTCCGTCCGGTCCAGCGCCACGACGACGTCCCGCCGTTCGAACCGGGCCACGGTACCGCTGACGATGGTGCCGGGGGTGTTCTTATACTCGTTGAAAATCCTCTCACCCTCGGCCTGCCGCAGTTTCTGCATGATCATCTGGCGGGCGGTTTGCGCGCCGATCCGGCCGAGGGCGCCGGGGGGCAAGAGGACCTCGACCAGGTCGCCAGGTTTGGCGTCCGGCTTGTACGCCCGGGCCTTGGCAAGGGCGATCTCCTCGACCGACGCCGGCGCTGATTCGACCGCGCGGTAAACTGCGAACATGTTGATCTGCAATGACTTGCGATCGATTTCAACACGGAAATCCGCCGCCGTACGGACGCATTTGCGCATGGCCGTCAGCATGCTTTCCTCGATCACTCGAATGATCGTCTCGCGGTCGAGGCCGCGTTCGCGCTCCATGTATTCGACCATCGCCTGAATCTCGTTCATCGTCGGAACTCCCGCCGGCCGTCCCCGAAAACTTCGTTCGACCTGCTGCCAAAGAACTTTTCGTCCCGGCCCTTATTGCCCGTCGGGCATCGGCGCCGTCTCACGACAAGCGGGTATTCTAACGCCAGCGCCGCGAGGCCGTCAAACAGGGGATGGCCAAAATGGCACGCCGCCGCTGGGAGGCGGCGGGCTCGGGGCCCTGACGGGGGGTCAATCGGCTAGACGACGGTTGTCGTCCTGATCCTTGCGGGTGTAGCCCTCGTCCTGTCGCCGGAAGTTGAGCGCGTTCTTCTTGACGTACAGGTCGTACACGTCCCGGGCGGTGAGCCCGACGATCTGCGCCAGCGAGATCAGAAAATGGAAGAGATCCACAACCTCGATCCGGGCGTTCTGCCGGTCGTAGGTCTGATAGCGGGCCCACCATTTCCACGGCACGCTGTCGACGAGTTCGGCGGTTTCCTGAGCGAGGGCCCGGCAGAAATTGAGGATCCACTCGGGCTGCTGGTCTTCGGGCAGCGCCGTGGTGTCCACGCCGATGCGTCGGTTGATCTCCGCCTGCATCCGGAACATCTCCTCGAGGAGGTCGCGGGGCTGGTCGCTCATGTGGAAGGTCTCCGTGATGGCCGGCTCCGATCGCGGCGCCGGCGGGGAGAGGTTAATGGCGCGGGAGAAGGTTGGCGAGCGGGCCGCGTCAGGCCGGATAGACCCACGGGGCGCGGTAGTCCCGCTTCAGCAGCCGTTGGGCCTCGTCGTCGCCGACGATCTGCTCGGCATCGCCCTCCCACCGCAGGCTTCGCCGCAGCCGCATCGAGATCATCGCCAGCAGGCACATGTTCGTGGCGCGATGGATTTCCTCGATGTCACACAGGGGACGGCGGCCTTCGCGGATCGCGCCGAGGAAATCGGCCCACAGTTCGGCGATGTTCTGATGGTCCGGCTTGCGAAGTCGCGCCTCCTCGCGGATCTCGGGTTGCTTCGGATCGGCGGGATAAAACACCCATCCCGACCGCCAGCCGAGGTGTAGCGTGCCCTCCGTCCCGTAAAAATAGCAGCCGACGCTTTCACCCTTTTCCGCCCGGTTGCCGGCGAACAGCCGGTGTTCCCACGACACGGTGAAGCGGTCGAACTCCCAGATCGCGACTTGGTGGTCGGGGGCGTCGGAGGTCTGCTCCTTCTCGGTCAGCACGGGAGGGCCTTTAACCGGTCGGCCGCCGACGGACATGACGGTCTTGGGCGCCCGCTCATCCGTGATCCACAGCACCTGGTCGAGCCAGTGCACTCCCCAGTCGCCCAGCGTGCCGTTGGCGTAGTCGAGGTACTGCCGGAACCCGCGGGGATGGATGCCACCCCCTGAGCCGTCCGGCGCACTATTGAAGGGACGCCGCGGCGCCGGACCGCACCAGAAATCCCAGTCCAGCCACGCCGGCGGCTCGACGTTGGGGCGCGGTCGTTCGGGGCCGCCGCCATAGGGGATAAACGTGCGGACCATGCCCAGTGAGCCGAGCCGGCCGGACCGGATGAACTCCCGGACGGAGATGTTGTGTGGGGAGATGCGGCGGTGGGTGCCGACTTGGACGACGCGGTCGGCCTCGCGGGCGGCCCGGACCATCGCGCGCCCTTCGCCGATCGTATGCCCGACGGGCTTCTCGACGAAGACGTGGGCGCCGGCCCGGACGGCGGCAATGGTGGGCAGGGCGTGCCAGTGGTCGGGCGTGGCGACGATGACGATCTCGGGGCGTTCGCGCTCAAGCAGCTCGCGAAAGTCCGTATAACGGCGTGGCTCGTCCCCCGTGGCGGCGCGTACACGTTCGGCGGTCGCTTCGAGGGCGCGGCGGTCCACGTCGCAGAGGCCCACGATCCTCGAGGCGCGGGCGGCCATCGCCTCGCGCAGGATGTTGTTGCCCCACCAACCGCAGCCGATTAGGGCAGTGCGAAACGTCGAAGCGGACGGGGCCGATCGGGCGGAGCGGGATGTGGAAAGGGCGGCTGCCCCAAGGGCGGCTGAGCGAAGGAATCGCCGGCGTGAACATCGGGAGGCGGTGTGGGCGGTCATGGTCGTGCTCCTCGGGCATTCTCCTTGATGAGGACGGACTCCGCATAACACGGTTGCGGAGACGGATCAAAATTTCCATGCGGCGGGGCCGTGCCGTCCGCCGCCGGCGGCTTCGCTTGCCAACGGCGATGTGGCGGCGGAAAATGAGGATGGACAATTGGGGCCGGCGGGAAGACGGCCTGGCAAACCGTGAGGAGAGATGCCGTGAAGAGGCAAAGTCGGACGGTCCGGCTCCGGCGGGCGTTCACGCTGATCGAATTGCTGGTCGTGATCGGCATCATCGCGATCCTGGCGGCGCTGGTGTTCCCGATGATCACGCGGGCCCAGAAGGCGGCGGACTACCGGCGCGCCGAGGTGGAGGTCAACGCGCTGTATTCCGCATTTAAGGCCTACCTCGCCGAGTACAATAGATGGCCTGTCCCTCACGCCCTCGAGGGCAACGTCTCCTTAATGATAGTGCAAATCCTGACCGCCCATCCGGACCATAGCGAAAAAAACCCGCGCGGCCGCGTGTTTCTCAAAGTCACGGGGATCTCCACGAACACCGCAGGGGAGATGGTGGATCCCTGGGGCAATCCCTACCGGTTCGCGCTGGACGGCGACATGGACCAGAGCATCAGCAACGTGCACGACCCTGACGGCGTGTACACGGCGCTGCCGGGGCAGAACGTCGCCGTCTGGTCCCGTGGTCCGAACGGCAAAAGCGATCCGGCCGGCTCGACGCAGTACGACGACGTCACCTCGTGGTGACCCCGGCGGCCGCGGCCGCGGGCGGTGAAGAAAGACGCTTCAATCCGTCGGCGCTGTTGGCGACGAAGACGACGCCCAGCGCCATTAGCGCCAAGGCGCATAGAGCCAAGACGCCCCGCCAGATCCGGACCGGCAGCCACCGTCGGCCGCCGGCAACGCCGGCGGCCACCAAGCTGTACCACGCCAGGTCGGCGCCGATGTGGCCGGCGTAAAACGCCGCCACCGCGCCCGGCCCCCCGCCGCGGCCGGTGCCAGAAACGCCAGGCCGACCGTCGCCCACCACAGAATCCAGTACGGGTTCGACACGCTGAGCACCACGCCAGCGACGAAGGGATGCATCGACCGCCCGGCTCCGCCGGCGAGTTCCGAAAGCGGCCGTGCTCTGGATGCACTCCGCAACGCCGCCCATCCCATCGCGACGAGCGTCGTCCCCCCCGCCAAGGCCAGCGACGTCCGCACCGCTTCCAGCGTCAGCACCGGACCGAGTCCCGCCAGCAGAGCCGCCAACAGCGCCAGTTCCAACACCGCGTGTCCAGCCACAATCAAGGGGCCCGCGCGAAACCCCATCCGCAGCGCGCCGGCCACGGTGGCCGCGAGGACCGGCCCCGGCGACATCGCGCCGGACAGGCCCACCACGAAGGCCCCCGCCGCCAGTTGCCCCACCGTCACAAACGTCCCCCTTGATGGGCTGCCGCGCCGGATGCGGTCCCGCCTGTCATGCCCACACTCTACCCCCTCCCGATGGGCCGGGCCAGTGGCCCCCCGCTGACCCAAGGTTGCCACGCGCCGTTCCTTCCCGCTATTCTCGGCCGGTCCTCAGGGTCACAAGGAGACAGGGAGATGGGCTCGCAAAAAAGTGCCTCGCTCCTCGCGGCGGCGGGCGCCGCTGTGTGCGCTGCAATCGCCGCCGGAGCCGTGCCGCTGTCCCCCCTGTGCCGCCGTGGCCTCCCGTACCACGCCCAGGGTCTGGTTTGCGGCCAGCACCGGCCGCGCCGTTCTCGAGTTGGAGACCGCCGCCGGCACCGTGCGGACGATCTGCGTGCTTCCCGGAGAACCCGCGGCGCTGGCCGCCTCGCCCGACGAAACGTGGTTGTACGTGGCCGGCAGCGTTGGCACCGGCCGGCTCTGGACAGTCAGCCTTGCGGAGGGAAAAGTGGTGCGCGAGGCACGAATCGGGCATTCGCCGGCGGCGCTGGTGGTGTCGCCAGATGGCGCGACGCTGTATGTCTGCGACCGGTTCGCTGGCCGCCTGCGTGTGCTTCATGCCGCCGACGGCCGCCAGAGGGCGGAGCTCCCGATGCCGCGCGAGCCGATCGCCTGCGCGCTAACGCCCGACGGCCGCCGTCTCGTGGTCGTCAACCACCTGCCGATGGGCGGCGCCACGGAGACGGTTGTCTTGATCGAGGCGATCGCGTCGACACTGCCGCCGGCGAGGTGGCCGCGGCGATCCGCCTGCCGAACGGCTGCACGTGCGGGCGCGGCGTCGCGGTGTCGCCCGACGGTCGCTTCGCCTACATCACCTCGGTGCTCGGCCGGGTCACTCTGCCCACCACCCAGCTCGATCGTGGATGGATGATGACCGCGGCCTTGAGCGTCATCGACGTCGCGGCCGGGCGTCTGGTAAACACAGTTCTTTTAAACGAGATCGACCGCGGGGCGGCCAACCCGTGGGGCGTGGCCGTGTCGCCCGACGGCCGTCGGTTGGTGGTCGCGCACGCCGGCACCCACGAACTGAGCGTCGTGGACCGCGCGAAACTCCACGAACGGCTGGAGCGGGTGGGCCGGGGCGAGGCGGTCACGCCGGTGTCGGTCCGGCCGGAGTCGGTGCCCAACGACCTCGCATTCCTGGTGGACATCCGCGAGCGCATTCGACTCCCGGGGAACTCCTCTTGCGCCGTCGCGATCACCGGCGGCCGCGCATGCGCGGGCATGTACTTCACGGACGAGGCGGCGATCGTGGACCTCGGCGCGCCCGGCGCGCGCCCGCGATCCGTCCGACTTGGACCGGAGGTTCCGATGAGCGTGGCGCGCCGCGGCGAGATGTTGTTCCACGACGCGGCTTTGTGCTTTCAGGAATGGCAGAGCTGTGCCAGCTGCCACCCGACGGGCGGGTGGATGCGCTCAACTGGGATCTGTTGAACGACGGGATGGGCAATCCGAAGCAAACGAAGAGCATGCTGTGGTCCCACCGGACCCCTCCGGCCATGCTGAGCGGCGTGCGCGAAACCGCGGAAACGGCCGTGCGCGCCGGGATTCGCTTCATCCAGTTCGCGGTCCGTCCGGAGGAGGACGCCCGCGCCATTGACGAGTATCTGAAGTCCCTGGCGCCGGTGCCCAGCCCGCACCTCGACCACGGCCGCCCTTCGGCCGTCGCCCTCCGCGGCGCCCGGTGTTTTGAGGAGGCGGGGTGTGCGGCGTGCCATCCGCCGCCGCTGTACACCAATCTCAAGGCCTACGATGCGGGCACCGGGGTCGGTCCCGACGCCGGCCAGCCGCTGGACACGCCGACACTGGTCGAGCTGTGGCGCACGGCGCCCTAACTCGACGTCGGGAGGGCGGGGGCGATCCGAGAGGTGCTCACTCGTTTCAACGTCGGCGATGTGCATGGAACGACCTCGAAGCTCAGCCCGGCCGAACTGGCCGACCTCGAAGCGTTCCTGCTCTCGTTGTGATCATCGACAATTTACGGAGGGGTATTTTCGTTCGGTGGGCATGAACGGGAATCCCGGCGTGGATGAAACCGTCCTGATCGAGTCGTTCCGGCATGCCCGCCTTCAGGTGGTGCGGCTCTCCGGCGGATCGCTGCGCCGCTACTTCGTGACCGACGCCTCCGGCGGCGACGGCGGCACGGAGGGCCTGGTCCGCGACATCGCCGATTTCCTTCGGTACAGCGGGGCCTCGGTCGCGGCCATGAACTTGTTCGGGCCTTGCGCGATGAGGGACGGGGTTCTGGACCTGTTCCGGCGCCGGTGCGGGGCCGAATGGCCCTACACTTGGATTGACGGTTCCGCCTTCGCCGGTCATGCGCCGTTGACAGCGCAGTTCTACGCGGTCGAGGGTCCGATCGAGTCGTTGTGGTTCGACGGCCGGCGCGTCGGCAGCATCATCGAGGACGACGATGCGCGCTACGTGATCGTGGTCGGCCTGCATCCCGCAGATCTGCGCGCTCCGCGGGCGGTGCAGGCCCGGTCCCTGTTCGAGCGCTTCGACGCCGCGCTGCGCGGGGCGGGCATGGATTTCTACAACATCGTTCGCACCTGGCTCTACTGCGATCGCATTTTGGAGTGGTACGACGAACTGAACTGCGTCCGGAACCGGTTTTTCAGCGAGCGCGGCGTGTACGACCGCCTCGTGCCCGCCAGTACCGGGGTAGGGACAGCCAACCCGACAGGCGCCGCCATTGTGGGCGAAGCGTTGGCCATGCAGCCGAAGCGCCCCAGCATCGTTGCCCAGAGTCTGCCGTCCCCCCTTCAATGTCCCGCCCCGGTCTACGGGAGCGCGTTCAGTCGTGCCGTGGAAGTCCGGATGCCGGCGTATCGCCACCTGTACGTGGCCGGCACCGCCAGCATTCACCCCGACGGGCGGACGGCCCACGTCGGCGATGTCGAAGCGCAGGTGGACCTCACGATGCGGGTAGTGTGGGGCATTCTCGAATCGGCCGGCTACGACTGGTCCGACATCAACCGCGCCACCGCGTACTTCAAACGCCCTGGCGATACCGGCGCGTGGAACCGATGGGTGACCCGCAACGGCGTGGGGGATCTGCCGGTGGTGGTGGTGAGGGCGGACATCTGCCGCGACGACCTGCTGTTCGAAATCGAGGTGGATGCGTTGCGGCCGGATTGAGCGCCGCCGGGGACAAGGAGGCCGGCGGCGGTCCGGCCGCGCAACGCGGCGAATGTGTCAGGGCGATGAGGCGCCGACGCGAAAAACGCGTTCCTCGCCCTGAAACTCGAGAAGCGCCGTCTCTCCCTGCACGCGCACCACGCGGACGCCGTCGACGGTGGTCTGCCCGACTTCGCACAGCCCACGGTCGAAAATCACCGTTCCGCGCTCGCGGCCGGAGGCGGCGACGATTCCACGAACCGTGAACCGCGGCCACGTCGGCCGTGCGGCGGGCCCGGCGGGCGAGGGTTCCGGCGCGACGGCGGCGGGCGCCGATTCGGTGGAGGCCGCCGTCGGAGCGGGAGCGGCCTCCGGCGCGCGAGGTGGAGCCGAGGGCGGGGCGTCCGGGGCAGTTCCCGCGGAGGCGGATGCTGGGCCAGCGGCTTCCGCGGCTGGCGACTGAACCGATGACGCCGGCGCGGACGCGGCGGGGGCGGCGGGTGGCGGAGGAGGGGATGCGATCGCTGGCGTCGCACCAGGGCCTTGGGCCGGCGGAGAAGGTGCCGGTGGTGTTTGCGTCGCGGGACCGTTGGCCGGTCCGCCGACGGCCGGCGGAGCCGGGATGGCGGGTTCGATCCGCGCCGCCGGCCGCGCGAATCTCCGCCAAGCATAAACGCTGCCGGTGAATAGCGCGGACAGCGCAAGCGCGACCACCAGGACGGGCGACACTCCACGGCGCGGCGGTTGTGGGGAGGGGGCCGGCGTGCCTGCCGACGGCGGGAAGCCACCCCCCTGCCCCCTGCGTTCCAGGGCGCTTTGGATGATGCTCACAACACCGGGTCCAATTCCGCAACGGCGGCGAGCACATCGGCCTCGCGGACCGTTCGGGCCGAGCGGCAGTATGCGGCCAACAGCGCCCGGTCGCAAATCTTGTTGATCAGCCGCGGAATGCCCGTGGAGCGCCAGTGGACGGCGGCCGAGGCCGCCGGCTCGAAACCGACCCCTTCCGCTGCGCCGGCCACGGCCATCCGGTGCCGGATGTAGGCCGAGGTGTCCTCCTCGGACAACGGCCTCAACTCGGCGCGCACCATGATCCGCTGTCGCAACTGTCGCAGCGACGGCTCGTTCAGCCGCCGGTCGAGCTCGGGCTGGCCCACCAGCACGATCTGCATCAGCTTGTGCTCGTCCGTCTCCAGGTTCGACAGCAGCCGGACCTGCTCCATGACGGCGGGCGCCAGGGTCTGAGCCTCGTCGATGATGATGGCCACGTTGACCGACTGGCGGGCGCGCTCGAGGAGGTAGGCGTTCAACTGTTCGATGAGGTCCAGGCGCCGGTGACTGCGCGGCTCGGCGCCGAGATCGGAGAGGATCGCGCGGACGAGCTGCGTCTCGGAGATGGACGGGTTGAGGATCAGCGCGGTCTGGACCTCCCCCCCAAGCCGCCGCAGCGCGGCGCGGCAGAGCGTCGTCTTGCCGCAGCCGACCTCCCCGATCAATTCGACGAAACCCTTGCGCTCCCGAATGCCGTAAAGCACGCAAGCCATCGCATCGCGGTGACCCTCGGAAAGAAATAGAAACCTCGGATCGGGCGTGATGTTGAACGGCGCCTCGCGCAGGCCGAAGAACTCAAGGTACATCGCGCGGTCCCTGCCCGCCCGGCCGGCGTCAGACGGCCAGGATATCTTTTTCCTTCGCCGCCAGCAGCGCGTCGATCTTCTGGGTGTGGACGTCGGTGTAGGACTGGATCTCGGCCAGAGCGGCGTCGCGGTCGTCGTCGCTGACCTTGCCGTTCTTGTTCAAGATTTTCACCGCCTCGTTCGCGTCACGGCGGACGTTGCGGACCGCCACGCGGGCGTCCTCGGCGAGCTTTCGGGCGACCTTGACCAGCTCGCGGCGGCGCTCCTCGCTGAGCTCGGGAACGGGAATGCGGATGATCCGGCCGTCGCTGACGGGGGTGATGCCGATGTTCGCGGCCAGGATGGCCTTCTCGATCGCGCCCAGCGAGGTCGGGTCGTACGGGTTGATGACCAGCAGCCGCGGCTCGGGCGCGGAGATGTTGGCGATTTCGCGAAGGCGGGTCTGGGCACCGTAGTAGTCCACCGGGACGTTCTCCACCAGCGCGGGCGAGGCCTTGCCGGTCCGCAGGCCCGCCAGCTCCCGCTGGAGAAACTCCACGGCCTTGTCCATCTTGTCGTCCGCTTCGAGCAACACATCGTCCAGACTGTCGGCTTCCATCCGTTCGCTCCTTGCCGGCGCCTCGCCGGCCTACTCCGTCACCAGCGTACCCACGCGTTCGCCGCGCAACACCCGCAGGATCTCGTCCTTCCGGAAAAAATCGAACACGACGATCGGGATCCGGTTCTCCGAACACAGGGCAAAGGCCGCCGCGTCCATCACACGCAGCCGCCGCTCGATCGCTTCGCGGTAGGTCAGCCGTTCGTACCGTCGCGCCGCCGGGTTGGCCATGGGGTCGTCGCTGTAGATGCCGTCCACCTTGGTCGCCTTCAGCAGCGCGCCGGCCTCGATTTCGCTGGCGCGCAGGGCCGCCGCGGTGTCGGTCGTGAAGAACGGGTGCCCCGTGCCGGCCCCGAAGATCACGATCCGGCCTTTCTCCAAGTGCCGCACCGCCCGCCGCCGAATGAACGGCTCGGCCACGGCGGGCATGTTGATGGCGGACATCACCCGCGTGTGGACGCCGCGCCGTTCCAAGGCCGACTGGAGCGCCAGGCTGTTGATCACCGTCGCCAGCATGCCCATCGCGTCGCCGGTGGTCCGATCGATGCCGCAGTCGGAGCCGGGCAGCCCGCGGAAGATATTGCCGCCGCCCACGACGATGCCGATCTGAACCCCCAGCCGGTGCGCCCGGCAGAGCTGATCGGCCATGTCGGCGAAAACGGCGAAATCGAGGCTGCTGCCGTCGCGGCGGTTCTGAAACGCCTCGCCGCTGAGCTTGAGCACGATGCGCCGATATTTCAATGCGGAACCGCGGGCCGCCATGCGCGTGGCACCTCTGGGGCGACACTCTATCTCCCCGCCGGCTGCCTGACAAACGATGCCGCCTCTGCGGCCAGGGCGCGGCCGCCCCTCACCCCATCTGGCGGATGCGGTCGCGGATCGCCGCCGCGCGTTCGAAGTCTTCCTCCTCGATCGCGCGCCGAAGCTGCGCCTCCATCTCCGCACGCGGGTCGGCGCGGTCCACCGCGGTCAACCCCGCCCGCAGCTCCTCGAGAAGGTGGTGGCCGCCGTCCATCGACTCGTCGGCCGGCAGGTCGTGCGCCTCGGCGAAGGCGCGGATCTCCTCCATCGCCGTCTCCAATTCCGCCTCCGCCGCCGCGGTCTCTCCCCGCTTCGCCAATCGGCGGGCCTCCGCCTGGGCATGAACGAGCCGGACATGGGGGAATAACTGCAGGAACGGCCACGCCGCCCGTTCGTCCCCGCTGCGGCGGCAGAGCAGGCGGAGGATCTCCAGCACATGGCCACTGTCGCGCCAGACCCCGTCGGCGTCGTCCATCGCCGCCATCGCAAGGTGGCGGTTGTAATACTGCACCGCCTCCTTCTGCAGCTCCTCGCACTCGGCCGCGGTGAGACGACAGCCTCCGCCGGCCCCCGTCCGCTCACGCTGCTGGTGGTACTGCAGCAGGGAGGCCTTCCCGTGCGGGCGGCGACCGTCGGGCCGGCCTGTGGTCTCCATCTGAAGAACACCAAGGTCGAGGCGAAGCTGGATGTAGGGCCGTCCGTCGTCGCCGACGATCCGGCGAGCCGAGACCCGACCGGGCTCGTAGTCCCAACCCTCGAGGATCCGCCGGAGATCGGTGCTCATCGCCCCTCCCAACATACGCCGGCGCCCGGGCCCGATCAACGCGGCACCGCCGGCGCGTCGGGCAGCGGCAGCAGATCCACCCGCCGGAACTCGATCGGATGGCTCTCGGCCTGCAACGCGATGTACCCGCCTTCAATGCGGGTGTTTCCCTCGCGGATCAGCGCCTTCGCGTCGCGGTCGTCGGGATCGTACTGGGCGTTCGCGTACTCCATCACCGGCTGACCGTTGACCTTGTGGACGATCTTGCGCCCGCCGTCCACCTCGATCTCCACGGCCACCCACTGGTCGCCGTGAAACGTCGGCGACGAGGAATTGATGCAGTGCCGACGGTCCAGCTGGCCGTTGTATTCGACCAGCGTGCCGGGCGTGCAGAGGTTCGCGGTGGACCGGTCACCCTCTCCGAGTCCGCCGAGGAACTGCACCTCAATCGAGACTGGAAAACTCTGGCCCTTCCGCATCGTCTCGGGCGGCTGGCAGTGGATCATCACCCCACTGTTGCGCTTCGCCCAGCCCGGTCCCCCCGGGCACTGTTCGTCGACGAAGCGGTACTCGCTCCGCAAACGGTATCGCGTAAACGGCTGCCGATAGAACAGGTGCCCAAACATGTTCTGGGTGTACCGGTCGTACCGGACGCAGATGGCCCCGTTCTCCACGCGGAAGGTGTCGAGGGCGTTGACGCCCAGCTCGTGGCCCGCGATCTTCGGTGTCCACCCCTCCAGGTCGCGCCCGTTGAAAAGTGGAATCCATTGTTCGTCGGCCCGCGTGGCGGGGCTCCCCAGCAACGCGGCAATCGCGGAAGAAAGGAGAAACCGAAGGAACGCTCTCATGGTCGCGTCTCCGTGTCCGGGGCGGATATACTCCACTGAAATGGGAAGAGCAACCTGCGCGCGGGCGGGGAGGAGGAGGGGGCGGTGATCGCCGAGGTGGCGGTGGCGGCGGCCGCCGGAGCTTTGGCGGGTTGGCTAAGCGCGTTTTTTGGTGTCGGCGGTGGCTGGCTGGTGACGCCCGTCCTCCTGTTGGGCGGGCAGCCGGCTCCACGGGCCGTCGGCACGACGCTGGCGCTGATCTCGGGAGTGGGGCTGGCCGGGGCGATCGAGCATCGGGCGCTGCGTCGCTCACCCCTCGGCGTTGTAGGGCCGATGGCGCTCGGGATGATGGTCGGCGTCGAGGCGGGGCGCAGCTCGTTGATCGCGCTCGACGCCGCCGGCCAGTCCGCGGACGGCGTGACGGTGGCGCTGGCGCTGGTGTTGGCGGCGGTGGGGTTTGCGTGGCTGCGGCCGGAACGCGGGTCGAGGCAGTCTCCCGGGATCCCCCTGCCCCGGTCCGCCCTGGGGGCCGGCGCCATCTGGCTAGCGGCGGGCGTCGGGGTGGGCGTGATCAGTGGATTCGCGGGAATCGGCGGTGGGGTGATCATCGTGCCGTTACTGGTGTCGGCCGCTGGCCTCGATCACCGCGCCGCCGTCGGCGCAAGCCTCGTGGTCGTGGTCGTCGCCGCTGCGTGGGGCGGGCTTCGCTACGCCAGCGCCGGCCAGGTGGACGGGGTTGCCGTGGCGGCGATGCTGCCAACCGCGTGGCTGGGCGCGAAGGCGGGCGCTACGGCCTGCCGCGCCGTCGCCCGCGCCCGGTTCCGCCGACTGTTTGCGGCGCAGATGCTGGGGGCGGCTGCGCTGCTGTGGGCGGGGCGGGCCGGATGGCGGGGCGCCGCGCTCGGCGGTATCCTTGCGTTGGCGGGAGGGTTGACCGCGGCCATCGCGGTGGAATGGCTCCGCGCGCGGCGGTCTCCACCCTCCGCGGCCGCGTAGCATGGACATCCCCGACCGGATTCGCGCCAAACTCGGCGACCTGCCCGACGCCCCCGGCGTCTACCTGATGCGCGACGCTGCCGGGCGGGTCATCTACGTCGGCAAGGCGAGCTCCCTTCGCCGCCGCGTGCGCTCGTATTTCTTCGCCGCGGCGCTGCGCCGCGCCGACGGACGCCTCCGCAGCCTGGTGCGCTCCATCGCCGACCTCGACGCGGTCCCCGTGCGCACGGAGGCGGAGGCGGCCGTACTGGAGGGGCAATGGATCAAGGAGTACCGGCCCCGCTTCAACGTGGCGTTCAAGGACGATAAACGCTTTCTGTTGCTGCGGCTCGACTTGCGCGAGCCATGGCCGCGACTCACGCTGGCGCGTCTCCGGCGGGACGATGGCGCTTTGTGGTTCGGCCCCTACCCCTCCGCCGCCGTCGCGCGTACGACGGCCGAGTTTCTTGACAGGCATTTCGGCCTGCGTCGTTGCCGCCCGCGCGAGCCCGGGCCCGAGGACCACCGCCACTGCCACAACGACATCCTGCGCTATTGCAGCGCGCCGTGCGTAGGGCGGATTTCGGCGGAAGAATACCGCCGCCGCGCCGAGCGCGCCGCCGCTTTTCTTCGCGGTGAGGACCCGGAACTGCTCCGGCTGCTGCGCGACGCGATGAAGCAGGCCGCCTCGACGCTGGAGTTCGAGCGGGCCGCGGCGCTTCGCGACCTTCTCGACGCGCTCCAGCGCGCCATCCGGGAGCGAGCCCTCGGCCGCCGTCCGCCGGCGGCCCGCGCCACCGCGGCGGCGGAGGGGTTGGCGGCGCTGGCGGCCGCGCTCGGCCTGTCCACCCCCCCGCGCCGCATTGAGGCCTACGACATCTCCAACCTCGGCGGAACGCTGGCGGTCGGTAGCATGGTGGTGGCCGTCGACGGGCTTCCGCAGCGGCGCCTCTATCGCCGTTTCCGGATCCGAACGGTCGGAGGCAGCGACGACCCCGCGATGATGGCCGAGGTGCTGCGCCGCCGCTGGGGGCGGGCGGGCGCCGCCGGATGGGAGCCGCCCGGCCTGTTGGTCGTGGACGGCGGGCTGACGCAGCTACGGGCCGCGCGCGCCGCCCTGCGCGAGGCCGGGCGGCCGGACGTCCCGTCCGTCGGTCTGGCCAAGCGGTTCGAGGAGCTGTACGGAGGACCCGACGGTGCGGAACGAGTGCTGTCGCTGGCTCCCGACTCGCCCGCCCTGACCGTGCTGAAGATGTTGCGTGACGAAGCCCATCGGTTCGCGCTCGACTATCATCGTCGATTGCGGTCGCGGCGGATATCGGAATCGCGGCTCGATGTGATCGAGGGCGTGGGACCGGCGAAAAAGGCCGCGTTGCTGCGGCGGTTCGGGTCCGTGGCTCGGCTGGCACGCGCCGCGGAGGCGGAAATCGCCGCCGTCCCCGGCATTGGACCCGTCCTGGCCCGCCGCATCGCGGCGGAGTTGGCGCCTCCGGCCGGACCCGTCAGCGGCGGCTGAGTTCGACGGCGATGACGCGCCCCTCGCGGAATTCGACCCGCGCCGCCGCCTCCTCGCGCCACCAGGTCTGGTGGGTCCACCAGATGTCCGGATGCCACCGGACCCCGCGATGCGTCGATCGGCTCGGCCACCAGACCGGCACCGGCTCGGACCAGACCTCCGGTTCGTACCGCTTGTACACCCACAGCGTGCTTTCGCCTTCCGTCGTCAGCCGGGTGATGACGCGGTCGGGCCGGCCGAGCGCCAGGCGGACCATGTCCTCCGTGTATCCCGGTTCGACCTGGCCGGCTCGGATCTTTTGCTGGATGTCCGGCGGAAACCTCGCGAATAGGGCCGCATGCCGTGCGATGCGGGTTTCGGGAGTGCTCGCGCACCCGGCGGCGAACAGCGCCGAGGCCGCGATCGTGGGCGTCCACGCCGCCCGTTGGAGCGGCTTACGGGACATTGATTTTCTGGCCGATCTTCAGCCGGCTCGGCTGCACGTCGGGGTTGGCCTTTTCGAGCGCCGACACGGGGACGTTTAACTTCCGCGCGATGCGGGCGAAGTTGTCGCCCGGCTCGACGGTGTAGGTGCGACCCGTTGCGGCGGGGGACGGCGAGGGCGCGGCGGCCGGGGCGGGCGGTGCGGCGGCCGCGGGCGAAAGCCCACCTTGCGCCGCCGCGCTGGACGCAGCCGCGGAAAGCGCCGCGATGCGGCCGGCCAGCGTGTTGAGGACATCCCCGTGGGACCGGAATTGCTGGCCGATCTGTTGGAGCGCCCGGTTGACCTCGGCCTCGAGGCTGCGCCGGCTTTGCGCGCAGGCGGAAATCTCGGTCTTGCTCGCTTCCAGCGCATCCCGCAGCTCCGCCGCCTCCTGTCGTGCCTTCTGCAGCATCACCATGGCCGCCACGCCCGCAGCCAAGCCGGCCGCCCCCAGCCCCGCCGCCAGCCACGTGCCAATCGGAGTCGCGCGGTCTTCACCCGAAATCATCTCGTTCATTTGTCAGCCTTTCTGATCGGCGTCCGCAATACCGTCATGCTATCCTGATCGCTGAGGCCGCTCAAGCGGGGGTGCGTGGTGGGGCTGGTTGACATCGTCGACGTCGGGGGCTATGTCCGCAATTCATGGCGACGACGGTGGATGTGCGGCTGGGCGATCGCTCGTATCCGATCTGGATCGGCAGGGGCCTGCTCGGATCGTTGGGTTCCCTCTGCCGCGAGCGCGGGCTGACGGGACACGCGTTGCTGGTGACCGACTCCGGAATCGCGCCGTTGTACGGAGAGGCGGCCGCGGACTCCCTGGCGGCGGCCGGCATCGCTTCCGCGGCGGCCGTCGTGCCGGCGGGGGAGGCCTCGAAGACGCATGACCGGCTGCTCGAACTCTACCGCGCGGCCGTCGAGGCTGGGCTGGACCGTTCCTCCTTTGTCGTCGCGCTGGGCGGCGGCGTCGTCGGCGACCTGGCCGGGTTCATGGCAGCGACCTATCTGCGGGGCGTGCGTTACGTCCAGGTGCCGACCTCGCTGCTGGCGATGGTGGACAGTTCGGTCGGCGGCAAGACGGGCGTGGACCTTCCGTGGGGCAAGAACCTCGTCGGCGCGTTCCATCAGCCTTCGCTGGTGGTGGTCGACCTCGATACGCTACCGACACTGCCGGCCGCGGAATTCCGCTCCGGCATGGCGGAGGTGGTCAAGTACGGCCTCATCCGCGACGCCTCGCTGTTCGGGACGATCGAACGGCTCGGCCCGGCGGCTCTGGACCCGGCCGGCGCGACGTTCGAGGAGGTCGTCGCCGCCTGCTGCCGTCACAAGGCCGAGGTCGTGGCGGCCGACGAGCGCGAGGGCGGCCTTCGCGCGACGCTTAACTTCGGCCACACGCTCGGGCACGCGCTCGAGGCGGCGACGGGGTTCGCCCGCTGGCGGCACGGCGAGGCGGTGGCCATCGGAATGGCCTACGCCGCCCGGCTTTCCGTCCGGCTGACCGGTCTGCCGCCGGCCGATCATGACCGGATCCTCTCGGTGCTGCGTGGCCTCGGTCTGCCCACGACCTCCGCCGTCGCCGACCTCTGCTGGAGCGAGGTCGCCGCCGCAATGGCCCGCGACAAGAAGGCGGCCGGCCGCGTGCCGCGGTTCGTGCTGCTGGAGCGGATCGGTTCGGCGCGGTATGGCATCGAGGTGCCCGCCGAGGTGTTGAAGGAGGCGTGGGATGCCCTCCGTCAGTGAATCCATCGTGCGCGACTGGCTGGAACTGCATGGCTGCCTGGTGCGCCAGCCGCGAAAGTACCAGGTCGTCGCGCGGGCCAAGCGGCCGGATGAGGAGATCGACCTGCTGGCGTGGAATCCGGCGGCCGAAGGGACGTCTCCGCCTCCCGGCCTGTGGGACGGCCGCTCGCTGCGCGCCGTGCGCGCCGCCGCCGTCAGCGTACGCGGCTGGTTCACTGAGCGGTTCGCCCCTGCGACATTCGAGGACAACCCCGACCTGATGCGGATCGGCTCGCCGGAGGTCCGCCGCGAGGCCGCGCGGCGGCTCGGCGTCGAATCGGTCGCGACGATCCTGTGCCTGCCGTCTCTGCCGCCCGCGTCGGACTTGGCTCGCCGGACGCTGGAGATGCTGCGGGAGCACGGCGTGGACGGCGTAGTGCTGTTCCGAATCGTCCTGACCGAGCTGGCCTCCGCCGCCGGCCGCCGGTTTGACTACGACCGGTCCGACGTCCTCCAGATGCTGCGGATCTGCCGTTCTCTGGGGTTGTTGCGCGACCCGCAGTTGGAGCTATTTCGCGGGCGGGCGAGGTCCGGCCTTGGCGGGACGCGCCGCCGCAAAGCCAATCCCGCGGCCGACGGGGGCGGCGACGGGCAATGACCGACCGCGAGGCCTACATCGCGCTCAACCTGATCCCGCAGCTCGGCCCCGTCCGCGTCCGCGCCCTCGCCGCGCACCTTGGCTCGCTGCCGGCGATTTTCGAGGCCTCCGAGGCGGACCTGCGCGGCTGCGGCGGCATCGGCCCCGAGCTGGCGGCCACGATCGTGAAGGAGCGCGGGCGCGCGGATCCCGTCGCGGAGGAGGCCGCCTGCCGCCGGCTCGGCGCCCGAATCGTCACGCCCGCCGACGACGACTATCCCACCCCGCTCCGCGAAATCCACGACCCGCCGCTGGCCCTCTACGTGGTCGGCGACCTCTGCCCCGCCGACCGCCACGCCGTCGCGGTGGTCGGCTCTCGTCGCTGCACGCATTACGGGCGATCCGTCGCCGACCGGCTTGCATGGCAGTTAGCCCAGGCTGGCATGACCGTCGTCAGCGGCCTGGCACGCGGCATCGACATGGCCGCCCACGAGGGTGCGCTCAGGGCGGGCGGCCGAACCCTCGCCGTTCTGGGCGGCGCGCTCGACCGGCTCTATCCCCCCGAGGCGCGCCCGCTGGCAGACCGCATCGCCGCGCAGGGTGCCGTCGTCTCCGAGTTCAGCCTTGGCCGCGAGCCGGACCGCACGACCTTTCCCTACCGGAACCGCCTGATCAGCGGCTGGTCCCTGGGCGTCGTCGTCGTTGAGGCCGACCGCCAAAGCGGCGCCATGATCACCGCCGCGCGGGCCCTCGACCAGGGGCGGGCCGTCTTCGCCGTGCCCGGCCGGGTGGACCAGCCGATGTCGCAGGGGCCGCATGCGCTGATCCGCCAGGGGGCGAAGCTGGTCGAAGATGTCCGGGACGTTCTCGAGGAGTTCGAGTACCTCTTCCCGCCGGCTGCCCTCGACGCGGCGGCCGCGGCGTCGCCCCCAGCCCCCGGCTTTCGGTTCGATGGCGACGAGGCGCGCGTGGTCGAGGCGCTGGCGGAGGGCGAACTGGACGCCGACACGCTGGCGCGGCGCAGCGGCGTGCCGGCCTCTCGCCTGGCCTCGCTGTTGGTCGGGCTGGAAATCAAGCGCGTCGTCCGTATGCTCCCTGGCCGCCGCGTGGCGCTGGCGGTGTCGCCGCCGCGCGGCGCGGGGGATGGCGCATGAGTGGGACGCTCGTCATCGTCGAGTCGCCGGCCAAGGCGCGGACGCTGTCCCGGCTGCTGGGCCGCGGCGTCTCGGTCCGCGCCACGTTGGGCCACGTCCGCGATCTGCCCGAGCGTCGTTTCGGCGTGACGATCGGCGGGCGATTCGAACCGAAGTATGCCGTGATTCGCGGCCGCGCCAGGGTCGTCGCCGACCTTCGCGCCGCCGCAAGAACGGCCGACCGGATCTATTTGGCCCCCGACCCGGACCGCGAGGGCGAGGCGATCGCCTGGCACGTCCGCGAGCTGCTGAAGCAAAGGGACGACGACCCCCGGTTCCTCCGCATCGCGTACCATGAGATCACCGAGCGCGCCATCCGCCAGGCGCTGGCCTCGCCGCGCCCACTGGACCTGCGAATGGTCGACGCGCAACAGGCGCGGCGGATTCTGGACCGCATCGTCGGCTATGGCGTCAGTCCCTTCCTCAGCCGCCGCATCGCCGGGGCCGCCAGCGCCGGCCGCGTCCAGACGGCGACGCTGCGGCTGGTGTGCGACCGCGAGAAGGCGATCCAAAACTTCAAGCCGGAAGAATATTGGATCGTCGGCGTCCGCGCCGCGAAACGCGTCGAACCGACCACGCCGTTCGTTGCGCGGTTGGCGAAAGTGGACGGTCGCAAGCCCGGAATTCCCGATGCCGCCGCCGTCGAGGCGCTCCGGCGCGAACTCGACGACCGGCCCCTCCGCGTCGCCTCGGTCGAACGCCGCCCGCTGCAGCGGCGCGCGCCACCGCCGTTCATCACCAGCACGCTGCAGCAGGCCGCCTCCCGCGCATGCGGTTTCACCCCGCCGCGCACGATGCGGATCGCCCAAACCCTCTACGAAGGCGTGGACCTCGGCGGGGGGCCCGTCGGCCTGATCACGTACATGCGCACCGACTCCGTCGCCGTCGCGGCCGAGGCGCAGGCCGCGGCCCGCGAATGGATCGCGGAGCGGTTCGGCCGGGAATACCTGCCGGAACAGCCCAACGTGTACCGGAGCCGCGCGGATGCCCAACAGGCCCACGAGGCCATCCGCCCCACCGACGTCCGGCGGACCCCGGAGGAGATGGCCCGCCATCTGAAACCCGAGGAGCTCAAACTGTATGAGCTCGTCTGGCGGCGGTTTGTCGCCAGCCAGATGGCACCCGCCCGGTTGGTCCAGACGTCCGTCGAGATCGAGGCTGTGCCGCCGTCCGTCGGCGGCCCCACACTCGTGTTCCGCGCCGCCGCGACCGCCGTGGAGTTCCCCGGACACCTCGCCGTCGCCGGCGACGCGGCCCTGGCCGCACCCACCCCCGGCGCCGAGGAAGAGGAGGACGGCGAGCCGGCCCAGACGCTGCCGCCGCTCGAACCCGGTGAGCCGCTCGACCGCGTCGGCGACTGGCTTACGGAGCAGAAGTTCACCCAACCACCGCGGCGCTACACCGATGCGTCCCTCGTGCGCGCGATGGAGGAAAACGGCATCGGCCGGCCCAGCACCTACGCCGCCACCGTCCAGCTACTGCACGAGCGCCGATACATCGAGCGCGAAAAACGGACGATTCGTCCCACCGCCCTCGGCATGGCCGTCAACGATTTCCTCGCCGAACGTCTGCCGAAGCTGTTCGACGTCGGCTTCACCGCCCGCATGGAGGAGCGACTCGACGAGGTCGAGGAGGGCCGGACCGATTGGCAGGCCATGCTCCGCGAGTTTTACGAGTCCTACCGCGCGTGGATGGCCGAGGCTCGCGGGGCCGACCCGCACCCCGATTCGACGTCGCGCGTCCTCGACCTGCTGGGCCGCGTAAGGCAGTGGAGGACGCCGGCGGCCTCCCGGGGCCGCCGTGCGTTCGACGACGAGGTCTTCGTCCGTTCGTTGCGGGAGCGGCTCGATGGCGGCGGTGCGCTGACCGACCGCCAGGTCGCTGTCTTGAAACGGCTGGCGTGGTCCTATCGCGACCAGATCCCCGAACTCGAACCCCTTCTGCGGGAACTGGGCGGTGCGGCGCCGGAGGGCGGCTCCGATTCCCCGGCCGATCCGGTCCTCGCCGCCCGCGCTGCCGCGCTGTTGGCCGCGCTCGACGGCGTCGAGTTCCAACCGCCCCGTAAGGTTCGGGGACGGGCGTACGACGATGCGCAGTTCGTCGCCTCGCTGCGGCGCCAGGCGGAGCAGGGCCGGGCGTTGACCGGGCGTCAGATCTCTGCGCTCGAGGGGATCGCGCGCCGGTACGGCCGACTGCCGTCGGAGTCGGCGGCGGACGGGCCTTCGGCGCCGGCGGCGGAACAGGGACCGGCTGGGGTCGAGGAGGGGGCCCATGCGGCCGAGGTTCGTCGGCTCCTTGAGGAGCTGCGCTCGGTGAAGGAGTGGCGTCCTCCCCGCGAGGCGCGCGGCCGCGCGTGGAGCGACCGCGAGTTTTTTGAATCAGTCGAGCGTCAATTTCGCGAGAAGGGGCGGCTGACACCGCGGCAGGTCTCGGCGCTGCGGCGGATGGCCCGGAGCTATCAGACCCCCTTGCTCGACGGGGCCGGCCCCGCGGGCGCGTCGGCCGGCGATGGTTGATCTCCACGTCCATTCCGACTTCTCCGATGGTACGGTTTCTCCGGAGGAACTGGTCCGCGAGGCGGCCGGCATCGGCCTGAAAGCGCTTGCGTTGACCGACCATGACACGATGGCCGGCTGGCGGAGATTCGTGCGGGCGGCGAAGGCGGCGGGGGTGCGGCCGGTGCTCGGCGTGGAACTCAGCGCCGCGCACGAGCACGGCCCGCTGCACATCCTCGGATATTTTCCGCGGCCAACGCCGCGACTGTGCGCGGCGCTGCGTCGGCTGCGGCAGGGCCGCCGGGAGCGGAACGAGGCGATCCTTGCGCGTTTGCGCGCGCTGGGACTGGGTGTGGGCCGCGACGACGTCCTGCGGCAGGCGGGGGTCGGCGCCGTTGGCCGACTGCATTTCGCGCGGGCGCTGGTGGAGATCGGCTGCGTGCAAACCGCACAGGAGGCGTTCGACCGGTGGCTGGCCCGCGGGCGGCCGGCGTACGTGGACCGGTTTCGTTTTTCCGCCGCCGAGACGATCGCAATGCTGAGGTCGGCCGGGGCCGTGACGGTGCTAGCGCATCCGGGTCTGCTGCGCTGCAAGGGCGCGCACTTGAGGGCGCTCGTCGCGGAGCTTCGGGAGGCCGGCCTGGACGGCCTCGAGGTCTGGCACTCGCGGCACGTTGCGAGCGGCGCCGTGCGGCTCCGGGCGCTGGCCGAGCGGTATGGCCTGCTGGCGACGGGTGGCTCGGACTACCACGGCCGCGGGGAAGCCGGCGTGCGACTGGGGGCGGGGACCGCGGGAATGAGCCTGCCGCTGTCGCTGCTGGCCGGCCTCGATCGCTTGCGCAGCCGGCCGGTCGACGGAGTGCCATTTGGAT